>Ga0075269_10000006_pt1 | contig 49896 bp, 46 predicted proteins | sample SF_Rice_5C_0N_10_FD_69773 | JGI IMG/M metagenome (GOLD analysis project Ga0075269, IMG submission 69773) | Rice paddy soil microbial communities from Twitchell Island, California, USA - SF_Rice_5C_0N_105 | ecosystem: Environmental > Terrestrial > Soil > Paddy field/soil | place: USA: Twitchell... | reverse complement strand
AAATAGTTATCCGAGCTCTTTTTGGCAGATCAGCGAAAGTAATCTTGCTGTCGCCATTCATCAATCTTACTGGGCTAGGGTATACATAAACATCAGATAAATTTTGAGCAAAACTTGTTAGAACAATATAGCTTCCCGCTCCTGAAGGAATTTTAATATTACCTGTTTCATCAGATGATACTAGATTTCTAACATGTAATGTATATTCGATCCCAACTGAACCAATAGGCTTTTGTCCATCAAAATTAAGATAAATAGTATTTTTATTCTTCGTATCAAATTGAACTCTTGAAACTTTATTTGCTGGAGTTAAGTAATAATTGTCTAAATTTACTGCTGTAGCTGAGTCAACATCCAGATTAAAAGACACCGCCATATAATGTGAATTTATAATTTGAAAATTAGTAATATAAAAATTACCAGAAGTTTGTAAGCTATCTATGTTAAATTCTACGGTATCCGGTATTACAGGTGAACCATAATAATCATTAAGATTATTATCGATTAATGTATTTTTACCGATTGTAAAAGCTTCACTGAAAGAAAGAAGATATGAAAATTGGCTCGCTGCTGAAACAGAATTAGGCATCCCGGAATTTAATATTTCAAATGAATTTAGGTTATCAATTTTATTATTCATTCTTGAAGAAAAGGTAATTAAAAGATTATTAGATGAAACCACTTTTACGCTTGTTATTTTTGCCGGACGATGAGAATAAACATCAATGATCTGGCTCAGATTTGACATTGGATTTAACTTTGTCTTATCATAAGCCCGTACTCCGTAGAAATAATTACTCCCAGTTTTAGCAACTGCATCAAAATATATTTCTGCAGAAGTTGAATCATATAAGTACAAACTGTCTTGAGAAGCTCCTTTATAAATTAAATAGTTCCCGGGGCTTCCAGACCATAGTAATTTAATTTTAGTTGAATCGATACTATAACCTTCTAAATTGTATGGTGTACTAGCATGATTTGACTGTGCAAATTCAAAAAAATTAATCCCTGTACTTGTTGGGAATGCAACTTCCGGGACACCATCTTTGTTCAAGTCACCTACAAATATCGAGCTTGAATTTATATTTTCTTTATACGATATAATTTCGTTCTGCCCATTTATAAATTTTAAGATATAGGAATAAGGGTAATCGAATACAATAAGCTCATCATTTCCGTCATTATCGATATCGGCAAATCTTATACTGGTTTCAGTCTTTTGGAATTGAGAATTAAATTCGGTGGTCGGATCGATAATAGCCTTATCGTAAATTATATTAATTGAATCCGAAGACAGCTTAAATATAAGGAGTCTGTAATAAGGAGCTATATCAAAATTAGAAATTGAATGGAGAAGCACTGCCATTTCTGTGCTTCCGTTGCCTAAATAATTACCAGCTGCTAAAAGTGAAGTTGATCCTTGAAAACCTGTAGATATTACCCTCCCCTTTTGATAATTACCAGGACCTAAAATATTATAGCTGAAAATATCTCCATCTTCATCGATCATCCAAATCTCTTTTTTGCCGTCCCCATCTAAATCCTCAATTAAAGCATGCGGCGCTTCCAAAAGATTTCCGCCTAGACCTGATTGAGTAAAATTATTTAGCTGAACCGGATTAGTTAAAGTTAAATTATTTTGGATTTTCCAGATAACAAATGATGTGTCACTATTTATTTCCATCAATTCAGTAATTCCGTCGCCATCTATATCTTGAGCTAAGACAGGCCAGAACTTGCCAGTTGTATCAGCGAATTTATTGATGAATTTTGTTGAATGTATACTGTCCTGTTCATATATATATCCATCATAAATTAAATAGGATAAAACATCTTTCTTTCCATTTTTATTAAAATCTCCTGTTGCTTTTACGATTTGATTTGGAAGTGAATCAAACTTTACAAATCCGGCTCCGTTCAGCTTATAGAAATATGATGTTGTAGGATTAGAATTTTCTCTTAATATAACTTCATTTGAATCATTAGAAGTAAATTCGACAGGATCTTTATAAATCTCACCCGGAGGCAAAGCGAAAGGCTCCTGGGTTGAATATGCCGGATTGAATAGAAAGTCAGTTTTGAATTGGAAATCTTTACCATTATTATTAATAATAGTATCTAAACCAACCATATTTACTGCATCAAAATAAACATCATATACTGTATTCTGCTGGACAAGGTTTTTGGGAATGAAGCCGTAATGAAGATTGTTTACCATTTCTGTATTTGTTGCAAAGCCATCCAATGTACAATAATTATATTGGGCACTGCCGGATTTTTTATAATACATTTTTACAATACATGGCTGATCAGTATACATTGAAGCCAAAATTGTAGCCTTGTCTCCATAATAAGCCGGGCCTGCAAAAATTAAGTCAACATTCGGAAGCTTACGGATTACATTAAAGTTTAGTCTCTCTTCGGTTGACATTCCATTGTTCAGATTAACAACTAATCGCAAACAATAAACAGAATCTTTAAAGTTCGAAATATCCAGGTTATAAATATTTTTATCTTTAAACTGATACAGCCCATTAGCTTTCAAAGTTGACCACGTTTGAGGTGTAAGCCCAGTCCCTAAATATAAACTATAATTTTGAAAATATGCAGAAAGAATTGTAGCAGTAATTGAAAGAGTATCGTACTTAGTTGAAAAGTTTTTATAAGGATAATCAAATTTGATAATTGAAGGAGCGGCAGCACTCACGGCTTTAAACATATTTAAACGGCCAGCACCGCTGTATATGTCCCATCCTGGCTGATCAATATCGTCGGCAGTTGTTTTAAGAATTTGTTTTACCTCTTCATTAGAAAAATTGCCCATTGATAAAAGTAAACCGGCTGTTGCTGAAACGAAGGGTGCTGAAGCAGAAGTGCCACTGACTATAGCGTATCCTCCTCCCTTTGCTGTTGTAAGAATATCTGTCCCCGGTGCTACTAAATCAATGTTAGATCCATAATTCGATGTTGGATTGACATCATCATTCTCAGTTGAATTGCCAACACAGATTACTTCCGAGTAACCGGAAGGATAATGCGGCTCAGTGGTTCCGGAATTTCCCGAACTTGCTACTAGTACAACTCCCTTACTGTAAGCATACCTAATAACATCTCTGAGCACGTATGAAAATTGTGTATCGCCGAAGCTCATATTGATTACCTTGGCACCCATTTTAACAGCATATAAGATTGCAGCAGCCACGTCATCTTCTTCCCCATAACCGGAGGGATCAAATGCACGTAAATTCATTATTCTGACCTTTGGTGCCGCTCCAGCAATGCCAACAAGGTTATTAGTCTCAGCAGCTATTATCCCAGCAATATATGTCCCATGTCCATTTTCATCCATAGGATTATTATCCCAGTTCAAATAGTCTCCGCTTGAAGAGTCAAATGGAAAACCAGACCTATCTGTAAAATCCCAGCCCATAAAGTCGTCAATAAATCCGTTACTATCATCATCAATCCCGTTTGATCTTTTATCTTTACCGTTTTGATCTGTTCCCATCTCACCAGGATTGAAATAAATTTTATTCTTAAGATCTGGATGCAAATAATCAATTCCAGTATCTACCAGTCCGATGATAATCGAATCGGAACCCTGGGTTATATTCCATGCATCGAAAGCCTGGATTTTATCCAACGCCCATTGTTGAGAAACAAGACTATCATTCGGAATAGATTCGATTTTATAAACATTAGATGCTTGAATGAATTCGACCGAAGGATCATTCTTGATCTGGTCAATAAATCTTTGAGCAGAGCTATTATCCGTAAACGTGAGCTTAACAATGTGAGATAAATTTAGATCACCTGCACCTAGGTCTCTAGCAAAATAACCGGCAGAAAAATTCGTTTTAGTAAGTACAGGTTGAGATGTAGACAGGAAAAACTGTCTAGTTCTTATTTTTTCAGAAATTACCGAGCGGCTTACATTATTATGATATTTAATGAAATATGTTACTTGTGAATATGAAGTAGAAAAAAATACTAATGAAATTAGAAAAGCATTTACTGCTTTATAATTCATAGATATCCTTTTTAAATCCAGTGTCAACATTAGTAGGATAATCTCCAGAGAAGCAAGCAACGCAGAAGTTATTTACACCGGCTTCAGAAACTGCTTCAAGCATTTCATCAACGGTTAAATACCTTAGACTGTCAACGCCGAGATATTTTTCGATAGCAGCAATATCTCCATTCATCTGGTAAGCAATAAGCTCTTCTTTGCTAGGGAAATCCATTCCGTAATAACAAGGATGAGTTATCTGTGCAGATGATATCCTTAAATGAATTTCTTTAGGCTTTGCTTCTTTTATTAAATTAACCAGCTGCCTGGATGTAGTGCCTCTTACTATTGAATCATCAACAACAACTACAGTTCGTCCCTCTATTACACCTTTTACGATATTAAATTTAATTCGGACTCCGATCTCTCTATTAGCCTGACCAGGTTGGATAAAAGTCCTGCCAATATAGTGACTTCTAATGAGGCCTATCTCAAGCTTGGAATTAATCCCTTCTTTTTCAAGCTCCGTTTGATATCCTAGGGCGATTGTATTTGAGCTGTCCGGTACGCTTATAACTATAACTTTCTCTCCATCTTTATCTCTGACCGGATATTTTCTTGCTAAGATTTTACCTAATCTTCTTCTCATTTTATCAACATTATGGCCGAAAATAAAACTATCCGGTCTTGAGAAATAAATATACTCAAATATGCAATTCTTTTTAGGGTATGATTTTCCCTGTATCCTAAAAGATTTAATTTTGGATTCGTCAGTAACATCTTTATCAATTACTACAATTTCACCAGGTTGAACTTCGCGAATGAAATTAGCAGAAATGATATCAAATGCGCATGTTTCAGAAGCAATTAGGAAAGATCCATTTACTTTTCCGATTGACAAAGGGCGAAAACCATATGGATCCCTTGCAGCAATTAATTTATCATCCGTTAATATCGTAAGACAGTATGCTCCTTCAATTTTCGATAACGCTTCCTTAATCTGGTCAACCTGATTATTCAATTTACTTCTAGCGATAAGATGAAGTATTACTTCGGTATCGCTGGTAGTTTGGAAAATTGCTCCTTCATTAACAAGTTCTTCTCTAAGCTCCTTTGCATTGGTAAGGTTGCCGTTATGTGCTACAGCAAGGTTGCCTAGTCTGTAATTCACAACAAATGGCTGTGTATTTTTTTTAGAATTTGATGAGCCTGTAGTAGAATACCTGTTGTGCCCGATTGCAGCTCTTCCGGTTAAAACTTCCTTAATTATTTTGGGGTTAGAAAAAACCTCAGCAACTAGTCCTTCGCCTTTATGTACATTAAAAACCGAGTTTCCGTTTTTATTTATATCTTTTGTAACTATTCCGCTTGCTTCCTGACCCCTGTGTTGTAATGCAAGCAACCCATAATATGTATTTATTGCAGCAGCATCATTATCAAAAATTCCAAAAACCCCGCAGTGACATTTTGGTTTATCTGAGTATATGTTCATCGAATCCTTCATGTTATTAAAAATTACCGGCAAAATTAAGAATAAAATTCACGATTAAAAATATATTAAATCATAAAAATAATTAAGAACCCAATTTAATGTTTTTCAAATCTTGAAGAATCATTGAGTTTGAATCGAACAAGACGCCTAAAATAGTGGATTAAAGGCGTTTACCTCTTTAATTTTTTTTATAACTTAAGACATTAAGAAATGTTCACATACCCATTCGATAGTGAATAATAAAAAAATTAAACTACTTGACTGCCAATTACTTCTTTTCCGTTATTTCCATATGAAACTTATGCAGGAATCTATGATAAATTGGTGCAAAAATAATTCCTACAATTACAAGAAAAATAACTCCGGAAAAAAGCGCATAAGCTGAGGCGAATATTTTTCCCATTACGGTATGGATAACATCGACAGGACCCATACCGCCAAGTATCATCGAGGCATTTAGTAGAGAGTCAATCCAGTTTAATCCTTCAGTGATATGATATCCAACAATTCCTATTCCTAAAGAAAAAATAATTGTTCCTGAAGCTATCAGAAAGTGATTCAATAATCTTAAATAATATTTTCGCTTTGATATCAGCGGATGATTTTTATGTTCATACATAGGAAGCTAAAATTAATAGAGTATAAAATGAAAAAGGTACATAGTCAGTACCTTTTAGTCGGAACGGTGGGATTTGAACCCACGACCACCTGAACCCCATTCAGGTACGCTACCGGGCTGCGCCACGTTCCGAAAAATCAATTATAATTTAGCAACTATAAATTCTAAAATAGTTTTAATTTCCGCAAGGTCCTTTTTTAATTCATGATTGTCTTTTTTTGCTTCTTCTTGTATTACTGGTAGAGTGACACTTTTTAATTCAGGCTCTGTCAACTGAGCATTACTTTCAATAGTGTAATTTTCTAGAACCTTTTTAGCTCCAACAATAGTGTATTTTTTATCTCTCAGCAGGCTCTTTATTTGTATTATCAACTGGATGTCTTTATTAGTGTATATCCTGTTCCCAGCTCTATTTTTTTGAGGATTTAGATCTTCGAATTCAGTCTCCCAATAACGTAGAACATATTGCTCGACCTCAGTTATCTTGCTAACTTCGCTAATCGAATAATACAGCTTTTTCATTGAAAGGTTTTTCATTTTTCCTCAAAAAAAATTCAAAGAAAAATAGCTAATAATATATTGAATATCAACAATAATAAGATTTTCTGCAAATCTGGTTTAACTCAATTTACTAAGTTATTTACTTTAATAATAATATCAACTAATTCGCTAATATCTTTTAGTTCGTAATCAGCATTATGTACGACAGTATTAAATGTATCACCATACCTGGCAAAGGCTGTTTTCATACCTACATTCCTTGCTCCCACTATATCCCTTTCCGCCCAATCACCTACCATTAAACATTCTTCCGCATTTAGGTCAAGTTTCTTAAGTATAGCAATAAAAGGAGCTGCATTTGGTTTTCTTAAACCAGTGTCTTCAAATGTAACAACCACATCAAAAATATGATGGAAATTCAAATACGCCAATCTAAGCCATGCTTCTTTAACGGGAGCATCTGATAGTATACCCATCTTAATTCCCATCTTCATCAATTTATGAAGCGTGGGATATACATGCGGATAAGGAATCAATGATGCTTCTCTAGCTTTCCTATATGCAACTATACCTGCAGAAAGTATTTTATAATCTATCTTTTTCAAAACTCTTTGAAGAAAAACGTCAAATACTTGCTGATATTCAATCCCCTGCTCTTTGTAAATATCATCAATCATCTTATTGGCTTCACTATAACTGATTTCTAGTCCTGAATCTATCATTGCAGGAATTGCGTCTTCTATAGCTCTTCGTTTCATTTTCATGAAATCAACTAAAGTATTGTCTAGATCGAAAATAACTGCTTTAATCAACTTTCTGCAACCTTCCTATCATTTTTTGAATAATAAAAACTGCTGCAAGATATCCAATCTCCTTAAAACCGGAGATATATCCATCACAACCCGAAGCAGTTACTAAGTTTTGCCTAAATTTTTCTCTATTAGCAAGATGAGATAAGTGAACTTCAACTTTTGGAAGGTTGCATTCTGCTAGGGAATCTCTTAGAGCAACCGATGTATGCGCATATCCGCCAGGATTTATTATTATTCCATTAAAGCTTTTTATGGCATCTTGAACTTGGTTTATCAATTCTCCCTCAAGATTAGATTGGAAGAATGTAAATTTGATCTTAGGGAATTCTTCTCGAAGTTTTTCTTCAATCATCTGTAATGATAAGCTGCCATAATGATTTTTATCTCTTGCTCCGAGTAAATTTAGATTAGGGCCATTAAGGATTAATATTCTCATTTTATCTCAGCCATTTCATCAATTATTTCACGCATACGCGGTGTTAGGTAAAGCTGGTCAATTCCAAGTTCTTTTAGTGCCATTGATAAGATTACGACCTTTCTTTGCAGATTTGCCAATTTATTTATTACAATTACTTTGGATTCCTTTAGTATGCAATACCCCCCCTTAAAGTCGCCTTTTTCAAATCTAACCTCAGCACCTAGCTGTGAAGCTAAAGCTTTTAGTTCCTGAATGATCTCTTCAAATTCTTTTTCTTTGATCTTCATGATTTAATCTTCTTTGCCTGAAGAGGCTTAAAAAGAATTAAAAATATTATTGCCAAATATGAAAGTACTTCGATTATTGGAAAACTTCCTAATATCTTAAAACGCTTAATATATAGATTCAAAACATCCATTGAATTAAATAACCCGAACTGAAGTAATTTGTATATCTTGTAATCTATTGTCATCAAATATGTTTCAAATGGCATAGTAATCAAAATTATAAGCGACACAATCAGAAGCCAGCCATTTTCTTTTAAGCTCAAATGAGATGAAGCAATAAATATTATATATGAAATAATGAAAATTGCATAGGTTATTGAAGTTAAGATCGTACAAGTATTTAATGTTAAAAATACAGCGCTTAAATTCTGACTATTGAGATAATAGTTCAATGCGAACTCATGACCCTGGAATAATTGGTAAGAAAGAGCAAGTTTGGCGATATAGCTTCCAAACCACAAAACCCCAGACACTGTTGTAAGGTATAAGAATATTTTGGAAATTGTATTTAGATTCTTCATAATTTTGTTTAATTGACAAATTAAAATATAAAAAAAATATGATTATTTCTTCTATCGACATAGGAACAAATACCGTACTTTTACTAATTGCCGACGTAGAGCCGGTAACCAAAGAAATAAGAACTATTTTAAATGAATATCGCATTCCGCGAGTGGGGAAAGGCCTGCTTCCTAAACAGCCTATTAGTAGCGATAAAATACAAGAATTATTCATAATATTGGATGAATATAAAAAAATCATTTCAGAATTTAGGTCAAAGCATATAATTGCAACTGCTACTAATGCTTTTAGAATAGCTTCCAATGCCGATGAAATAGTCCGTGAGATAAAAACCAAATTCAATATTGATGTTAATATAGTAGCAGGTAAAGACGAAGCAAGATTATCTTTTATGGGTGCGGTTGGGGACAATTCAAATAATAATAAATCTATGGTAATAGATATTGGCGGCGGTAGTACCGAAATTATTTTTGGAATTGACAATAAAATCATTTTTAATGAGAGTTATCAGATTGGTGTAGTCAGCGGAACAGAAAAATTCCTTATGAATCAGCCTCCATTGTATGAAGATATAGTTAAGTTCAGAGATTATATAAAACAGACTTTAAATAATGTCAATGGTAAGGCTTTTTCTCCGGAAAGAACCATCGCTATTGCCGGTACTCCAACTACATTAGCTTGTATGAAGATCGGCATTGACCATTACGATGAGTTTGCTATTGAAGGCTCAATTCTTAAAAAAGATGAACTTTTAGAATTTACTCAAATACTTTCTGAATTGACTACAGATGGAATTAAGACTAAGTATAAAAGCATAGTAGAAGGCAGAGCCGACGTTCTTTTAGCCGGGACAATTATTCTGCATTTAATTCTTGATTACTTCAATGTTGAAGAGGTTTTAGTCAGCACTAAAGGTATAAGGTACGGGGCGATTGTGGACATTATGCAATCTCTAGTCTAATCTATATTAGATAAAATATTTATTTGTACAGAGACAACCAATGTGTCACAGACATTGGTTGTCTTCCACTATTGGACATCGGGCATTTTTAGCGGCTCTCCTTTAATTTATCAGTTTATAAATTATTGCTTCCCTAACAAGAGAACTCCTGTTTTCATTGATGTGTATATAAATATATCTTCAAAACTGGTCAAATCCTGTTTAAATTCGATGTAAATAGGCTGTAAAGCCTATGTAGAGGGCATTTAAATGCGGTTTACATAGGAGTTACAGCGGATATCGGCCTATTTTGCATAGTTATTAAGATAGTTCAGGATCCCATTTCATCCTAAAGCGACTATCTTAAAGATTTCTTCAAAATCAATGTTCTTGCCCTGATAGTAGCAGAATACTTGAAATATTAAATAGACAAAAAACATGGGAAGCTTAGCGGGGAATGAAATAATAATATTGTAACCAGCCGGTTGATAAATTAACGGATATGAATGGAATATTAAATTGGATATAATATTTGAAAAAATTATATTCCGTAAATCGCTATAACAGGTATTTATAGAAGTTGAAAATTAAATTATGGGCGTACTGAATCCACTACGCCCAATTTAATTATATCTTTATGAAAAAAAGTACCATTACGGGTGCTTATTCTGTAAGATTGTGTCGCCAAATTTATTTTTAGGTAATGTTGCAGGATAATCAAGCGTATAATGCAATCCCCTGCTTTCTTTCCTTCTTTTGGCGGATTTGATAATCATATGTGCACAAGCACTAATGTTCCGCAATTCTAAGATATCCTCAAATACTCTTGTCCTTTTATAAAACTCTTCAGTTTCAGTAAAAATGTTATGTATCCTTCTCTCTGCCCTTTCTAAGCGAAGATTAGACCTTACAATTCCTACATAATCCCACATAATTTGCTTAACTTCTCTTAAACTGTGTGTTATTAAAATCTTTTCGTCTGTTGAAAGTGCACCGGAATCATCCCAATCGGGTATTTCTGAAATTTCTGCTGTATCCTTCTTTATAAACTGTTTTATATTTTCAGCCGCACGATGTGCAAATACTACCGCTTCAAGTAATGAATTACTTGCGAGACGGTTTGCCCCGTGAACTCCTGTCATACTTACCTCTCCGCACGCATAGAGGCCTTTTAATGATGCTCTTGAATATTCATCCACCACAACTCCGCCGCATGAATAATGAGCTGCAGGCACAACAGGGATGAACGCCTTTGATATATCAATTCCGTTCTCTAGGCAATACTGATAAATATTCGGAAAGTGGTCTATTATCTCATCTTTAGAACGATGCGTAACATCTAGATATACAAATTCATCGCCTCGTTTTTTAAGCTCGTTATCAATAGCTCTTGCAACTATGTCTCTAGGAGCTAAATCTTTTCTAGAATCGTATCTAGGCATAAAAGCTACACCGTCACTAGTTCTAAGTATACCTCCAAATCCTCTAACAGCCTCTGAAATTAAAAATGCAGGTGTATTGTTGTTTCTTTTAGGAGAATAAAACGAAGTAGGGTGAAATTGAACAAATTCCATGTTACCTAACTTTGCGCCTGCCCTATAAGCCATGGCATATCCGTCTCCGGTTGCAATCTTTGGATTTGTGGTATGAAGATAGACCTGGCCCATTCCGCCTGTTGCTAATACTGTGGTTAAGGAAGAAATTTTTAATACTTCATTAGTGTCACAGTTCAATGCATAAGCTCCCCAGCAATTACGATTATTAAGCGGAGAACCCTTAAGTTTCTTTACGTTGTGTTCTGTAATTAAGTCAATAGCTATTGTATTTTCAATTAATCTTATATTTTTATTTTCAATAACCTGCTGAACCAATGCACGTTCAACTTCCCTTCCCGTTAAATCTTTAGCATGAACAATTCTCGGCATCGAATGTCCCCCTTCCTTTGCCAGATCTAACCTTCCATCTTTTTTAGTAAATTGTGTGCCCAAGTTTATTAGATCATTTATACGCTCAGGCCCTTCTTTTACAATTATCTCAACAGTATTTTTATTACATAAGCCTGCACCCGCAATTAAGGTATCTTCAATATGCTTTTCAAAAGTGTCACTCGGATCAATTACAGAAGCAATGCCTCCTTGAGCATAATTTGTATTTGATTCGTTTTTCTCTTTCTTGGTTATAAGAACGACCTCTGCAAATTCAGAGATCCTAAGTGCGGCAAATAAACCGGCTATGCCGCTGCCGATTACTAATACATCTGTTTTAATGTCCATGAGTTTTCTAATAGTTAAATTATTTATTTGATGATCGTGATTATGTTAATATACTTATTCTGATTTAATCGTTATAAACACACAATAAATCCCAAATAGTTTTAGTCTTAGTTTAAGAGCATAACTCTGAATTTTATGATTACAAATTTATTTAAAAAAAGAATTAAATGTATCAATTCAGTTATAGCAGCTCAGCGAGACAATATAAAGGAAAAAATATACGGTGAGGTTAAATGCTAATCCGGCGATTATTGAATATATTTTATTCTTGGATTGAGTATATAAAGCCATTATCGAAAGATAAATACCCCATAATATTATCAGTATTTCAAATCCTGAAAGAGTATAAGCAAGGAATTCTTTTAAGTTGAACGGTGAAGGATTCTTTGAAAATAAATTCCCGCCAAAAACAGTTGCTTCAACTGTGAATAATAAGATAAGCGCAAAAACCTGAGGAACGAAGGAATAAATTAAGATAGCGAAGTTATCCAGAATTCTTGTTTTTACTCCCAATAAGCTGTTTATTAACCTAAGTATTATTCCGGATGTGAAAGTAAGTAAAGAGATCCCTGCTAGAACAATTAAATAATTCCTTAAAAAGTTTCCCAGCTCGGGTTCTGGCTGAATTGAAGATAAAGATATATAAATAGAATCTATAAAAAACTTAATTGCCGAAAATATTAGAAAGAAAAAAATGAAATTTTTATGCTCGGATTGGATAATAAGCTTGAATCCCTTTCGAGGATCTTCAATTAATAATCCCAATACTTTCCAGAGGTCTATATTATATACCCTTTCCCTAATATATGATCTGCATTCGGCACAAATTAAGCCATAGAAAGGATTTTCCGTCCCACAATTTTTGCATGTAATTACATTCTTCATTAGAAATTCATTTTCATATTGAGCATAAGAGATTTATTTGAAATATTCGGACTGACAGAGAAATCAAATAATTGTGCGTCTACATAAGCATCTACTAGATTTAATAGATATGTCAATCCTACATATATTGCAACTAAATCTCTCTGATCTTGATAGAAATTTTTATAAGATAAATAAGCTAAAGCATTATTTTTATCTTGATAATTCTGAGATAAATTAAATCTCTGGAAATAGTAATTAGATAAATTTAAATTGTCTCGATAGAATTTATTATTTTGAATCCACAAATAAGCAAGCCAAGAACCTAATCCCCAAATAATAGGTATTTTCCAATAAGATTGGGTATAAAACTGTCCCCAGCCGGGTATTATGGCACTTCTAAGAACTGCTCCCCATGGAGATTTTTGCATAACAAAAACTGAGTCGCTTAATGGCTGGGGATTGCTTTTCAAATTTCCCTGTTGAGCGAAAATTGAGCAAGTCAGCAATATAAATAAAACTGCTGTGTTAACTATATGTCTTGTCAATAACTTCAAATAATTCAAATAAGCGTTCCAGTTCATCATTAGAATAGAACTCAATAGTAATCTCGCCGGCACCATCGTGTTTTTGTTTGCATGTAACTTTTGTACCGAAAAGCTTCCTCAATTTGTCTTCGATATCGTTTACACTCGCTTTGTATGCGACACTCTTAGGGGAGACTGTTATGGATTTCTTTTGTGCTTCCGGAAACATCATATATTTCTTAACAAGTTGTTCGACCTTTCTTACAGAAAGATTCCCATCAAGTATTTTTTCCAGTATATCTAGTTGTGCAGCCTCCGAAGGAAGATTGATAATCGCTCTTGCATGCCCTGAGGAAATGTCACCTTTGATTAAACTATCCTGAATTTGCTTTGGCAGCTTCAATAACCTGATAGAATTTGCAACTGTTGTTCTGTCTTTTCCAACTGTATCTGCAATCTCTTCCTGGGTTAAGTGACATTCATCCATCAATCGTTTATATGCCAGCCCAATTTCAATCGGATTTAATTTTTCTCTCTGAATATTCTCAATCAAAGCCATCGCCAGCATAGTTTCATCTGAGTCTACCTTAATTATATATGCCGGGATTTCTTTATGCCCTATTTCTCTGCATGCTTTTAATCTTCTTTCGCCTGAAATAAGCTGATAAGTGTTATGCCCAAACCGTCTAACTGTAATCGGCTGTATTAAGCCATTTGACAGGATAGATTTTTTAAGTTCTTCAAATGCTTCAGGGTCAAAAAACATTCTTGGCTGAAAAGGATTTGATGAGATTAATTCTATGGGAATCTTTGCAAGAATATCGGTCTGCTTGCCGTCGTCGTGTTTAATTTCAGCAAAGTTGATTTGTGAGTTAGCATCTTGAATGCTTTGCTGATTGATTAATGCGTCGAGTCCTCTGCCTAATCCGGTTTTTAATTTAGTCATAATTATTGCTGATTATTATCATGGGAATTTCTTTCCAGCAGCTCAGCAGCGAGTGAAATATAATTTTGTGAGCCTGTAGAAACCGCATCGTATAAGATTACAGGCTTACCATAACTTGGTGCTTCTGATATTCTTACATTTCTGTGGATTATTGTTTTAAAAACCTTATCACCGAAATATTTATTTACTTCATCAGCTACCTGTTGTGATAACCTTAGCCGCATATCAAACATTGTTAAGAGTACGCCTTCTATAGTAAGATTTTTATTGAAGTGTTGTTTAACTATGTTGATTGTATTGAGAAGTTGTCCTAATCCTTCTAGTGCAAAATATTCACATTGTACAGGTATCAAGACAGAATTAGATGCAGAAAGTGAATTTAATGTCAGCAATCCTAGTGAAGGTGGACAATCAATTATAACATATTCATAATTCCCATGCAAATTCGCAAATGCCTGTCCAAGCAGTCTTTCCCGGTTAGGCATGTCTACCATTTCGATCTCTGCTCCAACCAGATTTATATTTGAAGGAAGTATATCTAGGAACGGCATGTAGCTGTTTAGGATTACACTGTTAATGTCTTCTACTCCGATTAATACTTCATAAACCGAAGGAGTATGATTGTTTATGCTTAAGCCGGATGATGAATTAGACTGGGGATCAATATCAATAAGTAATGTTTTTTTCTCAGCTGCTGCAAGAGAAGAAGATAAATTAATCGCAGTCGTAGTCTTTCCTACTCCGCCTTTCTGATTTGCTATTGAAATTATTTTCGTCATTAAAATATTCTGTTAATCAGTAAAAGGTTCTTATTCTTTATCGATAAGTTTTAAAGTTTCCTATTAAAATACTTATTCCTTAATCATTTTCATACGGTAGCCGACATAATATTTCCGTATAAGCGGAGTAAAGTTAATTAAAAACTTGAATAAATTTTAATTTATTTTGTCCTAATTAGAATTATTGACTTATGGGCTGCTCTAATATGAACGGAAAGGCGGAATAATGAAGGATACATGAATTTTATTTATTTATTGAACGACTTAAAAAGCAATACTTCATTATTCCTAATGGCAAATGATACCGGCTATTTTTCAATTTTGAATTGACAATCCTCTTTATTAAAATAAATATTATAATTGTATCTCTTCACCGAATTGCATTATTTTGCATTTCTTTCCTTTTAATTCCAGTTTAGACTTAAATTCATTCGGGTTTGTTTTTATTACAGGAAAAGTGTTGTAATGCATAGGAATTGCGATTTTAGGATTTACCAGTTCAACTGCTTTAACTGCATCTGTAATTCCCATTGTGAAATTGTCCCCAATTGGTAAAAGCATATAGTCAACCGGATTCATCTCGCCTATAAGCTTCATATCATAAAATAATCCCGTATCGCCCGTATGATATATATTTTTTCCTCCGGTAGTAATTATTACTCCGGCTGGTTCTCCAGCATATTGGTTATCCGGTGTCATCGAGCCGTGATGAGCAATGGTGAATTTTACTCTGCCGAAATCAAAGTTATATCCTCCCCCTATATGCATATTATGGGCATTAAATCCCTTTGAGATGCAGTAATCCGCAAGCTCATTTACACAAATAAAGGTTGAATTGCACCGCTTCCCTATTTTAAATGCATCGCCTATATGGTCTCCATGGGCGTGTGTCAATATTATGTAATCTGCTTTTACATCATCTGATTTGACTGGTGATGTAGGATTACCGTCAAGGAAAGGGTCTATTAAAATTATGCTGCCGTTCTCTGCAGTTAATTGGAAAGCTGAATGAGAAAAATATCTCAGTTTCATCTTATGCTCCTTTCATTATTTTAACAGTTTTATGAAATCTTTAAACTCTTTACCATCAAGGAAATTTTTAAGTGATATTATTAAATCATTCTTTAATTTAATATTACTGTTTTCTATACTTTTTGCTGCAGCATTATTTGAATTCGTGATATTTTGAGATTTTAAATTAGATATTAAAACATCATTATCTCTGATTTTCCCGGTTATATCCTGAAGATCTGCAACTACTTTGTAAAATGTTAAAAATATTCTCCTAGTAAAACATGAAATAAATATCTCCATGTTGTAGCGCAAGCGCCTTATTGCTATCCTTACTTCATGAAGGTTTTCCGGTGTTTCATCTTTTAAATATTTTTCTATTACTGATTCAAGGATTTTAATCCTTTTGGAAATTACTTTCCTGCCTGCTTGTTTAAATGTTAAATCAGAATCAAGGCTTTTTATTTCCCATTTCAGCTTAGGCATATGTTTAGCTCATCATTATTCTTATAAATCCGCGAATAGCCTGAAATGATTTCAGTTTACTTTTTTCATCACCGTAAATCGTCGGAATAGGTGTAAAGCCGATTTTGTAATTTTTCCTTGCTGCATTTATTAGAATTTCACTTTCTGCTTCAAAACCAAATGATAATGGTAATATATCATTTAGAATCTTTGTTTTGTATGCTCTAAAGCCTGATTGAGTATCAAGTAGTTTTTGTCTTGTCTTAAGGCTTAACAACAATGAAGTCAACTTATTGCTTACGATTCTTTGAAGAGGCATTGTTTTATAATTGTTAAGCCTGTTGCCGATTACTATATCAAAATTATTTATACCTTCTACTAAATTCGGGATAAGCTCAGGTTTATGCTGGAGGTCTGCATCTAAAGTAATTGTTATTTCAAAATCATTTTTAAGGCTTTCATTAAATCCTGTGTTTAATGCATATCCTTTACCATAATTTTTTGGATTAGAAATAAAAATCACTCTATCGTTGTTTTTTATATTATCAGCTGATCCGTCAGATGATCCGTCATCAACAGCAATTATACAATCAACAAAATTAAGTGAACGGTCAATTACTTCCTCAATGGTTCCAGCCTCGTTAAAAAAGGGAATTATTGCACAAACCTTATTTTTCTTTAACGTATTGTTCAATTAAACCTCTCCAACCTTTAAGAACCGGACTCTTATATGCCTTTGATAATCTTATTCTTAATCCTTCCTTGGATAATCCTTTGTTCAACTGGCCATTTTCTGCAACGGAGATACTACCTGTTTCTTCCGAAACAATAACACTTATTACGTCTGCTTGTTCTGATATTCCAAGGCCTGCTCTGTGCCTCATTCCAAGCGGCTCTCCATTCAGCGATGTTGTGGATGATAAAGGTAAAGTACACCGCGCTGCTTCAATTGTCTCTTCTTTGACAATTACAGCGCCGTCATGAAGCGGTGATCTCGGAAAAAAGATTGTTCCTAGCAAGGGGATACTAAGCTTAGCATTTAATATCTCTCCGGTTTCTGTATAGCCCCTAATACCGGTAGATTTAATAACTATTATAAGAGCTCCATGCTGCTTTTGCGAAAGCTCGAATGCTGCATCTGCTATTATCTGTGCAGGATGCGCCGATTCAGATTTTACAAATAGACGGAAGAATGGATTTTTGGCAACGATTACTAAAAGCCGCCTAATTTCAGGCTGAAATAATATAATAAATGTAATTACCCAGATATCTGAAATTAATTTCAATAACCAGCTTAATACTTTTAGATTTATAGCCTGCGCAGCAAATGATAAAAACAGAACAAGCATTAAGCCTATAAATACTTGTGCTGCTATAGTTCCCTTTAATAAGGTATATAGTTTATAAACAATAAATGTAACAATCGCAATATCAATTAAATCAGTAAATGTTACAGTCAGAAAGCCTATTTTAAATAGCTCTATCATTTAGTTTCAGTTAAGCTGGTTTAATAATTTTGTTACCTTAACTCCGTTAGCTACATTATGTGTTCTTATTATACGGGCTCCGTTTTTAATGGCTATTGATTCTACTACAGCAGTACCTGTTTCTCTCTCATTAACATTCAAATCTAGTGTTTTTCCTATAAAAGATTTTCTTGATACTCCGATAAGAATCGGATATCCAAGACTCTTAAAATCACCCAGTCTTCTGATCAATTCAAAGTTATCTTCAATTCTTTTACCAAACCCTATGCCTGGATCAATAAATATTTCTTTTATTCCAAGTTTATTAATTTTACGGAGCTGCTCATAAAGATAATCATAAATTTCTTTTACCGGATCATCGTAGTACGGGTTGTTCTGCATGTCTTTTGGGGTACCCTTCATATGCATTATCACTAAAGCAGCGTTGTATTTTTTAATTACTTCGCCCATTTCCGGTTCATATGACAATGCACTTATATCATTTATTATCTTTGCACCGTGCTCTAATGTTTTTTCTGCAACCTTTTTCTTTGTGGTATCTATAGAAATTATAGCTTCAGATCTGTTTTCGAGTATTCTGTCTAATACAGGTAATATCCTTTTTAATTCTTCATCTGCCGTAATTTTATCAGAACCTGGCCTAGTCGATTCACCGCCAATATCAACTATATCTGCTCCCTGATTTAACATTTCAATGCCATGCTTCACTGCATCTTCAGTATTAATATATAATCCGCCGTCAGAAAATGAATCCGGTGTTATGTTTAAAATTCCCATTACATAAGATTTCTTAAAACTGAAATCTTTTCCTCCTATTTTATAGCTTTCCGCTCCGTATTCCTCATAATTTTTAATCACATTTATTATTTTATAACCAAGATCCTCATCTCCGCTTTTCAAAATTCGTTTAGATATATCCTTAATATTCCACAACGATCCTGTAATTAAAAGGTTGACCGATTTCCTATTCTTAATTTCACTTTTATAACAAATCTCTTTTTCTTTAAGAACTATTTTATGGATATTTTCAGCAAGAATTAAAGGCAACTCTTTAATTTCTAATCCGAGTAAGCCAATCTGAAACACATCACGGTAAATATTGTAATTCGCACTGAATCTCTTAAAAACATCGGCATAAGAAAGATTTATGATTTGTATTACCAATTTTCCACCCGAAGTTGAATAAAGTATTGCTTCAAATAAAAAAGTATGAATTAAATTTTATTAGTTTAATATTACTTTAACATTATCCTTATTTCTTAATAATATTAATCAGTTCTGCTGCTGAGGCAGTAATATTAGCGGTTTTAAATATGAAGGAACCTGCAATAAAAACATCACAGCCAGCCTCTAATACTTTTCCGGCGGTCTTGTTGTCAATACCTCCGTCAATTTCAATCAAGAATTTTGAGTTTATAGAATTTCTTAACTTTACGGCTTCCTTAATTTTTCTAATTGAGTTCGGGATAAATCTCTGCCCGCCGAAACCCGGATTGACCGACATAATTAATACTTGATCAATATATTCGGCAATGTCTTGTAATAAATATACTGGTGTAGACGGATTAATAGCGACTCCGGCCTTTACTCCCAATTCTTTTATTCTGTTTATAGTCCTGTTTAAATGAACATCTGCTTCCAGGTGAACTATTATTGAACTTGCACCGGCTTTTGCGAAATCTTCGATATACTTGTCTGGGTCCGTTATCATTAAATGAACGTCCAGAGGTAGTTTTGTTGACTGCCGCGCAGCTTCTACTACGATTGGTCCAAATGTTATATTGGGTACAAAATGGCCGTCCATAATATCACAGTGTATCCAATCAGCCCCAGCAATTTCTACTAGTCGTATTTGTTGTGCAAGATTTGAAAAATTTGATGCTAATATAGATGGTGCTAGTAGTGCCATTAATTTCCCATGTTTGAATTTTGATTATTGGTTTCTGCCGGTTTAGTCACAAAGAGATCAACTGAAGAACCGGAATCAATTTTATCTCCCTGACTCGGATATTGATCTAATATTGTATTGGGTAGAAGAGATATCGAAGGCTGAAAATTTATTTTTCCCACTCTAAGTGTACTATCGGCAAGTATTTGTTCCGCTTCAACTAAAGATTTACCGATTAAATTAGGGACAGTTATCGACCCGATAGTCGGGCCAATACTGAAAGACACCCCGACAGAATCACCTTTTTTTAACGGAGTCCCTACCGCAAATTGTTGATCAAATATAACATTTTTGGGGTAATTAGAAGTAATGGAATCTATTCTTCCCAAAAACAACCCTATTCTTTCAAGGGCAAATCTTGCATCTATTAAAGACTTTCCTTTCAAGACCGGAACCTGCACGACAGGCTCTCCTCCGCTTATAAACAGATATATCCTTCTTCCTTCTTTAACTGTCTCGCCTGCATTCGGCCGTTGATATAATATTGTGCCTCGCGGAAAATTCTCATCATATGTTGTATCGCTTACAATCGGCGTCAATCCTTTATCTTTTAGTATATTAACTGCATCTGATTCTGTTAATCCTAATACCTTAGGAACATTCAATTCCGGAGAACTTACATACCACGGCATTACAATGTAATTCATCACAATGATAAATATGAAAAAAGCGATTATCACCGCTAATGCTTTTCGAACAATAGGTTTTTGGAGTATTTTTTTCATTGATTCAAATATATTAAATCTTTCATTATGAAAAAAAACTAAATTGATTTATATTTGATCAAAATTAATCAGATAATTAAAATTGTACTCCAAGATTATTTTCCAAAAGTTAATCCGCCTTTCTTATAAATTTTTATTCACTCTATTAAATTAATTTAAGAGGTATTTAATGTTCAAAAATCACCCCAAAGGACTGTACGTTTTATTCTTTACTGAAATGTGGGAGCGATTTGGCTTCTATACTGTTATGGCAATTTTTGTTTTTTATCTTGGAGAAAACTTCCATTGGAACGATACCACAACTGGCAATATATATGGTTTATTTCTCGGAGGAGTCTATTTTACGCCTTTGATTGGAGGATGGTTAGCTGATAATGTCCTGGGATACAGTAAAACAATTATAATTGGTGCATTGACGTTAGCTGTCGGATATGCCTTAATGGCAATTCCAACTAAAGATTCGGCATTCCTTTATTTTGCTTTGGTTGTTGTTGTACTTGGTAATGGTTTGTTCAAAGCCAATATTTCTGTCCTCGTAGGAAATCTTTATTCTCATGTCAATGGTTCTTTGAAAGATGCTGCTTATAATATTTTCTATATGGGCATAAATATAGGTGCTTTTTTTGCTCCTTATGCAGCTGACGGAATTAAAAATTATTTTATGAATAATTTTCATGCAACTTTAGCTCAGGGATATAATGCAGCATTTGGCCTTGCTTCTATTGGTATGCTTGTTTCAATCGTGATTTTTACATCTTTCAGAAGATTTTATAAAGAAGCAGACTATCGTTCTAAGGATAAAGTATATGATGCACGCGATATTGTCTTTACAAAGAAGGAAGAAAAAGATAGAATTTTTGCATTAATTACCATTTTCATTATAGTTATATTCTTCTGGATGGTGTTTTATCAAAACGGATTTACTCTTTCATTATTTGCAAAAAATTACACTCAGTTGAATGTCAGTCCTATTACTTTTCTGTTTTTCGATCCGGTATCCCTCTTTTCAATTATAGCTTTCATTCTGGGCTTAGCCGGTATACTTAATAAAAAGACAGGTAAGAAAACAAAAATTTGGAGTTCAATTGTAGTCGCCGCAGCTTTAATAATTGTAATTTTCAAGATAAATACATTACCGGCATCCAACGTAATAGCTCCAGAGCTTTTCCAGATTTTCGACCCAATGTTCATAGTATTTTTAACTCCTGTTCTGGTAGGGCTTTTTGCATGGCTGAATAAAAGGAAAAAAGAACCCTCTACTCCCGGGAAAATAGGTTTAGCTATGGTTATAACCGCATTTGCAAATTTAGTAATGATCTTAGCTGCTTATGGCCTGCCTAAAGCTACTGGTAGCGCCAGTTCTGTACTTGTTACTCCATATTGGCTTATATCTACTTATTTCGTTATAACCATTGCAGAGCTTTTCTTAAGCCCTATGGGCCTATCGTACGTTTCTAAAGTTGCACCTCCGCGAATGAAAGGACTAATGATGGGAGGCTGGTTTGTCGCTACAGCTATTGGCAGCTATCTTTCAGGTTATGTCGGTAGGTTTTATCAAAATTGGGAACTCTGGCAGTTTTTCCTTCTTCTTCTAATCAGTTCCTTATTTGCTGCAGGTCTAATTTTATTTTTCTTAAAGAAACTTAAACGAGTTTCAGAGTAAATTAGGGGTGTGAAGGATTTATGTTTTTTCTTTTGAAAATTGAATTTTTCCATTTACCTTCATACCCTAATCCCCTTTTCAGAAGCGAGCAGTAATAATGTTTAAGAACTATTTCTTCCTAAATAGATTAATAGTAGAAGCTAATACAAGTTTGAAGGGTTCTATTATAACTTCTATTTTTTCTCAGGAAAAAGACAAAATAATAATTGAGGCTAGAAATAATAATTCTTATAAATATTTAGAAATATCGGTAAATCCTGGCTTCCCCTATTTAACAATTAAAGATACATTCAATCGGGCTAAGAAAAATACGGTAAATGTATTTAATGAAATATTACCGGCTGATTTTCTTTTATTTGAAATTGCTGAATCAGATCGGATAATTAAAATTTGTCTGCCTAAAGGAGGCATATATTTTACTATCCGCGGGAAGTATACAAATATTTTTCTATTAGACGAGGACGGATATATTAGCTTTTTCAAAAATATGCCTGTGGAATTTTCGAAAGATTCTATTAAGGATGAAATAAAAAGAACAAAATTTATTAGTACTTTCAACTATCTTCATCCTTTTTCATTTCCTAATAAAATTGATTTGGATGCATTACAATTAAATTATCCTTTCCTTGGCAAAGAAATTTTAATTGAAGCTAAAACCAGACAAAACAATGTAAATGAAGAAAGTATTGTTTTGATTAAAAAGATATTAAAAGAAATTGAAACCGGAAAACCTTTAGTAATTTCAGATTGGAAACATAATTTACCTGTTCTGACTTTTAACTCTTTTATATCTACTTCGGGCGAAAACAAAGAAGATTTTGACAACACAGTATCCGCTTTAAATTACTATATCAGTCAAAAGTATTATTTTGAAGATATTTTTGATAAAAGAAAGAGAATATATAAATATCTCGTAAATGAGCTTGGTAGATTATCTAATAAGTTGAATAATTTGAAAGCTGTCATGGCAAAAGGCAGCCGGGAAGTTGATTATCAAAGGCTTGGGAATCTTTTACTGATTAATATTAAAGGTATTAAGCCCGGGATGAATGAAATTGAATTGCAGGATATTTATTCTGATAATTATCCGGTTAAAATAAAACTTGACCCTTCCCTTTCACCACAAAAGAACGCTGATAAATATTTTGAAAAGTCAAAAGACAATAAAATAAAATTCGAAAAGACAAAAGAACTATTTAATAATGCTGAAGAACAATATAAGAAACTTAAATCAATAGAAAAGGAATTCTTATCAGTTGAAAAACCTGAAGAGTATCAAAATATTATGAAGGAACTAAAATTAAAAGAACATGTAACAGAAAAAAAGTCAGAGGATATACTAGCAAAGTTTAAACACTATCTAATCGAAGGTAAATACAATGTCTTTGTAGGAAAGGATAGTCAAAATAATGATTTGCTTACTACTAAGTTTGCCAAGCAGAATGACTATTGGTTCCATGCTAGGAGCGTCCCGGGATCGCATGTAGTATTACGGGTTGAAAATACAAAAGAAGCAATACCAAAAAGTATTCTAAAGAAAACCGCTGCTTTAACTGCCTATCATAGCAAAGCAAAAACCAGCAGTTTAGCGCCGGTTTCCTATGCATTAAAGAAGTATGTAGTCAAGAAAAAAGGAATGGAACCCGGAAAAGTTGCGATGCTTAAAGAGGATGTCCTTCTTGTTAAGCCTGAAATTCCAAATGGATGTGAATACTTAACTTCCGAATAAAAATTCCGTAAGTTGAGAATGCCCTCCAAATTATTTTAGCTTCTTTCCCAACCATACGGAACTAAATTTATGGGTTAACAACATGCTAAGTTTACCAAATCTTATGCCGTAATATTGTATAGGATTTAAACATATTTTGATATGAAGATTAGAAATGTAGTCTTTAATTGAGATGTTAGAATTATTTTACTACAAATAATACTAAATATAATAATGATTACAAGAACTGATTTAATATTTCTTCGAAAACAGCTTGGCCTATGTCGATTACTCCATCGTCGGGTAGAAATTTTGGATTGTGCAGCCCATGCTTTTCACCCCTTGATGTCCCGAGCCAAAACATAAACGAAGGGTATTTGTGAGAGAAAAATCCAAAATCCTCCCCGGTCATTTTATACCCGCAGTCTATAAACTTGAACCTATTTGACAAAACAGGTAAGAGTTTTTCAATCAATTTGGGATTAACAATTACTTCAGGATAATTAGCTCCTTTCTCAATATTTATTTTAACTCCTGTCGTCTTCTCTATCCCTGAAATGATAACCGTTAAAGTATTATAAATATCAGAAACAGTGTCGCCGCTTAATCCGCGTAATGTGCCTTCTAGTCTGGCATAACCCGGAACAATATTTCTAATCTCACCCGAATATATTTTTCCGGCTCCGAAAATAAAAGGCCGGGCTATTTCTCTAGGAAGTTTGTCAACATGATCCAAAAATAACCTCAATGCATTAAAAGCATTTTTACCTTCTGAGGGAAAAGCAATATGAGAGCTTACCCCGCGAAAATCAATGTTTACTTCAAGAGAAGATGCAAATAATACACCCTTTGTGCTTGCAATTGTTCCCTCCGGATATTCATCTGTAACATGCAATGCAAAAGCTTTCGATATTTTGAACTTGTCAAATACTTTAGTCGCATAAAACTCCATTGCCCCTCCCCCGCTTTCTTCTGCGGGTTGAAATAAGAATAATATATTCTTATTAATATGTCCGGTTAATACTTTCTGCAAAAAGCTATATAGAATGGAAGTATGCACATCATGTCCGCAAGCATGCATATATTCATTTTGAGACTTGAAAGAGACTGTATTTTCTTCCTTAATTGGGAGCGCATCAATATCAGCACGGAACAAAAGATAATCACCTGAATTAACTGAATATTCTACCAGCAGTCCAGTCTTATATGGGGTATGAATTTTAATCTTCGATGTGCCGTCTAAGCTTTTAATGCTATCAAGTAATAATTTTGTGGTCCCAATTTCTTGAAATGATATCTCAGGATTTTGATGAAGTCTATGCCTTATTTCTATTGGACTTAATTTCATAAATTTATTATCGGAAATTCGTCTTTAACGTTCTTACAATTAAATACTTTCCTTTTATACTCAAACAGCTTTCAACAATTTAATAAAACAATTAGCGTATTTCTTATTCTGATGCCATACCTTGATAACCCGGAAATTATAATTCAAATGCCTTTACAAGTGCCTTTACCGCTTTCTCTTTAAACTGCTCTTCAACAAGACAAGATATCTTTATCTCCGATGTAGTTACCAGCTTTATAGGAACATTTGCTAGCGATTTGAAAAATTTCGACGCGACTCCACTGCTGGATTTCATGCCAATACCTACTATTGAAATCTTAGAATACCCCGAATGATAATTAACGTTTAATCCTTTCATAGTTTTTAATATTTGAGAAAGCGCTTTCTCGACATGAGTTTTTTTCTCTTCTATTATCGTAAAGGAAATGTTTAATCCTTCATTACTTATAACCGATATCATATCAATATTCAAACCTTCTTTTGCAACTTTATTAAATATCTTCTGGACAAGATTATAATCCTGAGACAGGTTCGAGAGAGTAACTTGAGTCTGATTATCCATTACACTTAATCCGGTCACAACCGGCTCTTCAATATTTTTTTTCATTACGTAACTTCCCTCCTCATCGGAAAATGTTGAACCGCAGTATATAGTTATTCCATATTTTTTAGCTATTTCTACCGACCTGCTATGCAATACTTTTGCGCCAAGGCTCGACATCTCAAGCATTTCATCATAAGTAATTGCCTTTATTTTTTTTGCTGTAGGATGGATCCGCGGGTCAGTCGTATAAATGCCCGCAACATCACTGTATATTTCGCATTTACCATTCAAAGCTGCAGACAGCGCTACAGCTGAAGTATCCGATCCGCCTCTCCCGAGCGTCGTTATTTCACCCTCTTCTGTAATGCCCTGAAACCCCGTTACTATTATAGCATCATTCTCTTCCAGAAGCCTTTTTATTTTCTTAGTCTTAAGGTTCTTTATCCTCGCCTGTGTAAAATCTCCGGTAGTCATTATTCCGGCCTGGAATGCATTAAGTGATTTGCTCTTTATCCCGATATCATTTAATGCCATCGATAATAGAGATGCTGATACTTGCTCGCCTGTAGTTAGTAGCATATCTAATTCTCTAGGACTTATATTTTTTGCAACTTCTTTTGAAAGCTTAATTAAATTGTCAGTTGTCTTCCCCATTGCCGATACTACAACTACCAGCTTAACTTTCTCTTTAATCTTTTTTGCTATTCTTTTAGCTACATTCTTAATTTTTTCAACTTCAGCCACAGAGCTTCCGCCGTATTTCTGCACAACTATTTTCATTATTATCTTTTTGTCGATTAAGGTCTAAATTTTTTTAATGTAAAGATAAGCTAAACTTTTTCTTCTATCCAACGTTTATGACACAATTGGACTGCTGCATTTACGGATTTATCTTCTGTAAGAAAAGAAATCCGGAATGATGTTGTGGTTATTCCGTATATCTGAATTTTATTGGATTCAATGAGAGATTTTGTTTCAAGTAATATACTATTGTCTTTATTAATTCCGTCGCCAATTAGTGAAGCAGTGCCATATCCGGATTCAATTCTTAAATCATTCCCGAATTTATTTTCTAATTCTTCTTTTATCTTCCGCCAATCGAAAAGATTTTTGATTGGTATTAGAAATGATATTTTATCCCTGCTATCTCGCTTCGAATAATTTAATTCTTTTAATTGTATTTGTTTTTCTTCAAAAATATTCAACAACGAATTTATCTTAGAACTATCTTCACACTCTAAATAGATCCTTGATATATCATTCTCATAGACAACTGCTTTAACACCTTTTGAAATCCCTTCAGAAAATTTCCTCACTATTGTTTCTTTCCCTGGCTGAAATGTACTTCTAGCATATATCGCAATTTGTTTTTCCTTCGCAAATTGTACAGCTTGAGCATTTAATACTTTAGCACCGGACTCGCTCATCTCCTGCATTTGTTCATAGGAGACTACCGGAAGGTGCCTCACATTTTTTATAACCGAAGGGTCTGCTGAATATACACCATCAACATCAGAATAAATCTCGCAGCATTCCGCATTAAGTGCTGCAGCAAGAGCTACTGCAGTTGTATCCGATCCGCCTCTGCCCAATGTCGTTATATCTCTTTTATAACTTACCCCTTGAAATCCACCAACCACAACAACCTTACCTTTTTCAAGTTCATCCAGTACCCTGAAAGGCCTTACTTCAATTACTCGTGCATCATTATGCCTGTCGTTTGTTATAATACCTGCTTGAGAACCTGTAAGTGAAACAGCTTCTACTCCGAATTCACTGAGTGCCATACAAAGCAATGACATTGTTATCCTTTCCCCTGTACTTAGGAGCATGTCCATTTCTCGCTTAGGAGGTTCGCTTGATATCTGTTTTGATAATTCGATTAGAGAGTCGGTTGTTTTTCCCATTGCTGATACAACAACTGCTACAGCATATCCTGATTTCTTAACGATGGATATTAGACTAGCAATCTTTTTAATTTTCTCAGGATCTGATACGCTGCTCCCGCCGTATTTTTGAACTATTATCGACATGCTTTCGAAATTAGAATAGCTTTTAGATAATCTAATTAGTGAAGTTACACAAATGAAATTTTTTGCCTTATTGAACGAAGCAAAATATCTCAAAATCATTCAAAATCTTAACCTTGAGATTCTTCGCTCCACTCAGAATGATAGTTTTCCGTAATATCAGTACTTAATAAAATAAATATGAGCTACTACATAAGAAATTAAGAATTCAATTCCGTCATCTAGTTTTTAGAATCCTGCATCCAATTACAATTTTCTCAATTCATCCAGCAATTGTGTTTTGCTCTTTGTCTTCTCATCAACTTTTTTAATTAATTTCGCCGGGACTCCTGCCATTACCGAATTAGGCTCTACATCTTTTACAACTACCGAACCTGCGGCTATAACAGCTCCTTTACATACGCGTACGCCTTCAAGTACAACTGCATTAGCTCCAATCAAAACATCATCTTCTATTACCACTGGTGTTGCACTCGGCGGCTCAACCACTCCGGCTAATACTGAGCCGGCACCAATATGGCAATTCTTACCGACTATTGCTCTGCCCCCCACTACAACATTCATATCTATCATTGTTTTCTCGCCGATGATTGCACCGATATTGATTACAGCACCCATCATAATCACGCAGTTGTCGCCTATCTCTACCATATCACGAATTATCGCACCCGGTTCAATTCTCGCCTTAAATTTAGTTAAATCTGCAAGCGGTATTGCTGAATTCCTTCTATCAATTTCTATTTTATAACTTTTGATATATTTCCTGTTCTTTTCGTAAAAAGATAAGAACTCACTATGTTCACAGAAAAGTATCCCGAATTTATCGTCTCCGAAAAATTCAAGTGCATCAAACGCTATATTATTTAACTCTCCCTGTAAGTATACTTTCGCAGGTGTTTTCTTAACTGAATTTGCGATATAATTTATAACTTCGTACGAATCCATATTAACCTTTTGTGATTAGATTGAATAATCTTTTATATTATCTGCCGAAAACAACATCATGGAAGGTATAAAATCCTTTTTCCTTTTCAATAGCAAATTCCGATGATCTTAGAATTCCTTCAGCAAATGTTCTTCTTGAAGTCGCACTATGAGTGATTGATATTACTTCGCCTAGTCCTCCGAAATAAATTGTATGGTCCCCAGCTACATTTCCTAATCTTAGCGAAATAGGATTAACAACTTTATCTTTCACTATATCCTGTATCATTTTTGCTGTCCCCGAAGGTCTATCTTTCTTAAATCGGTGATGAGTCTCGGCGATTTCAATATCCCAATCTTTAAGTTTTTCATATGCAACTTCTGTTAGCTTTAACATGACCTGGATTCCAAGCGAATAATTAAAGCTTTGAACTACCGGATAGTTATTTCCTAGTTCTTTTAATTTATTTAGCTGCTCCGATGACAATCCTGTCGTTGCAACTATTAGTGGACACTGATATTCCTGCTGATATTTTATGCTTTTTTCAAATACATCCGGTAACGAACAATCAATAAGAAGCTCCGGCTTTTCTGTTAATTTTTCACCGTCTATATCAAATTGAAAAACTAATTCATGCCCTGACTCATTAAAGACATTATTTACTTCGCTCCCTAATCTGCCCGAAGCTCCGATAATTCCGTATTTTATTTTCTTAGCCATTGTCAATTCAATTTTGATATGTTATCTATTTCTTTATCCAGCAATGCTTCCGTCTTTTTAGAAACAGGAGCGAGTGGAAGCCGCAATATATTCTCGCAAAAACCAAGTTTATGCATTACATACTTTATTGGTGATGGGCTTGTCTCTGTAAACAATGCATTCATCATGCTCAAATATTTATTGTTGAGCTTTTGAGCTGCAATAATATTATTTGCAAGTAATGTATCAGTCAATTTCTTCAATTCTTTAGGATAAGAATTAGAAAAGACTGAAATAATTCCTGCTCCGCCAAAAGCCATTATCGGTAAAGTCTGATCATCATTTCCTGAAAAGATTGAAAGATTATCAGGTTTTATTGAGAATAATTGTGCAATTTGTGAAATATTTCCGCATGCTTCTTTTAAGCCGATAACATTCTTACAAGCATCAGCTATTCTTACAATTGTCTCAGGCAGCATATTCATTCCAGTTCTAGAAGGAACATTATACAAAATAATAGGCAGCTGAGTCCTTTCAGAGATATATTTATAATGTTCTACCAGGCTTTCCTGGGTTCCTTTATTGTAATAAGGATTAACAATAAGTACTCCGTCAGCTTTTTGCTCCTCGGCTATTTTGTTTAGTTCTACTACTTTCCTCGTGTCATTTGTACCGGTGCCTAAAATAACTTTGGTTTTACCATTCACTTCATCAATTATAATTTCAGTAATCTTTTTTCGCTCATCATTATTGATTACAGAAGCCTCACCGGTTGTGCCCAGGACAATTATTGCGTCTACTTTCCCTTCGATCTGCTGGCTACATATTTTTCTCAAAGCTTTATAATCAACATTCAAATCCCTATCAAATGGTGTTATCAAAGCAGTTCCAACACCTGAAAACATTCTGACTCCTAAAAAATAATTGAAATAAATTGATGGCAAAAAATAAACTCTTTACCCTGGAAATGCAACCTAAAGTTAATTGCTTATCCACCTAATTGTTTTCAACACTATCTTAATAAATCATTCAATTGCCCAGCCGTTTAGAGTCTGTTTGAATATTATTAGCTAATATCGAATATTTAATAACCGTTTTAATTTATCTATAGAAGGTAGACGGTTTAGCACACAGCCACTAAATTTATTGTTAATAATAAAAGCCGGAAATATTTATTTTAATATGCTTTACAAATCCAAACACGTTGAAATACCTGGGATAAGACCTATTCTTGAAACTTTTTATTCTATCTAAATTATTTTGTAGAGCAATGGAATACTTTATATAATTCCCTTTAAAGATTGGAAATCTTTTTTGCCTTAATTATATTTGTGGATGTATTTTGCGCCTGTAGCTTAATTGGATAGAGCATCTGACTACGAATCAGAAGGTTCGGGGTTCGAATCCCTGCAGGCGCACCAATTCAATCACCTATTTAATATTATAAGTAAAAATAAAAAAGTATTTTAAGCGGAATTTCCTAAATAACCTCTACATTGCAATTCTGCCGTCCTCAATAACATGTACTGGTTTAACCTTTGTAATTTTTAAATATATAAGGAACAAGCCTGCAGATATTAATAATGAAAGAATAACCCATCCAATAGATATATTATTTTCAAATGTATTATTTGCTCGGCCTTTCTGTTTAAGAAATAGAAGTAATATTGCTAAAAAGTTATTGGTAAAATGTGCAGCGCTTGATGGTAAAATACTTTGGCTTCTATAATAAAAATATGATAATAAAATACCAAGCATCGATAGTGAGATTAAAGTTAAAGGCTGCATGTGAAATAAACCGAAAAGAATTCCGGTTATTATAAAACTTTTCATACCGGTTTTTCTCTCAAGAGTTCGTTGAAAGTACCCCCTAAATAATATTTCTTCACAAATTGCCGGAGTAACTGCGATAGCATATATCATAAGAATAAACTCTGAATTCGAATTAGGCGTAAATAACATGGAGTTTGCATCCAATATTACTTTGGGAATGCCTAATGCTTTTACTAGAATATCTACCAGGAATGATGAAAAAGGAAATATAAAAACTGTCACAAGCATCGCTAATACAATTTCCCTAACTGTAGTAAATTTTATCCTAATATATTTTATTACTTCTGTAGTATGCCATTTCTTTATTATCCATATAGTTGGCAAAAGCATAAAAACAAATTCTGAAATGGATACTGCTATCAAAATGGGTGTTTTAAGATATACTGATGTCTCACGAATTTTTGCAGCCATTCCCCCGGATAACTCAATATGATAAACTGCTTTATAGATTACAGTTAAAATAGTAATTAAAATTGATTCAAGATTGAAATATATAGCTCCAATCCCGATTACTCCTGTTACTGCGGCAGCTATAATACTACGGTTCGGTTTTTCCCATGTACCGTTGTATTCAATTGTATCCGTTTCAGTCATTTTAAAATCGGATTACCTTTTAATTATTTAAATCCTAACATACTTTTTATAAATTTGAATTTGCTTCAAGTTTTCCAACCGCATCATCAAAATCATTTTTCCTAATCTTCAAATCAAAATACATAACTATTTGAAACAACGGAAATGCTAAAGAACGAAGGATTAAATTAATTACTATAATAAGGCCAAATGTTGTACCTAGTTTACTAAACATTTCTAAAGATTCTACCGGATTAATTTGATTCTCTCCCCCGCTTGCCATTATTTTGAAAAGATGCCTATAATAATCCCACATGAAAACAAATGATAGTGGAGATAGTATTAATGAAACAGCAAATCCAACTACTAAAGAAATAAGTATTACTATTCCGAATGTCCTCCACCAATTATTCTTTACAAGATAAGAACTTCTTTTAAATGATTCTATTATACCACAGCCCGTATGGACCAGTATTACTTCGGCAAAATACCATTTGAATAATAAATTAAATGCGTACAGAAATGCTGCGATTATTAATATGACACCTAATATATTTACGGTAACATCATTAAAAACATTAAGCAAAACAAAGAGTTTCAGTAAGTACATGCTTAATATTCCAGCTATTATGATCCCCATTAAAGCCAATACCAATAGAATTAATTCGGCTGCAACTTTTATGTATGTTATTGAAAATATTTTACTAATCGTATCATTTATTGATATCTTTTTGCCCTCTATTTGCTTGCATCCGTTATTAAGTACTCCTATCTCAGCTCCGAGGTAGGCAAGTGCAAATATTAAAATTATTAAAACGAAAATAACCATTCCGATCATCTTCCCTAATAATTGGGAAGGGTCAATTTGCTGACCTTCAATATCCTGCGTAATGCTGGCTGATGAAGTCATGATAGTGAAAAAATATTTTAATCCGAATGCCAGCAATATACCGGAAGGTACTAAAAATAGGACTAGAATTATGATATTCCTTGTAAACGTTTCTTTAATAAGATTTATTGAATTGCTGAAAATATCACCCAGAGTCATCCCATTATCAGGATTGAAGCCTAATGAACTATTTAGTTCAGGTGATTTAGATGATTCATTGTACGGGCTGCTGCCTTGGCTATTTAAATCATATTTTATATTCCCTATCGATCTTTGTTCCCAATAGTACCGGTGAAGCTGATTGCAGAAATAATGGCCGTTAGATCCAACCTCGCTGCCAGAAGGAATTTCTTGATTACAGTATTCACATTTCATTATTGCTCTTCAATAAGTTATAAATTTCAGATAGGTGTAATAATTGAAGGTATGCCCAATTCAACACCCCCACAATTGATTTCATCGTTTAATTATCTCCTTACTTAAACGATAATAAACTTAAGGAATTTTCATTTAATAATCACAAATATATTATTCTTAAATTTAATTTATAATTTCCTTATTTTAACCTCTATTAAAATTCTCGAAATCCTTCATCTTAGATACCGATTAATTTATATTATAACCGAACCCAAGCATATAACAAAGGTATGTCCCGTGAAAATAAAATTTGCCGCTGCTAAAATCATTTATAAATGTATTCAATTTGAAATCTAATAAAAGGTCAAATTTACCAATCATATGATGCTTTATTCCTACTCCTATACCTGTCCCCAAAAGATTATATGATTCATTCCTTTCTGTGCCGCCTATATGGCTATAAGATATTGGGCCGCCTGGCAGGGCATATCTTTGAAGGTCGAAAGTTTCATAACTTAAATGCTGATACCCCAGTTCCAAATCAACAAACGCATCAAAATATTTATTCCGGTTAAATGTAATCCTATCTCCAAAGTAAATTGAATTTAAGCCATGATTTATTTCATTATAAGCTTCTATCGGCTGCATATTATTTTCATTAAAATATATTCTATTTCTATCCCATGATGAAGTTGACAAGTTTACATAGATAATATTGTTTTCAGAAGTTGAATAATTTAGTTGAAGTAGCCCAGAAAGCCCCTTCGAAGCATCTATCGGTGATATTATTCCCCCGCTTAATTGAACTGATATCTTATTCTGAGGATATAAATTAAACATTAGAACTATAACAAAAAAGATAACCCATTTAGCACGTTTCATAATTCCTCCCTATATTTTTTTTAAAGTTATTTATTGGATTTTAATAGTTCTTATTCTTTTCAGCTCGTAATTGTTTAACTATTTGACTATTGAATTTACATCTTTAAATATTCAAGAACATTGTAAACAAGGATTGCCGGCCAAACAAGAGCTTTAATAAAACCTAACACACCTGCCCAGAATGTAGCCGCGTGCCCAATGTAATATATCGCCGCCCCTATAAATGCCAAACCATATACGCCGCTGGCAACTCCATTATTCTTTGCTGGTACTGAATAAGCATGTTTCCCGCTCTTATCTTCAGGTAAATCAGTGGTTGTTTTTTCTTCATCGTTCATCTTCCTACTCCTTTTAATTTATTAAATAATAGAAACTACTTGTACCTATTTAAGGCACAAAAATATGCGTCAATGCAGAACCAAAATGAGCGGCATTTAGGAATTTTACAGATGGACTCTATATCAGGATCATTTTCTTGTAAAATATTTTGAAAATAACCAATATTTTTAATTGGCACCTATTTCCCTCAATTCTTTTTAACAAACTTAGATAATTTATTTGTAAATCTAAATGAATAATCGAAGGTACCAATTTATTGACCAAAGACTACATAATTTTGAATAACTATAAATAATCTCATCTACAAACTTTTCATATCAAGTGAAAAATATTCGCGGTTTATATTTTTATTCGATAATACAGGCAATATAATCAGTGAATATTTTGGTACTTCTTTTGCCTTTATCGATTTCAAATAAATGGATGTTAAATGAAAAGACTATTACTACTTATGATGTTTTTATTGACGGTAATTTTATTTAATCCGTTTGATACTTTAGGATGGATTATTAATGACCTTTCGAAGATTTCAAACAAACCAGGCTTTGAAAAGATGATCAATGAAAAACACTATCTCATTAAATCCCTGGCTTTGAATCCGCATAAAATGAATAAAGATACTTACAATATGCTCTATACAATTTTGAATGCTGATTGGATCGCAAAAAGGAAGATGATAGGGTATGTTTCAGTTTCAAATAATAATTGTACTGCTGCTACCGCTAAAAGTCCTGAAGATCTTTTTAACTCTATTAAATAAATATTTATACTACTGTCCCGTTAAGAAAATATCCGCCTAAAAAGAATTGATTTAGAGAAAATTTCTTACAATATTATAAAAATGAATTTCAAATCGATTTCTATAGTGCTTACTATAACTATTACTGTTTAAATGACTTATCAGAAATAACAATTTTTAAACGAGTCAGTAGTGAAATATTTATTAAAAAACTACCGTCATTATTAGATGCCCGGCAGCGTATCATTAATGAAGAAAACCATTTATTGCTTTTATAAATAAATCCGGCTGATCGACAAATGTCATATGCCCGCTCTTAGGAAAAATTACAAGTTTTGATCCTGCTATTTTTTCATGCATTTCTTTTGAAAGCGAAGGGTCACATTCATCATGGTCACCGCATGTAATTAAAGTAGGCACCTTAATCGTATTAAGCTTGCCAACATATTCAACTGATTTAAGATTTCCGTCAATAATAAACTCACCGTCAGAACCCCACATTTCTCTATAAAGGTCCCATGACATTATACCATTCCCAACCGGATCGTAGTTTGGGTCAAGATGATTTTGATAAAGATATGGAAAGTAACCCAGCCCCCATGCGGCAATCATATATTCATCCGTGTAGCGATTTTTTTGATAATCATACCCATGCCCGAATAATCCTCCCTTTTCCAGGTTATCGATCTTGTCGCGTAAATCCGGTGACATCTTTTCTTTCATCTTCACAAATACTTCATTCATTTGCTTAGTGCTCGGAAATGTACTGCACAATATTAGATGTGATAAATTCTTTTGATATTTCAGTGCATATGCCTGTGCTAATACGCCGCCGTATGAATGCCCTAATAAATTAATTTTGCCTAGATTAAGAGCTTTCCTTACTGCTTCAACATCTTCTACCATATTTTCTACAGTATATTTAGAAACGTCTTGAAGCTTTTCAGATTGCCCGGAGCCCCTTTCATCTATAAAAATTATTCTATTCGATTTTGCAAGCGGCACTAAATAAGGCAAGAAATAATCATGCGATGCACCGGGACCGCCGTGTACAATTACTAGAGGCTCGCCCTTGCCAAATTCTTCGTAATAAATCATCACTCCATTTGCATCAATAAAACCCTGCTTAATTGGATATACATTTCCGCCGCCGGAAGAATAAGCTTTACAGTATAATATAATTGAAAAAAATAAAATTAAGGGTAATATTTTTCTCATAAAATCCTCCGGTAAGTTTTAATATACATAAATTGGTATGAAATATTTTATTAGGCTTAATTTAAGCTGACTATCCTAATTTTCAAAATAATTCTCCTTTATTAAGTAAATAATATCATAATTAAATCAATCCGATTTAGGTTGATTTGGCTATACATTTTAATCTATTAATGGATTATTAACTAAAGTAACCCAAATGATAGTTTTTGTCATATTGAGCGAAGTGAAATATCTCAAAATTATTCATAATCGTAACTTTGAGATTCTTCGCTCCGCTCAGAATGACAGTTTTGCGTAATTTCAGTTATTAATATATTACAAGCTCAACCACTTATCATCTCAATAGAACCTAAATGGCATGTAAACGGCACCTAAATGGCCTCAGTATCCTTTTAAGAACCTGTAAGGATGCAATTCAAATGTTCTTTATTTTTGAAATATCAAGGCAATTAAGGAACGGCAAAATTTGACAAATAAATACTATTGTTGAATATTTAATCATGCGAGAAAGGTGTGCTAAAAAGAGGGAATCAAACTATAGGATATTGTTTTATATCTTTTGAATTGAAATCGTATATAGGTCAATTTAGACTGTGCTAACAATCAAATTTAATGTATAGTATGTTAATTCAGCCATACTACCAGCATACAACTGATCTTCCTCCTATCTCGACGGCTTCATAACCGCGTAAAAGTAGGTTTTTAAGCGAGTATGAAGCCGTCATGATAGGATTTATGTAGGTATTAGGCTAATGTTAGAGATAAATTAGATGTTAGTTTCTTGGTAATTATTTCAATTATTACAGTTTCCATGTATAAAATAAAGTAGGCAGCTACAATTTTCACTGTATAAATTTGAAAGTAAACGTTTTTTATATTATCGGTCAGTTCGATTATATTAAATATTTGAGTTATAATAAAATTAGCAATTCAATAGCCGCTTTTCTATTTTTGTTATCACATTTTTAACTGCGCCCATAGCTCAACTGGATAGAGCATCAGACTTCGGATCTGAGGGTTGAGGGTTCGAATCCTTCTGGGCGTACTAAAACAATTGAACAATTCAATTCTTAATAATTCCTTATCAAGTTCAAGCATCTTATTTTATATTATTGTTTTGAATTACTTTCTTAACTTTGAATTCTAATTATTAATTTATTACTATGCTATTCTCAGAAGATTCGTACAAATACATGTTTGCGGCGCTGCAGGAAGCTGAAAAGGCACTTCTAGATGATGAGGTACCTATAGGTGCAGTTGTTATTCATGATAACAAAATTATCGGGCGGGGCTATAATCAGGTTGAAAGGTTAAAAGATGCAACTGCTCATGCAGAAATGATAGCTTTGACTGCTGCCGCTAATCACCTTTCCAATTGGCGCTTAAATGAATGCGATATATATGTTACACTTGAACCTTGTATAATGTGCACAGGCGCTATGCTGTCTTCTAGAATTAAGAACATATACTTCGCTGCATTTGATCCAAAATTCGGCGCATGCGGGTCACTTTATAATCTTGCCGAAGAGGGGAAATATAACCACAAGATAAATGTATTCTGCGGGATATATTCCTCCGAAAGCGAAAATCTTTTACGAAGCTTTTTCTTTAAAAAGAGAAATAATGGGAATAATAGTTAAATCAAACTTCTGCCATCCCACCCTAAAATAAACTATTAATTTTTATTTTTTGCCCTTATAATAGAATTTATCTCTTCAAAATAACACCTTAATTACTTGAATAAAGGATTATAAATACATAAGTTTCGCACAAAAAAATGAGAGGAAAATGCAAATTATTTTATTTGGCTCCCCGGGAGTGGGAAAAGGAACTCAAGCTAAAGTCTTATCAATAAAATTTAATATCCCTCATATTTCTACCGGCGATATTTTACGACAAGCCGTAAAAGATAAAACACCTTTGGGCATTCAAGCCCAAGCTATCTTAAATAGGGGCGAATTGGTATCCGACGACATAATGATCGGATTAATCAAAGATAAGCTTGAATGTCCTGAATGTAAAAACGGTTTTATTCTAGACGGCTTTCCTAGAACCGTACCACAAGCAGCCGCTCTAAAGAGCTTATTTAACGATTTGAACATTAAATATGTTAAGCTCGTAGCTATAACCGCCGATGAAGAAGAACTTGTCAAGAGATTAACCAGCCGGAGAGCTTGTAAGAATTGCGGGACAATATTTACATTAAATGAAATTAAAAATACTACTAAATGCCCTGTATGCAAATCTCATAACAGTTTTTATCAAAGAGATGATGATAAAGAAGAAGTTATTAGAAGAAGGATGGAAATCTTTAGGAAAACTACTATTCCGGTATTAGATTATTATGAAAAGAATGATAAAATAATTTTTATAGACGGTTCCGCACCTATAGAAAAGGTCACTGAGGAAATTGTTTCCGCCCTATCGGCTAGGGATAACTAATTAGTGTGATATAAAAAAATGTATTAGTAGTTCCGGAGTAGTGGATTATACTCCCCTTTCTTTTAATTCAATATTTTATTATAAATATCCATAAAGATTTATTTTTGTTTAACAACTCCCTTTAGAGCCTTACCATCTTCTAACTTATAAATCTTAGCCGGGGTTCTTTTTATAATATCGTAATTGTGAGTAGCAAATAAAACTGCCGTCCCTCTTTGATTTATCTTCGTCAATAATTCGACTATATCATTTGCAGTTTCAGGATCAAGATTGCCAGTAGGTTCATCCGCAAGTATTAAAGCCGGATCATTTATAGTTGCTCTAGCAATCGCAATTCTCTGTTTTTCTCCGCCGGATAACTCGTCGGGCATACTGAAACGGCGGTGGAATAATCCTACATCATTTAATACATCATTTACGCGTTTCTTTATTTCTTTCTTTGGAGTATTAGTTGATTCTAGAATGAAAGAAATATTTTCATAAATATTTCTATCCCTAAGTAATTTAAAATCTTGAAATATTATTCCTAGCTTACGCCTTAGGTAAGGTAGATTTCTGGGTTTGATAGTTCTTGAGTTAAATCCGGCAACAGTTACTTCCCCGGAATCAGGGAAAATGTTCATATATATTAGCTGAAGAAGAGTGCTTTTACCGGCACCGCTTCTTCCTATCAAAAAGCAAAGTTCACCGTTTTCTATTGATAAATTTACATCAGAAAATACCGGCTGCACCGGATAGCTAAAAGCTACGTTACTAAAAGTAAGCATTATGATTTACCTTTTTAACTATGAATTGAACTCGTTCCGACGCAGAATTACCTTCGTCAAAAGTAAAAGCATTTAGGCAATCTACCGTATATAAACCAGTAAGTTCAAGCAGTTCAAAATATGTCTCAAACGGGAAAATCTTCTGCTTATGCAATTCAGTATATATTTCCCCATTGCTCATTTTCATCTTAAACATATTTTTATGAACCCTGCTAATTTTATCGTATTCACTTTCTTGCTTAAAGCGAATACCTTTATAAATTCCGCTTCGTACCGGCTGCTTTGTATGGATTATACTATTTTTCTCCAGGCTAACGTCAAATGTAAAAATACCATTTTCACTCAATAAACAATATGTCTCCCGAAATAAGTCTATTATTTTTTTTCTGCTAGTAAGATAATTAACGCTGTCGAATGCGCAGAATATTAGATCAAATTTATTTTTGAAGGGAAGCCTGGTCATATCGCAGCATACTTTCTTCACTAAAACATTTGATCCGGCTTTGAGCATATTAGGCGAAATATCAGTTGCAGTTACTTGTGGATAAAATTCAGATAAATATTTAGCCAGTTTGCAGTTCCCAGCCGCCAGCTCCAATATACTAGGTTTTTTAGGTAAATATTCGTTAACAATAGAATAAATATATTCTGCCCAAGTTCTGTAATTTATTTTTTGCATTATGTGGCTATAAATAAGCGACAGCTTAGAATATATTTTACTCTCCTTATATTGCATTACTAAACTTTTCTGTTATTTAATATTTTCTTTGCATATAAAAAAGCACTTATGAGGCTGGATTCGTCGGCAATTCCCTTTCCGGCTATATCGAATGCTGTGCCGTGATCAGGTGAAGTCCTGACGATTGGTAAGCCTGCAGTAAAATTAACTCCCTCACCGAAGTTCATAAGTTTAAATGGAATTAAAACTTGGTCATGATACATACCAAAGACTAAATCAAATTTCTTATGCATCTTATTTGCAAAGAAAGCATCGGGAGAAAATGGGCCGGATAAATATCTATTATATTTTTTATCTTTTATTATAGGGATTAGAGTATTTAATTCTTCATTACCAATTATGCCATTTTCGCCGGCATGAGGATTTAGCCCCAAAACTGCAATCTTTGGCGAATCAATTTTAAGGTCTACAAGCAAAGATTTGATGATGACATCAAGTTTTGCAGTGATATTTCCTTTTGTAATCAATCCAGGTATTTTCTTAATTGGTTCATGAATTGTTGCAAGGGCAGCATTCATATTCTTCGAAAGGAACATCATTACAAAATTCTTGACATTAAATCTTTCTGCGAATATTTCCGTATGGCCAGGGAAATTATGACCTGCCATTTGAATTGCAGTTTTTGAAATCGGCGGTGTTGTTACAGCTTCTCCCAATCTCCTTTCACATATTTCGAGAGATAATTCAATTGAATTAAATGCTGCTTCTCCCGAAACCTTAGTCGGCTTACCAATATTTTGCTTAAAATTTCCAGGATTAAGCAAAACTATATTACCTTTAATATTATTTAAGTCACTTATTTTCTTTGTCTCTTTAAAGTTGAAATAAGGTATAACTATCCTGGAAGTATTATTAAAAACATTTCCGGGGCAAATAAAGATAAGCCTATCCTTTGATTTTATAGAAATCTTATTTAATGCTTTTATAACAATTTCAGGGCCTATGCCATTGATATCGCCGCAAGTAAAGATAAATTTATTCATTTTATTAAAGTATAATTACCGGCACCTTCATTATCAATAAACTCGAAGGATCTAAAGGGATTTTCATATATCCATTTTTCTTCAACTTTCCCATATTGATTTGAAAAACGTTCAATTTCTTTTGGCTTGCCGTATTGAATATAAATTTTTCCGCGATCGGTATCAGCACCGTTCTTTCCAGAAAGAGTAGCATAATTTTTTATTGTATAGTCGACGCGTAAATAGAATTCATTCATAAGCGGATTAAATTCTGATTCCCTGGTCGGATCGTATTTCTTCCAAAATTCAAGAAGTACTTTAGGATATTCTTCTGTGCTAAAACTTAAAAGTGAATCTACAATATTTCGGTTTTCAATATCTGCAAGATATTCAATAGCCTCTTTTGGGTTCCGGAGCGAAAATGGTTCATCAAACCATACTACCGGGATATTGAACTCTTCTTTGTTTTTGAAACTACTATCCTTAGAAACAAGAATCTCTGTGGCACCGGCTTTTAACAGGTTGCTGAAATTATCCAGAATAAAATTATTCGTTGTAGTCAAAGAATCTGATGATTTAATAATAATTTTCCCTTCACAAATGGTAAGAATAATTTTAGATAGGAAATGCTTCTCTACCCGGTTTTTATAGACAGTGTCTTCCCCGTTAATAATAGCTATATAAATGCTATTCAAAGTAGTATCATGAGCAGGGATAATCAAGCCATATTCTTCCTCTGAGAATGGGATACTGTTATCGAAATTCGTAAGTTCAAAATTTGTTATCTCTTTGCACTTAACCTCATCATTCTGAATTACAACCGGAGGCATAAAGTTTTTCTTCATGTATCTATATAGATTTACTCGTAATTCATGAAGCTTTAAATCCTGGTTTGAATTCAGGTCAGTAATCTCGGGCATAAGTTTGTATATGCCTGCCGGGAGATTAAATTTAATTATACCTTCAAAAGAAACCTTACCGGAATTTGTCTCATCATAATTACCTGCAATAATATTCTCTTCTTCAATCTGTCTAGTAACGTGCTTTGCTAGTGAATCTGTAACCTCGATTGAAATTCTAAATTTAGTAGAATATTTATTACCCTCCTTTATGAATACAAATCTGTTGTATGGTATTCTATATGTATAAAATAGAGTGAAACCGGAATCGGATACAACAGGGTGAATTTCGGAATATAAGAAACCATTGCCGGGCAGTACTGATGCAGGTTGTCCGTTTATAAACTGCCCACATATAGTTATTGCAATTATTAAAATAAAGGGAATTCTTTTAACCATAGAGAAATAAATTCCAAAATCTTGGACATAAATATACTTTATAAATATTATCGCCCAAATTTATCCCGTGAGATTCATTAAATCATAAAATAAATCTCATAGATTGAACGTAGTACACCTTTAGAAGTTAGTGCAGCATTATAAGTATAAAGAAATTATGATCATATTACATAGGAATGAATTTCCCGATATCCCGAATTAACTATTCATACTGCTTAAAAATTCCTTATTATTTTTAGTACCCCGGATTTTATCAAGCAAGAAATCCATAGCTTCAACAGGATTAAAGTCACTGAGTATTTTTCTGAGAATCCATACCTTAGCGATTTCATCTTCCTTCATTAATAAGTCTTCTCTTCTAGTACCGGAACGGTTAACATCGATAGCAGGGAATATTCTTCTATCACTCAAATCCCTGTTTAGAACTAATTCCATATTTCCTGTTCCTTTAAACTCTTCAAAGATAACATCATCCATTCTACTGCCGGTATCAATTAAAGCAGTAGCGATAATTGTTAAGCTGCCGCCGTCTTCTGTATTTCTAGCAGCGCCGAAAAATCTTTTAGGTTTATGAAGCGCATTTGAGTCAACACCACCTGAAAGAATTCTGCCGCTATGCGGTACAACAACGTTATGAGCTCTTGCAAGTCTTGTAATACTATCTAGTAGGATTACAACATCTTCTTTTGCTTCAACAAGGCGTTTTGCTTTTTCTATAACCATATCTGCAACCTGAACATGTCGTTCGGCAGGTTCATCAAATGTAGAACTGATAACCTCACCTTTTACTGAACGTTCCATATCTGTAACTTCTTCAGGGCGTTCATCTATTAAAAGAATAATCAGTTTAATTTCAGGATGATTTCTAGTAATTGAGTTAGCTATTTTTTGAAGAAGAATAGTTTTACCGCTTTTCGGAGGAGAAACAATTAAGCCTCTTTGTCCTTTCCCAATAGGTGAAAGTAGATCCATTATTCTCATCGAATATTCGCCTGGTGCAGATTCAAGGTTAATTCTCTTTGTCGGATAAACGGGTACAAGATTATCGAACAAAGTCCTTTCCCTTATTTCTTCAGGCTGCAGTCCATTAACGGCTTCAACTCTTAAGAGAGCGAAAAATCTTTCACCCTCTTTAGGCGGCCTGACCTGCCCGCTAACAAAATCGCCAGTCCTTAAACTGAATTTCTTAATTTGTGATGGTGAGACATAAATATCGTCAGGTGAAGGTAGGTAATTATAGTCCGACGAACGAAGGAATCCATATCCGTCAGGTAAAACTTCCAGTACACCTTTCGAAAAAGTAAGACCATCTTTAGCAGTCTGGGCTTCCAGAATTTTAAAGATCAGTTCTTGCTTACGTAAATCACTATAGCCAGCTATTCCTAAATCTTTGGCTATAGAGTTGAGCTCCACAATCTTTTTCGATTTGAGCTCGGAGATATCCATTGGCATAGTTTATTCCCAATAAATAAATTGATAAAAAGACCTGCTTATTTGCAGGATTAGTTAAAAAAAAGAATTAAATACATTCAAAGGCATCTGTTCGGATACACTTACGCGGTTTAAATTTTACATTATAAAAATTAAGTAAATGTTGATTGGAACATGAGGTTCATATGAAACATACGGCTATTTGAAAAAAATGTCAAGCAAAATTATTTATTTGCAGCACAGATTTTACCTCACCGAGCAGGTACATACTACCTAAGACGACTAAACATGTATTTGATTTTAGCTCTTTAAAATTCTTTATATATTCCACCGGATTTAATTCCGGTATAACATGAATGTTTAACTCGCCTGCTATTTCTTGTAAATCCTCTATTTTGCTTGAACGCTCATATTTAATTTGAGCAACATGAATCTCATCAAAGCTGCCGCTCAGCTTTGAGAGCATCTCTTTTATTGATTTATCCCTCATTACTCCAAAAAGTAGTATCCGTTTATTGTACTTATTATATTCTTTAGAAAATTCTTTCACAAAGTTTTCAATTCCCTCTGGATTATGAGCAGAATCGAATATTATATCAGGATTATTTGAAAAATATTCAAATCTACCCTGCAGGCCAGTATTTTTAATTACGTTTTTAATTCCCTTTGAAATTGTCTTGTAGTCATCTTTCAAAAGTGTTTTATCAATGATAAGTGCAGAGAGCGCCGCATTATATTTTTGATATTCACCTTTAAGCGGCATATTCCAATCATCTATTTCAAGCTCTTCGGTATAAAGTTCTAAGGAGTTTCCTTTTAAATTAATGTAATCCTCAATCTTAAACCAGGCACAATTTTCTGATTTACATTTCTCTTCAATAACTTCCTCTGCGGCAGATGGTAATTTACCTGTAAATACTTTAGCAGAGCTTTTTATTATTGCTGCTTTCTCATTTGCAATTTTCTTGATAGTACTGCCAAGAATATTCGTATGTTCCAGGCTTATTGAAGTTATAGCAACAGCTAACGGCAAAATCACATTTGTAGCATCCAATCTGCCGCCAAGTCCAGTTTCGATTACAGCATAATCTACTTTATATTCATAAAAATATTTGAATGCGATTGCTGTTGTTACTTCAAAAAAAGTTAATCCATGTTCATCAATATAATCGACATAATCGGCTACAAATTTGGCTACATAATCATCAGGTATTAAGACGTTATTAATTTTAATTCGTTCATTATATTTAACAAAATGCGGCGAAGTATATAATCCGACTTTATACCCAAACTCCATTAAGATGCTTGCGATAAAAGAAGCTGTGCTTCCCTTCCCGTTCGAGCCGGCAATGTGAAAGGTCTTCAAATGACTTTGAGGATTACCTAAAATTTCGAGAAACCGGGAAATGTTTTCAAGCCCTAATTTAATTCCAAAATTGTGAAGCGAAAATAATTTTTCTAAAGCCTTATTAACTTCCATTATGATTAAATATTATATGACCCTGTTAATTGAGAAATTTTATCTATACCCATCTTTATGCAATATTCATGTATCAATTTTAAGATTTCAGTAGAGGCAGCGGGGTTGATGAAATTCAACGTACCTATTTGAATCGCTGAAGCTCCGGCAATCATAAATTCTATAATATCCTTCCATGTCATTATTCCGCCGATGCCAATAATTGGAATATCAACTTTTTGTCTAATTTCCAAAACTTTTGCAAGTGCTACCGGTTTTATCGCTGGTCCGGAAAGTCCAGCCGTTACGTTATGGATTTTAGGTTTACGGGTATAAATATCAAATGCAGTTCCTACCAGTGTATTTATAGCCGAAACTGCATCCCCGCCTTCATCTTTAACTACTTGTGCGAATTCGGAAATGTAAGATGAATTTGGAGATAATTTAATAATAACCGGTTTACCTGTTGCCGCCTTTACCTTCCTGGTTATTTTTCCCACAGCTGAAATATTATTCCCGAACTGAAGCCCTCCTTCTTTTACATTAGGGCACGAAACATTGATCTCAAAAGCTTTAATTGAATCTTCATGCGTTAATATCCTGGTGCATTCAACATATTCGTCAATTGTACTGGCAGCAATGTTGCAAATAATCGGGACATCAAACTTTTTTAAGAAAGGAATTTTTTCTTTTATAAATAATTCTACACCAACATTTGTCAATCCTATTGCATTTAGCATTCCAGACGGCGTTTCTAAAATCCTTTGCGGCGGATTACCTTTCCTCGGTTTTAAGCTTAATGATTTTGTAACAATTCCTCCTATTGTGTTTAAGTCGATAAATTCAGAAACTTCATTTCCATAACCGACTGTGCCCGATGCCAATAAAATCGGGTTTCTGAATTTTAACGGGCCAACCTGGACAGATAAATCAACTTTGTTCAAATTACTACGTCCCGTACATTAAAAACAGGGCCATCTTTACAAACCAAAAGATATTGATCCTTATTATTTGTAGATTCAATAGGACAACCTTGACATATACCAAAGCCACAAGCCATTGCACACTCTGTAGAAGCCTCGCATTCGAAATTAAATTTAATGCAGAATTCCTTAAGATTTCTAAGCATCGCATTGGGACCGCAAGCAAATATTTTTATTTTGCTTGAATTAAGCATCTCCATATTTGCCTGTAGTAGTTGAACAACATTACCTTTAAATCCAAGCGAACCATCATCAGTTGACATCGAGATGTTTGTCATTCCATGAGTAATAACATCTCTGTATGTCTTTCCGCCTATAAAGGTAAAAATGTTTTTTTTCTTTCCAATTGCTTTTATTAAGAACGGAAATGGTGCAGCTCCCAAGCCGCCCGCAGTTATAATTGCAGTTTCATAGGTATCTTCGTAGTTAAATCCTTTGCCAAGCGGTCCAAGTATATCAATAGTATCTCCAAAATGTTTACCTGCTAAGATTTTTGTACCTTCGCCGTATATATTAAACATCAGATAAAAAAAATCTCCTTCAACATCGCAAACTGAGAATGGGCGCCGAAGCAGTGGATAGATTGTTTCAGAGACTCTTACGTTTACAAATTGCCCTGGTTGAACAGATTGAGCTATTTCTGGACAGTAAATCTTAATTAAAAATATTTGGTTGTCTAATTCTATAATTTTTTCAACAGGCGCGTTAACGATGAACAAATCTTTTCCTTTTGGATTTTAAAAACACTTTAGAATGATGCTTATCTTTAGCAAGGCGAAGTTCTAGGCAGGGTGATTTTCTGCTCAATTTCTTTCAAATAATAATTTACCTGCCAAAATTATAAAAAGATTTTAATATATGCGAACTTTATTTCATGATATAGTGAATATTTCCTTAATAATTTCAAATCAATTGAAGATAGGGAAATATTTCTGATATAATGCTTATTTTAGATTTCGGCGTTCAATTGCAGTTATTTTATCAAGCCGCTTCTGATGTCTGCCGCCTTCAAATTTGGAATTTAGCCATGCCTCAACAATTGATTTTGCAGTTTCATCTCCCAATGCCTTAGCCCCGAGGGTTAATATATTTGCATTGTTATGTTCTCTAGCACTTTTTGCTGTGAATTCATTGAAACAATTCGCAGCGCGAATACCATTCAGTTTATTGGCAGTTATAGCCGAAGGATTGCCTGTCGCGTCAATAATGATTCCCCATCCGACAAACCCTTCTTTTACCTTGGAAGCAACTGATAATGCAAAATCAGGATAATCACATGATCTTTCATCGAATGTGCCTGTATCAATTACTTCAAATCCTTTATCTGCTAATATTTTCGAAACTAAATTCTTTAATTTAAAACCGGTATGATCTGAACCAATTGCAACTTTATTTTTATTGGATTGAGGCGATAATAAATTTTCTTCGATATCAATTCCTTCGGCTAAGACTTTTCCAACTATCTTTATCCTTAATTCACTAATTTTATCTTGTGCCGCAGGAGTCAAAATCTCACTACCATCGAGCGGAATAGTTCTTATTCCGTTCTTAAATAATAATATTACATCTAATTCAGTAATTAATTTTTTCATCTGTGAAAATTATCCGGTAAAACAATTACAGGATAAAAGAACAACTCCTCTTTACAAATGTTGAGTAAGTTTGTTTATTTTAAGGTGGTCTACAATCTTCTTTACTTCCTGGGCTTGATCTCTTCTGCAAACAAGTAAGGCATCGTCGGTGTTAATAATAATTAAATTTTCCACTCCAATAACTGCACTGAATTTATTGGGCGAAAAAATATATGAATCGGCGGTCATTTGAGTAAATGCATTACCGAATACTGCATTTCCATCTTCATTCTTTTCACTTAATTGATAAACTTCTTCCCAGCTTCCAACATCACTCCAAGCAAATTCGCCTTTAGTGAGATATACCTTCTGCGACTTTTCCATTATTCCATAATCTATCGAAATATTTCTAAGCAGTCCATAAGTATTTGAAAGTGTACTCTCGAACTGAGGTGTACCAATATCTTTTTTTATTGTAACTAATCCTTCATAAAGCTCGGGCATATGCTGTTTTATTTCACCAAGTATAGCATCAACTCTCCAGATGAACATACCGCTGTTCCAGAAAAAATCTCCGCTCTCAACAAATCTAACTGCTGTTGCATAGTTTGGTTTTTCAGCAAAAGTATAAACCTTAAATATTTCATCTTCAACAACTGTTTCGTCGATTTGTATATATCCATATCCGGTTTCGGGGCGAGACGGTTTTATACCTATAGTAACTAAACCATTTGAATTATACGCAAAACTAGAGGCTCTTTTTAAAGTGGAATGGAAAGCCTCTACATCTTTAATTATATGGTCTGCCGGCAAAATAATTGTTACTCCATCTTTGGATTTTTTCTCAATTATTATAGAGGCTAATCCTATGCAAGCGGCAGTGTTTCTACCGAAAGGTTCTTCGATTATATTTTCCTCAGGGAGTTGAGGAAGTTGGTTTACAATTTCATTTTTCTGAACTTTATTCGTAATAATAAATATATTTTCTTTTTTGATAATACCATCAAGGCGGACTACGGTATCTTGTATCATTGTTCGTTCCCCAAATATTTTCAGAAGCTGTTTGGGAGTTCTTTCTTTACTTCTAGGCCAGAACCTTGATCCAACTCCGCCAGCCATTATTACCGCAAATAATTCCATTACATAGTATCCTTAATTTTAATAGATTGAATTTTCCTGCCGAACTCTTCAGCTTTATTTAAATAATTAGTAATATCAACTTCTTTTCCCTTTACTACTGCTACGATAACAATTAAACATGCTCTCATAGACTCTATTATTTCTTTTCCGGGCATCAGTTCCCTTATTCGGATTAACAAAAGAGCTTTGGCCATAATATTATGCATATTCGCTATAATTTCAAAACCTATTTTTGCCGATAGATCACCGTTTGTTTTCATTAGTTTTGAATATTTTATCAACTCCTCGGTGTTTATTTCGTTATTCATCAATTGTTTCAGCATGGAATCTAGAGGTTTTATCGGCTTCAATATTTCTGATTCATAATTCTGAATAAACACATCCTGCTCGTCTTTTTCTTCATCCAGAATTAATTTTTCTTTAATTGTTTCGACTTCAGGTTTATTAAAAATAATGTCATCCGGATGCCTATTAGATAGATCAATACTAATTCCGGATGAATTTTCAGGTGTTTCTCTAACAGGCTGCTTAATATTATCATCATGCTTTTCATGAAGTTTATCCAGTGCTTTTTTCAGAGTAACAGGATTAACCATATCCAGCATATGACTAAGATCTTTTATTAGATATTGACTGTGTTCCTTAAATTTTTCGGATAGTTTAAATAGATCAACCTGGCTCTGGGTTAAGAAATTATAAATTTCATTTAAACGGATTGCAAGAGTAGAGAGC
>Ga0075269_10000005_pt1 | contig 50540 bp, 37 predicted proteins | sample SF_Rice_5C_0N_10_FD_69773 | JGI IMG/M metagenome (GOLD analysis project Ga0075269, IMG submission 69773) | Rice paddy soil microbial communities from Twitchell Island, California, USA - SF_Rice_5C_0N_105 | ecosystem: Environmental > Terrestrial > Soil > Paddy field/soil | place: USA: Twitchell... | reverse complement strand
AATCTTCTATTACTTCTTATATCTCAGTCAAATTATTTTTACAATCCTATTAAGATAACTCAAGTTGACCGCTTGCTTTTATAAACCGTCTACCTTCTGTAGATAAATTAAAGCGGTTGGGAACCTCTATTTTTTCTCATTAACCCACGGATTAATCCGTGGGTTAATGAAACGGAAAATAATTTTAATAACCGTTTCAACGGTTTTTTTTACTTCACAATTATTTAAGCGGTCAACTTGAGTAAGATAAACAAAACAATATTACACCGAAAACCTTGATACCCTCATCTAAAAAAGCACATTGTTATCTCCTTAGAGAGAAAGGTACTGTAATGTGATGGAGAGGGTATGAGAAGACGGAACAGAGATGAATGATCGAGATATTCGGTGAATGGTTTATAGTGTGATTACTTTCAAAAAGAATATAGCATTAGGATAATTTTATGATTTATATTAACTATTTTCTGTAAACAAGCTTTCCGTTAATGATAGATGCGAATACGGAAAAGTCTTTATCAAGAACTATAATATCTGCATCTTTGCCTTTTTCAAGTTCTCCTTTATTTAGTCCAAGGAGTTTTGCAGGGTTAAGGCTTGCTGAATTTATTGCTTGTTCCAAAGTGCAGGCGGTGAACTGCATGAACTTTAATACGATATTCAACAGGCTAGTGGTAGAACCGATTAAAGTGCCGTCTAAATAACGGGCGGCACCGTTCCGTGATTCATACTCTCTTCCGTTAAAAAAATATCTGCCTTCAGGAAGTCCGATTCCTTGCACACCATCTGTAATGCAAATACATCTTTCCGGCCCCAATATTTTGTAAAGCATTTTAACAGTACTTGGGTGCAGATGATGTCCGTCGCTGATAATCTGAGCAGTGACTTTATCATTTTCAAAGATTGCATTTATTGCAGTTGCATCCCTATGGTGGAATCCGGGCATTGCATTAAGAATATGCGTTATATGAAGTATCCCTGCTTCGAATCCCTTTTTTATCTCTTCGTAGCTAGCGTTTGAATGAGCGAATGCAGGGATAATACCTTTTAGCTTTAGAGATTTAATAATATTTAAGTTTCCAGGAAGTTCAGGAGCAATGGTCATTACTTTTAATGTATTACCGGTAATATCCATGATCTCGTTTAAAGCTTCAGTAGATGAGTCATAAATTGCAAGCGGGCTGATGCCGCCTTTCTTTACCGGATTTATAAAGGGCCCTTCAAGATGAAAACCGAGAAGAAATGCACCTTCGAGATCTTTGCCTACAAATTCTTTTGTCGATTTCAAATGTTTATTGCCTTCATTGGGTTTAACTACAGTTGTCCCGAGAAATGAAGTAGTGCCGGTATGAGCGAGGGTTTTTGAAATAGCAGTAACTGCTTCTTCGGTCCCGTCCAGGATATCAGCGCCGCCTGCGCCCTGGATATGAATATCAATTAATCCAGGAGCAGCAATTCTATCTCCAGCGTCAATAACATTATCTATATGAGTCTTTGAATCGATCTCAGATGAACTCAAATGAATAGCTGAAATTTTGGAGCCATCAATAATAATATTATAAGACTGCCGGCTTGCAGGCTTATTAAATAACCGGCAGTTCTTAATTACGAATGAGTTCCCGGCCATTAGACTCCAACAATTCGTTTCTTATACTCTGCGAGGGCATCATCGAGCCTGAACCTTGCAGTATTATCTCCAGCATTATGAGAAGGATGAATGTACAATTTTACACCTCTATCGGCTAAGATTTCGGCAACAGTAGTAATGGTCATCCATACTGCTGTTACAAAGGCAATAGTAGATACCGGCCCGATTTTATCCACATGATTTTTCAAAGATACAGAAGCATCTTCGATAGGGGCACAGGAATCGACAACAATATCAGCTAAATCAAAAATTGTTTTACCTGAAGAATGCCTTGTCTGTTTTCCTTTTGCAGCTTCGGCAGAACCGAATACAATAACCTTCATACCTTTCTTCTTAGATTCAAGAGCGACATCAATATTAACATTATTGATACCTGAATGAGAAAAGAGCCACATTACATCTTTTGGATTAAAGTTATAGCCTTTCATTATCTCTACTCCGTAGCCTTCCACTCTTTCAAGGAAAACAAATTCATGTACATTCATACCGCCGACGATATTAGTAAAAAAAGTCAATGGTAATTCAACCATCGGGTGAAAACCGACAAAGCCTCCGATCCTCGGATACATTTCTTCTACGGGCAAAGTTGCATGGCCGCAACCGAAGGTATGAACCCAATGACCGCTGCCAATTGCATCAGCCATTAATTCAGCGGCGCTCTTAATATTATCAAGCTGGGTTGTTTCAATTTTATCCATTACATTACGTGCATTATCAAGCCATTGTTTCGCTAACATATTTTACTCCATTTTTATTTTAATATTTTAGACATATTACCGCGATTCATGCGGTTAATTGCTGAATAAAGGATAACTGCCATAAGAACAATACAAATGATAAGGAGTGTCGTAAATTTCCCGATACCGTATGAATGGGCAATTATACCAAGCAGATAATTCATCAGCATATTACCTACTAGTGCAATAACAAGAACAATACTGAAAGCAGTACCCGATAGATTAGAATAAACTTCACCGACATATCCGAGAGCAAGAGGGAATCCGGCGGCAAAACCGATACCCAATAAGATCAGTCCAATAACAGCGGCGCTAAATGTTGAAGTGCTAATCATTATTACAGAGCCGGCGAGAGCAAACCCTAAGCAGATAAACATGACTACAAAAGGCTGCAATTTTTTCAATATGGACCCCATAAGCAATCTGGTTATTGTCATACCGGCGACGAAGCAAGAAAGTGCGAACAGTGCATCATCAGGGTTAGCTTTTAATTCATTTATCAGATAGGTAGTAGACCAGTTGTTAACAATCCCTTCCATTCCACTTTCAAAGAAAAGAACAAAGCCGAATAAAAGTAAAAGTGATTCTTTAATTAGGCTTAAGCCGGCTTTTATAGGGAAACCTTGTGATTGTTTCGGGACCGGAAATTTTATAGCAGTAAAAAAGATAACCGGGATTAAAACGAAAATTCCTACACCTGAAATTATGTTCTGCTGTGTGAACAATTTAGATAATAATCCTAATACAGCAGGCATTCCAAGTGCACCAATGCCAAAAAAAACACCGAGGTAACTTAAGTTTGCGCCTTTTCCTTCAGTGCTTATATCCGCTACCAGAGCATTAGTGCCGCCGTTTATAACACCGCCGCCGAAGCCGATCAATAACATGGATATCTGCAGAAAGAATAATGTGCCGGCAAAAGCGATCATTTCCAATCCGGCTAAGACAAGAAGGGAGCATATAATCAATAAATTCTTATAACCGTAGCGATCTACTATAGGCCCGAAAACCAATGAGCCTGCAAGGATGCCGAAGGGCAGAATTGAAGCTAGAGTACCGACAGATAGTTCATCAAGTTTAAATTTTGAAGTTACAGCGGGAAGAATTGAGCCGAGTGAAATTAGAACTATGCCGAATAAAAGCATACCGAAACATGCAGCGCTGAATACTAGTTTTTTATTATACATTATTTATCCCGCTTAGTTTTCATTCAATGAATTGAGGGCTAAATGACCAGCACCAAATAGGCCTGCATCTCCGCCGAGTTTTGAACCTTCAAGCTTAACCAGGTTTATACTAATAGGCTGAGCCCATTTTCTAGCCTCATGCATAATGTCATCTAAAAACGCCAGGGCAGGCCCGAACACTCCACCTCCGAATATTATTTTTTCAGGATTAAGAAGACTGACAAGATTTGCGACTGTCATTCCCCAGAATTCAATGCCCTGTCTAATAACTTTTTTTGCTACAATATCATTTTCATAATATGCATCGAAAATATCCCGGGTAGTAACCTGCTCAATGCTTTTCTCTTTTAATTTCCCATCATATTTTCCGATAGCATTTAAGTATTCTTTAGCGATTTTAACGAGCCCTTCGCCGGAAGCATGATATTCAAAGCATCCGCATGATTTATACTTATCAAAGAATGGCCGGTCCAAAGCAAGCCAGCCGACGGCGCCTGCTATATCATTTGACCCTCCGACAGTTTTACCGTTAATTAAAATTCCTGCACCTATGCCCGTGCCTACAGCTAAAAAAACTGCATCTTTACATCCTATAGCGGCACCCCGCCAGGCCTCGCCAAGGATATAACATGAGCGGTCACTGTCGATATTTATTTTTATTTTTTTATTTTTAATTACTGCGCTAATTTCATCTTTAAGAGGATAATCATCCCAGCCGGGAATATTGGGTGCCCAGACTCTTCCTGTATTAGAATAGCTGATTCCAGGTATGCAGGCACCGACTGCATTTATTTCGATATTTTTGCTGAATAAATTATCCAGCATCGATACAATCAGTCTTCCGACTTCCTTACCATTTCTTTTCTCTAGCTGCATAGATTCTTTAAACAAAATATTTCCGGAATTATCGAAAATTGCCCCGGCTAATTTTGTTCCTCCTAAATCCATTCCGATAACTGCCATAATAAATCCTAATAATATTAAAGATGAAGTCTTATTTTCAATTTGTTAAATAGCGACGTCAGTTCAACCATGATTAATGCAAAAATAATTGAACGAAGAAATCCTATAATCCCGCTTCCGAAAAATTTACCGATAAAAGTAAAGCCGAAAAAGACAGCTAAAGAGTAATAAATATCCGGCAGGATATAAGCCAGCAATGGATTTTTGCCAGCAGGTTCTAAAAATTTAGCCCATGCAATTTTATTTTTCATGTCAACCAGCCAGTAAAAGAAGCAAAATAACCAGCCGCAATATGCAGAGCTGAATAAGCCCCATGCAGGTGTTGCATAGATCTTTGATATACCATAGACAGGGGAGAGGAGTAATCCGGCGATAAATAGAATTGCAGAATATATGAAAATCCAAATTATCCTTCCTTTTGGCGACTTTACAGGCGAGCTTTCAAAGAACAGCATTGAAATAATTAAGCCGGAGATAGTAATAGCGGTATGAACTCCAATATGCTCTCCTACGAGCAAAAATGGCTTGGCAAAATTAAAGATCCTGAAAGAATCTAATACATATATAAAATAGAAGAATACTAAGCTAGCCAGCATAGCCCAAAAATTTCTTTTGATAGCAAAGTAGGCAAGGCAGGTAAACAGATATGCCCAGCCTATCAGTCCCAGAATGCCCCACCACTTTGTATGCAGCCAGCCGATATTATCCAGTGTTCCGCTTCTATAAATAGCCATTAGAAAAATAAGCAAGGCGATTCCCAATAACCTTAAGGAGATAAAAATTATTCTTTTGTGTCCAACTGCTTTAGGATAAATATTCCATGTCAATATTGCGGCGACGAAGATGAGGAACATCCATAAATGCCTATCAATACCTGATGCCTGCGAATTAAGATCAGAAATATTTACCATTAAAACGCCAAGCAGCAGCAGGCCTATAGTGCGAATAAGAATATGTTTCCAAATAGTAAAGGTATTGTCGCCTTCCTTCAATCTTTTATTAACGGCGAAAGGGACTGCCATGCCGACGATAAAAAGGAAAGCAGGAAAGACCACATCAACAAATGTCATCCCGTTTACGCCTTCAGGCATATGGCCAAGCCACCACGGCATACCTTTAACCGAAGCGAGGTCATTTACAAAGATCATTACAAGAATAGTTAAACCTCTGAATATGTCAATTGAACTTACTCTGCTTGAGATATCCGAAGATAGGGGGTGAGCTTTCATTTAGGCTTTATTTTCCCATATATAATTTAAATTGATTATTATCCATTTAATAATAATTGAAAAGTAAACCGGGGCAATTTAGAATTTATACAATAGAAATGTCAAGAATAAAAATTATTAAAAAAAAATGTTGACTTTTAATTGAGAAAATTATAAATGGGGCATCTCTATACCGGGATAAGAATCCGGATGCTGGATACTGGTCACTGGATATAGATTGAAAGTTTTTGATTGCTGATTGAATATAAATGAATAAGTATTAGCTTCAAAACACTTTATTTAAAACTTTTTAAGGGCTAAGTGGCCAGCGCCGAATAGGCCGGCATTAGCACCTAAGAGTGATTTAGTAAATTTCACATCTTTCATGAAAATCGGCTGAGCCCACTTTTCGGCTTCCAATCTTATTAGATCAATGAACCGGAATGCCGGTCCGAATAAAGAGCCACCGAATATAATAATTTCAGGGTTGAACAGGCTAATAAGGTTTGCCGAAGCGATTCCCCAATATTTTAAGCATTCATTTATTATCTTTACAGCAATGATATCTTTTTTATCGAAGGCATTGCAGATATCCACAGAGTTCAATTCTGAAGGATCTTTCTGTTTAAGGATCCCGGAATATTTTTTAGCTTTACCTATTTCTTCACGTGCTGCAGCAAGAAGCCCGATACTGGAAGCCTTGAATTCAAAAAAGCCGCGGGCTTTATAACTATCATTGAATTGTTTATCGATTGCAAGCCAGCCTGCTGCACCGACGCCGTCATTAAAGCCATGAAGGATCTTCCCGTCGATCAAAACGCCGGCACCGACGCCAGTTCCAATAGAAAGATAAATAGCATTCCTTGATTTTTTTGCGGCTCCGAGCCACTTTTCGCCAAGGATGTCGCATGTCCTTTTGCTAGCAATTTTTACTCTTATATTCTGTTCCATTATTGCACTCATATCATGTTTAAGGGGATAGCAATCCCATCCTTTAATATTAGGTGCCCAAACATTCCCGGTTTTAGAATAGTAAATTCCCGGAACAGAAATGCCTACAGATTGAATCTTCAGCGGGGTATGCTCAAAAACAGAAAGAAGCTTTTTAATCTCCTTTTGAATTACCAAGCTTATTTCCTTACCGCCAACACCATCCAATTTTATGTCTTCTCTTTGGAGTATTTTCCCGGTCTTACCAAGAACTGCAAAGGTAACATTTGTACTCAGTAAATCAACAGCGATGAGCGCCAAAAGAGGATCTCCTGTAAAACTTAATTGTAATTTTTTTACAGAGACAAGTTAATGATAATTATTTGATGGTACAAAATAATAATTATAAATGCAAGAAGAATTTTAAAGAAAATTTACACTTGAAGTACTAGATTATATTGATGAAATTTTTGTGTCAAAAGTTAAAGATACTTTTAATTATTAATAAATATAAATACAGTATAAATATTTTAATTAATATTTTTCAGGTTGCATAACAAGGTAAGATATGAAAAATGTTTACTTATTTAAGCCTAATCTATTTTCGATAATAATTCTTCTGATAATCTTATTACCGGCTAATTATATGTTAGCGGATAACGGAAAAATCAGAGGCAGGGTAACTGATGCATCTACCGGTGAACCAATACCATATGTAAACGTTGTAATAATATCTACAGTTTTGCCTAACGGGAAAGAAGTTCCACTAGATATTCCTATGGGTGCTCCAACCGATATAGACGGTTATTTTTTCATATTGAACGTCCCGCCGGGGGTGTACTCAATTAAAGCCAGCGCTGTCGGATATACTCCGGTTACGCAAAAGGGAGTAAAAGTAGAATTAGATAGATCTATTAAAGTTGATTTTCAAATATCTGAAACAACCGTAGAGGTAGGCCAGGTAGTTATAGTTGCAAAACGAGAACTGGTAAAACAAGATGTATCGGCCACACAGGAAATAATTGAAAGCTCCAGACTTGAGGAGATGCCAGTAACAAGAGTGGATGAATTTATCGGAACTCTAAAAGGAGTCCAGCTTGTCAGCGGATCGGAAGGTAACGGGTTAAGTATTCGCGGCGGTTCAATAAGAGAGACTGATGTTACATTAGACGGAATATCATTAAGAGACCCCAGGACAGGGAATTCATACCTGGCATTAAATAGTACTTCGATAAAGGAGATGCAGGTCTTAACAGGAGGATTTGAAGCAAAGTATGGAGATTTAAGGTCGGGATTATTAAATGTAGTTACTAAAGAAGGGTCACGAGAAAGATATACTGCTTCATTTAGGATTGATGTAACTCCTTCCGGGCAGAATAGATTTTTCGGTACAAATCCATATAGTGCCGACAACAGCAATTGGATATACAGGCTATTTGCCGGCAGTTATGCGATGCACGGTTATCAGCCAAGCGATACATTGCTGCCGGGAGATCAACGAGTACCGGTAAGTTTTCAGAGTTTTAAGGGGTGGGCAAGTAAATATTCACTCCCGCTGTCAGTATTAGATTCAGCCCAGAGAAGAGATTTGTGGCTTAAGCAGCATCCAATGTACGACTATGCAAATAAGCCCGATTATTTTGTTGAGGGAACCATAACGGGCCCTGTCCCTGGTGCCGGAATTCCTTTATGGGGAGATTTTGCAGAAAGGTCTACTTTCTTAATCGGCGGGAAATATGAAAATTCTCAATTAGCCTTTCCCACAGGCCCGCGTGATAATTATATCGACTGGAATGCACAATTAAAATTAACAACTCTTCTTCAAGGTAATATGAAACTTTCTGTAGACGGTTTGTATGCAAACACAAATACAAACAGCGGTGGAAGGGCAACAAGCTTCGGAGGCGCATTGACTAATTCGGCGTCGAGTTTCTCGTTTTTAAACAGCACTCAGAGCTCAGTGGAACAGCAAGGCAGCCTTCTCAGCGGTAATAATATGTTCCAAATGTTCAATAAAAGCAGGCTGCAATATTATAATCAAAGATATATGGTCGGCGGAGCAAAGTTTACCCATACAATATCAGATAAATCTTTTTACACATTAGATTACCAGATGGGATATACTGATCAAAACCTTTCGCCTTTTGCGATGGATACAAGCAATGCAAGTAATTATGTATATTATTATAGTCAGGCAAAAAAGCAGGACTATAGATTTCTAGTCCCAAATTACGGTTCTCCGAATGCTTCTACTAATTATCAAACAGATGTACTAAATATGTTTAATTTAACCGGAGGGCCGCAGAGAGTTGATTCTTCTTACACATGGGTTTTTAGCTTAAGGGGTGATTATACGGCGCAGCTCGGAAGACATCATCAATTTGAAGCGGGATTTGATTCAAAGTATGAAGATTATTTTATATACACAGGTACTTGGTTCCAGGCGCAGCTTGCATATACACCTGATACATGGCAGTATATCAAAGCCAGGACATTCCTAGTTGGTTTGTATGCTCAAGATAAACTTGAATTCGAGGGAATGATATTAAATGCAGGCTTAAGACTAGACTATTTAAATCCATTGAAAGATGGTTTTCAGGTCGGATTTCCAGAAGATCCATCATACGCAGCTTTGCTTAATGATATATATCCCAACCTTCCTGGGACATCCCAGCAATGGGACAGGTGGTCTTATTTCAGGTCTTTGCTTCAGGATCCTCCGGGCTGGCCAAGGACACCGGATAAAGTTCAGGCTTATTTGTCTCCGCGGCTTGGCGTTTCATTTCCAATAACAGAAAGCAGTAAACTGTACTTTAATTACGGGCATTTCTATCAGCGTCCACCAGTAGATTTTATGTATGATGTTACAGTTGTGCAGGGCGGAGTAACAGTGCCGACGCCTGAACTAGCAATGGCAAAAACAGTATCATATGAATTCGGTTATGAGCAGATGATATTTAATGATTTTATAGTAAATGTAACCGCCTATTATAAGGATATATCTGATGAGCCTTTGCCAAGAACGTTCGTAAATTATTACGGCGATAATCTAGTAACAAAATATTATCCGGATGCATATAGGGATATTAGAGGAGTTGAATTAAGGTTTGAAAGGCCAATAGGGCAGTTTGTTACTTTTAATGCCATGTATGATTATATGGTACAAAGCTCTGGCCAGAGCGGACTTGATGTGGTTTATGAAGATATGCTTCTAGCCAGGAACGGCGAGCTGAGGAATCCAAATATGAATACGATAGAGCCTCTGCCCCGAGCCAATGTAACTTTAAATTTACATACTCCGACAGGCTTCGGACCTTATTTCCTAGGCGGTAATTGGCTTGAAAATATCTTTGCAAATTTCTTTTTTGAGTGGCAAAGCGGCGGTACAATGCTGATGACTCCTCCGGATAATACGAATAGAATTTATGCTAATGTAATCAATAGATGGAACATTGATTTCAGAGGATCAAAAACGTTCACAACAGCATGGGGCACTATTGACCTTGTAGTTACAATTGAGAATATAACTAACAATAAATGGCTGATCCCGGAAAACATGACTCAGACTCAATACGACGATTACAAGAATTCTTTGATGACGCCGGATAAAGGAGGAAGCGATGAATGGGGACAATATAAATCCAGCGATAATCATATAAAAATAGGTTCTTGGACAGCTCCGATATTCTTAAATCCAAGAAGAGTTATAGTCGGTATGAGGCTTAATTTCTGAGTCAAAACACCTAAAATCAATATTTATTAAGATGAAAGAAATTTGAGACAAGGCAGAAAAATGAGAAACAAGATTTCAATTTTTATTTATGCAGCATTTATGCTCATCCCAATGAATTATATTTTACCACAGGAGCAGGTTGAAAATCCATCTCCGATGCTGCTTAATGTTGGCAGTTTCAATATGAGCATGAATAGGTTGATGGGAGACGGAGGGCTTCAGTCTCAATTTAGCTGGGATTTAACAATCGACAAGCAAAATACCGAGATATTTTACTGGCCGCAGGATCAGTGGCAGTCGAACATGCTTTACCAGATTTTAAATCCGCTCAGTCTTGATGAAAATGGCATAATAGATGAATTCAATAAAAAACATGCAATGTTTACAAGGGGAGATGCGCTTACAAATTTTGGGATGACAGATTGGGCGTATGAAGTAAGACGTTACAGGCCTCCGCATATAACAGTTGACGGGATACAGCTCGATGCTCCATACAGATGGTTCGTAGATCCAAAATTAAATGCAGACGAGAAGATAGTTTTTGAGGATGTTCTGCCGCAGTTTGGAATAAGAAGCCACGTGGAAATTTATGCTTTTAGTAATCCCAACCATTCCAATTATTTTATATGGAAGGCAACACAAAAATTCACAGGTGAATTAAAGCTGCCGAGAGATGCTGCTACTTCACTTGATACTTTACCTGACCAGACAATAAGATTCTGGTGGCCAATTGAATTCAGCTTCGGTCCAACGAAAGCCGGTGAATATTATGCGACAAACAATTTCGCTTATGAAGGTGAAGATGATCTAGACAGCTGGTTTAGGAGAAAATCGCAATTAGTGCCGAACGGAACAAGGGATTCTCTTTATGTAGCTTATTACTGGGATTATTTAAATCCTTTAACCCAGTCCTATAAAAATGGCTCTAAGGATGACAGCGGTGACCCTAATAGGAACACTGGCCATCTTTATTCAACACAAGTTCCCGGTTTTGCTTTATTATATGCAGATAAGGCATATAACCAAAAAGTAGATGACCCAACCCAGCCATATGCAATGCCTCACGCTTCAATTGTATTAGACTTATGGGGAAGAAGAGATGCAGGATTATCGCTTACCTACCGGGGTGATGACAGCCGGGGAAGATTTCCTTTAGATCCGATCACTGAAAAATTGGCAACAAGTCCCCAGAAAGGGCCAATGAGATTTATTACAGTAGGGCCATATGAATTAACAAAAAATTCTGTCCAGCACCGTTACGATTCTCTTACTTTTGTATACGCGGTAGGAGTTAACGGACTAAATTGGAATGTTGCAGATTCGGTCGGGAAGCTGTGGATGAGTAATCAAATAACGGATACACAGAAGGATTCAATTGTACTTAATAATGGTATAGATTCTTTATGGCAGACCATGGACCGGGCAAACTGGGCATGGAACCGTATTAAGAACGGCGGTAATATACCGGCTCCGCTGCCTCCACCGGATATTAAAGTAACTTCAGGCCCAAACCAAATATCGGTAGATTGGTCTTACCCTGATGCTTCATATTTTAAAGATGCGGTTACAGGTGTTGATGATTTTTATGGGTGGAAAGTATATAGAAAAGAAGGGGCTTTACTTGTAGATGATCCTCTTGATCAGAATAGCGGTGAAAGATGGAAATTGATTTATGAGACAACAGATAAAAATACAACCGAATTCATCGATAAAGATGTTGTCCGGGGCCTTGATTATTATTATGCAGTTACAGCAGTTGATAACGGTACGCAGAATACCGACGGCATATTTCCGGGACAAAGATTAGAAAGCTCAAGGTTCATAAATCGTTCGCAGATACCTGCAGTGCCTTTCCAGCCTGGGTTAGATGTAACAGGAAAAGTAGTTGTAGTTCCGAATCCTGCGACCATTGCCAGAGGATTAAAAGGATCGCCGGATAAGATTTCATTCTTTAACCTTCCTTTTAAATGTACATTAAAAATATTTACTGAGACAGGCGACCTTATTACGACAATTCATCACTTCGGTACCGCAGATGAAGAATGGGATCAAAGGACGGATGATAATCAATATGTAGTAAGCGGAATATATATACTTGCAGTTACTGAAGCGCAGTCGAGCAACGGAAAATCACTCGAAAATCAATTTGTTAAGTTTATAATAGTACGGTAAAAGTTTATGAATATAAATAATACTTTTAAAAGATTTACAACTAAGACTGATAATTTAATTTATCGGATTTTAATTCTAGGAATTATGATTACATTAATATCCGGTTCAATAGAAATCACCAATGCTCAAATAGTAAAAAAGGCACAGACCGGATTCAGATTCCTTGAAAATCCGGTTTCAGCAGAAGTAATGGGCAGAGGCGGAGTAGGGGTGGCAACCACTTATGATGCAAACGGAATATTCTGGAATCCTGCCTTGATAGGACTTATAGAGTCGACTGTGGATGTGAGTTATAATTATACAAAAGGAATTGCGGATATAAATTATAATGCTGCCGCTGCAGCATTGCGTTTGGGCAATTCCGGAGTTTTAGGTTTTAGCTTATTAGCTATGGATTACGGAACTTTCGTCGGAACAGAAAGAGCAAATAATTCTCAGGGATATATAGAGACTGGAAATTTTACACCAACTGCAATTGAAATCGGTACCGCTTTTTCACAGCAGGTAACCACCAGATTTTCTTATGGAGTTCATGTAAAATATGTACATCAGAACCTGGGTTCAGTTATTTATGATTCAACAGGACAAACCAAAGAATATGCACAAGGAACAGTAGCTTTTGATGTCGGAGCGTATTATGATTTCCTATATAACGGGATAAAATTCGGTGCAGTTCTTCAGAATGTTTCCCGCGAACTTAAATATGAGCAGGAAGAATTCCCTCTGCCATTTGCAGTAAGCTTTGGTGTTACTATTGAACCATTACTATTTTTAAATCAGGATCAAAAGATATCGAGATTGATAATAAGTTTCGAATCTAGGCATCCAAGGGACTTCGGTGAAAAACTAAAGTTCGGAGGCGAGTATAGATACATGGAAAGATTTATAATCCGGGCTGGATATGAAACGAATTATGATGAACGCGGATTCTCAGCCGGTATAGGCATCTGGCAGGAAGTTTCCGGCATACCAATTAGGGTAGATTATGCTTTTGAGCCTTATGGTATATTCGGGAATGTACATTATATTTCAATCGGAATAAGCTACAAGTAGTTAACGGGATTTCTCATGCCTAATTTTTAGGACGATCAATCATTTGAACGTTCAGCGAATGTTATTTGATTTCTAAGTTGAGAATTCCCTTTTTTTATTTTAGCTTCAAGCAATTCTGTTTTAATTTAATATCATGAAAACATTAAATTTATTACTATCAGTTATAATATTTGCAGGAATATCATTTTCTCAAAATAGCTGGATAAGAATTAATCAGCTTGGTTACGAGGATAATTCAATAAAAACTGCAGTCTTAGTCAGCATAGGAAACCTTAATCCTAGGGCTTTTGAGATTTATGATTCAACTAACGGCAAGCTAGTATGGGAAGGCAATAAGATAACTTCATACGGAAAGTATGCAAGCTTTAATTCTACATTCAGATTAAATTTTTCAGGATTTAATAAAGAAGGTGAATATTATATTAAAGCGGCAGGGGTCAAGTCACCGGTATTTAGGATTTCTAATAATGTATATAAGGGAACTGCAGATTTCCTATTAAACTATATACGTGAACAGCAGTGCGGTTACAATCCTTTTTTGAAGGACTCGTGTCATACCCATGACGGTTATATAGTTGATAGTGAGGGAAAAGAAAATAAGCATATAGATGCAGTAGGAGGGTGGCATGATGCTACGGACTATTTGAAATATGTAACAACGTCAGCAACTGCAACATACCAGATGCTATTTGCATACATAGAGAGTCCCGGTTCTTTTGAAGATAAGTTTGATAAGAACGGTGACCCCGGATCTAATGGAATTCCCGATATTCTGGATGAAGCGAAATGGGGGCTGGATTGGCTTAATAAGCTTAACCCGAAATACGGTGAGCTGTATAACCAGGTTGCCGACGATAGAGACCATGCGGGATTTAGGCTGCCGGATAGGGATTCAGTAAATTATGGAGCTCCGGATCTGCAAAGGCCTGTGTATTTCGTAACAGGTAAACCTCAGGGAGTATGCAGATATAAGAATAGAACAACTGGTGTTTCATCAACAGCCGGTAAGTTCGCTTCCGCATTTGCACTTGGCTCTATACTTCTTAATAAATATTATCCTGAATTCTGCAAGGAGATAAGGCAGAAAGCAGTTGATGCTTATAAGTTCGGCACAACCGATCTTGGAGTAACACAGACAGCAAGCTGTAAATCCCCTTATTTCTATGAAGAAGAAAATTATACTGATGATCTTGAACTTGCATCCGCACAGCTTTCCAAAATTACTAATAATAAAAAATATTTGAATGAAGCAGTATATTGGGGTAAGCTTGAGCCTGTAACCCCATGGATGGGAGCTGATACTGCAAGGCATTATGAATGGTATCCGTTCATAAATCTAGGGCATTTTCTTTTAGCCGAAGATAAAGATTCCGATGTTTCACGAGTTTTTATCCGCGATATGAAGGAAGGGCTGGAAAGAATTTATAAACGGGGCCAGAATAATCCGTTCTTAATCGGCATACCTTTTATCTGGTGTTCCAATAATCTAGTATCGGCGGCACTGACACAATGCAGGCTTTACAATGAAGTATCGAATGACACCAGCTATCTTGAAATGGAAGCAGCTTTACGAGACTGGCTTTTCGGATGCAATATTTGGGGGACAAGCATGATTATCGGCTTGCCACGGAACGGAGATTATCCTTCTGATCCGCATTCTTCAATTTATTTGATTACTCACAGGCTTATAAAAGGCGGATTGGTAGATGGGCCGATTTATAATTCCATATTTAAATATCTAGAAGGCTTGAAAATAGAAAATGGTGATGAGTATTCAGAATTCCAGTCAGATGCCGCTGTATATCATAATGATTACGGCGACTATTCCACAAACGAGCCGACACTGGATGGGACTGCCTCACTGATCTACTATCTTTCAACTATGGAGAAAGAAGGTAAAAATTAATCCTAAGTTAGACCTATTCCGGGTGCATCTATTAAGGTAGTTTTACCATTAATAACTTTTGTCCCCTTGAAGGGGTCATTTGTAATTAATAAATTTCCGTCTAGGTCTGCGTAATCGGTCATAGGAGATAATTGAGAAGCCGCAGATATACCGCAAGATGTTTCAGTCATACATCCGATCATTACTTTCATCCCGAGTGATTTTGCAAGTAAGATCATTTTATATGCTTCTCTCAGCCCAGTAGATTTCATTAACTTTATATTTATTCCGTTAAATACTCCATGGACTTTTAAAACGTCAGGGAGTCTTTGAACAGATTCATCGGCAATAATCGGTAAAGGACTGCGAGCAGTTATCCAGGCCATATCGTCAAGCATTTCTTTAGGCATAGGCTGTTCAATTAGTTCCACACCTTTTTCATTGAGCCAATTGATCATATCAAGGGCAAACTGTTTATCTTTCCATCCTTGATTTGCGTCGACTCTAAGCGGCTTATCAGTAACGGAGCGTATATCATTGATCAATTCCTTATCATCCTTACTGCCGAGCTTTACCTTTAATATTTTATACGGAGCTGCTTCTTTGACCTTTTGTTTTACAACTTCAGGAGTGTCAATCCCGATAGTATAATCAGTATCCGGAGCCTTATGCGGATCGAATCCCCATATTGCATACCATGGTTTCTTCAGAAGCTTGCCTACAAGGTCATGAAGAGCAATATCAACCGAAGCCTTTGCGGCAGAGTTTTTATCTGCAATGGAATCAACATAATTTAGGATATTTTCCATCTCGAACGGATCATTGAACTGTTGAAGATTTACCTTTGAAAGGAAGGCTGCGGCAGTTTCCTGGTTCTCTCCAAGGTAGGGCGGCATAGAAGCTTCGCCGTGCCCAACGATACCCTCGTATTCAATTTCCGTTAACATAACGGGAGTAGTAGTCCTTGAATTAATAGCAATGTTAAATGGATGTTCAAGTTTAAGTGTAAAAGGTTTGTAAGTTAATTTCATTTTCCCGTCTCTTTTTTACTTTGAGTAATTATGTTAGGAGTATAATTGATAATTTAACCGGTAAGCCCGCAGCTAAAGCCGATTTTGCAAGCATTCCGCTTGCCTTAATAAAGTTTTGTCTATTCTGTTTCAAAATATCTCTCTTTTTATAAGCGATATTATTTATAAAAGTATAATTGAATGATTTCAATTTTTAAATATATTAAGTATCCGGCTATAAATGCAATAAAAATATTTACACAATTGATCATTCTATCTTGCATGGTATTTGGCTTCACATAACTTTTAGTTTTCACACAGATTCTTTATCGGAAAGCAGAATAAAAGAATAGTAGAGCCCGGAAAATTTAAGATTTTTAACGGAGGCCAAAGAATAGAATTTACTCTTATAAAGTAAGGTTATTTTAGCTAAATAAAATTTTTCATAGCATCCTTTATGTTGATGTAAGCCTCACGTTAATATTTCACAAAACGAATGGCTGAAGTTTTTTTTATTGTAAAATTGAAATATTATTTTATAAAATAATGCTCAAATACTATTTCGTATTATTTAGGGCACATTATTGTGATATTTTAGCATTTTTAGAATCATTACGATTATACATACATCTTATCCAATGTATTTTTAAAATGATAAATATCATTTAGAAGTATATTTGATTTTAACTTTCTAATTTTAACATGGAGTCATAAATGCATGAAAGAAGATTTTCGGGTGGAGTAGAGCGATTGCGCTCTCCTGAGCGAATTGTTGTCTTAGATATTGATAATGTTGTTAAATTATCTCTCGAAGGAATTGAAGTAAAAAGTTTATTGGACATTGGTACAGGTTCCGGATTATTTGCAGAAGAATTTTCAAAACATAATATTGAAGTTTCCGGGATAGATGTTTCTGAAGAAATGATTGAAGCTGCAAAATCTTATATACCGAATGGTGATTTTAAAAAAGCTATTGCTGAAGAAATACCCTTTGAAGATAAATGTTTTGATGTGTCTTTTTTCGGAGTAGTTTTTCATGAGACGGATGATATGCTTAAAGCATTAAGGGAAGCGCACCGGGTAACCAAAACAAGGGTTCTGATATTAGAATGGCCATATAAGACTGGAGAATACGGACCGCCTTTAGAGCACCGGATAAAGCCTGAACTGATGAATAAGCTTATAAAAGAAGCAGGCTTTATTAAATATGATAAACTTGGGCTCAAGAATCTGGATCTATACAGATTAAATATTTGATTGGAAATAGTGAAATAAATGAACTTTTTATTCTCCTCTTTAAGAGAAGATTAATTTAGCTAATTTTACCTTGGGTGCTGCCAAAGGATTATTTATTTTTTTTGTTTGGTGAATTAATAATAAATATATCTTCTGTTAGGCTTCATATTATCGGATAACTTATTTCCCAATCATTATTGCCTATGCCTTTATATCTCTATTCCCAAATTCTACTTCTAGTACATAAAAAATGTCAGATTATTGAGTTTATATATTTTATTTTCTAAGTTACATATATTAGATAAGAAATAATTAAATTTGAAAGTAATCTATCTTACCTCATTAAACTCTAAAAATTAGGAGAATTTATTATGTCTAAGACTGACAAATTAAAAACTAATGAAAGCCGCAGACAATTTCTTAAGACGAGCGTTATAGGTGGATTAGCTGCAGTATCGCTTCCTTCATTATCATTTGCAGAAAAAGCATCAGCGCCATTTACCAGAATGAATATTAAATCTTCAGAGTTTGATGAAATCACAGTTGATGAATTAGCAGCAGGCTTGAAATCGGGGAAATATACTGTCCGCTCTATTGCAGAGCAATATATTTCCCTCATTAAAGAAATTGATAAAAGCGGTCCGGCAATTAATAGCGTAATAGAACTAAACCCAGAGGCGCTCTCAATTGCAGATTCACTGGATAAAGAATTAAAAGAGAAAGGGCCCCGCGGTCCTTTACACGGAATACCTGTACTAATTAAAGATAATATTGACACAGCTGACGGAATGCAGACAACAGCAGGATCGCTGGCGCTTCTCGGTTCAAAACCGCAAAAGGATTCATTTGTAGCAAAGCAGCTCCGCGCTGCAGGAGTACTGATTCTCGGAAAGACAAATTTGAGCGAATGGGCGAATATACGTTCTACACATTCTACAAGCGGATGGAGCGGCAGGGGCGGACTTACAAGAAATCCGTATGCACTTGATAGAAATTGTTCCGGTTCCAGTTCCGGCTCAGGTGCAGCCGCAACAGCTAGCCTTTGTGCTATAGCTATTGGTACCGAAACAGACGGTTCAATCGTAAGCCCCTCTTCATTAAACGGACTCGTTGGAATTAAACCGACAGTAGGGTTAGTAAGCCGTGCTGGAATAATCCCGATATCGCATTCACAAGATACAGCAGGGCCAATGGCAAGGACAGTACGTGATGCTGCAATTTTATTAGGAGCAATTCAAGGTGTTGACCCTGAAGATGAGGCGACAAAGACAAAAGGAAGAATATCATATACAGACTATATAAAATACCTTGATCCTGACGGTCTGCAAGGTGCACGAATCGGCATAGTGAGGAAATATTTCGGCTTCTTACCTCAGGTAGATGAGGTGATAGAGAAAGCTTTAGTTGTATTAAAAGAGAAAGGTGCTGTACTCATCGATCCGATTGAGATTGATGCTATTGGTAAAGTTGATGATTCTGAGATGACTGTTATGATGTATGAGCTTAAGGCAGATATGGAAAAATATCTCAAGCACCGTGGCCCTGAAACTAAGATGCATACGCTTAAAGATCTAATTGATTTCAATGAAAAACATGCTAAAGAAGAAATGCCCTACTTTAAGCAGGAATTATTCCTTCGTGCTGAAAAAACAGGATCATTAAAAGATAAAAAATATATCGATGCTCTGGAGAAGGATCGCCGTTTAACCCGTAAAGAAGGAATCGATGCCGTAATGAATAAGTACAATCTTGATGCCCTCGTTTCACCGACTGATGGACCTGCATGGCTAACTGACCTTATAGACGGCGATCATTTTTTAGGAGGGAGCTCTCAGTTAGCGGCAGTCGCTGGTTATCCGCATATTACAGTCCCTGCAGGATTTGTATTCGGACTACCGATAGGCATTTCATTCTACGGAAGAGCCTGGAGTGAGTCTGTTCTTCTTAAGATTGCATATGGATTCGAGCAAGCAACGAAAGTGCGCAAACCACCGAAATTTCTAGCTATTGCAGATCTGACAGTGTAACTAAATCATAATTACTTTCATTTATAATTGATATGAAGGCTATTACTGAATGAGTTGGTTCTACGGAATTGAGTTTAGATTTATGAAAAAATCATGAGACTTAAGGATGCTATTGACCTTGTCAATCATAATGCTATTAATAAATTAGATATGCAGAAATGGGCGGACTTAGGATGCGGTACTGGGACTTTCACCTTAGCGCTTGCAAATCTTCTCGCGAATGGCAGCATCATTTACGCTGTAGATAAAAATAAATCTTCTTTAGATAAAATACCTGATCAATATAATTTAATAATGTTTATAAAGTTAAATGAAGATTTTAAGGATAGTTCTTTACCTGAAAACCTAGACGGAATACTAATGGCTAATTCACTTCATTATGTGAAAGAAAAAGATATTTTTGTTAAAAGAATAAGCCAAAATCTGAAACAAAAAGGATCCTTTATAATTGTAGAATATGATACTGAAAAATCTAATCCCTGGATCCCTTACCCTATTAGTTTTAATTCCTTGAGTATACTATTTGAAAAATTAGGATATAATTCTATAATAAAAATTAATGAACATCAGTCGCTTTACAGGAGAGAACAAATTTATTCAGCTATAATAAAAAGATAAAGTAATTACATGCCTAAGGCAGTCAAGCACATAGAGCACAACACATCATATAAGATTTAGGTTAGGATTCAGAAGGCATAAAATTGATCAAACATTTTAAATCTTAGAAAAAGAATTGTAAATAAGTGAATGACGGTTATCTTGATACATTCTTCCTTTAACTTTTGAGGATTAGATTTTTATTATTAAGTCAAGTTGACCGTTTATATAAAAAAGTCCACTTTCACATTTATATTGTGGAAATTGTAGCTGCCTGCTTTATATTACATCCTGGAAATATTAATAAATATAGTAGTTACTTGGAAATTAAAAGGTAATATTCCTCTAATACCGGTCAACTACCTACCCAAATCCTATCATGACGGCTTCATGGTCGCTTAAAAGTAGGCTTTTAAGCGACCATGAAGCCGTCATGATAGGAGGAAGATCGGTTTTATATCAGTAGTATAGCTTAATTGCCAAGCTAACCATCATACGAGGGTTAGAATGTTAAGGCTGCAAAAATAGGATAAGTTTAATAATAACTTAAACTGATGACACCCGACTTGAAATTATTAAATTAATTAATGATTAGAATTGAACTTATTCAAATGAGCCGATTGGGCTTTCTACACCTTTGTGAAACTCCAATACTTTGATATGATTAAATAGCGTCAGCCGACACATTCTAAATACTATTTGGAGGATCCGTAAATATCTTTCTTAAAAGCAGAACTTATTGTTATATTTAACACCGGTTTTTGAACTTTCGAAGTATAAAATGATGGGTGGTGATCTTTTGGATAAACAAGTAATAGGTGCATGTCTTGGGGCATCTTCTATTTCATTCGTCAGAATAAAGGAAAAAGATAAACAAAGAAGCATCGAAGATGTTTTAAGGCTTCCGCATAACGGGGATCCCAGAAAAACATTTAAGGAGAAACTTTCCATATTCAATCCTGATTTATTTCCGGTTATTGTAACAGGAAGGAAATTTAGAAAGCTTGTTAAATATACAAATATTTCTGAGCCTGAAGCTTCGGAATATGCATTTACATATCTTAATAAAAATCAAGAAAGCTACACTGCGATTGCATCATTGGGCGGAGAGACTTTTATGGTTTACACACTCGATGACGAAGGTAAAATATCGAATGTAATAACAAAGAATCAATGCGCTTCGGGTACGGGAGAATTTTTTCTGCAGCAGATAAAAAGGATGGATCTCGGTGTTGATGAAGTAGTTGAAATGGCTAAAGGCGCAGAGCCGTTTAAAGTATCCGGGAGATGTTCCGTATTTTGTAAATCGGACTGCACTCATGCTCTAAACAAAGGTGTAAGAAAATCAGAAGTCGCCGCAGGATTATCCTCGATGATGGCGGAGAAGGTTGAGGAACTGCTTAAGAAGGTTAAACCCGGGAAGGTTTTGGTTGTAGGCGGTGTGACTAAGAATTCCGTAGTCATAGACTTCTTAAAAAATAATAAAAATCATGGAATGGAATTGTTTATTCCCTCTGAAGCACCGTACTTTGAAGCACTCGGTGCTGCTATATACGGACTTAAGCACGAAGTAAATACATTAGACGATATTGATGACATGTTCCACACAAGGAAAAGTTCTTTTGTGTTTCACCAGCCTCTGAAAAACTATCAGAACGATGTTCAATTTAAGTCAATGGAGATAGGGAAGGCAAATGATGGGGATGTCTGTATTCTTGGTTTAGATGTAGGGTCAACAACCACTAAAGCTGTTGTAATCAGAAAATCAGACGATAGGGTACTTGGCTCAATATATCTATATACTCATGGAAATCCAGTAGAGGCATCAAGAAAATGTTATGCAGAATTGCTAAGACAGATACCTGAAAAAATAAATATTATTGGTGTCGGGACAACAGGCTCAGGAAGGCAGATTGCAGGGCTTCATGCTTTAACCGACGGCATTATAAATGAAATTGTTGCGCATGCAGCAGCAGCAGTTTATTTCGATTCCGAAGTTGATACTATATTTGAAATCGGCGGGCAGGATGCTAAATACACTTATATTGTAAACAAAGTTCCAGCCGATTACGCAATGAATGAAGCCTGTTCTGCAGGCACCGGTTCTTTTATTGAAGAATCAGCATATGAGTCACTAGGGATTAAAGTGACCGATATAGAGCCTATTGCAATGATGGGAGAAATGCCTCCGAACTTCAGCGATCAATGTTCAGCCTTTATCAGCTCGGATATTAAAACTGCTCAGCAAGAAAATATTAATAAGGACGATATAGTTGCAGGACTAGTATATTCAGTCTGCTTAAACTATGTGAACCGCGTAAAGGGGAACAGGCCCATCGGTAAAAAGATCTTTATGCAGGGTGGTGTATGCTATAATAAGGCTATTCCGATTGCTATGGCAGCATTAACCGGTAAGGAAATTATTGTACCCCCTGATCCGGGTTTAATGGGAGCTTTTGGTGTTGCTCTCGAAATAAAAGAAAAGATTGACCTCGGAATAATGAAGCAGGGAGAGTTCTCTCTAAAGCAGCTTGCCGAAAGAGAAGTGAGTTATAGAAAACCTTTCGTTTGTTACGGCGGGAAAGAGAAATGCGATCTTGCATGTTCGATAAATCTTATAAAAGTCGAAGGGAAGAATTATCCGTTCGGCGGGGCATGTAATAAATACTATAATGTCATCAATAGGACAAAAGTCGATTCAGAAAGGTATGATTATGTTCAGAGGCGCCAGGACCTAATGTTTGAAAAGTATGCTCCGAATGTAAAGCTGCCTGATAACGCAAAAACTGTAGGTATAAATCAGTCTTTTCATACGCATACAATTTATCCTCTTTATTATAATTTCTTTACAAGACTCGGCTTCAAAGTTATACTTTCGGATAAAGTAGATGAAAAAGGGTTGGAGAGAGAGAATAGTTCTTTCTGCTACCCGGGTCAGCTATCCTTAGGATTATTTTCTGATTTAATTGAAAAGAATCCTGATTATTATTTTGCCCCTGAAATATTTGAAATGTATGTAGAGTCTCCGGAACATGAAGGACATCATAGAATAGATACAAACTGTACATGTGTATTTGTCAGTGGAGAGACCTTCTATTTAAAGCAGACATTCAAAGATTTAATTAAGGATAAAAAGCTTATAACACCGGGACTTAATTTTGCTAATGGGTTCGATAAAGAAGAGGATAAGTTTATCGACGCTGCAAGGCAAATGGGAATTACTGATGAGAATAAAATTAAAGAAGCATTCCATTATGCATTAAGAATGCAGGATGAATATCAAAAAGAACTTTTTGCAATGGGAGAAGAACTCTTAGAGTTCTTAAAGCAGAAGCCGGATGAAATGGCTATAGTTCTTATCGGCAGGCCTTATAATGCTTTCACAGAGATTGCCAATAAAGGTATTCCGAAAAAGTTTGCATCGCGCGGTGTATATGTAATCCCATATGATATGTTTGATTACCGGGGTCAAGCCGTCGATGATAACCAATACTGGGAAGGCGGCAAGAAGATATTAAAAACTGCCCGGATCATAAAAGATAATCCACAGTTATATGCTACTTACATCTCTAACTTTTCGTGCGGGCCTGATTCTATACTGCTAACCACTTTCCGTTCCATAATGGGTACAAAGCCTTCATTAACACTTGAGCTTGATGGGCATACAGCGGATGCAGGAATAAATACTAGAATAGATGCGGCACTAGATATTATAAAAAATTACAGAAGAGTTCAATTTAGGATAAAAGATCCAGACTTTAGTGATTTTGTTCCCGCAAAAATTATATTTGATTCAACGCAAGGATATTTTATTTCTTCAAGCGGTGAAAAGATCCCATTATCTGATCATAGGATTGATATTTTAATCCCTTCTATGGGAGACTTAGCTGCTCCTATGTTTGCATCCGGATTAAGAAGTCAGGGATTCAATGCAATAGCAATGCCTGAGGGTAACTCAGAAATATTAAAGTACGGCAGATCTGTTGCAACAGGGAAAGAATGCCTGCCGCTTTTGCTTTGTGTAGGCTCATTGATCGACTATATTGAGAATAAATGGGACGGTAAGCAGTATATATCTTTTTTCGTGGTACAGGGAGGAGGGAACTGCAGACTCGGACAATATCCTGTATTCATACGTGAAATTATAAAACGAAAAAGACTAAAGAATGTAGCGACATTAGTATTAATGAACGATGACGGATTTGCCGGATTAGGGCCTAACTTTGCTTTAAGAGCAATACAGACAATTATTATCAGTGATGTACTCGATGATGTCCGTTCGGGAATTATGACACATGCATCTAATCCGGATGAGGGATTGGAAATATTTTATAAAGGATACAATGAGCTGAATAAAATAATAGAGAGTGAGCCTGACAAAATTTACAAATCGTTAAATAAATTTGCAGAAGAAATAAATAAGAATATTTCATCAGCCATATCAATTAATCATGCTAAGTATATTGCTCTGTGCGGCGAGATCTTTGTAAGAAGGGATCACTTCTCTCATAAGTGGCTGAATAAGTATTTTGCTCAAAGGGGATTTATTCTTAAAGATTCATATGTCAGCGAATGGGTATATTATATAGACTACCTGGTAAAGAAGAAGCTGCTTGAGCCGGATGCTTCTTTCCGGAATAAGCTGGAAAGAATAATCAGATCACTATATATGAGGTATGCCGAAATTAAAATTAAAAAAGCCTTATCAAAGACGGGATATTATAAATTTTCTTTAACTAAAATAGATTCGCTTCTTAAGAGAAGCAGACATGTACTTCCATTAGAATACAAAGGTGAGCCCGGAATAACTTTAGGGGTGGCACTGCATGAGTCGATTGACAAATACTGCGGTGTAATAAATCTCGGTCCGTTCGGATGCATGCCTACAAGGCTTACCGAATCACTTGCTGCTTCGGAAATGAAAGTGGAAAATAAAATCTTTGCAGAGAGGTTAGTAAAAAAGAATTATAAACTGCCGGAAGTATTCAACGGAAAAATGAATATTCCATTCCTTACGATAGAAACAGACGGGAATGTATACCCTCAAGTAATAGAAGCACGTCTTGAAACATTTGCGCTGCAGGCTGAGCGTGTTGCAGGATTAATGAAAGCAGCTAAACTTAACGGGCATAAAAAAACTAAGTTTAAGTAATATTTAATAAATCATTAGATCTGGTTCAGAAATTATTTTCAATTAATAAATATTTATGGAAAAGTTATGGGTAAATCTGTATTAAGCATGGAGCCGTATTTAACCTTCGAGGGAAATTGCGAAGAAGCATTAAATAATTATGCTAAAATTTTTAACGGTAAGGTAACAATTCAGGAGAGGTTTAATAATCCTGCCATGAAAGCGCCAGTAGAATATCATGAAAAAGTGCTTCATGCGTCAATACAATTTGACAATATTACAATATTAGCATCGGATGTCATGTACGGAAGGCAAGTAAACAGAGGCAGCTCGGATATTTCGCTATCATTAAATATCTCCGGACTTGAGGAAGCTAAAAGGATATTTGAACAGTTAGCCGAAGGTGGAAAAATAAATCATCCATTTACAAAGCAGTTCTGGGGGGCATGGCACGGTAATCTAATAGATAGATTCGGCATAAAGTGGATGGTAAACTGCCAATAAGTTCGGTAGTATATAGCATAATCTACTTCGCTAAAGCTATAGAGTATGAATTAAATGTTGAAAGTTCACTTAAATCGAGTTTAATACGGATGCTGTCATTTACTTCGCGTCATTCATAGTCATTTGGTTGTAGAGCAAAATAAGCTCTTAATCCAGGTTTAATCAGGATTGAGTGTTTTTGATTATTTTTGCTTTCAAATTATGAATATGCTTAGATGAAACAAAAAAGATTTAACAACGGCAAGCCTAAATTAACAGCATTACTAAAGCCCTATAAGTGGATTATCGCGATATTAATATTTTTTACCATGATCGGCAACGGAATGAATCTATTTATTCCTAAGATTATTTCACTGGGAATAGACTCATTTAACAGCGGGCATTACATATTCGATACAATAGCTTTCGATTTTATTGCCGTGTCGATTATAATTTTTATCTTCACTTATCTTCAAAGTATATTACAGACCTACGCCTCCGAAAAAGTTGCACGTGACTTAAGAGATAGGCTCGCAGGCAAAATATCAAGGCAAAGTTACTCTTTTATTCTGGAAGTAAATCCTTCAAAGCTGCTCACAAATCTTACATCGGATATTGATTCTGTAAAGATGTTTGTTTCGCAGGCTGTATCTTCTATCGCTTCTTCGCTTTTTATAATTATAGGTACTTGCATACTTTTACTGACTATTGACTGGAAGCTTGCTCTTACAGTAATTGCCATAATTCCAATTATAGCAATTACATTCTATACGGTTCTTAAAAAAGTACGTGTATTATTTAAAAAGAGCAGGGAGATAATTGACTGGCTAAATAAAGTAATAAATGAGAGCATACTCGGTGCCGCTATTATAAGGGTAGTTAATTCACAGCAAATTGAGTACAAGAAATTTCTTGAGGCGAATAATGAAGCGAAGAATCTGGGTATATCAATATTAACATTGTTCGCAACATTGATCCCTATAATTACGTTTGTATCCAGCCTAGCAACACTTTCGATATTAGCATTAGGCGGACATTTTGTAATAAGCGGTAGCATGACGCTCGGCAACTTTGCCGCTTTCAATAGTTATGTTGCTATATTAATATTCCCTATTATCATAATAGGATTTATGAGTAACGTAATCGCCCAGGCAACTGCTTCCTATCAAAGGATAGAATTGGTGTTAAATGCGCCTGATGTTATTGAGAAGGGCACAATAGAAAAATCTTTAAGTGGAAATATTGAATTAAAAAATGTAACAGTCCTTTATAATGAAAAGCCGGTACTAAAAGATATCTTCATAAAAATAAAGCCAGGATCCAGGACTGCAGTTATTGGTCCCACTGCTGCGGGAAAAAGTCAGCTTCTTTATTTACTTACTGGACTTATTAAACCTAATTTGGGTAATATAGAATTCGACAGAATAAATATAGAAGAATATAAAAAGGACTCTTTCCACGAACAGGTAGGATTTGTTTTTCAGGACAGTGTAATTTTTAATATGAGCCTTCGAGAGAATATCGCTTTCAGCAGCAGTGTTACGGATGAATCACTTGAAAAGGCAATCGGAACTGCAGAACTAAATGATTTTATTGACTCATTTCCTCAGAAGCTTGATACTGTTGTTTCTGAGCGCGGGACAAGTTTATCGGGAGGGCAAAAACAGCGTATAATGCTTGCCAGAGCATTAGCTCTTAACCCCAAAATATTATTGTTAGATGATTTTACGGCAAGAGTCGACACACAAACAGAGCTGAAGATTCTAAATAATGTTATGAATAACTACTCCGGTTTAACTCTTATTTCCGTTACACAGAAAATTGCACCGGTGGAGCATTACGATCAGATAATTCTTCTAATGGAAGGCGAAGTAATTGCTTCCGGGAAGCATGATGAGCTTATGGAAAGCTGTCCGGAATATGTCCAAATATATAATTCACAGAGAAGTACAAGCCGGTATGAACTACAATCTTAATTTGCTAAGCGAAGGAAAAGGGCAGAAGAATTCTACCTTATCTTCTTTAAAGAGCCTGTTTGCTCATGTTATAGAAGCAAAAAGAATCATGATAACTGCATTTATAGCTATGGTAATTACGGCGATACTCTCTCTTTTAAGCCCTGTTATTATCGGATATGTAATTGATAAATATATTCAAACAAAACAGTACCGGGGAGTATTTATTTTCAGCGGGATACTGCTTGCTATGTATATTATTACGTTTGCTGCAGGCTACATACAAACTAAGCTGATGGGGACGGTGGGTCAGAACATGCTGTTTACTTTGCGTAATGCAGTATTCAATAAGCTGCAGTCTTTGCCGGTTGATTTCTTTAATCAGAACAAAGCGGGTGATTTGATTTCAAGGATTAATAATGATACCGATAAGATAAATCAATTTTTCTCGCAGTCATTGATGCAGTTTGTGAGATTCATTCTAATTATGATCGGGGCAGGGATATTTCTGATATCGATTAATTTACCGTTAGGCGCGGCGGCACTTGCCCCGGCTGTAATAATTTGGCTATTTACAAAGACTGTCTCCCCCTGGGTGAAAAGGAAAAATGCTATAAATCTTAAGAGTGTCGGAAGTTTAAGCTCAACTGTACAAGAAAGCCTGAACAACTTTAAAGTAATAGTAGCATTTAATCGCCGGGATTATTTCCATGAGAAGTTTAACATAGCGAACCTTGATAATTATTCTACTTCAATATCCGCCGGGGTTGCAAACAATCTGTTGATGCCTGTGTACAGTCTCCTTTCAAATATCGGACAATTAATAGTTTTAACATTCGGAATTTATCTAATCGGAAGAGGAGACTTTTCAATTGGATTATTGATTAGCTTCCTTTCGTATGTAACAAGTTTTTATAATCCCTTAAGGCAGATGGCAGCGCTGTGGGCAAATTTTCAAATTGCGCTCGCTGGATGGGATAGGATATCCCAGATTATGAGCCTTGAAAATAATATGCCGGTGTTTTTGGTACCTCCTGCTGAATCTGATGCTAAAAATATTTTGACTTATAGCAATAGTGGTAATAAGTCAATACCAATGATTAATTTTCAAAATGTTTCATTTACTTATCCGAATGGCAAAGAGGTATTAAGTAAAATTAATTTTGAACTTCAGAGAGGAAAGACTTATGCGTTTGTTGGCCCAACAGGCGGTGGAAAAACTACAACTGCTTCCTTGATAGCGAGATTATATGATCCGGCTAAAGGGATTGTATTTCTTGATGGTAAAGATATCAGGAGTTATACAGCTGAAGAGCGGACGGCCAAGATAGGGTTCATTCTGCAGGAGCCTTTTTTGTTTACCGGTACCGTAAGAGAAAATATTTTATATGGGAATGTTCACAATAAAGAATATACTAACGGAAGGCTCCTTGATGAACTTATCAGTTCCGGGCTGGAGAGTTTAATTGATCGTTTTGATTCCGGTTTAGATACAAAAGTACAGACTGCCGGAGACGGGATAAGCCTAGGGCAAAGGCAGCTGATTGCTTTTATGCGCACTATTCTTCGTAAGCCTGAACTGCTAATATTGGATGAAGCGACTGCGAATATTGACACCGTAACTGAGAAGATGCTGGAGAATATTCTTCAAAAACTTCCCTCTGGAAGCACTAAAGTTATAATTGCACACAGACTAAACACAATTGAAAATGCAGATGAGATTTATTTCGTTAATTCAGGGGAGATTATACCTGCAGGCTCACTTGAAGATGCAGTGAATATGCTGATGCATGGGAAAAGAGTCAGTTAATAGGTATGCTGTGGGTGGCATGTAGTCTTTGGTATGAAGGGAAATCGTTTTGGAATCACTAGGGATTTAGTTATCAGTGTTTATAATATTTCTGTATTGATGCCTATTGAGAAGGCGCTTCTTATAATGTGCGTTAATCTCCACGCGAATTCTAAACTGACTGGTAATGATCCATATCCAATACTGAAACCAGTCTCAAGCAGCGGCAGTGTTAGAACTGAATACGGTACAGGCATTATTGCAGCAGATTTTAACGACATGTTCTTCAATGCGGCGTTAAAGAAAGTACTGAGGCTTAAGCTTTGCAGAAAATTAATCGGCAGTACTCTATAAAGTTCCTTCCTAAAATTGTATTCAACATTAAGCGTTAATGTCTGGTCGCCGAAAATATTTCCTACACCGACAGTTCTAAATGTAAAGCTCCTGCTAGTACCGCCGATATTGCCTGGCAATGCGTACTGCATTTGGATCGGCACTGGCCCGTCGGAGTATATTGCGTTTATTTCGGCACTTAGACTGGACGTCTTGATCGTATTTATTTCGGTTAAAATATTGACGCTGTATGAAATGAAATTAATATCACTGCCAAGTTTAGGGCTGCTGATTAAAACCCCAGCTCCGAAGCTTATAAATGAATGTCCGTTGGATACTTTCCTTATTATATTATTCTCAATCATATCGTCCCTGAAATCAAAATTAACTCCAAGACTGATAGTATTTAGCCGGGTATCATAGATAGGATAATTAACTGAGTCAACAAAATTAAAATTATTGCTGTTGTAATTGTTATAAAAGCTGCGCCTATGAGATCCGAACAGCGAGAATGTTGAATTAGTTTGAGCAGAATGATCCATATGATTTGAATAGAAAGCGTTTAAGCTCATAAAAGGAGTTACTTCACTTTGTATGCCCAGATCAAAACCATTGGTGTAGTAAAAGTTTCTTACATCGCGAGTTGAAAGCAGAGAATATAACGTAGAGGTAAAAGAGCTGTATCTATTTGAAGATGCAAACAGCATAGCGATCCTATTATATGCATTTGCTGATAAGATCAAACTTCTATTCTCATCTGGATAAACTTCAGTGTTAATGCTTTCTTTAGTGCGTCTATCGGAAAACCGTGAGACACACTTATTCTTGCATCGGTTGTGTTATTAAAAAGCTCATATCCTGTGCCGGATAAGCCGATCGTATGCCCTTCGACATGATTGAACTGATAAACGGAAAGGGGCCCGTTTATTGAAAAATGATTGCTAATTCTATATTGAGGAGAAAAAATTCTAGCTGCTTCGTAAAATAAACCTTCATGAGAAGAGCGGTTACGGATTATCTTATTATAAGCAGCTTCTTCTTCGTGAGTAAGCGGTACAGTTCCCTCATCTGCAGCTAATAATGAATCCTGTTTGCCGCTCTCAGGCAGAATAGTAAGTACAGCGCCGGGATCATAATTTTTAATAGAATCCGAATTTATTAAATAATCACCAAGAATAGAGTTTAGCTTATATTCAATTTTTATAATCCCTACATAATCTGATGCGGCAGTCAGTCTATAATCGAGAGGTAAATAAATATCATTGCTGTAAGGTATGAACTGTTGAACTATAGAAACCTTATCGAATAAATTGCCGGCATTTGCAGCTTGATTAAGTGAAGCATCAACCTTCAAGATGTATCTGGTCTTTGAAGAAATATATAAATATCCTGTAAGTCCTGGATCGTTCTTATCTGTAGGTTCGAATTAAATCCTTAGTATTTTCTGATCATCCATCATCAAAGTATCTTCGTAAAAATAGCTATAATAATCCAAAGCATCAGATGAGACAGGCCCCGGGAATATTAAATTAAAATATGAAAGCTTATCGCCGTATAAATTTTGAATTCTTTTCATGCCAAGCAGCGTATTTAATGAAGATGGGAGACGTGTTCGATTCTTTCCGTTTTCAATTACCTCGCTGTAGGAAGATGGACTGTGAAAATACCCCAAACTTACAAAATCATTTATTCCTGCAATCTTCATTGGCTTAGTTTCCCATAGATTCGAGATGAGATTAAGGGATTTCTTAAATATATCAGTGTTTACTTCGATAGTTCCGGAAGCAATTCCGACATCATCATTTTCCTTCGTGATGTATCTATTACGGGCAATGAATTTGTAATTATTTATCCTGGAGAACATCGCTTTCTTTGTCTCTAATACTTTTGATATTAGCTTAGAAGCTGAAAGTATCTTCGAAATAGTATGTATTGATTTATCAGCAGGGAACTAAAAAAATATTAAACGGTTTTTTAGACTCTGCAGATTCAACCCTAACTGTATCTGATATGTATCCGATGCACAAGAATACCAGATAGTCGCATTTTTGGTCCAAAGCAACAGAATAATAACCTTCAGAGTTAGAGGCAGTAGCTTTAGAGCAGTTCAACTGTTTTACTACAGCATAAGAGATCCCTTTGCAGGTTGATTTGTCAGTTATTTTACCTTTTAAATTAAGGTCATTTGCTGCAGTAGAGCAATAATTAAAAATGAAAACAGCGATCATTATTCTGATTAAGATAATAAACCTCGCCTATAAGAAAAAAATATTTTAATGCTCAATCTTATACTTTTTGAAAAAGCAAAGCACATAGAGAATAGCTCTAAGCGAACATTGCTTAGAAGCTTTTCTCTTTGATTTAATCTTGGGTATCAGTTGAGTTTGTTTATGAATATAATTTAGCAAGAGTAAAAAAATAATCTAACTTAATGAAGTTATAATATGAAATAAAATAGTTTCATTAGAAAGACGGAATTGGTGTAAAAATTATTCTACATCAAGAATTGCGGAGTATTTAGTTAAGGGTGTGACTTGCAGTGCCTAGTATAAAATTGATATGAGTCCCTGCAATGCTGCAAGCCAGACAACCTGTTCCCTAAAATAAACCTTAATTAGGTTTTGGAGATAAATAATTTGCTATTATTCTTGTTGCTTTATCCCAATCCATAACTGGAGAATTCCAGCTTCTATCAAGTGCTCTTCTTAGATAAATTACTTGAGAGAGATGGTAAAGATTATGCTGGCAGCTATGGAGAAGATGTTCATTTATAGTGTCTTTATCCCTTGCATCTTTTGCCGGGCTCTTTTTATGAAGCTGGCTGTCATCGGACAAATTTTCTACTAATGAGTGAAGCTGATTGTGGACATTTCTCAGTATAGAAAGAGTATTCGAAGCGCTAGCCTTTTCCGGTACTTGTGTTTTAGGCTCTTGTCCTAGTTTAGTTAAGAAACTATTATCGACGCGGATAAGGTGAGCCATTATCTCATTTACCGACCTGGATTCAGGAGCAGGCTTCCAGTTTAGTTCATTTTCTTTGATGCCGTCAAGGACTAAATATAAAGGTTCTGTGCATGCTTTATGAATTTCGAGTATCATCTGGATTTTATTTCTTGCCATAGTTTACCTCCGTAAAATTTTAACAAGCGAAGTAGAGAATTACAATTTTTATGTAAGCTCTAATCTATTATTGTACTCAAACTAAAATAAAAATAGCATAACAGTGCATGACTTAAGTCAGTTGGATAATTATTGAAATGAGATACAGTAACAATCATCACCACAGACATGGAAAGATGAAATCTTTCTATGTTGTGTTATCTGGTGAGAAAGATGTCATCTTAATTATGTAAGCAATCAGGGAATATTATAGAGACAAAAATGTTATTGCTGTTGAAATGATTTTATTAAAAACCTCAATTGTCATTAATACATTAAGTGTTAATAGCTATTCCATGATTGAGATATGTAAAAAGCATACGAAATAGCGTAGGTTTTTGACCTTTTCTTCGTTTATAAGAGTAGATTTTCCTTTTAGGCATATATAATCATTCCTTTTCCAAAACATGCGCTTATAAGCAATTATTTTACATTTATTATTGAATTGGAAATGCAGATGGCTGTGTCTTATATGTTTTGTACTTTATAATCTTTGAGAATAGAAGCATAAAGATGGATTAGTTTTTTAATAAAATAGTTTTAGGATACCCTTTCCTTCAGAAAATGAAAAGCTTAATAAAATCAAATTTAAGAGGGTGATTTTGCTTGAGGAAGGATAAATATAGGGTAGAGGTAAAAATCGAGGCTCCTAGCGGGAAAAATGTGCTAAAACCTACCCTATTTCGTATGGTTAATTAAAGCTGATACATTTAAATGATATACATTAATTAAGATTTCAGTTAATTAAAGAAAGAAAATAAAAAAAGGTGAAGAATTTAATTATGAAGGAAAACTTTATGAAGGCAGCCCACGCATATTCCCTCCGAGAATAGCATAGAAAGTCTTTAAAGGTACTAAATTTCTAATATAGGATTAGGCTCATAAATATTGTAGGAATTTTTTCATAAATTAGATAATAAATTTTAGATTATGACCGAACAGACTGCAAAAATAACATTAAGAGAAGTTCCGCTCTTTTCAGAACTAAGCGTAGCGGATTTCAGACAAATCATGGCCTTAAGCAATCTTATTAAGGTTAAGAAGAATGATTTTATTTTTCACGAAGGAGATAAATTTAAAGGTCTATATGTTGTTATAAAAGGCTCGGTCAAGATTTTTAAAATTTCCAGAGAGGGGAAAGAATATATTCTTCACTTCATTTCCCCTCCGAATATCTTTGGCGATGTTCCTCTATTTACCGGTGGCGATTGCCCGGCTGATGTCCAATCTCTTGAAGACAGCACATTGCTGTTTGTGCCCAAGAATGAGTTTCTGAATTTGCTTCAGAATAATTCCGACCTCAGTATAAAGATAATGTCCGGTTTTGCAGCGAGGTTAAAATCATTAAGCATAAAAGCGGCAGACTTATCCCTGAGTGAAGTTATAAACCGTCTCGCCGGTTATTTAGTCGAAGAGATTGAAAAATCAGGCACTGGAAACCTGCCTGAACCTTTCATTAAGCTTTCTATATCAATCGCATCATTAGCTTCCTACCTGGGTACAATAAGTGAAACAATATCCCGTGCAATGAAAAAGCTGAAGGATAGTAATATAATCCGCATTCACGGAAAGATTATCTTTATAGAGAATTTAACAAAGTTGAAAGAACTTGTCGGTTAAATAACCATTTCTATGGATTGTACGTCAAGCTCTAAGGCCCCCAAAATTATACTACTGACTTAAGTCATTGAATGAATAGGTCTATTCTTATACTTTCGAATATGACAAGTTAGAATGTACGTATAGAGTTCTTTATGAATAGAGAGCTTGTTTATAAAAATGAAACTAAAGGACTGTTATGTTAAAGAATAATCTTGGGTTTCCGAGGATCGGGCCAAAGAGGGAACTTAAGAAAGCGTGTGAGCAATATTGGGCTGAGAAAATTTCAAAGGAAGAACTGCTAAAGACTGGCTCAGATATCCGTGCGCAGAACTGGAAGCTTCAGCAGGAAGCAGGGATAGATCTGATCCCCAGCAATGATTTCAGTTTTTATGATCATGTACTTGATATGTCGTTATCTGTGGGCAATATACCGGAACGATATGCAAATATTTTTAAGAATGACGATTCTGTGTTAGATCTTTACTTTGCAATGGCACGCGGCTATCAAAAAAACGGATACGATATTACCGCAATGGAAATGACTAAATGGTTTGACACAAATTACCACTATATAGTCCCTGAGTTTCATAAGGATCAGAAATTCCTTTTTTTTACAAACAAAATTATTGATGAGTTTGAGGAGTCAAAGAGCGTCCTCGAAAAGGCCTCAAAGCCTGTAATAATTGGTCCGGTTACATACCTGCTTCTTGGGAAAACAAAGGATAAAGACTTTAACAGGTTTGATCTGCTTAATGAACTTTTACCGGTATATTCGGAAATAATCGAAAAGCTGGTTAATAAAGGTGCTGAATGGATCCAGCTCGATGAACCATATTTAGTTAACGACCTAACAAATGAAGCGCGCGAAGCATACAAAGCTTGTTATAATAAACTGCACGACTGGTTTCCGCATGTAAAGTTTTTAATTGCTGCATATTTCGAAGAACTAGCTGATAATTTATCACTTGCGGTTTCACTTCCTGTCTCGGCACTTCATATTGACCTGGTTAATGCGCCGCGTCACCTAAATGAAATATTAAATCAAATACCGAAACGCTTGATATTATCTCTCGGACTTATAAACGGAAGAAATATCTGGAGGAATAATTATAGTAAATCAATTGAGCTTATTAATGAAGCGGTAAATAAAATCGGTGATGACCGTGTTATGATTGCACCATCATCTTCGCTTCTGCATGTACCTGTTGATTTAGAGCTTGAGGATAAGCTTGATCCTCAAATAAAAAACTGGCTGGCTTTTTCAAAACAAAAGCTTAATGAGATAAGTGAATTGTACCAAATAATTATAAATAAGAATGAAACCCTGCTTGAAAAAAATAAGGAAGCAATTAAAAGCAGGAAACATTCCTTTTTAATAAATAACAATGAGATCAAACAAAAAACAGCTGCGCTAACTGAAAAGGATTTTAATAGAGAAAGCAATTTTTCAATAAGACGTAAAAAGCAAAGCGGGCAAATAAATCTTCCGATTTTCCCGACCACAACAATCGGATCATTTCCCCAGACTGATGATATTCGCCAGTTGAGACATAAATTAAAGAAAGGCGAGATAACATTAGATAATTATGAAAAAGAAATAGGAGCCGCAATCAAAGATGTAATCGAATGGCAGGAAGAAATCGGGCTCGATGTTCTGGTGCATGGAGAATTTGAGCGCAACGACATGGTGGAATATTTCGGAGAGATGATGGAGGGATTTATATTTACAGGGAACGGATGGGTACAAAGCTACGGCAGCAGATGCGTTAAGCCTCCTATTATTTTCGGAGATGTTAGAAGGCCTAAAGACATGACGGTAAAATGGACCAAATTTGCCCAGTCAAATACGAAGAAGCCGGTCAAAGGAATGCTGACCGGGCCTGTAACTATACTTCAGTGGTCATTTGTCCGTGATGATCAGCCGCGCTCCGAGACTGCAATGCAGATCGCTCTAGCAATAAGAGAAGAGGTTTCTGCTCTGGAAAAAGCAGGTATTAAGATTATTCAGATTGATGAGCCGGCATTTCGGGAAGGTTTACCTTTACGTAAAAAGGATTGGCAGAGTTACCTTGACTGGGCTGTAAAGGCATTTAGGGCCTCATCAAGCAGTGTAAAAGATGAGACTCAAATCCACACTCATATGTGCTATAGTGAGTTTAATGACATAATTAAATCTATAGCTGATCTGGATGCCGATGTAATTACCATAGAAACATCACGATCGCAAATGGAGCTGCTAGATGCTTTCGTAAATTTCAAATATCCAAATGAGATAGGCCCGGGTGTTTATGATATCCACTCACCAAGAGTACCATCGGTAGATGAAATGCTTTCTCTGTTAAAGAAAGCTTCAACTTTACTGCCGGTCCCGAATTTATGGGTAAATCCGGATTGCGGACTTAAGACCAGGAAGTGGGTAGAAACAGAAAAGTCGTTGAAGAATATGGTTAAAGCCGCATTGATATTACGCAGGCTGATCAACAGCAAAGAATAGTTTTTATTTTAAGGATATCAGATTATCACTTAATTTGTAAATTAATAATAATGAAGAAGTTATGGAAGAATCAAATAATACACTGAAGACTTATGACGGGCAGATAAAGAAGTTCTTGGATGATTTTATGCTCGATATGTATAAGGGTAATGACCATATCATTGCCAGAAAATATTTTAACGATTTATTTAGTAAACTAATTCCCAGGTACTTTTGTATTTGTGAACATGAGAGTAATGAAGCTGAGGTAGACAAATGATTGCAGATGAGTTTTATAAAAATATTGTAATTTTAGGAAGCGGCGGTACCGGAATTACAGCCGCGCTCAAATTAAGCAGGCTGTTTAAGAACCATTATAATGTAAAAATAAATTTAATAGGAAATAATTTTAATATTAGGAACCAACTATCGCTAAAATTGTTTTCGCAAAACTTAAAAGAGTTAAATGCAAACCGCCGGTTAAAAAAGAACCTTGAATATCATATAGATAATGTTAAGAAAATTGATCTGAAAAACAGAAGGGTTTACTTTGGCGAAAAAGTAATTCATTTCAGATTTATAGTCGTTGATTTAACCAATAGAAATTATTATGAATTATTAAAGAAGAGTATAACAGAAGCCGGCAATGCAAAGCAGATTATTGTAGATGATTACTTAAGGGAACCGGATATGCCTTTCGTTTATTTAATAGGTGACAATGCTATTATGAAGCCGGACACCGGCTTACTAATATCTGCTGTTAATTCAGTTACTTTAAAACAGGAAAGATTTGCGGCACAGAATATATATAATGAAGTCTATGGTTATGAGATGGAAATGCCTGCATGAATAAAGACAATCTTCTTATAGATTGCAGAGGTAAGGATTGCAAGTTGGCATATTCGAGTATTATAGAATATTATAAGTCTTTAAATACCGGACAGGCAATCTTTTTAATTACAAATAAGAATCCGAAGAAATTGTATTATGAAATGATGACTAAAGAAAGAGGTAGTTTTTACTGGACGTTTTTTGAAGACGGCCCAACGGAATGGGAAGTAATGATAGAGAAGGTATCATAAATTAAGACATGGCATCATTAGAGACCTGGCTAAGTTAATTCCATCATCACAGAAGACAATATTTTAGTTTATATTTGATCCAGCTACAAAATTAAAGGATGATGCCGGTATGCCAGCAAAATTACAAAAAGAGAAAGCCGTAAGTGTCTCACGGTTTATGAAGAAGTTTGTTACCCCGTCGAGCAAACTAAAATATTACAGCTTAAAAGAGCTTGCGAAGGATAATTATAAGATTGAGAAGCTGCCTTTTTCAATCCGTATCCTGCTTGAAAATATAATGCGGAATTATAATGGGTTCAGTGTAAATGAAGAGCATTTTAAAACCATTTTAAACTGGAAGCCGAAGCCTGACTCGAAAGAAATACCTTATTTACCTGCCAGGGTTTTAATGCAGGATTTTACAGGTGTACCTTCGGTAGTTGATATTGCTTCGATCAGGTCTGAAGTCGGGCGTAAAGGGAAGAATCCGGAAAAAATAAATCCGCAGATACCGGTCGATCTAATTATAGACCATTCGGTTCAGGTGGACTATTTCGGAACATCTTATGCTTATCAAAAAAATGTTGAATTAGAATATCACCGGAACAGCGAAAGGTATTCTCTATTAAAGTGGGCAGACTCATCTTTTAAGAATTTCAGAGTTCTTCCTCCCGGAATGGGAATATGCCACCAGGTTAATCTTGAATACTTAGCTAGCGTAGTTACTACTAGGGACGGGTTGATTTTCCCGGATACTTTGGTCGGAACGGATTCACATACTCCAATGGTAAATGGCATTGGAGTAGTAGGTTGGGGAGTAGGGGGAATAGAAGCAGAGGCGGCTATGCTGGGACAGCCAATATACATCATGCTGCCTGAAGTTATTGGTTTGAAACTAACCGGGAACATGAGAGAGGGTACTACTTCAACAGACCTAGTATTATCTATAGCCGAGTTGTTAAGGAAACACGGGGTTGTAGGGAAATTCGTTGAAGTATTCGGGGATGGATTGAAAAACCTTACTGTCCCTGATCGTGCAACAATAGGTAACATGTCTCCTGAATTCGGCTGCACAGTAACCTACTTCCCGCCGGATGAAAAGACACTTGAGTATTTGAAAATTACGGGCAGGCCGGCAAAGCATATTGAGACCGTTGAAAGATATTTAAAGTCAAATATGTTATGGCGCGAGAATGAGGATGCAATAAATTATTCTCATGTTATAAACTTAAAGCTGGATGATATTGTACCTTCGATTGCTGGACCGAAGAGGCCGCAGGATAAAATTTCGCTGGATAATGTAAAAGATAAATTCATTGAGATATTAAAGACCACTTATGAAAGAGAATATGTCTCAATGGAAGAACGTGCAGAAGGCAGGTGGCTGAATGAAGGCGGTCACCTTCAAGAGCCGGTTACATTTCAAGATAAAAGTATCCTTACTGCGGCTGAAGTCGAAATAAAGGCCTCAACGAAAATAAAAAATGATCTGAAGAGTGTAAAAATAAAAGTTGACAGCAATGAATTCTTACTTCATGATGGTTCTGTCGTCATTGCAGCTATTACAAGTTGCACTAATACTTCTAACCCGAGCGTAATGATCGGAGCAGGGTTATTAGCAAAGAAAGCTGTAGAAAAGGGACTAAAATCAAAGCCGTGGGTAAAAACAAGCTTGGCTCCAGGGTCAAGGGTTGTTACTGAATATTTTGAAAAAGCAAGCCTTATCCCGTTTTTTGAAGCGCTTGGTTTTCATGTTGTAGGTTACGGCTGTACAACCTGCATCGGGAACAGCGGACAATTGCCGGCACACATCAATCAAGCTGTTGTTGATAATAAACTAGTTACTGCTTCCGTGCTTTCAGGTAATAGGAATTTTGAAGCCAGGATACATCCTTTAATAAAGATGAATTTTCTTATGTCGCCGCTCCTTGTTGTTGCATATGCCCTAGCGGGGAGAATAGATATAGATTTATATAATGAGCCGCTTGGATTTGATCCTAACTTTCAGCCGGTATTCTTGAAAGATATATGGCCCGCATCTAGTGAAGTTCAAAAGGTAATGCGTGAGGTACTTGATTCAAAAGAATATAAGAATAACTATAAGACCATATTCAAAGGTGATGATGAATGGAACTCACTTAAATCAAAGAAGAGTGAAATTTACCAATGGGAATCTAATTCGTCTTATATAAAAGAAGCCCCGTTTTTCAAGGACATATCTTTTTCCCCCGAAAAGATAACTGACATTACTTTAGCAAGGGTATTATTAAAGCTCGGTGATTCAATAACAACTGACCATATTTCTCCGGCAGGTGCTATTGCCGAAGATTCGCCCGCAGGCAAGTATCTTAAATCCCTCGGTATAGAGAAAAAGGAATTTAATTCTTACGGTTCCAGAAGAGGAAACCATGAAGTAATGGTAAGAGGTACTTTTGCAAATGTTAGATTAAAAAACCAGCTCGTTGATAAAGAAGGAAGCTGGACTATTTATCATCCAACCAGCGATGTTATGACGGTTTTCGACGCAGCTATGAAATATAAGGAGAATAAAATTCCGCTCATCATACTTGCCGGTAAAGAATACGGCAGCGGCTCATCGAGAGACTGGGCGGCAAAAGGAGCCGCGCTTTTAGGTGTACGTGCTATTATCGCCGAGAGCTTTGAGAGAATTCATCGAAGCAACCTGGTAGGAATGGGAGTTCTGCCGCTTCAATTTGAAAGCGGAGAGAACTATAATACATTATCTTTGAACGGAGATGAATCATTCGATATTATCGGACTGGATAATCTTCAGCCGAATAAAAAAATAAAAGTAATCGTTAGTAAAAACGGAAACAAGCTTAAGGAGTTCAATGCAGTTGCAAGACTCGACTCGCATATTGAGATTGAGTATTATCAAAACGGCGGAATACTTCAGTATGTCTTAAGAAGTTTCCTTAACAAGAATTAAACTCTATACAGAAAGGAAAATGAAATGCGTTTAGATTGGCGTAAAATATCGCCCGATGGAATGAAAGCCATGCTGGATCTTCAGCATGTAGTAGATAAAAGCAGTTTAGATCATAAACTAATAGAGCTCGTAAAAATTCGCGCCTCACAAATAAACGGATGTGCATATTGTCTTGATATGCATACAAAGGATGCAATCGCGCTCGGTGAAAACCCGCAAAGGCTTCATGTAGTTTCTGCCTGGCGGGAGGCTCCGTTTTATTCCCCGCGTGAGAGAGCCGCGCTTGCATGGTGCGAAACATTAACTCAGATCTCTGAGAAAGGTGCCCCTGACTCGGTTTATTCCGAAGTAGAAAGCATTTTTTCACCACAGGAAATTGTTGAGCTTACTCTAGCTATAGTCGTTATAAATAGTTGGAACCGGTTAGCTGTAGGATTTCATAATCCAGTCGGGGATTATGTTTCAAATATAAAGCGTTCAGAATAATCATTGTCAGAGGGCGCAAACATGAGCCTTGCGCTTAATGATCAATAAGTTCAACCTCAATAAACTTTCATTCCCAAATAAACAGAGGGGCATCAGTCCCCTCTGTTCTTTAAATGATATCATTATAAATAAGTTCGATATAACATTGTGATAAAAAATTGTTCTTTATTATTAGAAGTGATTATATTTAATATTATTGCTAAAAATTATTAATATAAAACTCTAGGGGAAAACTATACCGGAGGTAAAAATGATTCATAGGAAAAATGCTGCGTTACTTATTTCATATCTAAAACATTTTTGGATAATGCCAATATTTATATTGGCAATAACTCTTTTTTCATTACAGGTAACTTATGGATTAAATACTCCGGTAAAAGGAAGTTCACAATCTATATCAAAAGGATCTGCTGGAGGTACTTTCGAGTCTAAAGTGGATTCTGCTGCAATTAAAGTATTAAAAGAAACGGGAGTGCCAAGCGCTTCATTAGCAGTAGTTAAGAATGGGAAAATAATTTATACAAAAGCTTACGGCAGCGCAAGGCTAAATCCGGAAATGACTGCATCAACAGATATGCGTTTCGCAATCGGATCAATAAGCAAACAATTCACGGCTGCTTGCATACTTCTACTCGAGCAGGAAGGGAAGCTTTCGCTTAATGATCCGGTCTCAAAATGGTTGCCGGATCTGACACAGGCAGATAAAGTAACTGTTCGTGAGATTCTCTCCCACACTTCCGGGTACCAGGACTTCTGGCCGCAAGATTATGTCCCGCCTTTAATGACCAAGCCTATGCCTCCGCAGGAAATATTAGACAGGTGGGCAAAGAAGTCGCTTGACTTTGAGCCCGGAACAAAGTGGCAGTATAGCAATACTAACTTTGTTATTGCAGCACAGATTGTTGAAAAAATTACTAACGGATCCTTTTTTAATTTCCTGCATGATAATATTCTTAAACCGCTGGAATTAACAAGTGCTGTCAATTTTGATAAAGGTAATCTAACTAAAGAAGATGCAGCCGGTTATATGCAGTACGGATTAGGGCCGCTGCGTCCGGCACCTGAAGAAGGCTCAGGCTGGATGGCTGGTGCGGGTGAGCTTGCTATGACTCCGCTAGACTTAGCTAAATGGGATATATCATTAATTGATCAAAACCTGCTTAGCCATAATTCTTATAAGCAGCTTGAGACTGAAGTATTATTGAAAAATGGAGTCGGGACTCATTACGGATTAGGCGTTTCGGTCGGCATGATGAACGGACATCGAATGATTTCACACAGCGGTGAGGTATCGGGATTCACGGCTTATAATGCTGTGTTCCCAGATGATAGTGCGGCAGTAGTAGTACTAACTAATCAGGATGCTTCTCCTTCAGCAGGTACAATTGCAGAGAAAATTACAAAATTATTATTTGAAACACAGGATGCTCAGACTGCAATGCGTACCGAACAAGCACGGGATATATTTAAAGGATTGCAGCAAGGTACTATAGACCGTTCACTGTTTACTTCAGATGCAAATTTCTACTTTAGCAATCAGGCATTAGATGATTTCAAATCAAGCTTAGGTTCATTAGGAGAGCCGAAGGAATTTGAGCAAGTAGGACAGCAAAAGCGCGGAGGGATGATTGAACGATCCTTCCGCGTGATAATGCCGAGCCGTACGTTAAGAGTATGGACTTATCAAATGCCGGATGGTAAATTGGAACAATATCAAATTGCCGCACAACCTTAACCTGAATTTAAGTAGGGCTCTTTTGCGGGCAAAGTAAGAGATAAATTTAACACTAACGCACTAAGTACATTGAGTGGCTCTAAGAAATTTTAATATGTGATAATGCCGATTAATAAAAAATAATTTCTTTATTCAGCTAGTTAAATGAAAAGTTCAAGAGATAAAATTATCTGGACTATCGGACATTCAACTCATCCCCTAGATGATTTTATCCGGATATTAGAATCTTTTGATATTGAAATCTTAGTCGACGTTAGAAGTCTTCCGGGCTCAAATAGATTCCCGCATTTCAATAAAGAAAATTTAGAGAGATCATTAAAAGAAAATAAAATTGAATATCTCCATCTCCCGGAACTTGGCGGTAGAAGAAGAGTAAAGAAAGATTCAAAGAATACAGCGTGGCGTCATCCATCTTTCCGCGGTTACGCTGATTATATGGAAACAGACGATTTTAGTAAAGGAATTGACGAACTGATTTCAATTGCTAAAAATAAAAAGGCGGCAATAATGTGTGCAGAGGCAGTATGGTGGAGATGCCACAGATCCATGATATCTGATTATCTCAAATTAAATGGATGGAAAGTAATGCATATAATGTCTCTCAATAAATCTGATGAACATCCTTATACGCAGCCTGCAAGGATAATTGATGGGAAACTGGATTATTCCCGATGAACATTATTATGATGAAGTAATAAATCGCAGTACCAAAATCCTTTTGTCCTAATATCATTTAAGGGGGACAAATCGTTTTCCTCCTTTATTTCAATTGCCTTATAAACTTTCTTCCCAATTTTTACATTGATTCTTTCTTTGAACAAAGGCCCATCATAACAAAATGAGTGGAACTCTCCGTTTTCTCCGCAAGGGTCAATGTTAATAGGTAATTGCTCAATAAATGATTTGTCTATTTCTTTCCCTAACCATTCTTGATCTAGATATCCGTCGTTGATGCAGCAGATAACCGATTTAAATTGATGTCTTATAAAATCATTTATAATATTTCTTGTGTCCATTTTCCATAATGGAAATATCCCCTTCATCCCAATTTTTGATAAATTATTTTCACGATATGTTCTTAAGTCCTCCAAAAATATATCACCGTAAATTACATTATCAATCCCTTCCGATTTAGCTTTTAATAATATTTCTCCCATTTGTTTTTCATATTCATTATTTGTCCCTTCAACTACACCTGCTTTCAAGAGCGGAATACCGATTGATTTAGCTTGGGTGTCCAATAATTCTTCTCTAACACCGTGCATAGAAATACGTTTAAACTTATTGTTAACAGTAGTTAGTAAATATTCTACATCAAATAATTTATCAGCTAATACTTTGTATAAGCAATAAGCAGAATCTTTTCCTCCACTCCAGCAAAATATTGCTTTAGGCCTGTTCATAAAGTACTTCCTTTGATATTTATTTTTTATTTATTACCAAGCAGATATCGGCATTGTCAATAAGCGGCTGCTTTGGTGTATTTACATAGGTAATAACGACTAACTCTATCGCTCTTCAAATGCGGAATATGAATGAACTAATCAAAAGGCTAATCGAAAATATGAAACTTTTCGTATTTTCACAACGAACGAAAGAAACATATTTGTATCGCATAGAAAAAATGATCGAATATATTCATGACTTATGGTCAAGAATGCTCGATTACCATCCTAACGTTCATTATATAGTTACAGGAAGCGGCAAGTCGATTATGGAAGACAAATGGATTAAATTTCTATTCCCGGTAAAGGTGCTCTCTGCAGTACATCTTGCCCATAGGCTTTTTTTTAAGCCCGGTACTTCGGCTTGTTTGCATTAAGCAGCAGAAATCTTCTTTGCACTGCAAAACAGTTATTAGATGTGCCTATTACAAAACCTCTAAACTCTTGAGTAGGCTATGTTGCTTTGCTGCTTACCTATCGAAGCTATGTTTTTGCGTATGTAGGCTTAGTCCAACACTGGATTTTGCCTCGGCTTCGCTCGGCATGAATCCTTATAGCCTTATAAGCGGCTTTGTTTTTAAGCCCTATTTAGTTCTTGGTCTATTCTTTCATTTAATATAATTTTTAATAATAATTGATAATGGGCATCTCTTTTCTTCGCAAGAGCTTTAAGCCCCTCTATTAAATGTTCAGGGAGCCGTATCGATATTGTTTTCGTCGATGGTTTTAATTTTGGGAAACTTACTCTTTTAGCTTTTGTCCAATCAACACAATCGGTAGAGTCAGCCTTAGACCAAAATTTTCTTTCCTCATCTTCTGCCTTAAACTTTGGAATCTTTTTTAATTTTTTCATCATCAGCAATAATCAACGGACTATTGAAGAATAATTGTTCACATTCAATTTTAGAGACTTTATGCTTCATCCCCATCAAACCTTCGCAGCTTTCTAAGATGCCTCTCATCTTTTTCTGTTTATGGTTATTGTATACGAAATTTTATTGCAATAAAAGCAAAAGGTCAAGTTGTAAAAATGAATTACTTAAGCTTATAGCCATTTATTGAGAAGACCATACCGCATTCAATTTGGCATGATACCCGATTTGAATTCCTGCTTACACTCCTTTCATATTTAAGTATAATCTTCATAACTTGTTTATTCTTATAGTCTAATAAAATTTTATTTTGTTTCCTTCTGCTTATTAGACAGATGAGGCTTTCGGCCTAATGAAAATTTACCTTTATCCGTCTAATTGACTCTTAATCACGTCACCCATATTGGCAGCATGTGTATATAGCATTGTCATTTATACCCGGTGAGATAATTTATGATTCTTTTTTACGGCATGTCCCAATGAGTAGCTCGCCCTAAATATCTATATCCATGAGCCTAAATATAAATTCAAACTTTCTTCTTTAATAGCTTAAGGAATTATTCCCTCTTAGTAAACTAAAAAATATTTTTATCTGCATTTACATTTCGCAGAATAAACAACACATTTTATTCTAACATATAAAGCATAAATAATAATAGATTTTCAAGTGTATCTAATTATGTATAGTTAAGAATATTATATATACGATAGTCTTGGCTAGTCACCTCTTCTCTTTGTAAGAGAAGAGGCAGGGAGATGAGTTTTCACTCTGTTACACGCCTGATATAGATCTTATAACAGTTAGGATACCGTCCGGGAAGATGCCGAACCAAATTAGTAGGATAGTTAGGATGCCGAGGGCAATGCTTCCGCTGATAGAGAAAGAATGTGAAGGTAGTTTTGCTGCTGTTGAATCGGGATGAGTATACATTGCGGTAATGACTCTCAAATAATAATACAATCCGATTACGCTGCTTATAACCAGCACTATTACAAGAAGCCACAGTGAAGAATTTACACCTGCAGCAAGTAAATAATATTTTCCGATAAAACCTATAGTCAACGGAATGCCCGCTAGTGAAAAGAGCATAGCGGTAAATACTGCGGCAATTAAAGGATGGCTCCAGAATAAGCCGCGGTAGTCTTCAATATCCTCAGCTTCATGTCCCTTCACTGAAAGAATTGTTATAACTCCAAAAGCGCCAAGCGTGGTTATGAAATAAGCAACCAAATAAAAAGTGGATGCTTGAACTGCCATATTTCCGGCGGCTAAAAATGCAACTAGTAAATAGCCGAGATGGGCAATTGATGAGTATGCTAATATCCTTTTTACATTATTTTGTCTTATTGCCAGCAAGTTGCCGATCAGCATTGAAGCTATAGAAATGATTGTAAAGATAAGTACGAGAGTCTGATATTGATATATATTCATCGAAATAAATAACCTTAGTAAAAGCGCAAACATCCCGCCCTTGGAGATGGTAGCAATAAAGGCAGTGACAGGCGCTGAGGCTCCTTGATAAACATCGGGAGTCCAAAGATGGAACGGCACTACTGCCAGCTTAAATCCTACGCCGACTACGATCATCGAAAAACCCGCTATAGCCAAAACAACATTGGTATCGGGGGCAGCAATCCTTTCAATGAAGTTATTAAACATCATAGTCCCGAGCCCTGCATAAACCAGCGCCATTCCGAATAATAGGAACGCTGCTGATGCAGCGGCAAGTATTAAATATTTTACTCCTGCTTCCAGGCTATTTTTATTCGTACGCAGATATGAGATCATAACGTAAAGGGATACGCTTAATATTTCAAGGCTAAGGAAGAAGGATATAAAATTTATACTGCATACAAGAAGCGATGAGCCCAGCGCGGCAATCAAGACCAATATATAATATTCTTCACGGTCTCCTTCATGCTGTTCAAGATAAGAATAAGAAAGGAGTAAAACGAGAAAGCTCGCCGCTAAAATGAGTCCGATATAAAAGTAAGAAAATTTATCGAATATGAATAAAGGAACAATCATTACCGGTGCTTTTTGAGAAACTAAAAGAGTCGACAATAATGCTGCTGCAAGGAACAGCAGGCTCAAGCCGTTAGCAATTACATGGCTTCGTTTAACGGCAGCCGAGAGCATAACTATAACTGATCCTGCCGCAACAATTAATAAAGGCAATATCGCCTGGAATTCTATCGAAGTCATTTAATTCATCTCTTTAATTTTATTTTCTCATATTCAGTTAATAAAAGAATATCAGCTTCATTTTTATTCTTAATTTCAAAGTAGTTTGTACCTTTTGTTAATTTCTTTTCATTTACCGATTGTGTCAGCTTATTAGTATTCCGCGAATTGAAAATTTGGAGTATCTGGTCTATCGAAGCTTTTGAAGTTCTCAGGAACGTCTGTGGGTAAATTCCCTGCCATACAATAACAATAATCATTGAACCCATCATTACCATTTCTCTAACATTGAAGTCCCATATATCCCATTCTTTTTCTTTCTTGCCATAGAATACCCGCTGCATTATCCTTAAAGAATAGATTGTTGATGCAATTAGCCCGAAGGAAGCGAATATAGTCAGCCCTACGCTTTTCTGATAAGATCCCGCAAGTATCAGAAACTCAGCAATGAAATTACCTAACCCCGGCAGCCCTAGAGAAGCTAGCGAAAATAACAGTCCAACTCCTGCCATCCTTGGTACCTGCTGCCACAAGCCTCCCATCTGGCTCATATCCCTGGTATGTATTCTTTCCTGCATTAAACCGGCAATAACGAATAGAGCGCCGGTGCTGATTCCATGCGCCAGCATCTGCATTACAACTCCCTGGTATGCCAGTGCATTAAATGCGAAAGCGCCCAAAAGGACGAAACCCATATGGCTGACGCTTGTATAAGCCACAAGTCTCTTGAGATCTGTTTGTGCGAATGCAAGCTTAGCACCGTATAAAATTCCGATCGCTCCGAATAACATAGCATATGGGGAAATGTCAATTGCTGATTGAGGGAACAAAGGTATTACAAACCTTAATAATCCGTAAGCTCCGGTCTTAAGAAGCAAGCCTGCTAGTATAACGCTTCCCGCTGTCGGGGCTTCAGTATGGGCATCCGGAAGCCAGGGATGGAAGGGAACTGCAGGAAGCTTAACTAAAAATGCTATCAGGAACCCGCACATCAAAATAAAAGATACTGACGGACTTAATGAGGTACCAAGCAGTTGTAAATAATCGAAAGTATAAACACCGGTAGCTCTGCCGTGAATAAAGTAAAGGGCAAGTATAGACAGAAACATTAGCAGTCCGCTTGACTGGGTAAATATAAAAAACTTAAATGATGCATAAATTCTGTTTTCATGCCCGTATATGCCGATAAGGAAGTACATCGGTATCAGCATTACTTCCCAGAAGAAATAAAAGAGAAACAGATCTAATGATAAAAACACTCCGGTTATTCCTGCCAAAATCCATAAGATATTAAAATGGAAGAAACCAACCCGCCTTGTAATTTCTGTCCATGAAGTAATGACTGAAATAATGCCGAGGAACATTGTAAGTGAAATTAGGATCAAACTTAGTCCGTCAAGAGCAAGATGGAAGTTAATTCCGAACTCGGGGATCCAGCTCGTGTTAAGTTCTATCATCCAATCCGGTTTAGCTGAAAGGGTAATATTCCCCGGATTTGATATCCATATATAAATTACAATAATGAAATCTATAATCAAGGTAAGCAGAGAAACCCACCTGCATATAATACTATTCCATTTATCTAGCAGCCATGCAAGCAGGCCCCCGGCCATCAGGATAATAATCAGCCATGCTAATATCATAACATCACCGCGATAGTTAAAGTTATTATAGCACCGATGGCAATTGCCATAATGTACCAGCGTAATTTCCCGGTTTGTGTCCTAACCAGTAAACCGTTCAGCATTCTGCTTATCCAGGCGATAAAAGTATATATCTTATCAATGAAGTCGCTCTTATTAATTCTTGCAAAGAAGATTGCGGGATAAACAAACGCACGGTCATAAATCCAATCGAATCCCCATCCGGAGAATAAAAATTTTGATAGCCTGGTAGACTTGAATTTCTCCATAACTTCAGTATGCTTCAAATAAAGCTGATAGGCTATATAAATTCCTAAGATAGTTAATAATGCAGTAATCAGTTGGAACAAACTCTCTGTTCCGTTTCCTTCAATACGAAGAGCAGTTACGGGAAGGGATTTGTGCATCAAATCTTTGAACGGAGAAAAACCGCCGAGTGATTCCGGCATATAAATAAATCCTCCGATTATCGAAAGTATTCCTAATACAATTAAAGGGATCTTTATTTTGCTACCCGGTTTATGGCTTACTTTAGTTTTCTGTTCTCCGAAGAAAGTAAGGAATACCATTCTGAAAGTATAAACCGAAGTAATGAATGCTCCGATTAATGCAATAAGCCATAGCAGCGGACTGCCTTTATCGCCAGCCCATGAATACCATATGATCGCATCTTTGCTGTAGAAGCCTGCGGTAATTAAAGGGAACGCCGCAAGTGAAGCAGCCGCAGCTAAAAACGTCCAATAAATAACTGGGAGCTCTTTTCTAATCCCTCCCATCTTAAACATATTTTGTTCGTGGTGAAGCGCATTGATTACGGCACCCGCACCAAGGAATAAGAGGGCCTTGAAGAATGCA
>Ga0075269_10000004_pt1 | contig 50925 bp, 38 predicted proteins | sample SF_Rice_5C_0N_10_FD_69773 | JGI IMG/M metagenome (GOLD analysis project Ga0075269, IMG submission 69773) | Rice paddy soil microbial communities from Twitchell Island, California, USA - SF_Rice_5C_0N_105 | ecosystem: Environmental > Terrestrial > Soil > Paddy field/soil | place: USA: Twitchell... | reverse complement strand
AAAGGGATTTGATTATGTTGATCAAGGAATTAAAAGTTATCAAATAAAATATGAAGAACATTTAAGAAAACGATTAGAAAAACAAGCTAAATTATTAGGCCTTTCCTTAGTATCTAGGTTGGTTCATTAGCAGTTATATCATTCGAAACAGAGTTTCTATTATTTCATTCCCAAATAGAAGCTGGGTATGCATGTAGCACAGATTACTAATCTGTGCTACTTTTTGAAAGCCTCAGAAAAAAGAGAAAATACGTAATTAAACAGTAAGGCGGTTTTTAACAAGGAGTTGCTTAATTTCAGATTCTTGGTAAGGTAAAACCGAATGAGCTTCCTTCTCCCGGTTTACTCTCTACCCAAATTTTCCCCTTAAGCTTCTCGACAATTTCTTTGCAAAGGACAAGCCCGAGACCTGTCCCTTTTTCTTTTGCGGTCCCTTCAGTTGAAAATTTGATGTCGGGCCTGAAAAGAAGCGGGATTGATTCTGGAGCGATTCCGATACCGTTATCGATTACAATAATTTCAATATCATTTATATTTTCTTTAAAACAAACTCTTATAATGCCTTCCCGGGGTGAAAACTTTATCGCATTGGAAATTAAATTCCGTAAAAGGAGCTGCACCATTGAAGCATCGCTATTAACTTTATAATTTGGTGCTATTTTGTTTTTAATTCTGACATTCTTTTTTGCTGCAAGGCTCTTTAGCAGTTTTATTGTTTCTTCTGTTTCATTAAAAAGATTTATTTTTTCAATTTCAGGTTCTAAAGAATCCATATTCAGCTTTGACCATTCGAGAAGGTCTTCAAGGAGCCTGTAGATATTATTTGTAGAAATATTTATCTGCTCGATATAATCAATTTTTTCTTCATCTGATAGAATATTATAATCTTCCTTTAAGATTTCCGAGAAACCGAGTACTGAGCTGAATGGATTGCGGAGGTCGTGAGATAAAATAGAAAAAAATCTGTTCTTGATTTCATTAGTCTCGCGTAAGTTCGTTTCGGATTTCTTTAATGCTTCCTCGCTTCTTTTTCTCACAGTTATATCACGGAATATAAATAATCTACCTAAGTATTCGCCTCTGAAATTTTTAATTGAAGATATTTTTATCCCCGTCCATATTTCTCTGCCGTCTCCTGATGTGAACGTTTCCTGTTCAACATCTAATTTATTCAAGTCAATATTCGGGAAATGGCTAATGATGGATTGTTTTATATCTTCACCGGTGTGGATCGGTGAACTGAAATATTCTTTTGCCGATTGGTTCATCTGAACGAGCCGGTAATTTTCATCCGTAACTATTATCCCTTCGATTATGTTTGTGAAAATTATCTCCTGTGCAATAGGAGAAATAGAGAAAAGGTGGAGCCTTAGGAAGCCGAATACTATTAAGATAGCCGAAATTGTAAATGCAAAAGTACCGAAATCGAGCCCATGAATAGGGCTTACTCCTAATACGTACAAAATATCCCCAAGCCAGGGGATACACACAGCCAGGATAAGTATCAGGCTTTGCCTTCTGTAAATTTTCGGAAAGTCTGCTGCTTCCTTGATGATTATTACCGCCCCTAAAAGCAGCAAGATGTAAGAATAAACGACATTGACATAAAACAAAATACCATGTTTATATATTGCAATAATTCCATATGGGCTGTCTGCTAAATAAACTTCAGGCCATATTAGGTGATGCACCTTGTTTGTCCATGCCATTATTAATACAAAGACAGGGACTAACCAAAATAGAATGTAATGATTTTTATTCTTGATCCTGTATTTTTTAGAGAAACTTGTCGCGAAGAAGAACCAGAAGTTTGCAACACTAACCGCACCGAAATAGGAGATCTTTGAGAATAAAATTTTAGTAGTTAGATCAGTTGCTGATAATTCAAAGATAGCGGAAAGGTCCCAAACCGCACAACCGAGCAGGAATAATGCAAAGTATTTTGAGCCTGCAATGTCTTTAAAGTTCCAGGTATAGACAAAAAGAGTTGAAGCTAAAATTGTATTGAATATTAGTGCAAATACATACCCATTAAATTGCCATGCCATATAATATTAAGTTCTATCCTTTACAAATAGTAAAATAAATGCAACTATCAAACTTACGATCGAAGTAATAATAAATGGAATAGATGACCCGAATTTATCCCATAATATTCCAGTAAATAAAGAACCTAACATCATGGCTAAACTGGATAGCATCGTAAGCAGTCCAATTGCCGTGGCTCTGTTGTGGTCAGGAATTAAATCAGATACCCATGCTTTTGCCACTCCTTCGGTTGAAGCCGCATAGATTCCGTAAAGAATAAATAATCCCCATAAATATCCTAAGCTTGGTGCCACTGCAAATCCCAAATAGACTGCTGAAAAAACAATTAAGCCTAAGATATAAATTTTACGTTTGCTGAATTTATCGGATAATCTGCCCATCGGATAAGATGCGCCAGCATAAATCAAATTATAAAATATGTAGCCGAGAATTGCCTCTGTACTCGAATGCGTTATATTCTGAGATTTTAATATTAAAAAGACATCACTGCTATTTACTAAAGAGAAAAGAGTTATCAAATAAATTACAGTTTTGTATTGCGGCGGGGAGCTTCGCCATACTGCTGAGAATTGTTCTCTCTTTTTTTGAGTTACTACAGCTACCTTATCTTTTACGAGAGTTGTAAATCCAACGGCAACAACGGAAGGAAGGAAAGCAACTAAAAAAATAAGAATATAATCATTAGGATAAAAATGAAGAAGGACTAAAGCAGCGACGGGTCCTAAAGCGGCGCCGAGTGTGTCCATTCCTCTGTGAAAACCAAATATTGCGCCGGTATTGCCATCAGCATAACTTGCAAGTAATGCATCGCGGGGCGCGGTTCTTACTCCTTTGCCTACACGGTCGCTTACTCTTGAGAACAAAACAGTAGGTATAAAAGGAAATAAACCGGGCATTGGTTTTGCAATAGCAGAAAGGCAGTAGCCTATTGTAATAAAGATTGAACGCTTTCCAAGTTTATCTGAAAGCCTGCCGAAATATCCTTTAAGAAATCCTGCAGTAAATTCTGCGATCCCTTCGATAATTCCTACGACAGCCATCGAAGCGCCTAAGACGGTTGTCAGGAATAATGGAGTAACCGGATAGAGCATCTCGCTGGCGATATCAGTGAAGAGGCTTACCAGCCCTAGAATTACAACCTGCCGTGGTATATTCTTTAGTGACAAACTTACAATACCTTAAAAAAATTCCCGGCAATATAAAGCAGAAGAAGGAGTTATCAAAAGCTAATTATATTTACAAATAAATGGTTTTAACTCGTCAAATTATTAAATTTGTACTGCTATTTAATCTTAAAAATTAGAGGAAATAATGCGAAAAAAAGTTATTGCCGGTAATTGGAAAATGAACAACAATTTATCTGAATCTCAAAATTTAATTACTAAGCTGATCAGCGGTTTAAGCATTGAAAAAATTAACTGCGACGTAATTATCTGTCCGCCTTTTACATCTTTAAGCGAAGCCGGATCGCTCATAAAAAATACTGTAATTAAACTAGGTGCACAGAATATGTATTTTGAAGAAAACGGTGCTTTCACAGGTGAGGTTTCTGCTTCTATGCTGAAAAGTGCCGGATGCGAATATGTTATACTTGGCCACTCTGAAAGGCGTACTATATTCGGCGAAAATGATCAAATGATCAATAAGAAAATTAAGAAAGTATTATCAAGCGACCTTAAACCAATCTTCTGTGTTGGCGAAACCTTGCAGGAAAGAGAAGGGAATGTCACCAAGGATGTTATTAAAAGACAAGTAACTGAAGGACTTAAAGATATTTCCGCAAATGATATGGACAGGATTATTATTGCCTACGAGCCTATTTGGGCAATCGGTACAGGAAGAACTGCAACACCTGAACAAGCTGAAGAAGTTCATGCCTTCATAAGAAATATGGTTTCTAAACTTTATTCAAAAAGCGTAGCAGAGAGTTTAGTAATCCAGTACGGCGGAAGTGTTAAGCCTGAAAACGCTAAAGAGCTTCTGTCTCAAAAAGATATAGACGGCTCCCTGGTCGGAGGTGCTTGTTTAAAAGCTGATTCTTTTATAAGCATAATCAAGGCGTCTTAATATCTTATTCTGTAATATCTTAGGAGCGGCGGGGGTGCTTTTTCCGGAGCAGAACTGCCGCTTGTTATCATTGCATTCCCCTCCTTTCTTTAGTATATTTGACGGTTAAATTATTATAACTAGGACAGATATTACGGATGGGCTTTCCCAAGTTTTCTTACTTCACTATTCTATTAATATATGCTTTAATAATCCTACCGTTAAAAGCCCAAGTAGTCTTTAAAGAATTACCAAATTATCAGATAAACAGCTCGGATTCTTCTTTTTTTGATATTGGCTCTACTAGGTCAATTATTCCGCTGGATGGTAATTGGTTTGTCTACCCTTCAGGGGATAAAGGTAAAAACAAAGTAACTGTATCCGTACCTTCAATTTTTCAAGGAAACGGCGACCTTGTATTTGAAAAATATTTCACTTTAACAAAAGACGAGATTAATAATCATACTATGAAGCTAGTCTTCTTAGGTTTAAATTATACTGCCGATATTTCTATAAATGGAGTTATAATTTATAGGCATTCCGGAGGAAGTTTCCCTTTTTCGTTTGATCTGCCGCGTGATATTCTGGGGACAGAAAATAAAAATGTCTTATCGGTCAGATTATTTTATAAGCTCGATTCAGAAAGCACTATTCCTCTTAAACAGAGATTTTTATACCCGCAAAACTTCGGAGGTATTATCCGCGATGTTTTCATCAGGATGATGCCCACCGTAGCAATTACCGATGTTAATTTAACTGAAAATTATAATCATTCCTCCGATAAGGTAAGAATAAACCTCTATACTAAAATTAGCGATAACGCTTTCTATAAAGATTCCACATCAAATAAAAATGGATATACTCTAAAGTTAAAATTTATTTCTCCAAACGGAGGTGAAATTTCTGCTCCTGATAATTCATTTCAGATTTCTCCAAACAAGGATAAAGAAATATCCCAATCAGTTGATATAAGTTCGCCCGTACTTTGGTCACCTTCTTTGCCCAAGTCATATAAAGTCTATTTTGAATTATGGAACGGGAATAATTTAATAGACCGATCTAAGCATATGATTGCTGTCTATTCATTGCTGCCCGGCACCAACTCATTTACTCTTAACGGTGAGCAATTTCAAATGAACGGCGTTACTTACGTTCCCTCATTTGGTGAATACGGGAACTTAGCAACTTACAGTCAGATGGAAAATGATATTAGGATGATCAAAAATCTTGGCTTCAATGCAGTAAGATTTGCTAAGGAGCTGCCTCACCCTTATTATTTGAGTTTATGTGAAAAATACGGTCTTCTGGCTTTTATAGAAATGCCGCTTAATTTAGTGCCTGAACAATTAGCAGCCGATCAGAATTTTATCAGCCGATGTAAGAATTATCTTTCAAACTTTTTATATTCATATCAAAAATATTCTGCAGTTGCCGCGGTTGGTTTAGGAGGTTCCTATCTGCCTAACTCTAATGCACAGATGGCTCTTCTAAAAACTTTAGGAGCATTAGTTAAAAATAATTCTAATTTGCTTACTTATGCATCTTTCGGCGGATTAAATATTTCACCCGTTGGTAATATAGACCTCTATGGTATAAATCTGCTTAATGAGCCTGTAAGTTCAATCGGAGATCAGCTTAAGAATCTTCAAAGTAAATTGGGTGAAGGCAGAGTATTTATCAGCGCCGCTACTTATATTGTTAATATCGGAAATACAACTGGATATGTGAATGAGCATTCTTACGAGGCTCAAGCAAAATATTTCGATGATCTGATTGACTATGCTTCGAATAATCCTTTAGCGGGCTACTTCATAAATTCAATGTTTGATTACCGTGGAGATTGTTCATCACTTATTGGCGGTTATAATAAAGATAATTTATATCATATTGGTATTTGCGACGAAAACAGGGGAACGGACAGGCTTGCTTATAAGGTGATTTACTCTAAGTTTCATAATAGTGAGAATGTAACAATACCGATTGGTACTGCGAGTGATGATGCACCGATGATATTTATAATTGCCGGCCTCCTACTTGCTATAATAATGGGTATAATTGTAAATTCAGGCAGAAAGTTCAGGGAGGACTCATCACGGGCACTATTGAGGCCGTATAACTTTTTCGCTGATGTCCGAGACCAACGTATCATGTCAGGCTATCAAACTACAGCACTTGCTTTTATTGTTTCTGCGGTTACTGCCCTGACGATAAGTAATCTATTGTTTTACTTTAGAGAAAGTGTTGTTTTAGAAAAGCTGCTTTTATGTTTTGGAAGTGCTCACCTAATTAAGATTATTAGTTACTTGTCATGGCATCCCGGTGCAGCTATGCTGTGGCTGACCGTTGTATTTATTGCTTTAATTATTGCTCTGACTATTATTGTAAAGATAGCTTCCTTCTTCGTTAGGAACCATGTTTTTTATTCAGGAGCCTATTTTGTGGTTATCTGGTCTTTCCTTCCCTTTGTCCTTTTAATTCCCCTTGGAATAGTTCTGTATCGTGTCCTTAGTGCTGATGTTATTAATATATACGTTTATTTACTGCTTGTCCTTTTTATCATCTGGGCATTTTACCGCCTGATGAAAGGAGTTTATGTTATATTTGATGTTAATGCAGGCAGCGTATACTTCTATAGCATTATTATAATATTGGCATGTATCAGCGTATTTCTTATTTACTACCAGATGAAAAACTCTGTCGTTGATTATCTTCAGCTTACTTTTAAACAATATAATATCTTAAGGTAAATATCTAATTGTATTTATCAAGACTTGAAATATTAGGCTTCAAATCTTTTGCTTTAAAAACTCTGGTTAATTTCAATCAGGGAGTAACGTCAATTGTCGGGCCTAACGGATGCGGTAAAACCAATATCGTCGATGCTATTAGATGGTGCCTCGGTGAGCAGAGGAGCAGCGCTCTGCGAAGCGATAAGATGGAGAATGTTATATTCAACGGTACTACCAATAAAAAGCCTATGGGTATGTCTGAAGTCTCTCTTACGATTCAGAATAATAAAGGCATACTGCCTACCGAGTATTCTGAAGTAACAATAACACGTAGAATTTTCAGATCTGGCGAGAGCGAATATCTTCTTAATAAAAATATCTGCCGGTTGAAGGATATTACAAATCTTTTTATGGATACCGGGATGGGCTCTAACGCTTATTCTGTTATCGAACTTAAAATGGTTGAGAATATACTCAGCAGCAAAACGGAAGAGCGCCGTATATTATTTGAAGAAGCTGCCGGAGTAAATAAATATAAACTGAGAAGACGGCTTGCCCTTAGGAAGCTTGACGAAGTAAAGGCAGATTTGCTGCGGGTTAATGATATTGTTACTGAAGTTGAAAAGAAAGTTAATTCACTTGAGAGACAGGCAAAAAGAGCAGACAAGTACAACAAGGTTTCTTCTTCTTTGAGAGAGCTGGAGTTGGAGCTTGCCGAAAGGGAGTTTGCTCTGTTCAATATTCAAAAGACTGAATTAAAAGAAAATAAAGAATCGAACTTCACAAAGAAAATAGCCATTGAATCTGATTTAGCTAAGCTAGAAGATGAAATTAAAAAGATAAAGCAAATTCTCACCGAGATCGAATCCCAGTTGAAAAACAAGCGCGCAGAAGTTGCCTCCCAGACCGAAAAGATTTATAATGTTCAAAAGCATATATCCGTATCCGAAGAGCGGAAAGGTTCTCTCGAAAGAAACATAGAAAGATTCAAACAGGAGCTTGATGAGTTAAACTTTCAGCTCAAAGAAGCAGAGGAAATGATCTCCGACGGAACTGAGAATATTCAGGATCTAGCGGATAAAATCGCTTCAAAACAAGAGGATAAAAAAGCCACTTCGGAGAATGTTGAAAAGTTTAAGAATGGGCTTGAAGAAAAAAGGAATTTCCTGAAGGCACAGTCGGAATTTCTCTTAGAGAAGTTTAAGGAAATCAATAATCAGGAAAACGAGCTCTCGAATATTGAAAAGTCTTTGGAGGCAAAGAACATTTCAATAAGCAAGCTGAACCAGAGAATCCAGACACTTACTAACAATATTGCAAAAACTGTCGGATATCTTTCTGAATTGGAGGAAGAGAAATCCGACATTGAAAAACGTATTGCTGAAGCCGAATCCGATTATCTTCGAAAGCAGAAAGATAAAGAAAACCTTGAGAAGGAATTAAATTCTTTGAAAGAAAAAGAGCTTGAATTCAAAAGCGTGATCAACGGCCTGAAAGATAAAATAAGCTTGATCCAAAATTTGATTGATAATCTAGAAGGCGTTTCTAAAGGCGCAAAAGCCCTGCTTGAAAACGGCGACTGGTCAAAAGGAAATAAGACTCTCCTGGCTCATATCGGAAATTCATCGGATGAGTACCGCTTCGCTGTAGAAGCTTCCCTTAAAAATAATTTGAATGATATTCTTATCGAGACTCTTGACGATCTTAAGAACGGCATTGAATACCTTAATAATAATCAGATAGGCAAAGCCTCTTTTTATGTATTTGGATTTGACAACAACCGGCACAGATCATTAATCGACAAGCTCCGGGTATGGTCAATAAAGAAAAAGTCTAAAAGGATTAATAAAGAGGATGGATTTATAGGCTGGGCGTTTGATTTCATCCAGACTGATGACCGTTGGAAGCCGTTCTTCAAGAAACTCTTAGACAAGACCATAATAGTAGACTCCCTAGATACTGCATTCAATCTTTCTCGCAAATACGGCGAATTTAATTTTTCAACTTTAACAGGTGATTTTGTGAACCGCTCAGGCAGTGTTGAAGCCGGTTCTACTCCGCGTCCCGACGATACACTCTTCGGAAGAAAGCAGTTTCTGGAAAAGCTGAAAGATGATTTTCCGGTAAAAGAAAAAGAGCTTGGAGAAATTAGAAAAGAGATAGAATCATTTGAGAACAAAATAAATGAGATTGACTTAAAAGTGCTTTCCGAGCGCGGAAGGCTGCTTGTAAACGACCTAGCAAATGTTGAGAAGCAAATTGCTCAATTCGAATATGAGAAGAACAAAGCGAAAGACGAGATTGAAAAAACCAGAAGTGAAGTAAATGATCTAGCAGCCGAATCAAATCAGCTTGACAATGAAAGACTAAGCTTAAATTCACTACTTATAATTCAAAAAGAAGAAAGAACTAAAGCTGAAGAGAATCAAAAAATTCACGAGGAAGGATTTAAAAATTCGGAAGACGAATTTAACCTTGTCGTTGAAAGCCTTAATAAATTAAATCTCGATTTTGAACGTCTGCTTGGAGAAAAAAAGAATACCGAGAATGCCGTAAAGCGTGCTCAGGATTCAATTGAGACTATCAGGAAATCAATATCCAAACGTGAGTTCGATATCTTTTCATCTGAGGAAGAAATGTCTTCTCTTGAAAATGTTATCGATGAGAATAAGTTTGAGCTGGAGGATTTAACTCAAGGCAAAGAGAGGCTGATTGAAGAGGAAAAAGAAATCGATATTAAGTACCGTGAAGTGAGGAAGCAGAATCAGGAAAAAGAAGAGAAGCAGAACGCTCTTCGTAAAGAGAGAGAAATTATTTCTGATGAAATTCACGGCAGCGATATAAAGCTTAGCGAAATAAATATGAAGACTACAAATCTTCAGGAAAACATTCGTGAAAATTATTCGATTACAATTGAATTGAAATCATTTGAGGATCTAGAAGCTTTTGATTTTGCACAGTGCACCGAAGAAGTGCATTCGCTTAAGCTGCAGATTAAAAACCTAGGGCCTATAAACCTGCTAGCGTATTCTGAATTCGAGGAAGAGAAACAGCGTCTTGAATTCTTATCCAAGCAGAGAAATGATTTATTAGAATCTGAAAAAGATGTTATTAAGACTATCGATGAAATTAATAATACTGCTCAAACGCAGTTTATGGAGACCTTTTACAAAATACGGACCAACTTCACTAATATATTCCGCGGACTTTTCAATCCCGGTGATGAAGCTGATCTAAAACTTGAAGAAAATGTCGATACACTTGAAGGAAAGATTGAGATAATTGCTAAACCCAAGGGGAAAAGACCGACTTCTATAGAACTGCTATCTGGCGGTGAAAAAACACTTACGGCAATTGCTCTGCTGTTTTCTATTTATCTTGTTAAGCCGAGCCCCTTCTGTATTCTTGATGAAGTAGATGCACCGTTGGATGACGCGAATGTTGACAGGTATACAAAAATTATCCGTGACTTCAGCAAAGATACTCAGTTCATAGTAGTAACACATAATAAGAGGACCATGGAAGCTGCAGATACCCTATACGGTGTTACTATGCAGGAAGAAGGCATATCAAAATTAGTAAGTGTAAGATTTAACGAGGACTTTAATTTTGTATCATGACTTTGCTGAATATAGTGAGATACTCTTTAGAGGAGATAACATAATCATCGGCCTATTGATACAGGTAGTATTAACAGCAGGCGTCTTTCTGCTTTTTTGCAGCAGCAGCTTCGCTCAATGGGCAAGCGACCCATCAGTTAATACTAAATTAGTGACAGAGTCACATAATCCTATTGACTTATCGGCTGTCAGCGATCTTAACGGCGGAGCTTTTGTTTTCTGGCAGGACAATAAGTTCGGTTATCAAAGCGAAGTTTATTTTATTCATGTTGAAGCAGGCGGCAGGTTAAGCTTTGGCAATCAGGGGAAAAGAGTAACATCTTTGATCGGGCCCGAAGATAACCCTGTATGTTCATCGGCTTCTCAAAATTCTTCGGTTGTCGTTTGGAATGATTTCTCTTTTTCTAATTCCGGATGCTTGTATGCGCAACGCATATTAGATAACGGGAATTTTGCTTGGGGTGATAAAGGTTTGCAAATTTCAAATAGTCAGGATGCCGTAAGTGAATATTCAATTGCAGTTGATCTGTCCGGTTCTACTTTTATTTCCTATATTGCCAAGGATCCGAAATTAAACGGTAAGTATAAAGTTGAAGTACAAAAAGTTAAAAACAGCGGTACACTCCTTTTTAATGATAATGATAAGTTAGTTTACAAATCCCATGATAGAAAAATGATGACTTCTCTGGTGCCAGATGACAGCGGCGGAGTTTTTGTATTCTGGATAGAGATGCAGAACGGAAGAAGCATGCTCTACGGTCAGCACGTTAATAAAACAGGCAAAACAACATGGGGCATCGACGATTCTTCACCTCACAGTAAACCGCTAAATATTTCTTATACTGAACATAATGTTGTTTCTTATGAGGTAAAAAAGGCCTATAATAATTCAATTTATGCTGTTTGGCAGTCACAGAGAAAAAGTAAAGATATTTATCATCAATTACTTAATTTTGAAGGCAGAATAAGGTGGGAACGCGGCGGGAAATTGGCAACTAATTTAAAAGGAAATCAGCTCGATCCTCAAGCAGTCTGCACGGATTCTTCCATTATTCTAAGCTGGACAAATGAATATGAGAGAGATAAAAATATTTATATCCAGAGGTACGATGAAAAAGGTAGACCTCTATGGAATAGAACCGGAAATCCAGTAATTAAACTTTCCGGCTATCAATTTGGACAGCGAATGATCGATGACGGGAAAAGGGGTGTTATAATAGCCTGGATTGACCGCCGTATTGATTCTCTTCTTGCAAACATTTATGCACAGCTTATAAACTATAAGGGTAAGGATATGTGGGACCCATCGGGGGTTGTTGTTGCTTCCGGTAAAAATACTTTGAAAAGTTATCTCTCCCTCATCCCTGATGACAATAATGGAGTTATTGCTATATTTAAAAACTCAGTGAAAACAAGTAACGAGATTTGCGGTCAGAAAATTTTTAGTTCCGGGACATATTCGCCTCAAATTTTAACTTTAAATACAATGCTTACAGGAGATTCAATAAAAGTATCCTGGGTTGCAGTGAACGAAAAAGGTTTATCTAATTACAATATTGAACGAGCTGTAAATAACGGGGACGGAAGCGTAGGCTGGGAAAATGTCGGTACAGTTCATTCTTCTGAAAAAGGCTCCGAAGTAAATTATGTTTATTATGATTTACCCGATACCAGCGGAACATTGTACTATAGAGTTATTCAGACTGATGCTTCGGACAATATTCAGAGTTCTGAGATCAGCAGTGTAAATTATTATGGAGCAGCCTCGGGAGTTGTCGTAGGGCAGAATATCCCGAATCCTTTTTCCGATTCAACCATAATCAGTTTTTATCTCCCTGACCAGGAAACAGTTTCCGTTGAGTTCTTTGATGAACATGTTATTAAGATCAGCGAGATTGATAAATCATTTCCTGCCGGTGAAAATCAAATTATCTTTTACGCTAAGGGCTTAAAACCAGGTGTTTATTTTTATAGGCTGAAGACAGACGATTTCATTGATGTTAAGAAGATGATTATTACTAATTAATGGAAAAGATTTTCAAAATATTTATTGACTTTGATGGTACTATTACAAAATTAGATGTTGGAGATTCAATTTTCAGAGAATTCGGCGATAAAGAAAAGACTGAGGATATAATTTCCAAACTGTTGAATAATGAAATCTCTGCAAAACAGACATGGGTATCCTTATGTAAAACAACCGGTAAAGTAGATAAAAACAAGCTCGATGAATTTATTGATTTAATCGAAATTGATCAGACATTTCACGAATTGGTTGATTACTGCAATAATAATGGTATAGAATTCTTTGTTCTAAGCGATGGGTTTGATTATTACATAGATAGAATCCTTAAGAAAGAAAACCTGACCGGTATAAAGGTATACTCGAATAAATTGAATTTTACGGATGACGGAAACATGATTCCTGTTTTTCCGTATCTTGATGCCGAATGTAAGAGTTCTGCAAACTGTAAATGGAATCATATTATTAATCACAGCAGTGATGATGACTTTACAGTCTTTATAGGAGACGGTAATTCCGATAAATATACTGCACAGTTCTGCGATTTCATTTTCGCAAAGGATGATTTGCTGAAATTCTGTGAGAGAGAGAGAATTACATATTTCAAGTTTAATAACTTTAACGATGTTGTTAAAAAGCTTGGGCAGCTTCTTTCAAAAAAAAGATTAAAGAAGAGGCATCAAGCTGAATTAAAAAGAAAACATTTATACACAATAGAATAGTTTTTAGTTTGTTGTATATAGTTCAGCTATGCAATCAACCACAGGCTACAATCAACAAAACAAAATATATGCCAACTATAGCAAACAAATTTTTTAAATATAGAAGTTATACTCCTATTCCATTTCTATTAGTTATGTTTTTATATGAGAATGCAAATATCTGGAGTTTAATCCTTGGGTTTCTTATTGCTCTCACAGGTGAATTTATTAGATTCTGGGGAGTAAGCTGGGCTGGAAGCGAAACACGCACGACCGGAAGCGTCGGAGGTACTTTTTTAATTATCAGCGGGCCGTTTGCTTATATTCGAAATCCACTTTATGCAGGCAATATTCTAATGTACCTAGGACTCGGAGTAATGTCCTTTGCAATTTTTCCTTACCTTCAGATTGTCGCATTACTGTTTTTCTTCGTCCAATATTATTTTATAGTTAAGGAAGAAGAAGGATACCTTGCTAAAACATACGGCAGCAGTTATGAGAACTATACGAGTAATGTACCTAGATTTTTCCCTAGGCTGACTCCTTATAGCTCTAAAAACGTTATCCAGCCTCCTTTTGATTGGCGTGACGGATTGAAATCTGAAAGAAGAACTTTACAGGCTTTCGCTTTTGTTACTATTACAATTCTTCTTATTTGGATCTTTAGAAGGCACCTATAGTAAGTATAAGTAACAGTGATATTGGAATATTGAATAATGAAGTGTTTATCTCATTACATTATTTCTTAGTAATATGAATTTAATATAAAATACCCGGCTGAGTTTTGAGCAAAAATATTATGATAATTGCAGGAGAAGTATCAGGCGACCTTCACGGAGCAGCTCTTATAACTGAGTTGAGGAAAATTGATCCCGATATCGAAATTTTCGGCATCGGGGGTGATATGATGCAGGCCGCTGGAATGAAAATTATTTATCATATTAACCGGATGGCATTCCTTGGCTTTGTTGAGGTAGTGAAACATCTCCCCTTTATAAAAAAGGTTCAGCATGATCTGCTGAAGCTTGTAAGCGAAAAAGATATCAAGAGTGTTGTGCTGATAGATTATCCGGGCTTTAACTTGGGTATAGCAAAAAAGCTGAAAAGGCTTAGGGTTAAAATAATTTATTACATTTCTCCGCAAGTGTGGGCATGGGGCCCCGGGAGGATTAAAAAGATTAAATATCTAGTTAATCAAATGCTGGTTGTACTTCCTTTCGAAGAAGAGATATTCCAAAATGCCGGTGTAAATGTCGAATTCGTAGGCCATCCCTTGCCCGAAAGAATTGCTAACCACAATTATTTACAGCATGACGAATTATTTGAAAAATTTAAGCTGGACGTATCAAAAGATATTTTATTGATACTTCCTGGAAGCCGTAAACATGAAGTTGAGAAGATATTTCCTGCATGCATAAAAGCTGCTGAAAAATTAGCTGAGAAATTTAATCTTCAAATTATAACTGCATGCTCCGCCGGTATCGATGAAAATATTTTTAGAAGGATTTCCGTTAACGGGAACTTTATAGTGATAAAAGGCTATACTTATGATTTAATGAAGTTTGCAAAACTCGGAATTGTAAAATCCGGGACTTCAACTTTAGAAGCCGGTTTGTTAGGCCTTCCTATAGTTATTGTATACAGAACAAATTACTTAACGTATCTAATCGGCAAATCGCTAGTAAAGCTTAAAAGTATCGGGTTGGTAAATATTATTGCAGGTGAAAGAGTTGTACCTGAATTAATTCAAAACTCTGCCAACAGCAGTTCTATTTATAAAGAATGTACAAAGATTCTTTCGGATATTCAGCTTTATAATTCGATCAAGAAAAAGCTCAGCTGCGTTAAAGAAAAACTGAATACGGAACGGGCTTCTCTCAAAGCAGCACAAGCTGTCTATGCAATTATAAATGAAGCTTAGAAAATTTAGTCAGACTAGTTTAAGGATTTTTGGGAATTTATTCCTAATCTATCTTGTTAATGTTCTTTGTAAAACTCTTAGGATTACTGTCTCAAACAGAAATACAGTCGAGGAACTGGAGAGCCAAAAGAAAAATTATATAATTGGTTTCTGGCATGGAACGATGCTCGTGCCCTGGTATCTTAACAGGAAGAAAAACTTTGCTGCATTAATTAGTAAGAGTAAAGACGGCGATCTTCTTGCAAAGATTCTAAAGAACTGGAAGTATGATGTAGTTCGAGGCTCAAGTACTTCAGGGGGAAGTATTGCTCTCGGTATTATGGTCGATTATGCAAAAAATAATTCTTCAGTTGCAATTACTCCCGATGGACCGCGAGGGCCTGCTCATAAAATGAAAGCCGGAGCTGTAATTGCCGCTAAAAAAAGCAGGATTCCACTGGTTCTTTGTGGTATTGGAATTCAAAAGAAGAAAATTCTAAAAAGCTGGGACTGTTTTGAGGTTCCCATGCCATTTACTAAAGTAAACCTGATCTTTTCAGATCCGGTATATATTAATGAGAACCTTGGGTATAGCGAGACTTCAAAAATAATTTTGAATTGTGAAACAAAACTGAATGAGCTTCAAACTGAAGCACAAAATTTTTAGAGGAATAATATATGAATAATGGTATATAGTTATTGTTTACTTTATTACCATATATCTTATTCCATAAGAGAAGATGAATAATTCTTGATGAATTTATTAAGATTTATATTATATCCTTTAGTTCCTGTTTACGGATGTATTATAAGGATTCGAAATTGGTTCTTTGATAAAATGATTTTCAGGTCTCAAAAAGTAAAAGCCTCTGTAATCTCTGTAGGGAATATAACAGTCGGTGGTTCTGGTAAAACCCCTTTAGTAATTTATCTATCTAATCTTTTGAAAAGCGAGGGGAAGAATGTCGGCGTTCTTAGCCGTGGATACGGTAGAAAATCCAAAGGTTATATTCTGGTCTCCAGAGGAAGGCAAATCCTTACTTCAGTAGATCTGTGCGGCGACGAGATTTATCAGACAGTCCTTGAATGCAGTGTCCCGGCAGCTGTTTGCGAGAATAGAGTATTTGGAGCAGAAAGGCTGATTAAAGAAACTGACGTAGATACGATTGTTCTTGATGATGCATTTCAACATAGGTGGATAGAAAGAGATTTAAATTTACTCATCTGTGAGCAGCGCTTTTTATTGAACGGCTTTTTTATGAGCCAGAAGCTTCTTCCGACCGGGATGATGCGCGAACCTTTTGACTCTATTAAGCGGGCAGATGCTGTAATTATAAACAGAAAATTTTCAAAGCTTGAAGAAGTACCAGGTAGTCTAAAGAAATATTTTGTGGGTAAGAAAATATTTACTGCATATTATATTTCTGCAGGTTTTATTGATGTTAAGAAAAAATTGAATTACGGCACCCAGGAGTTTGAAGGCCAAAAAAGTCTTGTTGTTTCGGGCATTGCAAACCCAGCTTCTTTTATCAATGCGCTGAAACAAACAAATGTCGACACTCAAAACCAGATAATTTTCAGAGACCATAAATATTATACGTTAAAAGAGGTGCAGAGAATAAGAAAAGAATTTTATCTAACCAATTCTCATTCGGTTGTTACTACTGAAAAGGATGCGGTGAAGCTTTCTAAATATTCTAAAGAACTTGACGATATTGACATCTATTATCTGAAAATCAAAATTAGAATGGATGAACCCGAATTGTTCAGGAATTTTGTTTTAGAAAGTATTTCTTAAGAAGTCACGAATATTTAAATGAAATTTAAGCTGATAGTATCTGATCTATCAATATTAAAACAGAATAAAAAGTTAAAAATAATTAATTACTAAAATTTGGAGGAAAAGCAAAATGGCAAGTCAAAAAAAATACGTTTATTTTTTCGGCGGTAAAAAAGCTGAAGGTAAAGCAGATATGAAAAATCTGCTTGGTGGTAAAGGAGCTAACCTGGCGGAAATGGTAAACATAGGTCTGCCTGTGCCTGCTGGATTTACAATTACCACAGAAGTATGCACTGTATATTATAATAATAACAAGAAATACCCTAAAGAGCTTAATAATCAGATTAAAAATGCTCTCGCAAGAGTTGAAAAGGAAATGGGTGCAAAGTTTGGTGATCCAAAGAATCCGCTCCTTGTTTCTGTTCGCTCTGGTGCTCGTGCTTCAATGCCAGGTATGATGGAAACAATTCTTAATGTTGGTTTGAATAATACAACTCGTGAAGCTTTAATAGCTAAAACTGGCAATCCGCGCTTTGTTTATGATTCACACCGCAGATTGATCCAGATGTATTCAGATGTTGTTATGGAGAAAGCTGCAGGGATTGAACCGGCAGAAGGCAAAGGCGTTCGTCAGCAGTTGGAAAAAGAACTAGAAAAGATGAAGCATGAACGCGGTGCTAAAAGCGATACCGACTTATCTTCAGATGATCTTAAGGAACTTATTGAGATTTACAAAGTAAAAGTAAATGAAGTTTTAGGTAGGCCGTTCCCTGAAGATGCAATGGAACAGTTATGGGGTGCTATTGCAGCCGTATTCCAGAGCTGGATGGGCAAACGTGCTATCTCTTACAGAAAGTTTGAAGGTATTCCTGATGATTGGGGTACTGCTGTTAATGTTCAATCAATGGTGTTTGGCAATATGGGTGATACATCCGCAACCGGTGTTGCTTTTACTCGTAATCCCGCTACCGGAGCAAATTATTTCTACGGCGAATGGCTGCCTAACGCTCAAGGTGAAGATGTTGTTGCTGGAATTAGAACTCCTAATCCAATAAATGAAATTGGTAAAGATGAGCATACTTCTCACCTTCCTTCTCTGGAAGTTGCAATGGTACCAACATACAAGCAGCTTGATAAAGTTCAGCAGCTTCTTGAAAAACACTATCACGATATGCTTGATATAGAGTTCACAATCCAGGAAGGTAAGCTATATATGCTTCAGTGCCGTGTCGGAAAAAGGAACGGGCCTGCCGCTGTAAGAATGGCTTTAGATATGTACAAGGAAAGATTAATTACAAAAGAAGAAGCTGTTATGCGTGTTCAGCCTTCGCAGCTAGATGAACTTCTTCACCCAATAATTGATCCCGTTGCAGAAAAAAAGGTTGCGATAATTGCCAAAGGTTTGCCTGCCGGCCCCGGCGGTGCTTCCGGTCAGGTTGTATTTTCTGCTAATGATGCAGTTGCTTGGTCGAAAGAAGGCAAGATTGTAATTCTAGTTCGTGAAGAAACCAATCCTGAGGATATCGAGGGAATGCGCGCAGCTCAAGCAATTTTAACCGGACGCGGCGGTATGACTTCTCATGCTGCACTCGTAGCTCGCGGCTGGGGTAAATGCTGCATCGTCGGCGCAGGCTCTATAAAGATAAACTATCCAGAAAAATATTTCTCTGTTAACGGCGTAACAGTTCGCGAAGGCGATTGGCTAACTCTTAACGGCTCAAAAGGTACAGTTTACCTGGGTCAGCTTCCAATGATTAAAGCCGCTGAAGATAATCCTGAATTCGTTGCTTTCATGAAACTTTGCGATCAGATCAGAAAATTGAAAGTAAGAACCAATGCTGATACTCCTGAAGACGCAGCTAAAGCTCGTGCTTTCGGCGCTGAAGGTATCGGACTTTTCAGGACAGAACATATGTTTTATGGGAAGCATTCCGAAGAGCCTCTCTTCAAGCTTCGCAAGATGATTGTTTCTAAAACTGAAGCAGAGAGAAGAAGTGCACTTGATGAGCTCTTCCCGCATGTTAAATCAGATATCAAAGGGACTCTTGAAGCAATGGATGGTTATGGTGTTACTATTAGGACTCTTGATCCGCCGCTTCATGAATTCGTACCCACTAGAATGGATGAAAGAGAAAAACTTGCATCAAGCCTTGGTATATCACTCAACGAATTAAACGAGCGTGCTGAAAAGCTACATGAGAACAATCCTATGATGGGACATCGCGGTGTCCGCCTTGGTATTACTTATCCAGAAGTAACCGAAATGCAGGTACGTGCTGTCTTTGAAGCAACCGCTGAATTATTAAAGGATGGTAAAAAGGCTTTCCCTGAAATAATGATCCCCGTTACTTGTACGATTAACGAAATCAAGCATCAGTATGATATTGTTAACCGGGTTCATGCTGAAGTTAGCGAAAAGTTCGGTTTGAAAAAGATTCCTCACTTAACAGGTACTATGATTGAAATTCCGAGAGCTGCATTAACTGCAGACAAGATTGCCGAAGTTGCACAGTTCTTCTCATTCGGTACAAATGATCTTACACAGATGGGGTTCGGATTTTCACGAGACGATATCGGCGGCTTCTTACCGGATTATCTTGAAAAGAAAATTTTGCCTGAAGATCCTTTCCAGTCAATCGACCAGGAAGGTATCGGCGAGTTAATGAAGTTAGCCGTTGAACGCGGCCGCGCTACTCGTCATGATCTGAAAATCGGAATTTGCGGCGAGCATGGCGGAGAGCCTAAGTCGGTAGAGTTCTGCCACCGCATCGGCTTGAACTACGTAAGCTGTTCTCCTTTCCGTGTTCCAATTGCTAGGCTAGCGGCTGCACATGCAGTAGTTAAAGAAGCTCAAGCTGGTAAAGCAGCTCGTCCTTTCGGTAAAGCTAAAGCAAAATCTTCTTCCGCAAAAAAGAGTACGCAGAAGAAAGCTGTTTCTAAAAAGAAAAAATAACAAAACTTTTCCGGTTCTTTCCCATGGGAAAGAACCGGGATATGTTTTAACTAATAATTAATAAAGGTAACGTGGAATGAAATTATCTGACTTCAAGTATAACTTACCAAAAACATCGATTGCTAAATATCCAGTGTCCCCAAGAGACAAATCCAAACTTATGGTCTTAAACCGGGAGACCCAGGAAATTGAAAATAAAACATTTACTGATGTTGTAGATTACATGGAAAAGGGCGACGTATTGGTAGTTAATGAAACACGTGTCTTTCAAGCCCGCTTATTTGGGAAAAAGGAAAAGACAAACGCTAAAATCGAAGTGTTTCTCCTAAGAGAGTTAAATGCTGATGAATGTATCTGGGATGTAATTGTTGATCCTGCGCGGAAGGTAAGAATAGGGAATAAAATTTATTTTAATGATAAGCTATGGTGCGAAGTGATAGATAATACCACTTCACGAGGAAGAACTGTCAGGTTTAATCAGCCGGGTAATGTATTTAAAGCTGTTGAGAAAATTGGATTAACCCCCCTTCCTCCCTATATCAAAAGAGAGCCTGAAGAATCCGATAGGGATAATTATCAGACTGTTTACGCGCGCGTAGACGGTGCTGTAGCTGCTCCTACCGCCGGTCTCCATTTTTCTCAGAAGCTTCTTCAGAAAATTGAGAAAAGGGGTGTACACATAGTCCCGGTTGTTTTGCATATCGGCTTGGGAACCTTTCGGCCTGTTGAGGTTGAAGATTTAACTAAACATAAAATGGATTCCGAGTTTTATGAGATTTCTGCGAACTCGGCTGAAGTAATAAATAAAGCTATTTCTTCCAAGCATAATGTCTTCGTAGTCGGGACAAGTACATGCAGAGCTCTGGAGACTAGCGTAACCGCCGAAGGTTTTGCTAAATCCAGCAGAGGCTGGACTGATAAGTTTATTTATCCTCCTTATGATTTCAAAGTTACTAAAAAGCTTATTACTAATTTTCATATGCCGGAATCAACTCTTATTATGCTGGTTGCCGCTTTCGGAGATACTGAGCTTGTAATGAAAGCTTATAGGAAAGCTTTAAAAGAAAATTACAGGTTTCTAAGTTACGGCGATGCAATGCTCATTATATGAAAACAATTGCTATTATCCCGGCGGGAGGTAAGGGTGTTAGGAGCGGACTCTCCGCTCCTAAACAATATCTTAAATTCTACGGGAAAGAATTAATTGCTTATACAATTGATGTATTTCAAAAAAATATATTAATTGATGAAATAATTATTGCCGCTGAAAAAAAATATCATCCTCTTCTGGAAAAACTTCGTAAGAAATACAGGTTTACAAAGATTAAAAAGATTGTTGAAGGCGGAAATGAACGTCAGGATTCGGTTAATAACGCCTTGCAATCTGCCGGTGCAGATAAAGACGACTTGATTGTTGTCCACGATGCAGCAAGGCCTCTTATTCCTCAGGAAGTTTTATCCATAGCAATAAATACTGCAGTCGTAAAAGGCAATGCTCTTGTTTGTTCTAAATCTAAAGATACTGTTGTTAAAGGGACAATAACTGTTGAATCTTACTTGAATAGGGATGAAATATATAATGTTCAAACACCGCAAATATTCAAGTATAAAGATTTAAAGAAAGCGATGGAAAAAGCTTACAGTCAAAAATTTACCGGGACGGATGAATCTATTCTTATTAAAAGAATGGGAAAAAAAATTTATATTGTCGAAGGATCATTATTGAATTTCAAAGTTACTACACGAACAGATTTAATAATGTTGAAAAGAATCCTTTCCGGCAAGTACTCAAAAAAGTGAAAATTAACATTTTAGGAAAAAATTCGATGATATATTTAAAGTTTTTGTGTAAAAATAAGCTTAATGTTCAATTTGTCATTGATATTTTGAGTTAATCTTTTTAGCTTAGTCTACTATAGGTTTAATGATTATTTAAATATATGTTTTTATTAACAACAATAATAGTTCTCTCTTATTTAGTCGGCTCAATCCCAAATAGTATTATAGTAAGTAAGCTGTCTAAAGGTATAGATATAAGGGATTATGGAAGCGGAAACGCAGGCGGCACAAACGTTATGCGCGTGCTTGGCTGGAAACAGGGACTTTTAGTAATTATATTAGATGCTTTGAAGGGTGTACTTGCCGTTGTGGTAATTGCGCGACTTCATTACGGCTCCATGCCCTTTGCAAATGAAACTCCTTTTGATGACTTTACTTTGATTCAGATAATTGCAGGCATATCGGCTGTTATTGGACATATCTGGACTGTTTTTGCCGGATTTAGAGGTGGTAAAGGAATTGCAACTGCTCTAGGAATGCTTTTAATGATTAGTACAGTAGATATGCTTATTGCCATGGGAGTCTTCGTTTTGGTTGTGTTTATTTTTCGTTATGTTTCTCTCGGATCTATTATCGGTGCAGTTACTGTTCCCTTAACTTTGTTTGTAAGAGAAAATATATTTAACGTAAACATTCCGAGTTATAATACGCTTCTTCCGTTTGTAATAGCACTTTCACTTCTTGTCATATTTACTCACCGGAAAAATGTTGTTCGGTTAATAAACGGGAGCGAGCACAAGTTGAGCTTTTCAAAGAAGAAATCACCGGCAATTTAATTAATGGAAATTACCGTCTTAGGTGCAGGAGGCTGGGGTACAACACTGGCTGTTCTGCTTTTTAATAACCGGCATAATGTAACCCTCTGGGAATACAAAAAAGATTATTCTGATATCTTAATCCGGTCCAGGGAAAACCCGGTTTATTTGCCAGGTATAAAAATCCCTCCTGAAATAAAAATTACTCATGATCTTCCGGAATCTACTTTTAAGAAAGATTTAATCGTACTTGCAGTCCCTTCTCAGTTTCTTCGTGGTGTAATTAAGGATGTAAAGTTTGGGGATATTAAAAACTCAATACTTGTCAGCGTGGCTAAAGGTATTGAGATTAAATCTCTGATGACTATGTCGCAGGTATTGAATGAAATATTTCCGTCAATTGACCAGGGCAAAGTGGGTGTACTCTCAGGTCCGAGCCATGCCGAAGAGGTCAGTAGAAAAACCCCTACCGCAGTCGTAGCTGCTTCATATAATCATAATACTTCAAAAATAATTCAGTCTGCATTTATGACTTCTTATTTCCGTGTTTACTCGTCGACCGATATCCTCGGAGTAGAACTCGGAGGCGCATTCAAAAATATAATAGCAATTGGGGCGGGAATTATTGACGGCGCTAAGTTCGGGGACAATACCAAAGCCGCTATTATGACTAGAGGTGTTGCAGAAATTGCAAGACTTGGTACTGCAATGGGTGCCAATCCGGAAACCTTTTCCGGGCTGTCCGGCATGGGTGACCTGATAGTAACCTGCATGAGCCGCCACAGCAGAAACCGCTATGTAGGTGAGCAGATTGGTGCCGGTAAAAAATTAAAAGAGGTCTTAGCTTCAATGGAAATGGTTGCCGAAGGCGTCGAAACAAGCCGCTCCGCTTCCCAGCTCTCCCAAAAATTGCAGGTAGAAACGCCTATTACTAATGAAGTCTACAATATTCTTTTTGAAGATAAAGATCCGGTTGAAGCTACAAACGACTTAATGACCCGCGATATGAAAATGGAATAATCCCCAGCAAAATTACCTTCCTTAATTTCTATTCATCAATCTTAAATTGCCAATCTTATATCCGTATGATATTTTGCCATACCAGCTTAAATTTTTATTTAACTTATCATATTCCCAAAATGCGTCTACTACCAATATACTACCGGCCTAATTTCAACCAAGAGGGATTGATCAACATTTATCTAATAAAATATAAGAACGAATTCTTTCAAAAAGCTCATAATTTCTTACCCTGCAATATTAAATTCCAGTTATTATAGGTACATCTTTAGCTGTTGTAACATACAATTAGATTATGCATACCTGCATTTTGCTGTAAAGCGTTTTTACATTGTTGTAAATTCCTGATGCTTAAACTATTTTTCATCATGACGAATTCTGGAAATAAAAAAATATTAAGTGAGCCGGTACAATTTATTAAATCAGTCGGCCCTAAACGGGCGGAAGCTTTTAAGAAGATCGGCATTTTAACTATAAAAGACCTATTATTTTATTTTCCTTCTCGCCATCTTGATCGGTCTACAACGCTTAATGCTTTAAAAGCCAGCAGTTACCTAATGAACGGATATGAGGGCGAACTGACTATAATTGCTGAAGTAGTTGATATAGAAAAAAGATATTTTGCCCGCAAGGGATTGCTTAAAGTTCAATTTAGAGATTCTACCGGATTTTTTGAATGCATCTGGTTTCAAGGCATAAAATATTTCGAAAATGTATTTAATATAGGAGATATATTTGCTATTTCGGGTAAGCCCGTACTTTCAAAATATGGTAACCTTCAATTTACTCACCCGGACTTTGACAGAATATCAGAAGAAGAGTCTACCGGTTTTCTTAACACGGGCAAGATTATTCCTTTTTATAGAATCCCAAAAGAATTACGGACTACGAACATAGGTGACTTCGGCTTGAGAAGAATTATAATTCATGCGGTGGAAGATTATTCAGATTATCTTGATGAAACATTACCTGATAATATAATTGAGAAAAATAATTTACTTCGAATTAACGAAGCGGTAAAAAATTTTCATTTCCCTTTAACCAGAGAGCTTCTCAACCAGGCAATTCAAAGATTTAAGTTTGAAGAATTGTTCTATCTTGAGATTCTGGTTGCATTAAGAAAATATAATTATAAAAATAAGCTCGCCGGTTACTCAATGAAAATTCAAACGAGCCTTATCCAAGACTTTCTGAAAATCATTCCTTTCGAATTAACCAAATCACAATTAAAGGTTTTAAGCGAAATCAGAAAAGATATGGAATTGCCTTTTCCGATGAATAGGCTTATTCAGGGAGATGTAGGAAGCGGTAAAACAATTGTTGTTCTGATTGCAATTTTGATTGCGGTCGACAATGGCTTCCAGGCTGTTATGATGGTCCCGACAGAAATTCTGGCTGATCAACAGGCAAAAAACATTTCCAAGCTCTTAAAAAAACTGTCGGAAGTTTTCAAAGAGAGGGAAATAAGGCTTAGTTTACTAATAGGCGGGCAGAAAAAGAGTGTAAAAGATAAAAATCTTCAGGACATTGGATTGAGCGAGGCTGATATTATTATCGGCACACATGCTCTGTTCGAAGAACAAGTAAAGTTTAATAACCTCGGGCTTGTTATTGTAGATGAACAGCATCGCTTTGGCGTTGCACAGAGGGCAAGCTTGATGAGCAAAGGAATTACTCCCGATGTTATTGTAATGAGCGCTACACCTATTCCGCGTACCCTTTCAATGACAGTTTACGGAGACCTTGACATCTCAATTATTGATGAGATGCCTAAGAACAGAATACCTATAAAAACTTATCTGCGCGGCGATAGTAAGCTGCCTGATATATTTAAATTTATAATTGATAAAAGAAAAGAAGGTTATCAGTCTTTCATTGTCTATCCTTTAGTGGAAGAATCCGAAAAACTTGAGCTTAAAGCTGCAGAGAGTCATTATAATGTGCTCAAGAAAACATTTTTCAAGAATATTAACGTAGGTCTAATCCATGGTAGGATGTCATGGCAGGAAAAAGAGGAGGCAATGATGCTTTTCCTGGCAAAAAAATTTGATGTATTGGTATCGACTACAGTCATTGAGGTCGGTATAGATATTCCGGGTGCCAATATAATTTTAATAAACGATGCACATCGTTTCGGTTTATCGCAGCTTCATCAGCTAAGAGGTAGGGTAGGCAGAAGCGGTAAACAAGCATACTGTATACTTGTAACAAAAGATGAATTTGCCGGAAGGCAGGAAAAGCTTCAGCTTGATCTGGAATATCTTTCGTCAATGCAAATGGAAAAGTATAAAGCTTCAGTCAGGCTCCAATCCATGGTTAAATATTCCGACGGATTTAAAATTGCAGAGATGGATTTAAAGCTGAGAGGCCCAGGGAACATTTTCGGCACGCAGCAGAGCGGATTCCCTGAGCTTCGGTATGCAAACATTACTAAAGATATGAACATATTATTCAAAGCAAAAGAAGAAGCCTTCAGTATAGTTGAGAGTGACTCGTTTTTTAATGAACAATCCTATCAAGTAATCAGAAAAAATCTACTTGAACACTATTCGAAAAATTTTCGTTACGCTAAAATCGCGTAAAAATATTTTTTAGAAGCTTACTTTAGCCGAACAACCTCAAAATATTTTTTGATTATTGTAAAAATAATTTGATTTATAATTTTATTTTGTTATAAATTTGGCGTACAAAAAATTTTTTGTTTATCTTTGAAAACTTTTAATGATTTTTCTTTCCTGGAATAATTTTCTCTCATGATTGGAAAAATTTTTTCCGGTGACTCAAAAATCTTGATTTAGAATTTTTATTAATTATATTTGCGTAAAAAATTTTTCGAAGGAGAAAATATTTTAACTTCGTTGTTCAATTATAGATTGAACGTTGCATTAACTTTTAATGTCAAACCAGAAAGTCAATCCTGCCTGACGGACAGTCAAACTTTCCTCGAAGAAGTGTCCCCAAATTTAAACGAAGCTCAAATCCAGACGGAAAAAGCGATCGATACCTATGCAGAATGGGATACGTGGGACACTATTAACGCCGTTAAATCAGCTCTGGAGCCTTATCATGATGTTTCTTTAGTTGAGGCAGACTACTCGTCATTCAATAAGCTGAAAGAAATTAATCCGGACATAGTTTTTAATATTGCCGAAGGCTTTAACGGAATTAGCCGCGAAGCTCAGATCCCATCAATGCTAGATATGCTGAAGCTTCCTTATACCGGCTCCGATCCTTTAACTCTGGCAACTTGCCTGGATAAAGCAAGAACAAAAGAAATTTTAACTTACTATAAGGTACCTAACCCTAAATTTGTATTGGCGGACAATATGAGGCGGGCAAAAGAAATCAAATTAAAGTTCCCGCTAATCGTAAAACCAATCTCCGAAGGATCGAGTAAAGGTATTTTCGCTTCCTCTTTTGTAAAAGATAAGAAAGAACTTTTAAAAGAAATTGAGAGAATACTTGTTGAATATGATCAAGCTGCACTTGTTGAAGAGTTTTTGCCGGGGAGAGAATTTACAGTTGCAATCATTGGAAACGGTGAGGAGGCTGAAGTTCTTCCGATTGTAGAGATTAGCTACAATGAATTCCCTAAAGATTTTGTCCCTATCTATTCTTACGAAGCGAAATGGATACTTGATACAAAAGAAAATCCGCTAGATATTTTTTCGTGTCCGGCTAATCTAACAGTAGAACTTGAAAAGAAAATTTCGGATATTGCATTGAAGACATTCAACACACTTAGGTGTAAAGATTGGAGCCGCATCGATATACGTCTAGATGCTAATAATGGACCAAATGTAATCGAAATTAATCCGCTTCCGGGCATTTTACCTAATCCGGAAGAGAATTCATGTTTCCCGAAAGCTGCTAGAACAAAAGGTTTAAACTATCAAGAAATGATAAATAAAGTTCTTTATGTTGCTGCAAAAAGACATAAACTGATATGAAAACTGATGCAAAAATTCTAATTTGCTATAATTCACCGGCAAGCATCTTTCCTATCTATAACGGCAAACCACAAAACAGTGGTGCCCCCCATGAACTATCTTCTCAAAATGACTTATCCGAGACAGGGTTCAGCCGGGAAATTGGAGTAATAGAAAAAAGCCTCCAAGAAAAGTTTTCTCAAGTTGATTCATTATCTATCGACAGCAACGTAGAAAAGACTATTTTCCAAATCAACAATTACTTGCCTGACGTAATCTTCAACTTTGTCGAATCGATTGAAGGTGTTTCCGCATATGAATACTGCATTGCCGGAGTTTTCCAGCTCCTCGGATATAATATAACCGGCAATGTACCTTCGTGCCTCGGCAACTGCCTGAATAAAGAAAGAACAAAAAATATTCTTAGTTCTCACGGGATTGATACCCCTAATTTTGTTACCGTCAGATTTAATTCTAATCTCGATAAAGAAAAATTCAATCTAAAATTACCAGTAATCCTAAAATTATTGAATGAAGATGCAAGCATCGGGATCTCAGAGTTTTCAGTAGTCGATGATTACCAAAAACTGCAAAGACAGTTGAGCTTTCTGCAGAAGACCTATAAGCAAGATGTATTAATTGAAGAGTATATAGAAGGTCGTGAACTTAATGTAGCCGTACTCGGAGAAACCGTTCTCCCTATTTCTGAAATTGAATTTAAAACTTTGCCGGAAGGATTGCCTAAGATCGTAACTTATGACGGAAAGTGGATGGAAGACAGCATTTATTATGAAAATACCAAACCTGTCTGCCCTGCAACACTAAATCAGGTAATAAAGAAAAAAATTGAAGATATCGCGTTAGGTGCATTCGAGGCAATGGGCTGCCGCGACTATGCACGTGTCGATATAAGATTAGATAAAAATAATATGCCATTCGTAATTGAGGTAAATCCGAATCCTGATATCTCTACTGATTCCGGATTTGCAAGGGCAGCAAAGGCTGCGGGGTTAGCATATTCGGGTTTGCTCGGTAAAATTGCTGAGTTTGCATTAATCAGAAAACAAAATGATACGAAGAATAAAGCAATCTGATATTAAGCCTGTAGAATCTATTCTTAGAAAAATCCCTAACTTCTCAAAAGTAGAAGTCGGAGTTGCTATGGAGCTAGTTTCGATCGCCGGGAGTAATCCTCTTCAAGAGGATTATAATGTTTATGTTTATGAGAACAGTAACGGAAGTGTAATAGGTTACCACTGTACCGGTAAAAGACCTCTAACTGACGGAGTTTATGATTTGTACTGGATTGCTGTAGATCCGGAGATTGAAATTAAAGGCATAGGTAAGCAGCTTCTCGAACATGCTGAAGGATTTGTTAAAGTAAATAAAGGAAGATGGATTTTAGCCGAGACATCTTCTAAAGATAGTTATTTAAAGACCAGGAATTTCTATTTAAGAAATAACTATTCAATAGTGGCACAGATAAACGATTTTTATACCGTAGGTGACCACCTAATTGTTTTCGGAAAATATTTTAGTAATTAACAACAATCAGAGGCTAAGTCATGGAACTGTGGCAGCAAATGATCAGAGATAGTGTTCACACTGTCGATCAGCTTGTGGAAAAATTCAATATTGACCGCAAGACTGCAGAGGATTTGGATGAATTCTTCCAGGCAAGAATAAATCCTTATTATTTAAGTTTGATCCGTCATCCAGGTGACCCGATCTGGCGCCAGTGTGTTCCGGATAAAGCGGAGCTTGAGGATTTCGATGCTGAAGAAGATCCGCTAATGGAAGATGCAATGAGCCCTGTTCCGAACATTACACACCGATATCCTGACAGAGCTCTTTTCCTTGTAACTAGTCAGTGCGGTTTATATTGCCGCTTCTGTACAAGGAAGAGAAAGGTCGGCGATTACGAAAAAATTTCTATGAAAGGATTAGAGAGTGCCTTTAAGTACCTTGAAGAACATACCGAGATCCGGGATGTAATTATGTCCGGCGGCGATCCTTTGATGCTTACAGATACTATGCTTGAAAAAATCATTCAACGATTACGTTCTATGCCTCATATTGAAATAATCAGGCTTGGCTCAAAGATGCCTTGCGTCCTTCCCCATAGGATTACACCGCAGCTTTGCAATATGCTGAAAAACTACCATCCGATCTATCTTAATACTCATTTTAATCACCCTTGGGAAATTACTCCCGAGAGTTCCAGGGCTTGTGAAATGCTTGCAAACGCTGGTATACCTGTCGGTAACCAGATGGTATTGATGAAAGGTGTAAACGACAATCCAGCAGTTGTGAAAGAACTAATGCAGAAACTTTTAAGAATTCGTGTACGCCCGTATTATATGTATATGGCAGATGAAACTAAAGGCGCAAATCATTTCCGAACTTCAATCGAGACAGGATTGAACATAATCGAAAATCTACGCGGCCATACAAGCGGATTGGCAATACCTCATTTTGTTATTGACGCACCCGGCGGTGGCGGTAAGATACCTTTAACACCTAATTATGTTATTCATCATGATGAGAATAAGATTATCCTGCGAAACTTTCAGAATAAGATTTATTCTTACAATAATTATTATGATAAGCTGAATCCCAATGGCAAACATGGGAAACCGGGAAAGAATGGTAAAAGTCACAAGACAAAAGTTAAAGAATTTGAGTTTACAAAGATTGAGCTCCCGGTATTAGAAGAAGTCGAAAATTAAGCCGGACTTTTAGATAATTATTAAAAATAAATTGTTTACATTAAAAGGTTTCTAAATAATTCAATATTAGCATGAGAGCATGATAATATATGCAATCATGCTGATAATTTATTTGGTGTGGAAATTCCTTCCGTATTCCTTTATTAAGATAATTTACTTGTTTCCCAAATATTAAAAAATCCGGACATATTTGAATAAATTGGACCGGATTAAATCTTATGCTTTATTATTGATAAATCTTTTATTAATGCCATAGGCTTAATTCACCTATTACATAATCTAACTCACATGAGCTCAAGATAAAATGTAAGCTGCCGGATCGGCTAAGACTAGATATCGTTTCATCCTTTAAGAATTTTCAGCATATCCTTCTCAAGACTGACTTCGGGTGCTTCTACGATTCTTCCAATTTCAGAATTATTCTTATAAATAATAATTGTTGGCACCTTTTCAATTCTTAAACTTTCCGTTTCAGTGCTTCTGCCCTTCATATCTCTGCCGACAGTTAGAATTGAGACTTTATTGGATGGGAATTTTAAGTCATCAAGTATCTTGAAAAGTTTCGGAACTTCTCTTCTGCTGTCGCTGCACCAGGTTCCCATTACAATAGTAATATTAATGTCATTAAGTTTATTATGAATACTATCTGCTGAAGTTGAATCGACTTCGTACATATCATAAACTGAGTTAAACCACCAGGAATTGCTTGTATCACTAAATGCCTGACGAGTGCAGTATCCGAGTAAGATTGGTTGCTGGGATTCCGGATCTATTACCGTGGTGTCTTTAGAAGCAGAGGTACTTAGATTATTTGTTTGTGCCATTGCAGTTATACCCATAATAAACATATAAAAAATCAGAGTTTTCATTTTTAATCCTGGCTAGTTATAGAATTCTTTCTAAGATCAATTCCCCACAAAAGCTTGTTCCTTAAAGTCTCAAAATAATTAGATAAGGAAGTATGAACAAGCTTCAGGGGCTTCTCGCATTTTTGAATATCGAGTTTAAGCGGCGGGGGGAAGGCAAAAACACGCTGCCCATCGCAGTTTACATGTACTTCTTTATGCAGAGATTCAACCTTAATCGTAATATGCTGATTTCCTGCTAAAACAATAGGGCGGACAGTTAGGCTGTGAGGTGATATCGGTGAAAGGGTAATTACATCTGCACTTGGACTTACAATAGGGCCCCCAGTAGAAATAGAGTAACCTGTTGAGCCTGTTGGAGTTGCGATTATTAGTCCGTCCGCTGCAAAAGTAGTTACATATTCTTTCTCTACTTCAATTGTAATATCGATCATCTTGGGCCATCCGCCTTTATCAATGACAATATCATTTATTGCATGGAGCTTTTCAATTTTATGCTGGCAGCATTCGGTTTCAATTACCATCCTTTTCTCTATTTTATATCTGCCTTTTTTAATCTCCTCTATGAAAGCGTCAATTTGGTTTATGTTTGCTTCAGCTAAAAAGCCGAGCTTACCTAGATTGATACCCAGTACCGGTTTATCATATTGATGAGCTTTATATGCGGTTGCAAGCATTGTTCCGTCTCCGCCGATTGAAACTATGATGTCTGAATTCATACAGAGATGCTTCTCACTAGCGAAATTGGATTTATCAACTTTTTCTTTTAATAGATTCCGTCTCTCATAAAGTGTATTTTCTAGAATAAATTCTATATTACTAAGCCTTAATTTCTTAACTAACTCGGTAATTACCTCGAAGACGTTTTTCTTTGTAAGATTTGCAATAATACCTAGAGTCATTTTTTATTCTTATTTATTAACTCCCAAAATTTACAATATTTTGTAAAAACATATGCTGAGGAGAATACAGCCAGAATAAACCCTTGTATCCCATCAAGAAAACCTTGCTTAAGAACATACATTTTTATAAAAATAAAAAAAGGACGTAGTAAAATATCAGTAATTTTAAACTTCTTGCTGTTTTTAATTAATTCCTGAGCGGCTAAACTTGTATAATTGTTGAATTTCATAAAGTAATGTTCAATATCCGGATCTGTATAATGCTCAATATGATTTTTAAGAATGCCTATTCTTCCTTCAATATTAAGCTCTTCATGGACATAGTTATCGTTAAAATGAGCTTTGTTTTTATTAAAAAGCCTGACAGCGCTTCCTGGGTACCAGCCGCTGTGCTTAATCCACCTTCCTAAAAAGTTTGCCAGGCGGGGAATTGAGTAAGCTGAATATACAGAGATTGAGTTTTTAAATTCATTTATTTCCTGACTTAGTTCCTTTGAAACAACTTCATCTGCGTCTATCCATAATACCCAATCGTTCGAAGTTAATGATACAGCGTGCTGCTTTGTTTTGGAATAGCCGCACCATTTTATCGTTTCGCATTTAACTTTTGGAAAAATTTTAGCAATTTCAAACGTTCTATCACTTGAGCTGTCGTCTATAAGGAGGATAATTTCATCAATGCATTCCAATTGGCTTTTAATGCACCGCGAAATGTTTATCTCTTCATTTTTTGCAATTATAATGGATGAAAGTTGAATAACCACTCCATATGAGTATAGTATTTATTTCTTTCTTTAACTTAATTTGATAATAATAAAGTTAATACAAAAATTGTTTATGTTAATAACATTCAACCGAAATTACGTGCTTAAATTAAAACATCAATACAAATATCTGGCCTAAATTATTCATTATCCAGTAATTACAAAGTATAAATTAACATTGATTTTTTCTATATTTGCCGAAAGAATTGCGATCAATAAATTCAGTTGGATTAAACACTTGAATAAAATAGCGGAAAGAAAATTTTGTGTTTTCCATCCGGGCTTTACTATTAAAAGAATATACTTATCAGATCTATCGTTCCATGCCAATAAATTATTAACTAAAATCAGCCAAGCATAATATATGAGCCAACTTAAAAATATTTACAAGCTGGTTCGCTCTAAAATAAATCAAGGAACGGTAACTGAATTAAGCTGGGTTTTTGCTGGGCAGACTGCGAATGTGATATTCAGTTTTGTTACAGTAAAAATATTATCCGGAATGGGGCCAAAGGAATATGGAATTTATGCTCTGGTTGTCACTATAGCTGTTTTTGTGGGGATGTCGTTCTTCGGACCGCTTGCACAAGCATTCTTGAGGTTTTATTACCATTATGTCGAAAAGTCTTTTTCGAGTTTATTTACTAATTTTGTTTATAGAATTTTAATTTCTGCCGGCTTAATATTACTAATTCCGACGATATTATTATTCGTTTTTTCTTCGACAATAAATTTTTCTGAGCCTTCTGCATTTTTCTTAGTAGCCGGGATTTATATAATAACTGCAAAACTTACGGAGTTTTTTAATTCGCTATTAAATTTATTGAGAAAGAGGAAAGAAAATGCATTGCTTCAAGGATCGGAAAAATTATTCAGTGTTTTATTTTTCCTTGCATTGTTGCAATACAAGATTCTGGGGCTTGTAAACGTCTTTATAGTTCTTGCGATTGTTATGCTGACATTTTCAGTTATAAAACATTTCGTTTTTCAGAATAATTTACCTAAAGAATCCCCGGTTGAACAATCCATACAGGGAAGCGCGCTTTCGGATATGAAAATGAGGTTATTCCAATATATGGCGCCATTTTTAATATGGGGACTTAGCGGTTGGTTGCAGCTAAACGGGGAGAAATGGATCATTAATGGATTGCTTTCTACATATGATGTAGGCATCTATGCCGCAATGATGGCACTTGTAAACGGTTTGGTGATAGTTCCGAATAATGTTATTTCTGATTTTGCAACACCGATAATTTTTCAGCAATACGCAGATATGCAAAATGAAGAGAGCAAAAAAGCCGGTTATCATTACATAAGATTAAATATGCTTGTTATTTTTTTATTAACAATATTTTCAACACTAATAACTTGGCTGTGGGGGAAAGAATTAATTATTCTTATAAGCAATAAGGATTATATAGTATATTGGTATTTACTTCCGCTTCTATGCCTTGGGACGGGTTTATTTTTAACCGGACAGGCTCAAACAGTTTTCGGAATGGCGCTTAATATGCCTAAAAAATATTTATTTCCTAAAATATCAATTGGTGTTTTCTCAATATTATTAAACTTTATATTTATAAAATATTTTGGAATAAATGGTGTCGCGTATACGGTTTTAATAATTGGGATTTTATATGTAATATATATTGCCATGGTAAATAAAAAAATTGAGCACACTATTGAAGAAGTTATATCTTAAATTGTAAATATGAAAATCTTAACTGCTTTGTTGAAATACGATTATGGCATTAAGGAACAAGGCTTTTCTTATGAGTACTTTAATGTGTATCTCCCTTTGTGTGATGTATATGGTAAAGAGAATGTTTTGCTTTTTGATTACTTTACTGAAGTAAAGCAGCTCGGCAAAGCGGCTATGAATAAAAAGCTGAGGGAAATAATAAAGAGTGAAAAACCGGATGTAACATTAATCTGCCTCTTTACTAGTGAATTTGATGAAGAAACACTAGTATCGCTCAAAGATCTTACTAAAACTGTAGTTTACTTTTTTGATGATCCTTGGCGTCAGGATTTTGTACATTATTGGATAAAATATTTTGATTATTTCAGTACTCCGGATTTTTATATGTACAGGCAGTATAAGAATGAAGGGATTGAAAATGTTATTTATACTCCCTTCGGCTTTAATAAAAAGATATATAAGAGGTTGGATTTACCTGTAAAATATGAAGTCTCCTTTGTTGGAGGATACAGCCCTTTACGCGGATGGATTTTAAGGAATCTTGAAAAACAAGGTATTAAGACAACTGTCTTCGGCACCGGCTGGGGCAGAGGTGTAAGGAGGCTAACCCAGGAAGAAATGGTTGAAGTTTTCAATCAATCTAAAATTAATTTGAACCTTTCAAATGCTGTATATAAAGATTTAAGTTTTTTAATATGGTCTTGCAAATCTCTAGAGAATATAAGGCAATTAGTTGTGTTGAAAAAAACGAAAGAACAGGTCAAAGGAAGACATTATGAAATTAATGCATGCGGAGGGTTTCAGCTTAGTTATTTCGTTCCTGGCTTGAATATTATATATGAGATTGATAAGGAAATTGCAGTGTATGAAAGTATAGATAAGATCCCTGAGTCAATTAAAACCTTCATGAAAGATGAAGTGATGAGAAAATCAATTGCGGATAAGGGATACAGAAAGTCGGTCGAAGAGCACACTGCACAAGGATATTTATATAGGTTGGTAGAGCAAGTTTTAACTTGACAAAAAAAAATGATGAAGAGTTTTAATCCGCTTGTATCAGTAATAATTACTACATTCAACGTTGAAAAATACATTGAATATACAATATTATCGGTGCTGAATCAGACTTTTGGTAATTTCGAAATTATTGTTGTAGATGATTCGTCAGAAGATAAAACTTTAGAGATTATAGATAAGCTTTCCCATACTGATAAAAGAATTAAGTTTTATAGAATTGAGCATGCAGGACGCCCGTCTATTCCAAGAAATTTTGGAATAAGCAAAGCTGCTGGAGAATTAATTGCTTTTCTAGATGGTGATGATTTATGGGAAAAAGGTAAACTGAAAGAACAGGTAACTTACCTTGAAAATCATAAAGATCTGATTTTTGTTTACTCAATGAGTGTCACTTACGGAGTAAATATTTTATCTAACCAGTATGAAGTGCTTCCGCTTTTACATAAAGCAGCAAGATCTTATGGTAGTTTAATATCGAAAGGAAATTCCATTACTTGTTCTTCGGTTTTGGTGAATAAACATTTTATGGAAAAGGTGAATGGTTTTGACGAAGATCCTCAACTGGCAATCGAAGACTATGACCTATGGATCCGATTAAGCAAATTAGGCAATTTTGGTTTTATTCCTCGAGTACATGTTTATTATCGTGTTCACCCTGTACAGTTCTCCGGTAATTGGGAAATTAAACAGAAAAGGCTGGAATACCTCGCTGCAAAGCGCGGTTTAACTTTGCCTGATTACAAATTCATTCGGAATAGAGGATTTCTTTTTATTGTTTTTCGGAGTTTGATTCATTATGCAACTTACCTTTGGGTGAAAGTCTTAAAAACTTTTAATGTCGAGTATTGAAAAAAATTGAGTATAAAAAACCAGGACGATATAAAAATTTTAATGATAACAGTCCGTGCAGATTACGGAGGCGGCCCGGAACATCTTTATAGGCTTATAAGCAAATTATCTCCAGCATTAGAAATATATACTGCATGCCCTCGAGATATACCATATTGGGATAAGTATGCTGATCTTTTAGGTGAGGACTGCTTAATTGAAATTCCACATAGAAAATTTACAATTCATTCACTATTCAAGCTGCTCAATTTTATTTCCAATAAGAAAATTAATATTGTTCATTCTCACGGAAAAGGAGCCGGTATTTATGGACGGGTCATAGCGATGTTATCATCATCTAAATGCGTTCATACATTCCACGGTCTGCATATTCAAAGCTACAATAAATTAAAAATGGTTCTTTATAAAAATATAGAGAAGTTCTTATCGCTATTTACAGGGGCTGTAATTGCTGTTTCTCAGAGTGAATATGAACTTCTTCTTAAAGAGGGGCTCGTGTCTCAGAAAAAGCTTAAACTAATTGAAAATTCAGTCAACATTCCCTCTCTAACCGTACCGGAAAGTATTTTTGATTTAGCCAAACTTAAAATAATAACTATAAGCCGGTTTGATTATGCCAAAAATACATCTCTTTTAATTTCGATCGCTGAGGAGATTAAAAATTCAGGAAGATTAGACCGGTTTGAAATAATTATTCTTGGCAGCGGGCCTGAGGAAACTCAATTAATAAAAGAGGTAGATCAAAAAAAATTAAATGAATATATTTTATTTAAGGGATTTATTTCTGACCCTTATAAGTATTTAATTGAATCATTTTGTTATCTTTCCACATCTCGTTGGGAAGGAATGCCCCTCGGAGTGCTTGAAGCAATGTCAGTTGGATTACCTGTTATAGCTACCGATGTGGTAGGGAATAAAGATTCAGTTCAGCACGAAATAACCGGTTATTTGTATAAACAATATAATCATGCCGAAGCAGCGGATTATTTGATTAAACTGGCAGATGACAAAGACCTTTGGAGGAAATTTTCAAAAGCTTCAAGACAAATAGCCGAAAGCCGGTTCAGCATTAAAAGAATGGCAGAAGAGACAAAAAAAGTTTATTCCGAAGTATTAAGTAAAGAATAATTAAATAGGAAATTTTGAAAACTGCAATTGTACATGACTGGTTTGCCGGATATGCCGGATCAGAAAGAGTTGTGGAATCTTTAACAAACATCTGGGGAGATGCAGATGTATTTGTGTTATTTAATTTATTGACTGAAGAAGAACAGAAAATAGTTGTTAAGGATAAGATTCCCATTACTTCATTTTTACAGAAAAAGAGATCTATAAGAAAAAACCACAGAAAATATTTACCATTTTTCCCCTATGCTATTGAGCAATTCGATCTATCCGGTTATGATTTAATAATTTCAAGCTCTCATGCTGTTGCAAAAGGAGTGCTTACTAATTCGAATCAGCTTCATATAAACTACTGCCATACTCCAATCAGATATGCATGGGATTTAACCCATCAATATTTAAATGAAGCCGGGTTAAAGCACGGATTAAAAGCATTTGCCGCAAAGTCGATACTCCATTATATAAGGATGTGGGATATTTCTGCCGCAAACAGAGTAGATTATTTCGTAGCAAACTCAAATTACATTGCTTCAAGAATTAAAAAGATATATCGCAGGGATGCTGAGGTAATTTATCCGCCGGTTGATACAGATCTTTTCCCGCTTCAATCTAAGAAAGATGAATATTATTTAACAGCATCAAGGCTTGTTCCATACAAAAGAATTGATCTGATTGCCGAAGCTTTTTCAAAAATGGATGATAAGAAGCTTGTTATCATAGGAGAGGGGCCGGAGGAATTCAAGATTAAAGCTAAGTCATCAAAGAATATAGAATTTCTCGGAGTTCAGCCGCGTGAAAAGCTCCGGAAGTATATGCAGAATGCAAAAGCATTTATTTTTGCTGCAGATGAAGATTTCGGAATCATGGTTATTGAAGCTTTGTCGTGCGGTACACCTGTTATTGCACTGAATAAAGGCGGCACTGCTGAGACGATGATCGATAATAAGACAGGTGTGATGTTCGAAAGCCAGGATGCTGAACAAATTGTAACTGCTGTGCTCCGGTTTGAAAAATGTTCCGGCAATTTTATACCCTCTGAATTAAATGAATATGCTAAGAGATTCGACAGAAAAGTTTTTGAGGGAAAGATCAAAAAACTAGTTGATAGTATATACTTTGAATTTTTCAACCGATAAAGATTTGTAAATTAGCGATGATAACCGGAAGAAAATCTACATATTACCTGCGTCTGTTTCTCGATCTTTTCCTTCTTAATTTTTCTTTTTTGCTATCCGCAATACTTGCACAATCTTTAAGTATTCTGATTCAACGAAATTACATGTTTATTCTGATGATGGGGCTTAATTTTGTCTGGTACTTTGGATCAAATGTTATTGAGTTCTATGAGGATTTCAATACCAGGAATTTTTCCTATCAATTTATTAAGATCATTAAGAGCGTAATCGTTCAGGCGCTTACAGCAGTACTATTTATATTTTTAGTAAAAGAAGATCTCTTTACTAGAAACTTTATTATTATTTATACTTTAATGCTTATAGTTTTAATAAGTGCACGAACTCAGTTTGTAAAGCATACGCTTGCTAAAGTTAGAAACAAAGAGAAGAATATTCGTAATATACTTATTATTGGTGCCGGAGAGCTTGGAAAGAATTTCTTCAACATGATAAACGGCCATAATGATTTTGGGTATAACTTTATAGGTTTCCTTGATGATAATAATAATTCAATTAAAGAAGAAATTCTTGGTAAATTAGCTGATCTGGATAAAATTTTACCTCAAAACGAAGTAGAAGAAGTCATTATAGCTCTTCCTATATATGCCTCAGACCAATTAGATAGCATTATAAAAACTTGCAACCGGCATGCAGTGAGAGTTCATATTATTCCTGATTATTTTAAGTTTCTTTCAAAGAAATTTGAAGTAACAATGATGGGGAACTTTCCTATCATAACAGTTAGAAGCGAACCGCTGGCGGAATTTCATTGGAGAATGGTTAAAAGGACTCTTGATATTGTTTTGTCTTTTTTGTCTATAATTTTTATCCTTTCGTGGCTTTATCCTATAATGTTTATTCTAAATAAAATCTATTCGCCTGGCCAAGTATTTTTTATTCAGGAAAGAGTCGGTGCAGGAAATAAAATATTCAAATGTTATAAGTTCAGAACAATGCATACAGGTAATAAAAGCGTAAATAAATATCAGCCCACCATTGGTGATGATCCCAGGGTTACAAAGATCGGAAAATTTTTAAGGAAGTCGAATATAGATGAGTTGCCGCAGTTTATAAATGTATTAAAAGGTGAGATGTCTGTAGTAGGCCCAAGGCCTCATCCAATTGCATTTAATGAAATATATAAAGAAATGGTTGAGGAGATAAAAATAAGAAGCTGGGTAAGGCCAGGAATAACAGGCTGGGCACAGATTCACGGTATGCGAGGTGATGTTCCGGACTATGGAGAAAATAAAAAAAGAACAATTAAAAGAATTGAATTCGACTTGTGGTACATTGAAAACTGGTCTATCTGGCTCGATTTACAAATTATCTTAACTACCGTCTGGCAGATGGTAAAAGGAAACACAAAAGGGGTTTAAGTATTACGATTGACTTATGATCAGTAATGTGCGGTTTCATATCCGCATGTAATTAAATTAAACACATAAAAAAATAAAAATGATTTAGTTCTGTACCACTTACGGAATTGAAGTCAATTCATAAAAATGAGACGCTTGACATTATAGATAGGGCAGGCTAATTTGCCTAAGATTTGTTTTAAAATATTTACAGGCATATATATGTACATAAAAGAAAATGTGAAGCAGCTTGTGGGAATGGTGCTTATCATTTTTTCTATTTTCATTGCCAATGGGTGTAAGTCTGATATGCAGATAACAAGTCCCGGGACTACAACAACGGGAGGTCAAACCGCAAAGAACAGTATTATCAGCGGGCAGGTAATTAACAGTAATACGGGAATTCCCGTAGACAGTGCATTTGTACAAATAATTGGAACATCGATTTATCAAACCGCATATACAAATTCTCAGGGAAAATATTCTGCTATTGTTTCTCTTACATCGAATACAAATCTAATTATATATGTTTCAAAAACAGGATTTATACAAGATACAACCGCTATAAATGTTACTTATGGCGTGGATTATTCGGCCTCACTAATATCTATAAGCTCTTCAACCGGAACTCAAAAACCATCAGGAAATCCTGTAAGTATTTATTTATCAAGCCAGTCGACTACTAATATTGGCGTACAGAGCAGCGGTTCTGTTGAAACTGCAACTTTAACATTTGTTGCTGTGGATTCATCAGGAACACCGATTGATCTAAACCATTCGGTGAGCGTGGCATTTTCTTTCGGCCAGCACCCAGGAGGAGGAGAACAATTTAGTCCGGCTGTTGTTACTACAAACGATCAGGGCGAAGCCTCTGTAAATATTACAAGCGGAACTAAAGCCGGTACAGTTCAGATCTATGCCGAAATAGATATTGGGACAAAGAAAATATATTCAATGCCTGTGGCGATAACTATCTTCGGAGGCCTTCCGGACCAGGCTCATTTTAGTATTGCACCGGCAAATGTGAATTTTCCCGGTTATGATATTTACGGCCTTACTGATGTAATAAATGCATATGTAGGCGATAAATATGGTAATCCTGTCAGAGTAGGTACATCAATATATTTTACGTCTACAGGAGGTATAATTGGCGGCTCAGCAGAAACAAATGATCAGGGAATCGGCACTATTAATTTATTATCTGCGGCTCCGCAGCCGACTGATGCAACTAAAGGACCGGGATTCGCTTTAATTACTGCCTCAACTGCAGACGCGAATAAGAATACAATACAGAGTTCTGTCTATGTTTTATTTTCCGGAAGCACACAGATTACCAATATCAATCCTAAAAGCTTCAGTATTCCAAATGGCGGTTCACAGACATTTAGTTATTCAGTCAGTGATGAGAATGGCAATCCGCTGGCAAGCGGCACAAATATTACCGTTAATGCAGCTGGTACTAATGTCGCTGCTCAAGGCGATATATCAGTAACTCTGCCGGATACACAGAGCAAGACATGGACAAATTTTGCGTTTCTTGTTTTTGATACTAATGATACTGTCAATGTTGCTAATCCGTGTACAATTACGATTCAAGTATCCAGTCCTAATGGTAATGAACAAACAACAATAATCGGAACAAGTCATTAAAGGGGATGAGATAAGAACATGAACGAGAAGAAATCTCATATATCCGGTATTTATAATTATTGCGACCGCTGGTGCGAGAGATGTAATTTTACTTCGAAATGCCTGCTTTTTACGAACGAATCTAAGATTACAACACATCAAATTCTGAATAATGGAGAACTTCCAGACTTTGATAAAGTCTTTAATTTTACAGATGAATCCGAAGAAAACAGTGATTCAGAATTCAACGAGCAGGATGATGACTTTTTCGAATTCGATGATGACGAAGAAAATGAAGACCCGTTCTATAATGATCTCCCAGATTTTGAAGATAATCAGTATGCGGAAGACCGGAAGCAAAGAGACGAAACGGTAAAGAATAATACATTGGCCAAATTGGGAGATGAGTATTTCAATTCTGCACAATCTCTGTTAAAAAAAATCAATGGGAAATATGAACTGTATTCCCGGGCAAAAGAAAAAGTTGACAACAAATTTATACTTCAAGTCTATGAAGGGTTCGAAGTGCTGGAATGGTTTCATATGTTTATATTTGTGAAGATAAAACGGGCTTTAAGCGGCAAGTGGAGTTATGACAAAGAGAGCGACGAAGAATTGAAAGAGATCGACGTTTACGATATGAACGGTACTGCAAAAATTGCTTTAATTGCTGTTGAAAATTCCATCCAGTCATTGAATAAATTATTTAATAACTTAGAGGAATTCAAAAAGGAAATTGAAGCTTTGCTAGTTACAGCAGGCAGGTTGCTTAATGAAATGGAAAAAGTATTTCCCGACTGCAGAAGCTTTGTAAGGCCCGGCTTAGATGAGTAAAAAATTCATTCATTAATATTAAGGAATTATATAATGGCATCGGATATATTAGCACATGCGGAAATTCCGTCAACCGATCTGGATAAGAGTAAAGACTTCTATGCAAAGCTTTTTGATTGGGAATTTAAACCATTTGGGAACGGTTATCTCCTTTTTAATACTCATAAAGGATTTACTATCGGTTTAAAAAAAGTAAACAAGGTCAGTAAAGGCGATTCAACTATATTTCATGTCAAGGTTGATTCAATTGAAGCATATCTGAATAAAGCCAAAGAACTTGGCGGTAAAGAATCAAGAGGCAAGACAATTATACCCGCAATGGGAGCATATGCTTTAGTTTTAGATCCTGACGGAAATACTATCGGGCTTTTCCAGAGGAACTGATTACAAATACACAATTTCAATGCTTTAGAAATTAAGTAATAGAATAGGCCGTTTCTCTATTACTTAAAAAACCTTGTTGTATAAAGCGAATTATTAATTTCTAAACAAGATACTGCGAATATTTTCCTTTTGATTCATGCCGATCAAATGAAGCAGGAGGCATTTAATCATTTCTATTATCCTTCCTTCACTAATTGCTTTTATGTTTTATTATAAAAATTATTTTTACTAGTGAAATTAGTAAAAGTTATTTGACAACCATAAATGAAAGGAGTACGGACATGAATAAGCAAGTATTTGTGTTTGTTGTTGCTCTTATGTTGAGTACAGTCTCCATCTTCGCGCAGGATAATAAGGACGATGCGCAGTTAGTCAGCAATAATGCTGTAAAGAATTATTTAGTAGGGATCAAATCTGATAATCTTGGTCTTCGTACAAGCTGTGCCTATTTTATCGGCGAATATAAAATTGAAGAAGGCATAATCCCGCTCATTAGGATGCTTAATAACGAAAAAAATGAAGAAGCTAGAATAATGGCAGCTTTGTCATTAGCTAAAATTGGGACAGGAAAATCGGTATATGCAATAAAGCAAGCTGCTGTATTTGATAGAAGCGAGCGGGTACGAACTCTATGTGCAAGGTTTTATAATTATTTAACTATAAGTCAGGAAAACAAATCTGATTTATAAAAGAATATCATATAATTCTCCTAATGTAAGCCGGTAGTTATACCGGCTTTTTTATTAAAAACGGTAGGCTTTTAGAAAAGCCTACTATTATAAAATTTCCCTTCCAAGTTAAAAGTATTTTTCAATATGCGATTTTTATATATTAACTGCCGGGTATTTAAAAAGTAAGATTCATTTTTGAAGTCAAGTGCGCCAATTTTATTTTGACAGTGTCATTTTCTTCCATAAGGGAGACAACTTTAATAGGACGAAACAATCAATGAAAAAATATGAAAACATTTAATCTACTCTTCGCATCTCTTTTTGTTCTCTTCATAATAACAAATAATTACTCTCAGGATAAAGAAACCGGAGACTTTCTTACTGTAGCTATGGATACTACCGTTAATCCGGGTGTGGATTTCTTTAAATATGCAACTGGTACCTGGATGAAAGAAAACCCTATCCCGTCGAGCGAAAGATCCTGGGGCGTATGGAATCTTGTACAAGATGAAACCTATGACAGGTTAAAAGGCATTTTAGAAGATGCATCTAAAACTAAATCTCCTAATGGAAGTAATGAACAGAAAATAGGAGATTTTTATTACACAGGGATGGATTCAATAAGAATTGAAAAACATGGCATTAGGCCTATTGAACCTGAGTTGAATATGATAAACTCCATTAAAAATAAAAAAGATTTATTTGATGTCCTTGCCGAATTAAATAAAGAAGGCGTGTCTGCAATGTTCGGAATGTTTGTAGACCAGGATCAAATGAAAAGCGATGTTTATGCTATGTATTTATGGCAGGGGGGGTTAGGACTTCCAAACCGGGATTATTATTTCAGAGACGACTCAAGAACTCAAAAAATTAGAGAGGAATATAAGAACCATCTCGCTAAGATGTTTGTTCTACTTAACGAAAAAAACACCAGTGCAGATAACGATAGTAAAATAGTTTTTCAGATTGAAACATTTCTGGCTGATTCATCCAGAAAGCTTGAAGATTTACGTGATCCTTATGCAAACTACAATAAGATGAGCATTACTGGACTTGAGAAAATCTCACCTTCTATTGACTGGAAAGAAATATTCAAAAAAGCAGGCATAAAAGGAATTGATTCGATAATTGTAGGCCAGCCTGAATTCTTTATAGAACTAAGCGCCGCTATAAATAAATTTTCAATAGATCAATGGAAAGCATATTTAAGATGGCATTTAATCAACTCAATAGCTGACAAATTGAGCAGTAATTTTGAGAAGGAGAATTTCCATTTTTACGGGACGGTAATGAATGGGATTAAGGAACAACGTCCCCGCTGGAAAAGAGTGCAGGATGCAGTTGAAAATGCAATGGGAGAATTACTTGGCAGAGTCTATGTTAAAAGATATTATTCGGAAAAAACAAAGCTAAGGTATGAGAAGCTTGTAGATAATATGGTTGCTGCTTTTGCAGATAGAATTAAGAAATTAGATTGGATGAGCATCTCAACTAAAGAAAAAGCTTTATATAAATTGAGCAAGCTTACCAAAAAGGTAGGTTATCCAGATAAGTGGAAGAATTTTTCAAAACTAACTGTTGATAGAAGCTCATATGCTAGAAATACAATAAATGCAAACGTATTTTGGTTTAACAGAAATATTAACAAGCTCGGTAAGCCGGTTGATCGGAAAGAATGGGATATGACACCACAGACTTATAATGCATATTATAATCCTTCAAATAATGAAATAGTACTTCCGGCTGCTATGTTTATAGTTCCGGGAGTTCCCGATTCCCTGCTTGATGATGCTGTCATTTATTCATATGCTGGTGCATCAACTATAGGGCATGAAATGACCCATGGCTTCGATGACAAGGGAAGGCTTTATGATGAGAAAGGAAACCTAAATGACTGGTGGACAAAAGAAGACGCAGAAAAATTCAGCGCAAAAACAAAACTAATGGTTGAACAATTTGATAACTACGTTGTTCTTGATAGTATGCATATTAACGGCAAAGCAACACTCGGAGAAAATATTGCTGATCTGGGCGGACTAGTTATTGGTTATGATGCATTTAAGAAAACAGATGAGTACAAAGAAGGTAAAAAGATAAATGGGCTTACTCCTTCGCAGCGGTTCTGGCTCGGATATGCATATTCGTGGCTGGGACATTTTAGGCCGGAAGCATTAGCTCGACAGGTTTTAACTGATGTTCACTCGCCGAACTTTCTAAGGGTAAACGGGCCTCTCATCGATGTCCCTGCATTCTATGAAGCATTCGGGATCAAAGAAGGTGAGCCAATGTGGAGACCCCCCGAAAAGAGAGTAAAAACCTGGTAATAATTTTAATTTAATATTGAAGGAAGATCAGGGATTAAATCCTGATCTTTCCGTTTAATAAATTCTTTTTGAATATAAGATAAGCCGCTTTTTTTATTCTGGATTGATCCGCGACCTTTAGAAGCATAAAGATAAGACGGCGGACTGAATTCGCTTTTCCGGGGTCAATAAGATCATCAAATTTTATATCCTCTACATTTTTACAAATCTCTTTTACTGCTTCTAAAAAGCCATTCTGATTTTTCGCTCTAGTTATTCTAATATTCGCTTTGCCTTTTAATTCTTTTATTGCTGCAATGCAGTTCCCGGGTGTAAATCCCAAATCTGCAGCTTTAAGCATTGGAATATCTTCTTCCGAATCTCCCATAGCATAAACCGGTTTTGGTGAATTTTTAAGGTATTCCTTTAGCTTAATTAAGGCAATTCCCTTATTATTTTTTTTACCTACAAAATAAGTATCATCTTCTCTTGTTATAATCCTTAGATTATCAAGTCCAAATGCTTTAATAATTTTTTCAGCTTCATTTCTATCCAATCCTTTAGTTCGATGAGAAGAATACCTATAAGCGCGTAAAGAATACTTGTAATTCGTATCTATAAAAACATCATGTAGGTTTATCAGTGTCTTTCTGCAGATACTTAACTGCCTGATAGTTTCGGTATCTATCAGAGGAAATTCTGTTTGGTTATTATCGGTAATTATAACACTCCCATATTCTGCAATTCCGGCTGCGAAACCATAATTCTCACAGTAGTTTTTTACATGTTCGATGCTTCTTCCTGTATTAGGAATAATGAAAATTCCCTTTGCTTTAAGAAGCGCAATGCCGTATAAACCGTTTAGGGAAGTATGCTGGAATCCAAATACTTCTGAATCCAGGACCCCATCGATATCAAGAAAGAATAAATTATTATCCGGTGTACTGCTTACGAAATTATTTCTTATTGAAGCACCGCAAAATGAATTCATTGAATAAATAAGATAACTCCAACTACTAATGAATCGATGGTTAGATTCCTCCATTTTACTAATGCATCGTTTCTCATATATTTCCTCATTAATTTTTTTCTTTGCCAGTGATGCGTAAAGCAGTTTGTATAGAATGATTCTATCCAAAATAGATTTATCTCCTGTTTTATTAATATATGCATTTAGAATATATTTTTCATCTTCTTTTGAAAGATTGAATTCAAAACATGCTCCGGCAATATCGAATGCAGGGTCTACAATATCATGATTAGGCGCTCCAAAGTTATGATGTTCAAAATCCAATTTTATCAATCTGTTATTTGTTTCAAACCATTCTTCAGGATGGATTTTGCCGTCAACCAATACCGGGTCTTTTTTAATAGAATTTTCTAAATATTCTAAAATTGCTTTATTCATAATACGGCCTGCACGTAATCCGAATGGCCTTCTTAAAATATTAAGAATTTCCAGCCACCCCCATCCTGTATCAGGAGGATAAAATTTTGGATCTTCTTTAAGTTTTAATCTTTGCTCACGTGCGATTATGTAATTTACTATTCTGTCAAGATGGTCTGAGGTAATGTTTATACTGTCTATTTGCTTGCCGTCCAGCCAATATTCAAAGAGTATTCCATTTCTTAAGCTTATAAATTCAGGTACAAATTCATGCAGTGCGGTTCCTGCTAGGAAAGCATGATAGCCAAGCCATCCCCATCCGACACTTTTCCCTAGAATCTTCATTGTAATAATATCACCGCTTTTATTCTGAAGGTGAATTTCATAGAAATGTTTAAGCCTAACCTGAAAGCCGTCTTTTAGATGATCCTGTAACTCTGAATTTATTTTTATTGTTTCCGAATCATTTCCGTAATTATCAATGTTGTTATAACTAAAGTCTTGACGCGATCTTTCACTTCCGACAAAAGATATATCCCAATCATCCGTAGAGTAATATTCGGTTAGCACATCTTTTATAAATAAGCTTTCGAATAAATTTTGTTTATATAAATCGCTATGGTTAAGTTGTATTACACGGGTCAAATCATTAGAGGCCGGATTTACAGTAGATTTTGTCGGGTGTATAGGAGCTAAGATTGTTATTTGTTGGGGTTGGATGCCAAAGCTTTTAATTGTATCTTGTAATAGCCTAAAGCTCTGTCCTGTGTTTGTATAATCGTCTGTTAGGATAACTTTCGTATTTCGGTCAAGTATAGCACTTAATCTTTTTTCTTCCCTCTTTGCAAGTCCGTTTTTTGGGCGCACTGTTGCATAACTTACATTACTTATTCCTAGTATATCAAAATAACTTTTAATTAGAGGGGCAAAATATGCACCTGCGGTCCGGGGCCCAATGATAACAATCCTTTCATTTTTAATCCTATTGAACTGTAAATACCTGTCCGCTAATTTTATGATATCATGGTGGGTGAGATCCTGACACCTGTATCCCTCATTTAATTTCATCCTTCTTTTAAGCAAGTTGCCGGGAAGATTATTAATTTTCCATAATTTAATCTTATCCAAAAATAATTGCTTATCTGACAGACTAAGGCTTTTATGCGTCAATAATATTTTACAAGCACTTTCAATGCAAGCTTCCCATGTTTCTCTTAATCTAATAACCGAATTATTTTTCTTTAAAGTCGTAAATTTATAAGGAAGATTGGAAACTGTCTGTAAATATTTAATTAGAATATGATATTTAGGGAAAATATTTATTAGAGGCTGATAATTAAGCGGTAGCCATACAATATAATCATCAATTGTACACGCAGCTGCACAGGCAAAAAGATAAATGTTAATTCTTGATTCTTCACGCTGCCATTCTTCCTCCAGAGAATCAAATCTGCGGACTTCTTCCTCCATATGGATGAACAGTTCAGTTAAAGTTAAGATGGGATTTAAACTCCATTCATAATTGGAATAAAAATCTTTTTCATCTTTTGAGATATCAATTTTGGTTTCTAGTTCGGTTTCTTTCATAGCGCTTGCTTAGTTATTTATTTCAACGCAAAATAATATCTTATATAGTATAACTACTGGATTTTTAATCACATAGAGCTTATTGATCGTGTAAAATTGCTATACGCTGTGCTGAGAAACGATTTTAAAACATGAAAAATGTTTATAATATTTCCTAGTTTATTTAAGTATGGCATCCATACTTTATAGTTATTATCAATTTTATGACATTTGTGCAATCATAATATTCTAACCCAAGTATAATGGATAGCATGGTAATTCAGCTATACTACCGATATAATACTGACTAACTATCGATCATGACGGCTTGATAACCGCTTAAATCTAAGTATTAAGCGGTTATCAAGCCGTCATGGTAGGTTATGCGTCGGTAGTTGACCGGTATCAGAGGTATATTACATTTTAATATCTAAGTGATTACTATAATTATTAAGGTTTCCGGGTTATAAAATAAAGTAGGCAGCCACAAAAGTCACTGTATAAATTATAAAGTGAATATTTTTTAAATAAACGGACAACTTGACCTGGATTAATTACCTCACATGATTAAATTTGGATTATATTTATACATTTATAAGAATATTAAAATTATGGTTAAGAATTCAAAGAGGATCTCAAAATATAATACCGATGGTGCTTTAAAACATTTTAGTCAATTTGAAAGCCCTTATGACATACAATTATTCTTAAATGGAATAAAATATAATCCTTGCTTGGATACTGCTTCACCCAAAAAGGTGTTACTTAATCGTCAGGCGAACTGCTTTGAAGGCGCACTATTTGCCTCCGCGGCATTGAGAGGATTAGGATATAAACCGCTAATTGTTGATTTTATGACTCAGAATGATGATGACCATGTAATTGCAATTTTTAAGAGAGGAAATTTGTTCGGCGCTGTTGCTAAATCAAATACAACTTTATTAAGATACAGGGAACCAGTATACCGTACTCTAAGGGAATTGGTGATGTCGTATTTTGATTTTTATTTTAATATATACGGTGAAAAATCTTTACGAAGCTACTCTAATCCTGTCGATCTCTCAAGGTTCGATAAATATAATTGGATGATGACGGATGAGGATCTAGGTTTTATAGGTGATTATCTGTACGAAGTGAAGCATCATGATTTAGTAGATAAAAAAATAATACGTACTCTGCATTATGCGGACAAGGATGTGGTAGATGTTTGTTTCAGCGGTGCAATTGATGAAGGATTGTTTAAGCCTAAGAAAAGGAAACTGAAAGATTCTAATTAGCATAAAAAATAAAATAAAATTTCATTATTTAATCAAATTAAATGTACCACTAATGTACTTAGAGTCACTAAGAAATATTACTCGTGAAACTGAGGCTTAATTATTTTTTCTATTTGAGAGTGAAAACTAAATTAACAAATATTTTGTAAGCGTTGATTTATTTCAAATAATCAATAAATAACCTTTCAATCTCCTGAAGTGTATTATCATCAAGGTTTAAACTAATATAGTCGGCAAAATTATTTAGAATTACAACTGAATTTACGCATGCATCTTTCATTCCCTGGTCAGCTATTTTTTTGCTGATGTTAAGATTTACAGTCCGGTTATCCTCATATATTACTGTAAGTTCTTTCATTTCCCAGTCGGCTTCCTGACCATTCTCCCATTTAAAGTATTGCGCAAGTAAATAAATTGAAAGAACCCTATACTGGGTTTCCTCGAGAGTTGAAAATGGCAGGTGGAATTTAACCATAGGCTTAAGCCTACCCATGATAGGGCATCCGCTGCTCACCATAATTACACCCATAAAACTGCTTATAGCGGACTGCATTGAAGTAATTTTGTTGTATTCTCTTTCTTCCGTAGAAATTAAAAGATCGACTTTGTCGTAGGAGAAAAAATTTCCAAATAAACCGATTATACCACACAAGTGTATTGCAAGAGGACAATATATCTCAGTCTCAGGTAAAGTGCAGTTAGGGCACCTGAAGTTTTTTAACAAAGTCCACTCGGGTAGTATTTTATCTGTTTTTCTTATAATGTTAAGAGTTGAATTTTCAAACTCGATAGAGAAAGGTTTTTCGGTTCCGTTATCGAATCTGAAAATACATTTGTATTTCCTGGTTTCTATTTCTTTACCTATTGTATTTAATATATTCTTAATTTATAAATAAATATTATTTATATATTAATAGTGTATGTGTTTCAATCAATAATGACATTGTGTCAGGGGCCAAAAGTATTCCCCAGTATTTTTGAATTAGGGTCATAAGCATTCCCCAGTCAGGGTCAAAAGGATCCCTCAGTCGGGGTCAAAAGGA
>Ga0075269_10000003_pt1 | contig 51463 bp, 38 predicted proteins | sample SF_Rice_5C_0N_10_FD_69773 | JGI IMG/M metagenome (GOLD analysis project Ga0075269, IMG submission 69773) | Rice paddy soil microbial communities from Twitchell Island, California, USA - SF_Rice_5C_0N_105 | ecosystem: Environmental > Terrestrial > Soil > Paddy field/soil | place: USA: Twitchell... | reverse complement strand
GGCATGCTAACGGCTTAAAATTGGGTAAAAGATGCCATTAGGATGCCGTTTACATGCCGTTAGCATGCCGTTTACTTCGGTGTTAGGGCTTATTTGGGTAAGGGGTTGGATTATATATTGGTAAAGAGATCTTTAGTAAAACTCAATTTGTCAAATGAAAAGAATTTATATTAAAAATGCTGGATTTAGAGTAATACCTTCTGTTGGCGGATGCTGGAATTTTGGAAAAGATAAATTAACTTCCTTACTACATGAATTAAGTAATAGGGAATAGATTCCCGCTTTCGCGGGAATGATATAACAAATGATTTGCAGCAGCCTGTTCATGCGGAAATTACTACGTAGAAAAGAGCTGTGTAGGTTGAATGGCTTATAACTAAAACAGGTAAACGGTATGCTTGGCTTATTGCTATTATGATTGTGTGATAGCAAATGTTACTCCCTGGCAAGTTAAATCTACCCTTCTAATTAAGCTCAACGTAGAACATATTTTAATCAAATTTACTTCCCTTTTCTCAGTTACAGCAAATAATTTTAAATCATGTTTCCATATACGAGAAGTTGTTAAAGGTATTCAACAATTATATAATTATTAAAAGTTGTTATTCACTTAAAATTTTGTGATTAACAAATTTCTATTGTTATTTTATTCATTATAAATGCGCTTGGCATAATTTTATATTAGCACACAATGTAGAATAGTGTAGGACAGTAATAACAATTAAACTTTGAAAGAAATAAGAGGGTAAGGTGGAAAAACAAAACCGAAGAGAATTCTTCAAACTATCTGCTTTAATAGGGTCAGCTATAACTGGCCTTTCGACTAAATCCGTTAAAGCAGCTCCCAAAAACATTCTTTCTGAAGATAGAATGGGTGTATTAGTTGACACCACTGTATGCGTTGGCTGCAGGAATTGTGAATGGGCTTGTAAAACTGCACATGGAATTGAAACCCAGCCATTAGATAAATATAACGATAGATCAGTATTTGAAAATATGCGCCGCCCGGATGTAAATGCATTAACAGTAGTTAATGAGTATCCTAATCCTAATAATGCTCTATTGCCAATGGATGTTAAAGTTCAATGTATGCATTGCGATCATCCGGCATGTGTATCCGCATGTATAGTAGGCGCATTTACTAAGAATGAAAACGGAGCAGTCACCTGGGATACTAAAAAATGTATCGGCTGCAGGTACTGCATGGTTGCGTGCCCTTTCCAGGTGCCGTCATTCGAATATGACAAGGCTCTTAATCCGGAAATTAAAAAATGCGACTTCTGTATTGAACGCACAAAGGCTGGTAAGCTTCCGGCATGCGTAGATATATGCCCTGTTGAAGCATTAACATATGGCTCTAGAAATGATCTGGTCAAAATTGCAAGAGAAAGAATACGAAGAAATCCTGATAAATATTTTAATCATATTTATGGCGAAAATGAAGTAGGCGGAACTTCCTGGCTGTACATCGGCAATCAGGATCTTTCTAAAGGTGTTTTCCCGAAACTCGGAGATAAGCCTGCCCCCGGTGTTTCGGAAGCAATACAGCATGGTATCTTTTCATACTTCATCCCGCCTGTTTCTCTGTATGCGCTTTTAGGCGGTATTATGTGGATTACTAAAAACAGAAAAAATTCGGAGGAGGAGTAAACAATGGTATCCTATATGAAGCCCGCACCTATTACTAAAAAATTTTTTACTCCCGGCGTCTTTGTTTTATTACTTATAGCATTAAACGGTTTAGGGTTTTTATTAGCCCGCCTATTATTCGGAATCGGCGCAGTTACCCATTTAAATAATCAGTACCCCTGGGGAATATGGATAGGGGTTGATGTTGCTGCCGGTGTTGCGTTAGCAGCAGGCGGGTTTACCACTGCCGCCCTCGGGCATGTAATGCACCGGACCCATTATCACGATATAGTTAGGCCCGCATTGTTAACGGCTTTGCTAGGCTATACTTTTGTTGCGCTTAGCGTTTCCATCGATATAGGAAGATGGTATTATATCTGGCATCCGTTGATTATGTGGAACGGAACTTCTGCACTCTTTGAAGTCGGTATATGCGTAATGATATATCTGACAGTTTTGTATATTGAGTTCCTGCCGATCGTAACTGAGAGATTTATCAATCATGTTTATCTTAAAGGAATTTTTTCTTTCCTTAATAAACCTTTGGAAAAATTATTAATTCTCCTTGATAAAGGGCTGTCCAAAACAATGTTTGTTTTTATAATTGCCGGAGTAGTACTTTCGACTTTACATCAGTCATCTCTCGGAACATTGATGATTATAGCAGGGCCCAAAATGCATCCTCTATGGCAGACGCCGATATTGCCTTTGCTGTTTTTACTCTCGGCAATATCAGTCGGATTTCCAATGGTAATATTTGAATCTTTGATAGCCGCGCGCTCTTTCGGGTTAAAGCCGGAAATGGAAATCCTATCAAGCCTCGGTTCAATTGTTCCGCCGATACTGGGAGTTTATCTTGCATTCAAGATAGGAGATATGTTCATAAGAGAAACTTTTGTTTATCTTTATACATTTAGCACTGCCAGCGTAATGTTTACTATCGAAGTATTATTCGGCGTTATAATTCCGCTGAGAATGTTTTTATCCAAAGCAGTTTTAAGATCCCCGCTTTGGCTTTTTGTTGCATCATCTCTTGTAATATTCGGAGTTCTATTAAACAGAATAAATAATTTCGTTACTGCTTATACTCCGCCTTATTCATTCGGATCTTATTTCCCTTCTTTCGGGGAAATATCGGTAACAGTCGGGTTTATTTCAATGCTCGTTTTATTATATAGAGTAATTGTTTTCAACTTCCCTGTAATAAGTGTTTTCGACAGGCATTATACTCCTAAAACAAAATATGCAATTAGAGGAAGTGAACAATGAAAAAGTTAATTCTTATAAATATTATTTTATTCTCGCTTGCAGGCTTCGGCCAAAGTAAGCTTCCTAAAAATCATTCTTTATCTAGTAAGCTGACTTGCAAAACTTGTCATGAATGTGAAGTGCCGACTAAAAAAGATCCTTGTTTAACAGCGTGTCCTAGAAATCAAATGGCAACTGTATATCAGTCAGCTGACAAAACAGTTAATGTAGTTACACTAGGTGAATTGTCAAAAAAATATATGCCAGTAGTATTTTCGCACAGGGCGCATGCACAGATGTCGGAGATGTCCGGTGGGTGTACAATTTGCCATCATTACAATACGAGCGGCCCAATACAGTCATGTAAGAATTGCCATCAGGCTGAAAGGCAAAGAGATGATATAAGTAAACCGGATCTGGAAGCGGCTTACCATCGTCAATGCATAAACTGTCACCGTGAATGGAGTCATGAGAATAATTGCGTTTCATGCCATGCCTTAAAAACCGGCAGCACAGTGGTTCAAAAAGTAGAGACTAAGAAGGCAAGCTTTAAGGATCATCCTAAACTGGAAGAGCCTAAAAAAGTTGTATATGAAACATTAGACCGTAAAGGCAAATATGTTACATTCTACCATGACGAGCATTTAAACTTATTCGGTGCGGCTTGCATCAACTGCCATCAGCAGGAGAATTGCATGCAGTGCCACGATAAAGGAAAAGCTACTTTAACACAGCAGTTCTATAATGCGCCTATTAAGATTCACAAAACTGCCGACCAGCATCATAAGCCGTGTTTTTCATGCCATAGCGATGATAAATGCACAGTATGCCATTCATCGAAACCTGAAGGGCCGTTCAATCATGCCGAAAGGACAGGATGGGCGCTTAACCGGTTCCATGAGTACCTATCATGCACAAAGTGCCATGGTACTTCTTATAAATTTGTTAAACTGGATAACAAATGTGAAAGCTGCCATAAGAATTTTGCAGCCGGTAAGTTTGATCATAGTGCTGCAGGATTAAAGCTTGATGAAAACCATAAAGATCTGGACTGTACAGAATGTCATAAAGAAAAGAACTTTGCGAATCCTCCGTCTTGCGATAATTGTCATGACGATAAGAGCTTCCCGAAGAATAAACCGGGCAAGGAGATTATGGTTTCTATGAAAGGTAAAAGTAGAAGTAAATAAAAGATAATAGAAATATCTCTGTGGAACTCTGTGTGTACTCAGTGGAACTCTGTGTAATAAAAAATGTTACACAGAGATACACAGAGGTATCACAGAGTTTCACAGAGGAATTAGCCCGTTTAGAGGGATTTTATAAATGTCTATGATTTAGATTTTAATAGATATAGCCTGTAAAATAGAAATATAGATTTTGCATTAAGAAAGTAGAACGTATGTTTAAGAAAATTGGATTTAAGTTAATATTAGCAGTCGGAGTAACGGCGCTTATAACTATCGGTATCTTTTCATATTTCAACATACAATCTCACACAAGCAGCCTGCTTGCTGAAGTAGAAAGAAGTGCTAACCAGCTAAGCGAAACAGTAAAGAATAGTACCCGGTACGATATGCTGCTAAACCAGCGCGACCGTATTTATAGAATAATCAATACTATCGGCGAGCAACCCGGAATAAGAGATGTCCGGGTATTGAATAAAGTCGGCGAGATTATTTATTCCTCACATACAGAAGACATAGGCAAGATGGTTGATAAGAAAGCAGAAAGCTGTTATAAATGCCATGCTGCCGATAAGCCGCTGGAGAGACTGCCGATAAAAGACCGCACAAGAATATTCCGTATAAATCCTGATTCGTCCAGGGTAATGGGCATCATCAGCCCGATTTACAATGAACAGTCCTGCTGGGAAGCAGACTGCCATGCCCATTCTAAAAATCAAACTGTGCTTGGCGTTTTAGATGTTACCATATCTCTAAGCGATGTTGACAGCCAGATAAAAAAAGGTGAAATCGAAATAGTTATATTTGCTATATCAGGGGTACTTGCCTTAAGTTTCATTATTGGTTTCTTCGTTAAGAGATGGGTTGATAAACCCGTTAAAGAATTACTAAGTGCTACTAAACAGGTAAGTGCCGGAAACCTGAACTATACAATTAAAGAAAGACGAAACGATGAAATGGGAATGCTGGCGTTATCTTTTAATAATATGACCAAAAAGCTTTCCGAAGCACGCATGCAGTTATTCCAATCGGATAAAATGGCTTCGCTAGGGAGGCTTGCCGCAGGTGTCGCTCATGAAATAAACAATCCGCTTACCGGAGTGCTTACTTATAGCAGTTTTTTATTAAAGCGGACACAAAATTATCCGGAGATACAGGAAGACTTAAAAGTTATAGTTCGGGAAACAAAACGGAGCCGGGAAATAGTTAAAAGCCTTTTAGATTTTGCGCGGCAGTCAATACCAAAGAAGAACGATGCAAACATAAGCGATATTATAAATCAAGCTTCCAGTGTTGTAGAAAATCAGCTCGTACTTGATCATATAAAACTAATAAAGAATCTTGACACTGAATTACCCAATATTACAGTTGATTCAAACCAGATCCAGCAGGTTTTTATAAATTTATTGGTAAATGCGCACGATGCCATCGGAGTAAATGGCGGAACTATTACAATATCGGCTCATAAACTTACCCTTGCACCTTATGGAATTTCACATATTAAGAAAGCTGTCTGCCCAAAGCGCCACGACCTTATGGACAATGAAATTAGAATTGATGGAATGCCTTCAATTAAAGTTAAAGTACGCTCAAACGGCAATGAAGGATTTATTAATTTAGATCCCGTTTATGGAAAAAGCAGACATCAATACGGAATTGAATTGGATATTAAGAAAGATATATCAATTATGTGCCCGCAATGCAGCCAGTCCTTAATTGCTGAAGGGAAGAAATGCCCTAAGTGTGATGCGCCTGTTTATAATTTCGAAATTCCATCGCAGGGAATATTCGAAGGCTGTACGAGAAAAGGGTGCGACTGGCAGAAGTGGGATGCAGTTGATATAGGCGGGCAGAAAGAATATATTGAAATTAAGATTTCTGATACCGGATGCGGTATTGCGAAGGATGATTTATCCAAAATTTTTGAGCCGTTCTTCAGTACAAAAGGGCAGAAAGGCACCGGGCTTGGGCTTGCAGTAATCTGGGGAATTATTGATAACCACAACGGTACTATAAATGTCGAGAGCGAAATTAATAAAGGGACCGTATTTACAATACGTTTGCCGCTAATGCATGCTAGTTGAAATGAACAGACAATTTGATATATTAATAATAGACGATGAGCAGGTTATTACAGAAGCTGTCAATAAGATATGCTCGGCAGAAGGATTTAAAGTTGATGCTTCACTTAATGCGCTCGATGCATTATCTAAGCTTGGGAAAAACAGCTACCGGCTGATTATCTGTGATATAATGCTGCCTGAAATGGATGGTTTTCAATTTCTTTCTGAAGTTAATAAAAAAAGATTGATTACACCGGTTATAATGACGACAGGTTATTCGACAGTTGAAAATGCAGTTAGGTCTTTGTACGGCGGAGCTATTGATTTTATCCCGAAACCATTCACCGCTGATGAGCTGCTTTCTTCTGTATACCGGGGATTCAAATATTTGGAGATTCAGAAAAAATTAGCTGACTCCAAGAATGCGGAGAATGACGAGACAATTATATATGTCCCCTGCCCGGCAAAATATTTTAGACTGGGATACCCAAGCTGGGTCAATTCAGAAAGCACCGGTTCGGCAATAATAGGAGTTACTGATTTGTTCCTTAAAACTATTGAATCAATTGACAATATTGAGCTGTTAAAAATTGACAATGAGATAGTGCAGGGTAATTCATGCGCACAAATTAAAACGAAAGAAGATCTATTTCATTCGGTTTTAAGCCCGTTGAGCGGCAGAATAATAGAGCTTAATAACAAGTTATTAGAAGATAAAAGTATAATTGAAAAAGACCCGTACTTCGACGGATGGCTTTACAGAGTTATTCCATCTGACTGGGAGTACGAAATAAAGAATTTGACGCCTTGCAGCTCAGATAGGTTGTAAAGTAATTCAAATAAAAATACATAAATGAGAGAAAGAAAAATTTCTAAGGAGAATATAGTATGCCACTTTTAATTTTAGCTGTTGTATTATTTATTATTGCCGATATCATAATACGATATTCAGGCAGAAAGATTCAGGAGAAGAAGCTTCGAAAAGACCGGGAAGCTGCTTTGAATGTAAGTTTGAACCTCGATTTTACGAGAGAAGCAAAGTCTTTGAAAAGAGTTGAAGTTGAAAGCCCTAAAGCAAAGATCCTATGCGTCGATGATGAGCCGGTTATACTTGACAGCTTCAGGAAAATATTAGTGCTTGAGGGTTATTCTGTCGATACAGTCGAAAACGGTAAAGAAGCATTAGGGCTTGTACAGACACATCATTATGACTTTGTATTTACAGACCTGAAGATGCCGGTTATGGATGGCCTGGAAGTAACAAAATCAGTTAAGCATATACGCCCGGATATCGATGTTGTAATAATTACCGGATATGCAACAGTCGAGACTGCTGTTGAATGTATGAAGTTCGGAGCTATGGATTATGTTCAAAAACCTTTTACGGAAGATGAGCTGCTGGATTTCGTTAAGAATATTCTAATAAAAAGACAGGATAGAATCCAGAAACAGTTAAAGCCTAAAGTCCATATCACTCAGCTTGCAGAGTCTAAGCATTTCCTAACATATGAGTTTGCTATCCCCGGCGGGGTTTTTATATCACCAAATCATTGCTGGGCAAGCATGGAACAAGACGGTACTGCTAAAATCGGAATAGATGATTTTGCTAAGAAACTAATCGGAAAGGTTACCGCCGTTGAACTTCCGAATTTAGGAATGATTGTAAAAGCCGGACAGCCGTTATTTACTATAAAGCAGGATGGACGCACAGCAGTCTTTAATTCACCTTTAAGCGGAAAGGTAATTAAGATAAATACTTTACTTCAGACTAACCTTGAAGCACTGGATATTTCATCTTATAATTCTAATTGGATTTGTGTTATCGACGCTGAAGACCTTGATACTGAGATTAAGAACCTTACCATCGGGAAAAGCGCAGTGAACTTTTTCCAGGATGAAATCGATCGCTTTATAAAGCTTAGGAAAAATATTCATACTGCCAATTCTTCGGTAACTAAAGACGGTAGTGAGCTCTATATCGGTGAGTTCGAAAAATTTGAGAATGCGGACTGGGATAAGATGGTCACTGAGTTCTTTAAGAAATAAGGTTTTAATTATTAAGCTGATTTCTAAATAATTGTAACGTAAATACCGTCAGCTTTTGGTAGGTAATTTAAATCTGTTATATAATATTATTTCTCTTATTTTCAACTCAAGTATTAAGGGAGTGTGTGAAAATAATTATGCTATTCAGTAAACTCACCCTAAATCCCTCTCTTAAAAAGAGAGGGACTTTTAAGACACCGCGAAGCTGCCGTTCTCTTTGTAAGAGACGTGAGACGGTGATAAGTTCAAACTATTTTGAATGATTTTAAAACACCCTCTTGCCATTGGTTTATAAGAATAAATTTGCGTAATTGGAATTATCAGTGCTGTCCGAATTAAATGTGAGAAAGTAAATAAGTTTGGTGCATAATGTGTTTTGTACATATATTAATCTGATTCCAAAACAATACCATCATATTAAATTAGTATGATGCTGCCCTAAACATTTTTTTACTTTACTATTAAAGGAATAAGGAAATAAGGTTTTAGCCTAGATTTTTTATTGTTGTTACTTAGGTGAATAAACTCTTAATAGGATTTCCCTTTAATCTTTATTATTTGATTTATCGAGGGAATAATAGTGGGTTAAAAACTTATAGCTTGTTAAAACCTCAGTAACACAAATCCCCCTCAAATAAACTAAACTTATTACACAATTCAATGTATAAACCTCAGCTATCTTTCTTATTGTTTAGAAAGTACAATTCTACCTGTCGGTAGATAAATTGGACAGATATTGGATTATATAATAATGATATAATTTATTATGCCTTTTTATTTATATTCTCCGATTTTTTTTATAGTTTTAGTGCCATGACAACACCATTAAAAAGCAGAATAGAAGTCTTGCAGGGCGACATAACTAAACTCAAAGTTGATGCAATAATAAATGCCGCGAATGCCTCTTTGCTTGGAGGAGGCGGAGTTGATGGAGCAATCCATAGGGCTGCCGGGCAGGAGCTGCTGCAATACTGCAGGACATTAAAAGGCTGTCCAACCGGTGAAGCAAAAATCACTCCCGGATTTAATTTACCGTCAAAGTTTGTAATTCATACAGTAGGCCCTGTATGGCGAGGGGGTAATTATAATGAAGAAGTACTCCTTTCAAACTGTTATAATAATTCACTTCGCATTGCAGTTGAAAATAAATTAAAGGCCATCGCCTTCCCTGCTATCAGCACCGGGATATATGGATACCCGGTAGAAGAAGCTTCAAAAGTTGCAATAAATGCTGTTCTGGAATTCATCGCATCTAATAACTCAATTGAAAAGGTAATCTTTATGTGCTATGATGAAAGGACATATTCTGTTTACAAAAGACTTATTAGTAAATTATAACTTTCCTATTTCTTATCTCCATTCAACTAGTTTTGCATAAATTCAATATTATGCTCTATAGAAAAATAATCAGTCTGTCTAATATTCAATACATCTAAAAGTAAGCATTCATTTCTTTTATTCTAATAAATCAATTATATCATCGGCATCTAAATTGAATTGACATCATTTAAGAAATTAGAAAGGGTAAGTCAGATGTATAAGTTTTCTATATTAATAATAGCTTGCATTCTTTTCGGATATGGTTGTGCGGGTATACCTGTTTATAGGCTGCATTCATTAGAGAATGATAATAACTATTTCAAAGGAATTGAATCTGCAAGTAAAGCAGATTCAAATGCAGAAGTCATCCTCCAATTTCAAAGCCAGTCAGGTGGAAATTATATATTTCATCTTTCAGTAATAAACAAGTCCTCAGAGCAATATCTTTTTAATCCGGCGGATATTTATTCTGAACCTGTATCCTATGATAATAAGTCTTGGAGCCGAACTTATTCGATTGATCCTGAACATCAATTAAAAGATATAGACCATGAACTTAATAAGACAGTTAGTAAAAAGAAAGCCAGCGATGTAGTAAATACATTTGTTGGTTTTCTGGGCATAGCTTCAGCAATAGCAGATATTGGTAAGCAGGAATCCGATGAAGAGCTTAAGCAGGAAGAAGATGCTAGAGAGGATTTCCAGCAGTCTATCGTTAATGAAGACATTGCTTATAATAATAAAATGAATGAATTGAATAATTCAAAGCATTACTGGGAAAATGAAATACTGAGGACTTCAACTTTATATTCGAATGATGAAATTGATGGAAGCTTTTATATGCCTATTATACCGGAAGCAAAGACAGTTAAAGTTGCAGTTCCGGTAAACGGCAAAGATTATGAATTTTTATTTGAGCAAACATGTTCAAATAATTACTAACTGAAGTAACTAAGTATAAAATAAGACGGCTACACCAATTACTGCAATAAAGGCTCCGCCGATTGCCCTCCAGCTTAGCTTTTCTTTATATAAATAATGAGATATCGGAAGCATAATAATCGGTACAGTTGCCATTAAGGTAGCTGCTATTCCTACTTTAGTATATTCTATAGATAACAAGCTGAAAGTAACGCCCAAATAAGGCCCTAGAATTGTTCCTGTCATTGTTGAAGTAAAAGCCTTAAAGTCATTAGAAAAAACCTTTATTGGATTTTTATATCTTCCGGTTAATAAAATCATAGGCAGCAATAAAACAACTGCCGAGAGTATCCTAATAAATGTTGCCGCAAAGCCATTTATCTCGCCGATATTAAAAGCCATTTTGGCAAATATCAAACCTACTGCTTGGCCAAGGGCTGCCATAATACCGTAAAATATTCCAACCTTACTTATTTTGTACTTAGCCGAGGGTACTTCTGCATTTTCAGCAACGACTAAAGTTATTCCGCCGATTGTAATAAAAATCCCTATTATTCCCCAGAAGGAAATAAGCTCATGCAGGAAAATATATGCAAGCAATGTGCTCATAACCGGTGCCAGCGACATAAGCAGCATACCCATCCTAGCACCGATATGCTGGTAAGCCTTAAAAAGAAATGTATCTCCGAAAACAAAGCCTATCGCACCGCTGATAGCTAGATTCACTATTTGGAATAAAGTAAGCTGACTAATATTTACCCTTAAAATTAATATAGTTAAGAATAAAAGGATTAAAGAAAGTAGCAGCCGGTTTATATTTAATTGAAGTGAGCCAAGTCTTTTTGTCGCAGCGGTAAATGCAAATGAACTGCCCGACCAGCAGAATGCAGTTATCAATGCGCATAATTCTCCTATAATCATTATTGCTTTGTCTTCCCTTTTAAGTTATTCAGTAGTTGAATCATATCATCCGGCAGGTTAGAATCAAATCTTATCGATTCCCTAGTATGAGGATGAATAAAACCCAATGTCTTCGCATGAAGTGCCTGACGGGGCATAATCTCGAGAAGATTTTGAATTCTACTCTTCATCTTAGGTAAGCTTGATCCATACATTATTTGCCTGCCGCCGTATGTTGCGTCCCCGAAAACAGGATGATTTATACTTGACAAATGGACTCTGATCTGATGTGTCCTTCCGGTTTTCAGATTAATTTTTAATAACGAAGCGAATTCAAATTCATCTAACACCTCATAAAAGGTAACAGCAGTCTTGCCTTCACTGCTTACCGTGAATTTTTTTCTGTCCGACTTACTTCGCCCTATATTGGAATTTAACTCACCTTTTTTCTCCTTGAATATTCCCCAGGCAACAGTCCAGTATTCTCTCTCGATAGTATGTTTCGAAAATTGTTCCGCAAGCTTAGCATGCGTCCAATTGTCCTTTGCAACGACGAGAAGCCCGCTAGTATCTTTATCTATACGATGCACAATACCTGGCCTGATAATCTCCTCAGGCCTGCTCAGCTTTTGAGTGTGGTGCAGCAGAGCATTTACCAGAGTTCCGGTATAATTTGAATATGCCGGGTGGGCAACCATTCCGGCAGGTTTATTTACGATAAGCAGAAAATCATCTTCATAAATTATATTAAGGGGGATTTCTTCGGGCTCGGCTTCCTCCGGGTGCGGTGAGACAGGTATTTTTACATCTATTATATCGCCCGGCAGGACTTTATAGCTTGGTTTAATAAAGCCGCCGTTAACTATAACTAGATTAGCTTCAATTAATTTCTGAACTCTTGTACGGGTAGCATTCTCTATTTGACTTGTAAGGAAAATATCCAGGCGTTCCTTCTTTTTCCCTTCAGGGATTATTATCCTGTATTTCTTTTCGGTTATCAGGTTCGCCATCGTTAATATTATTCTTAGCCTCTTTTTTTTCTGCAGATATATTAAAATCTTTTGTTCTATTACGCGAAGGTGATTGTTCGGCTGAAGCGGGATTAGCCGGAGCCACCGGGGAACTACCTGCTAAAGTGCTGCCTTGTAACTCTATACCTTCTTCATTTTTATTTTGCTTATAAAAGAAAAGTAGAATCAATACGCCTATAGTTACTGCAGAGTCAGCAAAATTAAAAATAGGCCAGCGGTCGAAGCTCCTGCCGAATAAGGTGAAGTTGATAAAGTCGAAATCTAAAAAATCTACGACCTTACCGTAAAACAAAGGTGCATAATGGTAAAATACGCCATAGAACATTCTGTCAATTAAATTACCTACTGCTCCGCCTAAAATAAAAGCAATTGATAAGCGAAGCGCTAAACTTTTTTTCCTTATTAAGTAAAGGTAAATTAACAATCCGATACTGGCAAGGAGAGAAAATATAGATATCCATAATTTCATGTCGATCCCCGGATCATAGCCGAAAGCCATGCCGGGGTTTTCTATAAAAGTAAGCCTGAAGAAGTTACCGATAATAGGTATTCTCTCACCTTCATACATGCCGGCATAATGAAGATTAATAAATGGAATTGAAAATCCCTTCACCATGAGCTTAGAGAACTGATCAACAATTACAATTGCGAGTGAAACAAATAAAACTCTCAAGCTAATCCTTATTTTCTGCTAATAAATTTTCAATTTCTGCAGCTTCAGCTCGCCTGACTTTATTAAGAACGATAAGGAAATAAATAACTCCGGCAGTAACTGCAGCATCGGCTACATTAAATACATAGCTCCCTAATATCCGGTTCAATATAAAAATATCGAAGAATCTGATATTAAAAAAATCTACTACTCTACCGTAAAATAGCGGAGCATAACCGAAAATAATTCCGTAAAACATTCTGTCGATTAGATTACCTAAAGCTCCGCCGAGAATTAGTGCAAGCGAGAAGCGGTAGTTGAAGGTTTTAGTTCTGTTCATATAGATATATATGAACAATGCTAAACAAGCCACTATTGAAAATAATGAAATAAATATTTTAATTGAGTTGCCGGGGTTAATTCCGAATGCTATACCAGGGTTCTCTACATAGGCAATATTTATGTTATTCCCAATTAAATGAATCTTCTGACCGATATACATTCCATTTATAGCAATATTTAGGAATGGAATTGAAACCCCTTTTACAATTAGTTTAGTAACCTGGTCTATAAGCACTACTACAAACGATACATATAAAACTTTCACAATGATCCTTCAGTCATCAAGCATAATTAATATTTTGAATTTCAAAGTATATCTAACATATTCTCTTTGGAATAATGAAATACCGCACACAATCATTTAATTCTGTCTTTCCATTATTCCTCGAAAGGAGTTTTAAGGATAAAATTCCTCAATTACATTTTGAGATTTATTCAATTGCAAAATATAATCCGGTTTACCTTTTCTCCTGTCTCTGTTTTATAGGTAAGCAAAGCTGGCTATGCGGAACAGCTTCAAGTCTTGCTTTGGGTACAAGAGGGCAAGTCTCGCATAAATACTGAGGTTCGTCGATGCATTCTATGCATATTCCATATGTGCCTGCATCAATTCTTTTTAATGCATCTTCGAGATAACCTAAAAACTTATTCTCTCTCTGTGCATATAGAAATGTTTTTTCTCTCTCCATAGCATCGGTACCCTGCTCTGCCATATGGAGTGAGTAAGGTGAATTTTCATTTATATATTCTCCGGTTGTCGGATCCAGCATTTGTTCTTTTAAGTTCTGCAGCTGCTCAATTATTTCATCACGCTTTGCTAATATAATTTCTCTAAAATGTTCTAATTCTTTAGTTCCGTATCCTTTAACTTTAACCTTCGGTTTTACATGCTCTTCAGTTTTAGTTATGGTTTCAGCTGCTTCTATTGATTCTTTTTCTACTGTCTTCTTCCTTGCCATTTCTTTCATTAGTCCTGTCTTTTTTTCTGTAGGTTTCTGTTTAATTAAAATCTTCTTTTCATGCGCAGTTTTCTTTGTCTCAGCAGACTTTTTTACAATTTTATTTACCGCAGCTTTTGCTGTACTATTCTTTTCAGCTAAAGTCTTTTTACTCTGAGCAGCTTTCTTTGGCTTCATAGTAGTCTTTACTGCCTTTGCGGTTGACTTCTTAGCAGCTGTTTTTTTATTAGTAGTTTTTTTTGCCATAATATGGTCTCCTTTTTTTAGGGATTAACCTTTTCAATTTGAATTGAACAATTATACTCGCCAATTTGCCATTCTTGATTATAACCACTGTTGAATTTATCTTTATTTACAAGCTGTTCAGCAAGTGTTTCATTTGAAATATATGAACTAAAAGCCAATATAGCTTTAACAAGTTTCTCGCTGCCGTTAAATATGATCTTTATTCTATCGATTACCTCGAATCCGGCGTCCTTCCTCATATTCTGAATTCTGTTTACAAACTCACGTGCTAAACCTTCGTTAATCAATTCACTGCTCAATTGTGTATCTAGTGCAACGGTCACTCCTTCTGCGGTCTCAACAAGCCAGCCGGTAATCTCTGAGCTTATAATTTCTACATCGTCTTTTGAAATATTTATTTCCTCTCCGTCGATTCTGATCTTTACCACGCCGCCCTTTTCAATTGAACCTATTTCTTCTTTCCCTAAATTTTTAATAGCATTAGAGACGGCATTAACCTTCTTACCGAATTTGGGGCCAATCGATTTGAAGTTTGCCTTTGCACTTTTATTAACTATACCCGAATCATCGGCAAGTACTTCAAGCACTTTAACGTTAACCTCGTCAAGAATAACATCCTTCATCTTAACAAGAACATCTCTTTTTTCTTTATCAACTACTACCATTATCTTATTGAGCGGCTGACGGACTTTAAGATTATTTTTTGCTCTCATCGATCTTGTAAGATATACAACTTTCTGAGCAATTTCCATTTTTTCTTCAAGCTCTTTTTCGAAGTATGAAGGCTTCGGAAAATCAGAAAGATGAACAGATTCGAATTTTTCTCTCTTGGTTACAGAATTTAAGTTCTGAAATAACTCCTCCGATATGAATGGTGTGAATGGAGAAGCGAGCTTTGTTACTACCGCTAGGCATTCATATAAAGTCTGATAAGCAGAGAGCTTATTGTCATTCATCTCAGACTTCCAGAATCTTCTTCTGCATCTCCTTACATACCAGTTTGAGAGATGGTCAATAGTGAAATCGGATACTGCTCTAGCTGCTCGTGTAACATCGTATTCATCCATCATCTTTTCATAATCGACGATAAGAGAATTTAATTTCGAAATAACCCAGCGGTCAATCTCCGGCCTCTTAGAATATTCGATAAATCTTTCCTTAAATTCGAATTTATCAATATTTGCATAAAGAGCGAAGAATGAATAAGTATTTACTAAAGTCCCGAAGAACTTCCTCTGCACTTCAGCCAGCCCTTCTTCATCAAATAAAGTCGGACGCCATGGCGGGCTGTTAGTAACTAAGTACCATCTAGTCGAATCTGCTCCATATTTATCAAAAAGCATAAAGGGATCGACTGTATTACCCTTCGACTTGGACATTTTAAGTCCTTTTTTGTCGAGTATAAGCTCGTTTACAATTATATTTTTAAAAGCTATACTATCGAATAGCATGGTTGAGATAGCATGAAGGGTGTAAAACCAACCGCGTGTCTGGTCGATTCCTTCACAGATAAAATCTGCAGGGAATGAATGCTTATCAAAAAGATCCTTATTCTCAAACGGGTAATGGTATTGAGCAAATGGCATTGAGCCGGAATCGAACCAAACATCGATCAATTCAGGTGTACGCTTATAGATTTTCCCGCTTCGCTCAAAGAATATCTTGTCGACAAAAGGTTTGTGGAGATCTATATCTTGGATATTTTTTACTGATATTTTCTTCCCATTTTCTTCGACATACCCTTGCTTCAATTCTTCAATACTTCCGATTGCAAACATATCGCCGTCTTCACTCAACCAAATTGGTAGAGGTGTTGCCCAGAATCTGTCTCGAGATAGCGCCCAATCCTTATTTTCTTCAAGCCAGTTGCCGAATCTCCCGGCTCCAACTTCAGGCGGCTGCCAGTTGATTGTCTTATTCAACTCAACCATTCTTTTAGCAACAGAGGTAGTACGTATAAACCATGATTCGCGGGCATAATAAATTACCGGTACATTTTCATGCCGCCAACTGAAGGGATAAGAGTGAGTAATAGTTTCCTTCCTATAAAGCTTTCCTTCTTCCTTAAGCTTTTGAATAATTCCCTTATCTGCATCCTTAACAAATTGGCCTGCAAAGTCTGTAATTTCAGAAGTAAATAAGCCGCCGCGAGTAACAGGCTGAAGCATAGGCAGATTATATTTTTTGGATAGGTCATAGTCATCAGCACCAAATGCCGGAGCAATGTGTACAATACCGGAACCATCTTCTGTACTAACAAAATCACCGAGACAGACAAAAAATGCCTTCTTGTCAACTTCCACGTAATTGAATAGCTGTTCGTACTCGGTCGATTCTAAATCCTTTCCCTTAACCTCTTCAATAACCTCATAATCACCGTCAATAACTAATAAGCGCTCTTTTGCAAGGATAATTTTTTTATCATTATGTTTTATCTTAACATATTCAACTTCTTTTCCGACAGCAAGAGCAACATTGGAAATAAGCGTCCATGGTGTAGTAGTCCAAACTAGAAAATATTCGTCTTTATTTTTTATCTTGAATAGCACATAGACAGAGGGATCTTTTGTCTCACGATAACCTAATGCCAATTCGTGGGAAGAAAGTACTGTTTCAGATTTGGGATCCTGTGGAACAATTTTATAATCTTTATAAATCAATCCTTTATCGAAAAGGGTTTTCAATGCCCACCAGACTGATTCTATATATTCATTCTTTAAAGTAATGTAAGCAGATTTAAGATCAACCCAGTATCCCATCCTGGTTGTCATCTTTTCCCATAAATCGAGGTAAGTGAAAACCGATTCACGGCAAGCCTGATTATACTTTTCGACTCCGAATTCAATTACTTCGCTTTTATGTTTTATACCAAGCTTTTTCTCCACTTCAATTTCAACAGGAAGCCCGTGGGTATCCCATCCGCCTTTTCTTTCAACCCGGAAACCCTGTAATGTTTTATATCTGCAAACTAGGTCTTTCAAGGTTCTAGCCATTACATGATGTATACCCGGTTTACCGTTTGCAGTCGGCGGACCTTCATAAAAAGTAAATGATTTGTTTTCATCCCTGGAAGAGATACTCTTCTCGAAAATTTTATTCTCTTCCCAGAATTTTAATATCTTTTCTTCTATATCGGGATAATTTATTTTTTCTAAATTTTGCTTAAACATGTACTAATATTAAAATTAACGTTATAAATCAAAAAGGTAAAAGGCGTAATGGAAATACAAAGATAATATAATGAAATTTTCATGCTTCAAATATTTATATCTATACTTAATCGATGTTTTCATATTTCTTTATCAGTTCTTTTTCAGCCTGTATAAATTCCTTAAGATCCTGTTCAATTCTTTCTTTCTTAAGAATTGTATTCTTCGAGCTATACTCAGCATCGGCTAAGATTTTTTGAGCTTTCAGTTTAGCTTCTCTAATTTCGAGTTCGGCTTCTTTCTTTGAGTCCCTCGATATTTCATCAAATGTAGTGATCCTTTCTTTAGCAATAAACAATTCTTTTTGGAGAGTAAGAATCTCAACCACAGACATTCCAAAAAACGCCATAGAGCCAAGTGTAATGTCGCGAAGACTATATAGTATTAAATTCTCAGTTAATAAATCATTTGCGGCAAAATAATCCCGGAAGAATGAGATCATGAGTACGCTGATAATTGCAACTGAGACTATTAATGCAAATACAACCTTGCCTCCGCTTCTCCAGCCCAATGTTTTATTTATAAACCAGCCGCAAGCGAAGCACATAACCGAAAGTACAAACCAAACTGAGAAATTATTATCTCCGAATTTGAATAAATTAGTATTCAAGAAATTTGAAGCAAACATCAATATGCCTAGAAGTGCAGGAGTAACATAATTTAAGAATTTATTGAATTGCATTTAGATCCTCTTAATAACTTCCTTCATTATTAAGGTCATTCTAGGTTCAGCTTCCATTGCCGCTGCAATTATTTCATTTACTTTAGCAGGCTTCAGTGAATCGGGGAAGCATTCGTCAGTTACTATACTTATTCCCAGCACTATCATTGCCATATGGCTAGCAACTATATTTTCAGGAATTGTAGACATTCCGACAACGTCAGCACCGGTTGCACGCAGGAACCTATACTCGGCTTTAGTTTCAAGATTAGGGCCAGGTACTGCTACGTATACCCCTTTCTGAACCTTAATTTTATTCTCAAGAGCAATCTGTTCAGCTAACTTAATCAATTCAAGATTATAAGGCTCGCTCATATCCGGGAATCGAGGGCCCAGCTCATCTTCGTTCTTTCCGATAAGAGGATTATCTCCCAGAAGATTTATATGATCCACCATTAGCATTATGTCGCCCCTTCTGTATAAAGGATTCATTCCGCCGCAGGCATTTGATACTAACAATGTACTTACGCCCAGAAACTTCATCACCCGTACCGGATAGGTAATTTGCTGCATAGAGTATCCTTCATAGTAATGAAATCTACCCTGCATTGCAACAACTTTTTTACCGTGTATTTTACCGAAGATCAATTTACCTTTGTGCGATTCAACCGTAGATAATGGGAAATGAGGGAGATCGGCATAGTCTATTTCAAGTTCAATATCAATTTCTTTCACTAACCCGCCAAGCCCGGTACCTAGAATAATACCGACAGGATATTCGTCCTTTGTTTTTGTGCGGATGACCTTTAAAGTCTCATTTATTTTGTCTAACAGTTCACTCATTAAGTATTATAATAATTTATTAACAATTTCATCAATATTTATATCTATCTTTTTAGCCTGCTCTTGTTCTTTAACTTCCACTATTTCTTCCCCTGCATTCTCTACTTTTAATTCAAGCAGACGTGCTTGAGAATTTATTATCGATTTTAAGTTTGCAACAATCAAATTTCTTTCTTCCCTTAAATTTATTACTGCATTCCGTATATCATTTGCATTCTCTCTTGCTTTTTCCATTATCTGCGAAGCTTTTATCTCGGCTTCCTTCAGCATAAGATTTGCTTGCTTTTTTGTTGATTCTATTGATTTAGTCGAAGATTCCTGAGCTTTCAACAGTGTGTCCTGTAAATTTTTCTCTATTTTATGGAACTCGGTAATCTTCGCTTTTGCTTCATCCAGTTCTTTTTTTAATAATTCATTTTCTTTTTGAAGTACGTCGAACTCATCTGCCAGTTTGCTCAAAAAAGCATGTACTTCATCTTTGTCATAGCCTCTTACTGTTTTATTAAATTCCTGCTTCTTAACATTTAACGGGGAAACCTTCATAAGTTCTCCCTCCAATCTTTTAAATAGTCCCTCTCACCAAAAATAGCTGATCCTATCCTCAGCATTGTTGCGCCTTCTTCTATTGCAATTTCAAAGTCGGTTGTCATACCCATTGAAAGCTCCTTGATATTTGCAAAATTATCATTATTCAGACGGTTCTTTAATTTTCGCAATTGGCTAAAACTTTTTCTGATTTGATTTACATCCTCAGTAAGAGGGCCGATTGTCATGAGGCCAATCAGTTCAACGTTTGGAAAATCATTGCAATAGCTAACTAAATCCCTTATCTCATTGTAATCAGTCAGTCCGGCCTTAGTCTCTTCCTCGGAAGTTTTAATTTGTAAAAGAACTTTTTGCTTTTTATTAATCGTACCTGCACGCTTATTTATCTCGGTTGCAATCATTAAAGAATCTACAGAATGAATATAATCTGAACAATTTACCGCAAACCTTACTTTATTCCGTTGGAGATTCCCGATAAAATGCCAAATCACTTTATTCCCTAACCTAGCAAACTTAATGTCAAGTTCCTGTGCCCTGTTTTCGCCGAATTCTCTAAGCCCTTCACTATAAGCACTATTTATTTCATCGATGCCGAAATTTTTAGAAACCGCGATTAGTTTAATTTCAGCAGGGTCTCGCTTTACTTCGATACATTTTTTTTCAATCCGATCTTTAACTTTACGGATATTTTCAGCTATCATAATTAAATTAAGATTGTGAATTTATAGGTTTTCTAATCAATAATCAACGAATTTTAAGTATAATAATATTCACGCTGCAGCCATAATTCTTAATAAATTCGAAATTATTACTAATTATTCCTTCTATTTAGCCGATTATTCCCTATATTATAATAAAATATTAACACTCCTACAATTGCTCAATAGCTTCACTTCCTTTCCTCCATTATGGTAAAAACTTTGATGACGGTTTGAAAACTGCTATAAAATTACTTTTTAAGCGGTTTTCAAACCGTTATCCCTTTGTTACCACCTTGTTACCATTATGCTGAACTGGGAGGAGGTAAATATTCATCAATTTTTTATTCAATATTTATTGAGTACTTATAAAATATGTTAGTATCCGGAAGTAAATATAGTGAAGTATAGATATAAAATGTACAGTATAATTGGCAAAGTAAAGTTATAAAAAAACGAAAGTGTTAAATACTGGTGGTTAATTTGACAAGAATAATTATTGCATTATTCTTTGTAAGTTTTAATTACAAGAATTTTAGGAATGCAATAATACATAACTTATTTTATGCTTTTTGCTTATTACAAAATTATCTAACTTTGTAATTATTATTCTTAATTATTCCTTTACAACAACTTGTTTGTGTTCTAGAATTAAGAATTGTTAAATATTTATTTTTTTATAAACTAACCGGGGCTAATTTATGGAAAACTCATTACTAAAAAATATAAAGGATAAAGCTTCAAAAAGCAGAAGGACAATAGTACTTCCGGAATCTCATGACGAAAGAGTATTAAAAGCTGCTGAAATACTGACTAAAGAAAAAATCGCATCAATTATAACTTTAGGCACTGAAAATAAAATTACATCAGATGCTAATAAGCTCGGCATTAATTTATCCGGAGTTAGGATTATCGATCCGGCTAAATCAGATAAATTGAGCGACTATACAAATATTTATTTCAATTTAAGAAAGAAAAAAGGGATCTCAATAGACGAAGCGAAAGAAACCATAAAGAAAGATTTATTCTTCGGCGCTATGATGGTTAGAGAGGGAATGGCAGACGGCAGTGTATCCGGATCTACCGCCTCTACTGCCGATGTTCTAAGAGCTGCCATTCAATGTATCGGAATGCCTGAAGGTATTTCGACTGTTTCAAGCTTCTTCTTAATGGTCTTCCCGGAAAAGACATACACATTTGCAGACTGTGCTGTAGTTCCTAATCCTAATGCCGAACAGTTGGCAGATATTGCTCTATCAGCTGCCGAAAACCATGCTAAACTTACAGGGGAAAAATCTTATATCGCTATGCTATCATTCTCAACTAAGGGAAGCGCTCAGCATGAGCTTGTCGATAAAGTACTTGAAGCATTAAAGATTGCAAAATCAAAAAGGCCAGATCTTATGATCGACGGCGAGCTTCAATTCGATGCCGCAATCGTTGATTCAATCGGAATAAGAAAAGCTCCGAAAAGTGAGGTTGCCGGCAGAGCGAATGTACTTATATTTCCTGATTTAAATGCCGGGAATATAGGCTACAAAATCGCCCAGCGCCTAGGTAAATGTGAAGCAATTGGCCCAATTATCCAAGGCCTAAAAAAACCTTACTTCGATCTCAGCCGCGGGTGCACCGCCGAAGATATAGTAAACACTGCATCTATTGCAGCCCTGATGATTTGATTAATAAAAATACCTTCCTAATCAAATATCCTAATCCTGTTATTGCCCGGGATTAGGGTATTTAAATATATTGCTATCCGTCACTTTATTAACTACAGATTTTGTGTAAAATTCTTTGTATTTACTGTCAGTTAATTCAAAGCTTTTGCGGAAAGCTTAGTTAATTCCAGATAATATACTAAGTTAAAATATACTCCTATAATTATAAATTAATAATTAAGAATGTATAAAGAAGATTTCTCTTCTTTCAATAATAAAAAACAGTTAGAAATACTATTCGAATCTAATCCCTTTCCGATGTGGATTTATGATCTCGAGTCATTAAAATTTCTAGCTGTTAATAATGCTGCAGTTGAAAAATATGGGTATTCTAATGAAAAGTTTTGCAGCTTAACTATTAAAGACATTAGGCCAAAAGTAGACGTTGAGAAATTAATAAAAAATATTGAGCAGGAGACATTATCGTATCAATGGTCTTCGGGATGGAAGCACATAATAAAAGACGGAAGCGTTATCGATGTTGAAATTATTTCCCATGAAATCTTATATAACAGAATTAAGGCGAGACTTGTTGTTGTAAATGATGTTACAGAAAGACGCCGTATTGAAGAAAATTTTAAACTGGTCATTGAGTCATCACCCAGCGCAATGGTTTTAACTAATCAAGAAGGAACTATTACACTTGTTAATAAACAGATTGAGAAACTAACCGGATATTCCAGCATAGAATTAATCGGAAAACCGCTTGACGTTTTAATTCCATCAAGATACAGGCACAGTCATGTCAAACATGAAATCAATTATCATAAAAACCCTTCTCCGCGTAACATTAGTGAAAGAAGAGAGCTTTATTGCCTCCATAAGAACGGCAGGGAAATTCCTGTTGAGATAGGTCTTAATCCTGTAAAGACTAAAGATGGTATCTCCGTTCTAGCAAGCTTATTAGATATATCCGAAAGAAAGCGTGCCCAAGAAGAGCTTGTTGAAGCTGAAAAACGCTATAGGTCAGCTTTAGAACATATGACGGAAGGCTTTCAGATTTTGGGAAAGGACTTCCGTTACCTTTACATAAATAAAGCTGCCTCGGAACAGGGAAGGAAATCGATAAATGAATTACTTGGCCGTACGATGATGGAAGTCTACCCCGGGATTGAGAATACTGTAATGTTTTCAATGCTGTTAAGATGTTTAGAGCACATAGTCCCTGTCACTATGGAAAATGAATTCGCTTATCCAAATGGTGATAAACGCTGGTTCCATCTTAATATGGAACCGGTGCCCGAAGGTATATTGATTTTATCTAGAGATATTACGCATGAAAAACAAGCTGATGAAGAATTACATCAATATCGTAGCAATTTGGAAAATTTAGTAATCGAACGGACTGCCCAACTTGAAGAAAAGACTAAAGAGCTTAATGCTGCATTTGAACTGCAAAGAGAACGAGAAGAAAATTTAAAATTGATTTTCGAATCTATAAACGATTATGCGATTATACTCCTTGATGTTAATGGTTATATAAATAGCTGGAACACTGGAGCCGAGAAATTTACTCTATACAGACAAGATGATATTTTAGGAAAGCACTTTTCAATCTTATTCCCCATTGAGGATCAGCTAAATGACCTGCCTAAGAAAGAACTTGAAACTGCAATAATAGAAGAGAGATCTGAAGTTGAAGGATGGAGAATAAAAAAGGACGGAAACCGCTTCTGGTCTTTAAGTATTATCAATGTTCTCCGGGATAAGAGCGGCAATATATCCGGATTTATAAAAATCTTAAAGGATATGACAGAAAGAAAGATAGCCGCAGAAAAATTAAAGGATCACTCTATAAAACTCGAAGAACTTAACAAAGAACTTGAGTCCTTCAGCTATAGCGTATCGCATGACCTCCGGGCTCCGCTTCGACATATCGATGGTTTTATTCAATTGATAGAAAAAGACATCGGCACTAAGTTAAGCGATAAAAATAAAAAATATTTCAACTATATAACCAGCTCGGTTAAGAAAATGGGTTTGCTTATTGACGACCTGCTTTCCTTTTCCAGGATGGGAAGATCTGAAATGCATGAATCAGAGATAAATCCGGAAGAGTTAGTTAATGAATGTATAAAAGATTTAATTGATGAGACAAAAGATAGAGATATAAATTGGAAAATTAACAAGTTACCAAAAGTTCATGGTGATAGGAATCTTCTTATGCAGGTTTTTATAAATTTAATTTCTAACGCAGTTAAATACACAAAAAAGAAAGAGAAGGCGGTTATTGAAATCGGGGCAAAATCGGCAGAAGGCAAACATATTTTTTATATAAAAGATAACGGCGCCGGTTTCGATATGAATTATGCTTCTAAATTATTCGGAGTTTTTCAGCGACTTCACAGCGATTCAGAATATGAGGGGACAGGAATAGGTTTAGCCAATGTTAAAAGAATTATTAACCGCCACGGCGGTAAAGTATGGGCTGAAGGCATAGTAAATAATGGCGCCGTATTTTACTTTACACTAAATAAAAAATAGTATTTTTTATGAATGAATTAAAAAGAATTCTATATGCTGAAGACGATGTAAAGGACATCGAGCTGACTTTAAACGCATTGGATGAATATAAACTTGCTAACGAAGTTATTGTTGTAAATGACGGTGAAGAAGCACTCGACTTTTTATATTATAAAGGGAAGTTCATAAATCGTCCCGTCGGTAATCCTGCTGTTGTCTTATTAGATATTAAGATGCCAAAAATAACCGGGCTTGAAGTATTAAAACAAATAAAGTCTGATCCTAATCTTAAAATGATACCCGCAGTCCTTCTAACTTCATCAAAAGAAGAAAAGGATTTTTTAGCAGGCTATCAGCTCGGCGCAAACGCATTTGTAGTTAAACCAGTTGATTTCAGAGATTTCCTATATACTGTTAAAGAGTTAGGATTATTTTGGGCGGTAATAAATGAGCCTCCCCCTAATAGTATTCAGAAGAAATAATTTAAATTTATTGCTTATTCCCGTCTTTATTCATTAAAGTAGTGTATAGGTAATATAATAATTTTATTGTTAAATATGCTAATACAATGTTTCTAAATTTTTTAATATAAAATCCGCGGGAGCGGCATGAAAAAGATAGTAAAGATACTTCACTTGGAGGATGACGAAAAAGACGCAATGCTGATTCATGAAACTATTACCACTGAATTAGATTCCTTTCAGATTAAAAGAGTTGATAATAAAAATGATTTTACGGAATTATTGAAAAAAGAAAAATTCGATTTGATAATTTCTGATTTTGCACTCCCCAATTTCAACGGAACTGACGCCTTTAATATAGCTAAAAAGTTAGCACCGGATACTCCTTATATTTACGTTTCAGGACATATTGGCGAAGATAATGCAATTGAAGCATTAAAGAACGGTGCTACTGATTATGTCTTAAAGGATAAACCTGCAAAATTAGTTCCCGCAATACAAAGAGCTTTAAAGGAATCTGAGGAAAAGGAAAAGAATAGAAGGATTGAATTAGCATTAAGGGAATCTGAAGAAAAATTCCGCACAATAGTGGGCAATTTTCCTATTGTACTTTTCATGCTAGATAGTAATGGTATTGTTATATTTTCTCAAGGTAAAGGCTTTGAAGCATCTGGGATAAAAAGCCAGGACTTAATCGGGAAGAACATATTAGAATTATATAAAGATGTAACATTTGAATTATTAGACGGAAGTATAATATTGGGGAAAGAAGCATTGTCAAGAGCTTTAATAGGCGAAGTACTGCACGGCATAATACACTTTAATAATAGGTATAATGATGCTTTACTTCTACCCCATTATGATGAATATAAAAAGATTGATGGAATAATCGGAATATCACATGATATATCCGAATTAATCTCTACGAGAAATCTATTAAAGGAAAGCGAAGAGCTTTATAGAAACATTTTTGAGTCTGCCCCGATTGGAATTGTAAGAATTACACTCTCGGGAAAGGTTGTATCCGCAAATTTAGCATTTCAGAAAATGTTAGGTTATTCAGAAAATGAACTACTGAATTTGAACTTTAATGACTTTACTTTTGAAGAAGATAGAAAACTATCTATAGAAAAAATTACACAAACCATTAATTCTAATACCAATATAATAAACTTCGAAAAAAGATATGTTCATAAAAACGGCAATATTATTTGGGTTAATTTAACTTCTACATCTATCATAAATAATAAAGGAGATGCATTATATTTAATAACAATGGTTGAAAATATTACTGATAAAAAACTTGCAGAGCTTGCTCTTATTGAAAGTGAAAAGAAATACAGGATGTTGTTTGAAAAAAATCTTGCAGGTGTCTTTATTACTACCATTGAAGGCAACCTTATTTCTTGCAACCAGGCTTTTGCACATATATATGGATATGATTCACCCGAAGAAATCTTTCAAATAGATGTCAATAATTTATACCCGGGTAACCAAGAAAGAGAAGTATTTATCGAAATACTGATTAAAGAAAAAGAATTAAAAAATTATGAATCACGCGGCAGGAAAAAGGATGGTAATGAAATCTGGATACTTGAAAATGTTGAGCTTGAATATACCGAAGACGGAAAAATTACTTATATTTTCGGTACTATCCTGGATATTACTGAAAGGAAAAAGGCAGAGCAGGAAATTTTGCAAGCTAAAGAAAAAGCCGAAGAAATGAACAGACTAAAATCCAATTTCCTTGCGAATATGAGCCATGAACTCCGAACTCCTCTTATAGGTATTTTAGGCTTTTCTCAAATTTTAATCGAACAGCTTACGGACATCGAGCACAAAGAAATGGCTGAGACAATTATCAATAGCGGTAAAAGGCTGCATGAAACTCTTAACCTAATTCTTGACCTCTCTCGAATTGAAGCTGATAAATTAGAAATTGTTTCAGAATCCTTCGATTGTATCGGTTATATTAAAGAGATTATTAAACCCTTAAAAAACATTTCCGAAAGAAAAGGGATTTCAGTTAACTTAGATTCTCCTTTTACTGTATATCATTTAATTCTGGATAAAAAGATATTTACTGAAATAATTGAAAATCTTGTTAATAATGCAATCAAATTTACTATGAAAGGAAATGTTCTTATTAAGGTTAATGAAGAGTGCTTAAAGAATAAAAAATGGCTGGTAATAAATGTTATCGATACTGGACTAGGTATCTCTCAAGAAAGCTTAAAATATATTTTCGACGAATTCAGACAGGCTAGCGAAGGTTATTCTAGAAGATTTGAAGGGTCCGGATTAGGGTTAACTATTACTAAAAAATTCATCGATAAACTCGGAGGTAATATTATGGTAGAAAGCGAAGTTGGTAAAGGCTCAATATTTACCGTTAAGCTTCCATTTGATAATAATAATATCGCTCTTAATTCAACTATTTACGGTGTGAAGGCATCAAGCGATACCAGAAGCCATATCAGCCCGCAAATCCATGATACCGTTAATGTTAAAAAGATGATACTTCTTGTCGAAGATGACGAAACTTCTCAGCTGCTTACCGGAATGTATTTAAGAGTAAAGTATGAATTTGATGTAGCTTCAAACGGAACAGATGCAATTATAAAAGCTGGTGAGAAGGATTTTGACCTAATATTAATGGATATAAACCTCGGCGCAGGAATGAACGGCACTGAGACAACTGCTGAAATAAGAAAGATTACACGTTATAAAGAAATTCCTATTATTGCTGTTACTGCTTATGCTATGAAAGGAGACAAAGAAAAATTCTTGGCATCCGGATTTACTAATTACCTTTCCAAACCTTTTACTAAAATTCAACTATATGAAATATTAAACCAGACTTTGCTATAATTCTCTACAGTCCGCTATTACAATTCAATGTCTAAAAGAAATTATATTTATTTAACTTTCGTAGAATCTTCTTTAGAAGAAACCGGCTTGGTAAATAGATCTTCATTTAATTTGGGATTAACTTCAACCTTATTTATAATTATATGCTGCTCTACAGGCTGCTCCGGTGTGCCTGATAAAATGTCAAATGAATACATAATTCCATCGACTTTTTTATAATTACCAAACAAAGACTGCATTAAATGCCCTTTACCCTCTGCGCCAATTTTTCCTTCCCATTTTAATTCAAGCCCGGTTGTGCAGTCTATGTATTGATAACCTACTATGCTGTCTTTTTGGATCACCTTTAATTTGTATGCTAATTTCCCGTTGGCTGTATCTTTCCCTAAATACTTAATAACATTACCTTTCGCTTTATAATCTACCAGCGGGCCATTGAAATCAGCAGCTCCGCGCATATCTTCTACTATTTTTAGGGGCAGCGGCTGCGCATCTTTTTTACTTGAAAACGGATTTAATATCCAGCCGGAATTCCCGTTTAATACTCTAATTATTTTCTTGCCGTTTATTTCCATTTCCTCTCTCATCTTGAACGGATGCTCTATTGTTACGGAAAATGGCCCGGATTCATTCGTAGAAAATGTTATTGTCCCTGTTAATCTTTGGCTATGCACAGAAAGTAATTTCTGATATCCTCCTTTTGCCTTTACGAATTTAGATATTATTTGCTCTATGTTCTGAGCATTTAAAGGTATATATATAATAAGCAATAAAGTTAAAGTCGAAATAATTTTTTTCATATAAATAAATTAAATAGTTAAGTTAATCCTTAATATAAATATATCTAAATTAGATTTACAAAGATTTAATATCTAACCTGGTTAAATCAAGACACCCGAAGTCACAGAGACATGGGGTGTCTTACAAACTGGATTTATTCTGCTAATCTTACCGGTTCCTTACTCATTTTCGTATAAGATAAGAAAAACAGCATAGCTGCTAATATTAAATAGGCAACTGTAAATTGATATGGTACCTGCTGGAACACTCCGGTAAGCTGCCACGGAAAATACATATTGCCGTCCGGATTTGCCGAATGTATTACTCCAAAGAATGTAAACACTGCAGTGATTACTAGATATAAACTAGCCTGCTTTAATTTCCTGTCTACAAGCTTTGCTGCAAATGCGCCCCAAAGCATCGCCGTCAAGATAAACCCATTCCCTAATGCCACAATTACAAGCATTTGCGGTAATGTCTTCCCGGGAACTGTAAGCAGCTCATTAAACTTTGCAAGCGGTACTATATCTGTATTGCTCAGTTGAATTTGAAGCAGCCTTGCGACATTAGGAAATAGTGAAAACGCTACTGCTGTAGTATGAGCCGGAGGCACTGCCCTGAATGCCTGAACCATTATATCCAGTGCAACAAAAATTAAAATAGGCGCAAGCACCGCACGCGGAATAAACTCAACAAAGAATGAAACATATCCGAGAAATCCGCCGAAGCCAATAAACAAACCTGTTAAAACAGTATAACCCGCACGGCTCCCCATTGCCTTATATGCCGGCTGGCCAATATATGGAGTAGTTTGTGCAACTCCGCCGCATACTCCGGCTATTAATGTTGAGCATGCTTCCGTAAGCAAAATGTCTCTTGTCTTAAAATCATCGCCTGCAACTCTTGCACTCTCTGTAACATTTATACCCCCTACTACTGTAAGAATTGCAAAAGGTAATGCTATCGGAAGATATTTTAAAGCTCCAACAAATCCGTTGATAAATCCTAAAGTGGGAATGGGCGCTCCGAAATGAAGCTGCATTGACGGCGCTGTGTATGTTCCGCCAAGCAAACCCATCGGTGCTAATAAATAATAAACTGCAGTCCCTATAAAAATTGCCGCAAATACTCCCGGAAAATTCTTAGGAAGATTTATCTTAGCAACTAGGGTATATAAAATTAACCCAAGTGATATCATCCCGATAACCGGAAGTCCGAATACATCAAGCAGTGGAACAAACCCGATTAAAGCAAGGCCTATACCAGCAAGACTTCCCAGCAGCCCTGCTTGAGGCACTATCTTCTGCACCCAGCCGCCTATAAATGAAAATACTAATTTGAAAACACCGATTATTACCATTGTTGCCATTCCAATATACCAGGTCATCATCGCTGCATCGTATTCAGCCATTCCCTTAGCCTTTAAATACATAAAAGCCGGGCCTAGAACTGTTAGCGCAATACCAATTGTAGAAGGCGTATCAAGCCCTAGAGGCATTGCAGTAACTTTGGAATTATTGGTTCTCTTTGCCAGCCTGAAAGCCATCCATGTATAAACAAGATCTCCAAATAGAACGCCGAATGCTGTTCCGGGGAACATTTTACTAAAAACAATATCTGCGGGATATTTGAAAACAAAAATCATGATCCCCGCCAGGAATGAAAGCACGGTAAGGTTGTCAAACATTAGTCCGAAGAAGCCGTTAATATCTCCCGCAACAAACCAGCGGTATTTAAATTTCTCCGGTTGAGCAGCAGCTGATTGCATCATGAGGTCTCCCAATTTTATTTCTTAAAAAGATATATCATTATAAATAAGTATGTCCGTAATATCCAATAATTATTTTTGGTTTGAATTGCCCTAATTAAAATTTATTCTTTCCCTCTAATTAAATTCTCTTTTACATACTTTGATAAAAATTTCTCTATATCATTATTCAATCGCATTATTCATAATCAATTAACGTTAAAACATAATGAACTGTTTCTTAATATTCAAATATTTATTATATGGGATCAGGTCAATTCTACACTAATAGTAATAGTCTTATTGCATTTTTTACTAAATAGTCCCAATGTCATAAAGAAATTTTATTATTAATATCTTAGTGACTTCGTGTCTTTGTGGCATTTCCCTTTAGTCTATATGAATTAATTATTAATACTTTTTTGCCACAAAGACTCAAAGACACAAAGAAAATTTATTTATTCCTTCACCTTTCCAATTCCTCTCCAAATAAAATACACCGGTATCCCGATCAATACAATTACCACTCCCGGCCATGTATACATTGGCTTGAAAATTAAAAGATCGATGCATATGCCTGCCGCGCATATAATATAAGCCGCCGGAATAACCGGATAGCCCCATGCTTTATAAGGCCTTTCTGCATCAGGGCGTTTTTTCCGAAGTATAAATATTCCTAAAATTGTCAGTATATAAAAAATTAAAACCGCAAAGATTACATAATCAAGCAGATCATTGTAAGTTCCCGATAAGCAAAGTATGCTAGCCCATACAGCCTGAATTACTAACGCAAATCCTGGTACCGAGTTTCTATTTAGCATACCTGTTTTCTTAAAGAAAAGTTTATCCTTAGCCATTGCATAATAAACTCTTGCTCCGGATAGAATAAGTCCGTTATTGCATCCGAATGTGGATATCATTATCAGTACCGCCATTAAAATAACAGCCGGGCTTCCGAATATAAGTGATGCTGTTGCCGTTGCAACTCTATCGCTGGTAGCATACTGTATCCCCCGCTGCACTGCGCTTATTCCATCAGGGTTCCCTTTTAGCGGCAGCACTAAAATATAACCGACATTAGCCGAGATATATAAGAACGTAACAATTAAAGTACCCAAAAATAAACTCAAAGGAATATTCCTTTTGGGATTTACAACTTCACCGGCGGTAAAAGTTATATTATTCCATGCATCGCTTGAGAATAATGACCCAACCATAGCTACCCCGATTGCCGCCAACAGCATTACCCCTGAAAGAGGTTCTACTGAACTTATCTTTCCATTCGTAAGATGAGTCCAGCTAGGATTCCAGAAATCAGAAAAGTTTGCATGCACAGCAATTATATTTCTTCCTATAATAAATGCTAGTATTATTAGAAGAAACAATGCTAATGCTTTTGTTGAAGTAAAAATATTCTGGATTGTCTTGCCCGTTTTTAATCCTAACATATTCAAGTATGTAAGAAATAGTACGCTTAGAATTCCCAATACCTGTGCCGCGGAAATATTTAATCCCATAACTTTGATTAATATATTTTGCTCACCGAAGTATGGAATAATTACTGCCGTGAACTTGGCAAAAGCAACTGCTACAGCTGCAATTGTTCCCGTCTGTATTACAAGAAACAAAGTCCAGCCGTATAGAAATCCCACTAAAGGATTATAAGCTTCGCGCAGATAAACATATTGCCCCCCGGCATGCGGCAGCATACCTGCAAGCTCCCCGTAACTCAGTGCGGCAGTTATGGTAACAGCTCCGGTAATAAGCCATACGAGCAAAAGATATCCAGGCGAGCCGACTGTCCTCCCGATATCCGCACTTACAATAAATATTCCTGACCCTATCATCGACCCTATGACTATCATAGTAGAATCGATAAGTTTTAATTCCTTCTTAAAGGCTCGGGGAGTTTGATCCGCAGTTTCTCCTTTTATAGCAGTTGAAACAGTAGCTGGTTTATCTATCATATACTCCTTTCAAAATAAGTATAATGTTTAGGATTAATCTACAAATTATTTTACATAATTCAAGTTACCCTCTTATTTCCTAAACTTGCACTTAAGAGTAGAAAAAATTAATCATCGAACATTCTTAAGTATGCAAAGTTTCTTATGATTTGACTTTTTATTTCAATTGACATATAATTAACTGTAGAAATACTAATAATTGGAGTCATTAATTTGAGTTATAAAAATAGTAAAATACCGACCTGCCCCTTATTTAATTCCAGCTACTAAAGATCGTGCAAATCCTTTCCACCTCCGCTCCACCTGCGCTCCACATCCGCTCTGCTACCGGCCTGCCGCTATGCTAAGTGAGCTATAAAATACTTATACAGTAAAGCCAAAATCTCTGAATTTAACATCGAAATAATCACTCAACATCTGCATATCCCAGCTTTTATACTAATGTAATTATAATAATGAGAAATAAATAACATTCCATAACTCTAATACTTTGGGAGTCTAGTTACTATTGGGTGACATGATGAGCCTAGTTCCGCATTTAATACTTATTCATAATCTTTCAGCTAAAGTCTGCCCGCTTCTGTCAAAAATCGCATTATTTCCCCCGTTTAGAGACTATTCAAGATTGTGGCTGCTATGAAATATGTGCTATTAAACCTACCTGACTTTGTTGTTGGCTATTTTCTCATTATATTAGACTGCGGTAAGTTTGATGCTATAATGAGTGAACTAAATGCCTTTATTTTAACCGCTTATCGTCATTTTAGGCTTCTTGTAGAAATATAATTCCAATCTTAGATTCGATGATTTAATATAGCCTGTCTTGTATTATTTAATGTACTACTTTTTAGTTTTGCGAACAAAGCTGACCGGTTTATGCTCCGGATCAGATAATACATTAAACTATTTTCTATATACCATCTAGTTTTTTAATTGGCTCATTTAGCATTTTATGCTAATTAAGCTTCGGGTGAAATTTATTTGGAGGGACTCATATGCGAAATAATTTTCTACGATCAGCCTTATTTACATTATATGCCTTCTGTATATTTGGCAGTATTGCCTTTGCACAGTCGCCTTATAATGTTCCAATCCCTGATTATCCGGGTAACGGAGCTGAAGTCTGGGAAGTACCTACTTATTTGAATTGGTATCTTACAGGCAGCACTGCAGGATTAACCTTTAACGTACAGATTGCCAGTGATTCCAACTTTACTAATTTGTATGTTAATGTTGATACTCTGACTTCTACAAACTATTCTTTCACTCCTGTAAACGGAGTTACTTACTACTGGCATGTAAGGTCTAGAAATTCTAATAATATAAATTCGCTTTGGTCTCCTACCTGGAGTTTTAGAGGCTCAGGGAATGCTAATCTATTTTCTATAACGCCTTCACCAAGTACGCATGGTATTATTACTCCTTCGACTGTCACGTTAATAACTTACGGGCAGAGCCAAACATTCAAAGTAATCCCCGATTCCGGCTATTTCGTATCAAATATTTATGTAGATAATATTGCGGTGGGGCCCGATACTCAATATACTTTTACCAATGTAACATCCAACCATACGATATCGACTTTATTCTCAAACATTTGCACTATTACTTCTTCTGCCGGCCTTAACGGGAATATCTCGCCATTGGGTACTAATACTGTCACTCCGGGCAGCAATATTACTTATGCTTTCACACCCAACACCGGTTATCATGTTGACAGCGTTTTCGTAGACGGCAAGTATGTTGATTCAACTTCAACTTATACATTTGTCAATGTTCAAGCTATTCATACAATATCTGTAACTTTTGCAATAAATATTTATTATATCTCCGCTGCTGCAAATGCAGGCGGTACTATCTCACCGGCAGGATTGGTAGCAGTTCAGTACGGCGGAAGCCAAATATTTACTATCACTGCAAGCCAGGGTTATTCAATACAATATGTTACAGTTGGTAATACCAGTATTGGGCCGGCTGCCACTTATAATTACTCTTTCGTCACTCATAATGATTCTATTAGAGCATACTTCGTTAAAATAAGAAATTGGTATGTTTCAAATTCAGGCCAGGATATTCCGCCTAATGATGGAAGTATTTCTCTACCATTTAGAACTTATGCCCGTGCTAAGGCGGCTGCTCAGCCCGGCGATTCAATTATAGTCGATAATGGCGTTTTTAATGAACCTGTTTTTCTAACTACGGGAATAAATGTTAGAGGTTCAGGCAATACAATTTTCCCTTTAATGTTTATCGGAAGCGGTAGTTCTAACGCCAGCGTAAGTGACTTAAATATTTACTCAGTCAGTCCATTTAGTTCAAGCGGGACTATTAATATTGGCGGAGGCTGCAGCTATATTAGCTTAAACAATATTACCGTAACCGGACTAACAAATACCGGAGTTGAATTTCAGGCAGACAGTAATATTACTATCTCAAACTTAACTGTTACAAATTGCCTTGACGGACTAAATTTCTATAATTGTAAAAATATAAGCCTCACTAATGTTAACACTAGTTCAAACATACTCTGGGGTACTATATTTAATTATTGCATAAACTTTACTGTAAATAATCTTATTTCTGACAATAATATGCCGCCGCCGCCTGGCCCTCCTTCCGGTACTGGCAACGGCATTTTAATTTCTAATTCTTCTAAAGGTATCTTTAATAATACTAATGCTTCTTTTAATGGGAATAACGGACTGTTAGTACTATCTAATGATTATCTTAATTTTATTGGGGGTAATTTTTCTAATAATTATAATGGAATAAACCTCAATACTGATCCATCTCTGTCCCTTGGAATTGCTATCCCTTCAGGAGCATCAGCTTCGTTTAATCCTCCATTACAGAGCTTAAGTAATTTTAACTTCTCAGGGACTGTAATAGATACTTCAAACATAATATATAATTTAATCGTTCAGGGATATAATACCGCAACCAATTCAATTGTTGCTCCGGTTTTCAATGGCAATATCCTATTGAAAAACAGTAACGTTGGAGATCTGGTAATTCAAGGATACGTTCTCGATCCTACATTTAACGGATTGGATTTTGAAAGATCAAACTTCTCATCTAATGCATTTATAAATATATCATCGATTAATGGCTTTCCTTTGGCTCAGCCCAGCGGTGTAAAAATAAACAATTCAGCATTCGGCTCAGGGGTTACCTTTATAGATCTATACCACATTGGCACAAATGTAGCAACTCAGGATGTTGATTTCACGAATAATGACTTTTTATCTTTAAATAATCCTAATTTTGTTTCTATACTTATAATTGACTCGACTAAATTCCCAAATGCTTCACCTCGTCCGGGCTATGTTAATTATTCAGGTTTTAATATCGGGTCTAACCCGGCTATTACTGTTTCAAGTGTACTTAATGCTTATAAAGGCGCAACATATTTCGTAGATGTTAACCTCTACCTCCCTAAGACAATGACTTTTAACTATCTTAGCGGAAGATTCTCTTTCGACACTACTAAGGTAAAATATCTTTCTACTTTGTCTAACGGTTTAATAAATAATGCTCAGTGGCATCTGGTTATTGATAACTCTGTTGCTGGACAAATTGGATTCACCGGATTCGGAATTATACCATTAGACTCAACCGGCAAGCTCTTCAGCTTTGGGTTCCAAATTGATTCGGCTGCCGGAGATTCAATTGCATCTATAACATGCGATACATCTCAGTTTACTGCTAATAATGCAAATTATACATTCGGTGTTACTAACGGTACTTTTTTATACCATGACTTAATCGGCTCAATCCAGCAGCTTGGCGATGTAACTCTTGACGGCGTTGTTAATATGAATGACTTCTATGCACTGCTTTTCTATCTTAGCGGAAGTGCTCCAATAACAAGCGCACAGGCTCTTACGAATGCCGACTTTAATCAGGATGGGGCAGTAAATGAAGCTGATCTTACAGCTCTTTATGACTTTATTAACGGAATCACTCCAAATGTCGCTTCTACATCCGGTTCTGTTTCTATCGATAACGTTTCGTATAATCAGACCTCTTCAGCAACACTGCCGGTATCAATTGCTAATGCCCACAACATTAATAGTTTACTTCTTACTCTGGATTATGATCCGGCTTTAATTTCTTTTAATGCATTTTCAAGATCAATAAATATTAAGGGCTCTATGGTTCAAGCAGTACAATCAAAGCTAGGCGAAGCGAAGTTCTTCTTCAACTCACCTAAGATTTTGAATGGTACTATAAACCCTGGAAATTTAATACTTGGCTTCTTAAAGAATTCAATCCCCGTGGGGTCTGTTATTAAATCTTTTTACAGTATAAATGGAAAAGCCCAGCAGCAAGGCCCGACGTTTACATTTGGTAAAGACGGACTGATAGTTACTAACGTTGATAATGCATCTACATTGCCGAAAGAATTCGCACTATCGCAGAACTATCCTAATCCGTTCAACCCTACGACTGTTATAAACTATCAGCTTCCAAAGTTGTCATCAGTCTCAATTAAGATATATAATATGCTTGGCCAGGAAGTTAGGACATTGGTTAATGAGCAGAGGCCTGCAGGCAGTTACAATATTACCTGGGATGGAAGAAATAACTTTGGTGAGCAAGTTTCCAGCGGCGCATATATATATAGAATTGTAGCCGGAAGCTTTATAACAGCTAAGAAGATGATTCTATTGAAATAATTTTCTTCACCTAAACTTACCTTCAATAAAAGAGCGAGACTCTAATCTGTTTAATCAGATTGAGCCTCGCTTATTTTCTTACTTGACTAACAACATCTTCTTGAATGAATTAAATTCACCTGCTTTTAATTGATAAAAATATATCCCTCTTGCAAGACTACTTGCATCAAAATTAATTGAATATTTTCCTTTAGCTTTATATCCATCAACCAGCGTCTTCACTAAATTCCCCAGAATGTCGTATACTTTAAGTGTTACATAATTACTGCTTGGTATTTGATAATTGATCCTAGTTGTTGGGTTGAAAGGATTAGGATAGTTATTATATAATTTATAGCTCTTTACTAAGCTATTCTCATCCTCAATATTTTTCTTTGCCATATCCTTTTCAGATATATTCTGAGAAATTTTGCTATTAGGAATAGTTATAGCGGCTATTAATCCTGAATCAATTGAAGAACCGTATTTCTCCATTAGTACTTTTAATGCTGACGATGATATCGAATTGTATGCAGCGCTATATCCACTCAAAGAAGTTAAGAAGAATAGCCCTTGCATTTCAGCTTCAGTGTTAGGATTCGATTTAATGAGTTCATTTGCAGCATTTTCAGCATCCGCTAATAGTCCATATCCTTCATATGCTGATACTAATAATTCTTTAGCTGTAATACCCAGCTTATTTCTTAATGATGAAAATTTGAAGCTGTTAAAGTTGCACCGGATTGCACTATTACATATCCTTTAATATTATAATTACCTGAAGGAATTGTAACATTAGTTGATATAGTTGTTGTACTGTATTGAGCAGTAACTGTGGTTGTACCCGTATTAGTAAAAACAACCGGCGTGGAAGCAGCATTAGCATTTTGAAATGTTGCATACCCTGAAGGCGATGAAACCCAGCCTGTAAAGAAAGATGCATAGCCATTTAGTACTTGCATACTTGGTGCCTGAACTGTGTAATAAGGTGGTATATAATTCGGACTGCCTTGATTAAGAAACAAACCCATATAGCTTGTGCCTGTGGTAGGAGTAAAATGAGTTGGTTGAGTAATAAAAGGTGCGCTCATTCCTTCGTTTCTCATGCCATAGGTAGGGTCATTATAATCGATAAGCCAGGGGTCTTTGAAATCAATCGTTCTGCTTGCAGAAGAACCGTCAGAGGTGATATTTATTGTTATGTTAGAGTAGGCTTGTCCGAAATCTGCTTCATAAGTAACTGTACCGGATGGAATTGTAAACGAATGAAGATTGATTACATCTGACTGCCCGTTCCAATGTAAATATTTTTGAGTTGTACCAATCTTAAAACTCTGGCTGCTTAATAATGTAAGACTACTGCTCAATGGCTTAATAAGACCAAATGGTACGGTTTTATTATCCCAACTGCTCCCATTCCATACTCCTACCTGACCGAACGGACTATTATTTACGTCTAATTGGGTAACATTTATATTGTCTTTATATGTTACATCGAGATAGACATTATATGGATAATATACATATGCTGAATTATTTGACTCATCTTGATTTTTAATTGCTAGGTAAACTGAATTATAACCGTTGTTATTTGCAATACCTTGAACTTTACAACTAACGGACTTATCGAGAAAGGGCTTGCATTCGCCGCAGCACTTAAAAAAACTGTGCTTGATCCAATTTCATCATAGTCTTTTAATATATCACCTTCATCTGTAAAATCTCTAAATTCTATATTAGGAGTTGAGCCGTTCAGTTGAAAATTAATATAAAGCTGAGCGCTTTGAATTTGAGCACCTAAAGGGATAAAATTTTTAATATTTGACCAAGCAATATTGCTTCTATATACATACCCGTTTTTTATTCCAGCATCAATTTGTTGACTACCTGCTTGATATCCATTGCAATAGACACCAACATAAGTATCTTAACCTGGAATATCCACTACAGGAGTGTCCTGAGCATTTATTTCACTCAATAGTTTTAATAAAAGAACGAACAAAGATAATAATAACTTTTTCATGGTAAATCCCCATAAATTTAATTTCTCTTTCCCACTACGATAACGGCCTGTTCGTTGCTTAGAAAGCCAACCGCAATTACTAAATTATCTTTTACTGCCAATGATAAATATGCGCCGTTTATGTATAGATTCTTAAATATTGTCCATCTCGCCCCATTATAATGAGCAAATAGTCCAAAATCCCCGCAGACAAAAATATCGTTTAAGTCGTTGCCCCGTATATTTCTACTATAATACATAGATACTTGTTTTTGCTCTTCCCAGTGTCCCTGTTTATTTTCAAATACGCCATCTCCGGCAGTATAAATAGGGAAGCCGCTTTTAGTCCATATTGAATGAACCTCTCTTCCAATACCCCATTTTACAGAATCAACCTTTGTACCTCCACTAATTGTCAGTATTTTATGTTCGCTAACCTGAAGAAAATCCGAAACTGCACAATAAACCTTTACACTGCCGTTTACATTTATTCCCCAGATATCATTTATATCTGCTGTTGTGCCGCTTTCGATTTTTTGCCAGGTACCATTGTTACATTGAACGGCTGTACCTCTTTCTCCAGCAAAAAATAAATTATTAAAAGATGTGCCCCATATATGAGCTATACTTCCATCATTTTGATTCAATATTCCCATGTCCCATAAATGATACAACTTCCATCCTCCATTTCCATCGGGTATATAAGGCAACCCACTTGACAAAATTATTTTGTTATCCTGCAAAACAAAAATACCTGTTAATGGCGCTATCCTTTGATTGCCTTTATACTCAGCCGCAATTTTATTGAGCGACCATTTTTCTCAATTCCATTTCACTAAGTTATAAGGAAGCGGATCCGGATGCTCTGTAGAATCTGTTAAGTAGATAGAACCAACCGCATATGCGAGAGTATCATTTACTAGTGCTGCGTCAAATAAATTACAGCTTCCTGCATTACCGCCAAAGGTAAAAGTTTGCCAGGTAAAGCTGTTGCTTGTTGTATCCATAGTTTGGTCTATAATTTTGTTCGTAGTCTGTTGCTGATTGTTTTGGGTAAAGAAGCCCTGTAAAGAATAGCTGTGATTCGGGAGAAGCGAGTCTATATAAATCAGAGAATCACTTGTATTTATCCTTGAGCTTTATAAAATTGTACTGCCTGATTTAATTGTGAGATTCAAAGGAAATGTTTCATTGTTTGAAGATATTTTTAACCAGGTTTCCGTGCTGGCGGTTTCAATAGAAGTTAAAGTTAATGAACCATTAAATTTTGGCGCAGTAGGGCTTTTGCAGCTTTGAAGTGTAATTATAAAAATTATAATAAATATTACTGTAAATAAGAAGGCAGCTAAAGCCTCCTTTTTACCCTTTTACTTACTTATTTGTTTAGATACAATAAACCCTTTCAATATAATTCCCTTTCATTATTTCACACCCTAAATTAGCCCTTTGCTAAATTAGCATCAATATGATATAAAATTACCCAATATATAGCTGTCAATTTTTAAGCCGTTAAGAATTTAAGATAAATTGAAAGCATGCATATAAATAAAAGAAATAATTACCTGTAATAATTACTGATTTATTGTAAGAAGCTGCTGTTCGATTATTTTACAACTTGCCTGACTGTTTCTTATTAGGTAATCAATACGCCTAATCCTGGTTAAACCAGGACTAGGCGACAAATAGCCTGCCTCGATTTTCGAGGCCGTTACTTTAACAAAATCATCTTCTTTACGCTGGTAAAATTACCTGCGTCTAGCTTATAAAAATATACACCGCTCGAAAGCTTTGATGCATCAAAGATTATTGAATATTTTCCTGCAGGCTTATCCTTATCCACTAATGTTTTTACCTCATTTCCTAGTATATCATATACCTTCAATGCAACATGGCTGTAAGCTGATATCTGATAATTGATGACCGTATTCGGATTAAAAGGATTCGGAAAATTTTGCGAGAGTGAATAAATATCAGGGGTAATCTTTTTTGATATAATTCCGGTTACATTAATATGTGCACTGAAAACTCCTCCTCCGAATGTACCGGCTACAACAGTACCGTCATTATCTCTTGTATCAATTGCTTCTGCATCAACCATCCCTATATTTCCTGCACCTTGTTGAATCCAAGTGGTTGACATACCATTTAGATTTGTTGCAGCATATAATCCTGTACTTGTTCCGGCGTAATAAACCTTGCTTCCATTAATGTCTAATATTCGTACTGAACGAACTGACGGGCCATTCCCCGATCCGTCAGGATTCTGTTCAAGATTTCCGGACACGGCTGTCCAGGTATTACCGCCATCTGTTGAATAGAAAATACTTAATATACTATAATTCGAAAAATCAACCATAACATTATCGGCGTTTGAAGGATCTACTGCAATACTGCTTACAAATCCTTGAGGAAAACTATTCGAAGTAACATTTACAGCAGCAGGAGTTCCTTGATCAGCACCGGTAACTTTGAAAACCTTTCCGTCAATAGTCCCGTAATATAAAACATGTCCTGGCACTCTTGATACTGCGATTGAACTTATAGTACTTGTAGTATCAATATTCACCATCTGTGTCCACCCTATAGTAGTTGCGCTGTCTCCACCAATAGGAATGTCTAATAGATTTGAATTCCGCCAGATTTGATTTCCAGCAGCTTCATACATTATGCTAGTGTTTGTGGGATCTAATACATATGGCGTAACAAATAAAAATCCGCTTGCACCGGCAGGCTTAATCATCGCTCCATTCTGATCCGATAATCTGCCTTCTATAATATTGCCTTCTTGAGTTGAAAAGTATATATAATTACCGCTGTCTGCGACTGCAGATATACATCCGTCTCCGCCGTAAGGAAGGACTACCCAGTTTGAATTGCCAGCCCAAGTAGTATCCATCATGTTTCCATTATCCTGCATACCGCCGACAATTAGGGAAGAGTTTGCGATATCATGATCAAGAGCAACGGAATAAAATTGAGTTGTGGCTATACCGTTATCCATATTATTCCAATTAACCTGATTAGCAGTGACATCGCTAGTGTAGCTTACTCCTCCGTCATTTGCAGAATAAACATACTTTGGATTTGACGGTAGATAAAAAAGGTCATGTTCATCAGGATGTTGGTTAGGATATGCTGAGATATCATTGGCTGTGGAATATCCTCCGATCCAATCTGTCGAATCAAGTTTTGTTGCAAATCCATTAGTTGTTCTATATAAATTTGTCCCGCCTATAATTACAAAGTTAGAATCACTTGGGCTTACTTTAATCAGCATATCATAGCTTCCCTGTGAAGAGTAACCTCCTACATTTCCTGACCAATCCGGTAAATTATTAGTTAGATCACTCCATTGGTTTGAAGCAGCATCATATTTCCATAAACTCTGATAATCATTTGTTCCGTTTTGAGGATCGCCTGCCATTCCGCTTCCGGGTGTATTAGCCAAAAGATATAATACATTTGAATTAGACGGCGCACTAGCAATTACTATCCTTGCATAAACCGACGGAAATGTAACCGGTGTAATGTCATTCCAATTTACTCCGTCCGGAGAGTGCCAAATTCCTTGTGTGCTGCCATTACTTAATGAAGCATAGACATCCCCATTACTTGTTACCGCAGCATTTGTGTAAATTGAGTTATTATTAGCCCCTAGAACTTGAGTCCAGCTTGAACCTCCATCAGTTGAACGAACAACACCTCCGAATACTGCGGCATACACAATATCTTTGCTCTGGTTTGATATGTCTATAGATATATTCCATACAATCTGAAAAGGGTTAATAAATGTTGGGGAATAGTTAGCCATCGTTGAATTCAACCTCGTCCATGTTATTCCGTTATCGGTTGATTTAAATATCCCATCACCTAAGAAAGTCGTAAAGCCTGCTCCGTTATCGGGTAATTCGAGGTTTGAAGCAAATTCACCGGTTCCATAATACCAGTTATTCGTTTTCCCTGCCCTCGTATCTTGGACTACACAAGTAACAGTTTGTACTGTGTCTTGAACCGGAGTTACTCTGGTCCAGTTTTGGCCATTATCTGTGGAACGCCACATTCCGCCGGTAGCACCGCCTGCTAATATAATATTAGGGTTATTTATGTCAACCGCAATTGCTCTCGATCTGCCTGCCTGATTGTATGGGCCGCGGATAGTCCAATTACTTGAAGTAAATACCTGGCTCCCTTTATGAAGCATTAATGTCTTATCGGTCGGTAGTGTTCTTGCAAATTTACGCTCAAGTAATTTAATGTTCGAGGGTATTTTGTTAGAATATGGATCTCTTAATCTCATAAACTCCCAAACACGGCGGCTGGCTAGGTTTTCCTTTGTTATATTAGCTCCATTAAAAAAATCCGGCTGATAACTCCTCTTAAATATCCTGGTCTGTCCGAAAAATAATTGAAATGGCAAAACAGCTATTATAAGAGTTAAATATATTAAGGTTCTTTTATACATTTTTGTCCTTCCATCTAATTGTAATTGTAAAATTTTATTCTATTTTTTTATATCCATAGATTAAATAAGCCTTTTCCCTTTTGGGATTTGAAGGATTATTGGGAATTAATTGGATATCAGCTACGAAAGATGAGCCTTCGGTTAATCCTGGCAGATTTACCTTTAATGCCGGGAATGTTTCTTTCGTAGTCGGATTTAAGGTAAAGGCAAATTTTGTTTTTATAGTATCTCCCGAATTTAACACCGCCGAACCGGCACCATATCCTATTATCTTTCCTATTTTTACCCAGGCAGTACAAGGTGCCTTTGAACAAGGATCATTTTCTGAATTTCCTAATAATGTAGAATCAATTTTTATTATAGTAGCTGAAATTCTGCATAGTCCAGGAGGAATATTCTTATTTGAATAAATTTCATCTCTTGTAGCTGTACTACTAGACGCGCAGCCTATTAAATATAAGCTGAAGATTACCGGAATTATGTTTTTGATCTTCATCTTCTTTGCCTTTTCATGTTATATAATGTTGATTAACTGATCTGAATCTTTAAGAGCTACTCGTGCTGTATAAAAAATAGATTTAAGCATTATCTTGAGGGCTACTCAATAATACATATATACTATTCTGCATTTACTTATGTAAATACTAAAGATAATTGAATACTTGTTATTAGAACTTTTTATGGACAGTAAATCCGCTGCTCATTAAGAAATGGGGCTATTTAAATAGCTGTATATAAAATACACAAAATCTAATTTAATTATACAAGAGACTTACCATATATAAATCAGCATAGATTTAGGTCACAGAATTGCCTGCTATTTTTTAGCTCTTTAACTATTGAGATAATTTATCCGGATCGGCTGATACCTTACTTATATTGCCAAAAAAAATTATTATATCTTCTGTATTTGATTGCTAACTTCTTGTGTTTTCTGTAAGTTCGCTCAACATTTAAGGCATAATTTTATGGAAGATACCTTAGCCCAAACTGAAACGCAGATTGAACAGAAACAACATCTAAAAAAAATTCTCGGCGTAAGTTTTGGTATCGCAATTACAATCGGCGGAACTATTGGTGTAGGCATCCTTCGAACTCCCGGTATAGTTGCTGCAAAACTAGGCAGCACTTCATTAATTATGCTTGCATGGATTATCGGCGGGATATACTCCTTGTTTGGTACTCTATCTTCAATAGAGCTAAGTACTTCCATCCCTAAAGCAGGCGGCTGGTATGTTTTCGTTAGAAGAGCTTTCGGCAGTTACTGGGGATTCCTAATCGGCTGGAGTGATTGGATCGCCAACTGCGCTACTCTTGCTTCAATTGCTTTAGCTATATGTGAATTTGCAGCCCTTATTTTCCCGGATATGCAGCCTATCATCAAAGTAACTGCTGTCATTTTAATTTTGGCATTTGCTTCCATTCAATGGATTGGCCTCCGCTCGGGAAGTAGGACACAAGAATTGACTAGTCTTATAAAGGCATTAATTTATATAGCATTCATTGCTGCCTGCTTTATCTGGGGCGGTGGAAAAGCTCCGGCCGCATCAAATAGTATTACACCTTCATTATCAATTTATGCAATATTCGCCGGATCAATTATTGCATTTCAATCAATAATCTTTGCTTATGACGGCTGGTATAATATAATTTACTTTTCTGAAGAGGATAAAGATCCTTCCAGGAACCTCCCTAGGTCCGCTATTGGAGGAGTGCTTATAACTATATTTATTTATCTGCTCGTAAATGCCGGATTACTTTATGTACTCCCTCTTTCAAAACTCGCTTCTTCTATTGCACCTGCGACCGATGCGGCTCAAGTTATTTTCGGATCCAAGGGAAGTAAAATAATTACTATACTTTCTATAATTGCTCTTATAAGTGTCCTTAATGCTGTTTTACTTATCGCAACTAGGATAATTTTTGGACTCGGCAGAGATGGGCTTTTTACTAAAAAAATTACAACGGTAAGTGAAAGCGGTACCCCCCGCCGTGCACTTTTATTAACTGTAGTATTTATATTACTCCTCATTGCCTCCGGTTCAGTCGAAGTATTAATTGCTGTTTCAGCATTCTTCTATGTTGCAAATTATTTCCTCGGCTTCTCATCATTAGTACATTTAAGAAAAAAGGAACCTGATTTACAAAGGCCATTTAAGACATGGGGATATCCAGTAACAACTTTAATTTTTCTCGTAGGTTCCCTTTTATTCCTTATAGGAGATATATTCGGCGATCCGCTAAATGCACTCTTTGCATTCATCTTTATCGTTGTTACTTTCCCTGCTTATAAATTAGTCGCTCGTATAAATAAGATCTAATCTGCCAAAATCTTGCTGAGGGATTTATCTATCGTATATTCTTTTATTGAAAGCAGCAGAAAAGGCATACAGAAAATATAATATGAGGGGTCAAAAACATCTTCAACAATTGCAATATGAAACCCTACTTGAGTAATCTGTATTAACATTGATAGTAGCACTGGAAGAAATAGTAACACCCCGCATGAAAAAAATAATTCTTGTGTGTCTGAAACTATCCACCCGGTCAATCCGGATACAATAATAATAATTAATACACTCCAGAATGGAATATGAGAAAGATATGATTGAACTGCTATAGGGCCGTTTTGCAGAAAAGATTTTTCATCCCAGAGGAAAAAGGGATATAGGAGTAGGATAAATATTGATAATACAATCATTAAAAATACTATCCCCTTGGGTATATTATTTCTAAAAATATATGGTAAATATATAGCGTATATAATAGCGGCTACAGAACGGGTTGAAAGTACCAACCCGAAAATAATCCCTACTAAAATAAATTTAAGATTTATCTTTTCAGGATATAAAATTTCCTCTGCAATAAATATTGATGTTATGGTAAGCAGCATATTATAAAATAGCTCGTCACGCACTGCAATTCCATAATATAAAACAGGGCTAATTAATAATATAATTAAAACAATGAGAATTTCTTTTTGCGTTTTAGATTTATAAAAAAGAAAATATAAGAATAAAATCAAACCAATAACTTCTAGATATCCGATATTTCCTATCAAATAAAATGGCATTGATGAAAAAAACAAAAATGGATAAGCTGAGGGCGTAAAAGGTGAATTATATGGAAACCTCCCTAAAATAAATCTATATATCCAGTCTTCAATTGCAGGCAGTCTTCCGATTTCCCCTAAACGCGGTAGGAATGTAATCCACAAAAAAACGACTATGACAATATTAATTGAGAATACTGCTAAAAATTTTCTATACAGAATTTTAAGATTCTTAATATTAATTTTGCTTATGTATAAAACAATAGAAATGAAAATAAAAATATAAATCCCTGTTAATAAAAAAGGATGTTTAAGGTAAATTGATGAATATTTAAAAAAATATAATCCGCTTACAAATGCTGTCAGCATTAAAGCAATTATATTTATGTAATGTCTTTTCTCAAACATCTAACGGGTCAAATGGGAATAAGATTATTCTTCGGTATCAATTTCAACTACTTTATCCGGTTCCGGAGGCCTCTCGTAATTCTCTGCAAGATACTTATAATATTCTGCCAGCTTATGGTTCACTTGGTCCCATGTAAACCGCCACGTCCAATTCCCTCCTAACTTCCCCGGGAAGTTCATCCTGGCTTCTCCGCCAAGCTTAAGTATATCCTGCATCGGTATAACTACTAGATCTGCTACCGAAGCATATGCCGCTCTGATGAGCTCTCCTACAATATCCTCGCCGTAATAATTCAGATACCTTTGTACGTGAGAATAAATATCATGATTTCCATTTTTTACTTTCTCGAAGTAGGCTCTTGTAGTGTCATTATCATGAGACCCTGTATATACCATGCAGTTGCGTATAAAATTATGAGGAAGGAATTTTCTCTCCATTCCTGCCCCAAATGCAAATTGAAGTATCTTCATTCCGGGAAAATTAAATTTGTCCCTTAGTGCAACAACATCTTTTGTAATTACTCCCAGATCTTCAGCTAGGATTGGTACTTCTCCCAGATATTTTCTCATCGTATTAAATAATTTCTCTCCTGGAGCTTTTACCCATCTCCCTTTGATTGCATTCTTCGCCCCGCCGGGGATCTCCCAATATGCATCAAACCCTCTGAAATGGTCAATTCGTATTATATCTATCATCTCAAGAAGCTGTGCGAATCTCTGCCTCCACCATAGGAAATCATCCTGCTCCATTACTTTCCATCTGTAAAGTGGGTTACCCCATAGCTGCCCGGTCTCACTGAAATAATCCGGCGGAACCCCTGCTACTGTTTCAAGTTCGCCTTCTTTGTCTATTGTAAAAAGTTCTTTATGTGCCCATAAATCAGCACTGTCGTATGCGATAAATATCGGCATGTCGCCTATAATTTTTATTCCTTTACTGTTTGCATAAGTCTTTATTTCCCTCCACTGAGTAAAGAACTGAAACTGAACAAACTTATGATATTTAATATCTTCGGATAATTTATCTTTCCAGTTATTCATAGCAGCCTCATCCCTTAGTACCAGGTCCTTATCCCAAGTAGTCCAAAGCTGCCCGCCATGATAATCTTTAGCTGCCATGAAGAATGAATAATCTTCAAGCCACCCCTTATTTGAATTGCAGAATTCCTCGAATAAATTTTGAGTCCCGTTATTATTCTTTTTGAAATTCTCATATGCTTTTCGGAGTAAGCCTTTTTTGTAATCGATTATCTTTCCGAAATCTATTTGATGAGGATTAAAGACAGGGACATGGTTAATGTCTTCACTTAAAAGAAAGCCGTTTTCATGTAGCTTCTCAGGGCTAATCAGCAAAGGATTGCCCGCAAAAGCAGAAAAGCACTGATATGGCGAATCACCATATCCCGTCGGACCTAATGGAAAAACCTGCCATATTCTCTGGCCTGCAGCTTCTAAAAAATTTACAAAATTATAAGCTTCACTGCCTAAATCCCCTATCCCGAATTTACCCGGTAATGATGTCGGGTGGAGCAATATTCCGGCAGATCTTTCAAATCCCATTGTTACCTCAATTTTTTGATGAGAAAAATACACAATGCAAGGTTAAAAAGCACATGCAGCCTGGACGACTCTATTTAGCGCCTGCTCCAAATCGCTGATTATGTCTCTCTCATTTTCAATCCCTACTGAAAGCCTGACTAGCCCCTCAGAAATACCCGCAGCTTCTCTTGCCGCCCTGCCCATAGTAAAATGTGTCATACTCGCCGGATGCTGTATTAAGGACTCAACTCCGCCGAGACTTACTGCTAACTGGCAAAGCTTTACTGAATTCATTAGGGTTTGACCTGCTTCAAATCCATTTGAAGATGACTGCGAACCGCTCTCTAGCTCAAACGTAATCATGCCGCCTGGCCCTAGCTGCTGCTTCTTTGCAAGCTCGTATTGCGGATGACTTTTTAACCCCGGAAAGAATACCCTTTTAACCGCCGGATGGCTTTCAAGAAATTCTGCAACTTTAATTGCATTCTCGCAATGCCTCTGCATGCGAAGCGATAATGTCTTAATCCCGCGGTGCACAAGAAACGAATTGAAAGGGTCTATTACACCGCCGGTTTGATTTAATGTTCTCCGAAACATTTTATACATCTCTTCGTCTTTTACGACAACAATTCCCCCGATAACATCTGCATGGCCGTTTAAGAATTTCGTAAGACTGTGTAGAACAACATCCGCGCCTAACTCAATTGGTTTCTGAAGAACCGGACTCATAAAAGTGTTATCGACAACAAGCAATGAATTGTTTGTATGTGCAATCTCTGCTATTGCCCCTATATCCGAGATCGACAAGGTCGGGTTACCCGGCGTCTCAATATATATGATTCTAGTATTTTGCCTAACGGCATTTCGAACTTCATCAAGATTCGACGTATCAACAAATGAGGTCTCCACTCCAAACTTTTTCATTATTGTTCCGAGTAATGTATTTGTTGGGCCATATACCGCAGTAGAGCAGACGACATGATCTCCTGCTTGCATAAGGCTTGCAAATACGCTGTGTACAGCCGCCATTCCGCTCGCGCACCCTAAACCCTTATATCCGCATTCTAGCTCTGCTATAGAATTTTCCAATGCTTCAACAGTCGGATTAAGCATCCTCGTGTATATATATCCTTTTTCCTCGCCTGCAAATAAAGCTGCTCCCTGTTTTGCGGATTCAAATTTAAAAGTTGAGGTTTGATATATCGGCGGGACAACTGCCCCAAATTCATACTCGCCCATTCCGGAATGGACGCACTTAGTTTCAAACTCCGTCTTTTGGTTGGTTTTCATTTTTATTCTCCCTGCTTTTTGAGCCGGTTAAGTTCTCCGCCTATTCTTTTGAAAAAAGACAAAGAAAGTTAAAAAATATGTTAAACTGTATTTAACAACTTAATTAAAATAAGAAATATTTAAGTAGAAAAAATAATTAAAATTTATGTGAAACTCACTTTGAAAATGAGTTTCACTAAAAATTATTTCATTAGAGTCTTTCCAAGAAAATCATATATATCCCTCCATGCCTCATCGGCTATTTCCTTTTTATAGCCCATTGTATTTCCCGGATTCATAAAAGCATGCCCGACTCCCGGAAAGAAATTTACTTTTACATTCAATCCAACCTTCTTTGCCGCAGCATCAAATGCTTTAACTTCTGCCGGAGGTATGGCTTTATCCGCATCACCGTAATTGCAGAGCACCGGGCAATGTATATTCTTTATTACACTTTCATCAGATGAAAGACTGCCGTAATTTATTACGCATGTCTTTAACTCCGGAAGGTTTAATGCTGCTTGAAATGAATAACCTCCTCCAAAACACCAGCCGATTGATCCGATCCTTTTAGTATTTACTTCCGGCAGGCTAGATAAATAATTATATGCTGACTTTAGATCTGTTATCGCCCTTTCCTTAGGAAGAGTCTTCACCAGATTCATTGCTTCATTAGGATCGTTTGTAACCTGGCCCCGGAATAGATCGATAGCGAGCGATATATAACCCCGCTTTGCAAAATTCTCTGTATTGGTTTTCATCCACGATGTAAGCCCCCACCATTCATGAATGACTATAAGTGCCGGAAGTTTTCCCTTAGCCTCCGGAATAGCTAGGTAACCGCTGACCGTGTCGCTGCCGCTTAAATATTTTACTGTCATGGTTTTAATCTTATATTCCTTACTTCCCTTAGCCATATCATTTGTACTTGCAAATGAAAGTACCGGTATGAATAAAGAAGATAATAAAAAAATTTTATGAAATGATTTCATATATGCTCCTTGGATATTAAAATAATCTAAGTATTTAATTTATATGACGTTAATTAATCAAATTTACTTAAAATCAATGTTGTGTATGTCTCATTTCCCCATCCCGTAAAAATTATTTTATCTTTATCAAGTTGAAAAACAATTTTCTTTCCCTTTACTTTGAAAGCTCTATATTTATTTATTTAATACTAAGTTTGTTCCAACCGGATTACTTTAAGGATAATCCGCCCCTGATGGAGATTTTGAATTTATAATTTTTAATTTTTAATTGATCATGAATATACTATCACTAATAGCAAAAGAACTTAACATAAGAATCGAACAAGTCGACTCTGTTGTAAAACTCTTCAAAGAGGACGCAACTATACCCTTTATAGCCCGTTACAGAAAAGAAGGCACTGGCGGTCTCGATGAGGATGTCCTCCGCCAGATTGAAGAACGTTTGAACTACCTAACTCTTCTCGAAGAACGAAGGGATACTATCCTTAAAAGTATCGAAGAACAGGGCAAACTTACCGGTGAGCTTAAATCTAAAATAATGGAATGTACTAAGCTCCAGGAGCTCGAAGATCT
>Ga0075269_10000002_pt1 | contig 55011 bp, 48 predicted proteins | sample SF_Rice_5C_0N_10_FD_69773 | JGI IMG/M metagenome (GOLD analysis project Ga0075269, IMG submission 69773) | Rice paddy soil microbial communities from Twitchell Island, California, USA - SF_Rice_5C_0N_105 | ecosystem: Environmental > Terrestrial > Soil > Paddy field/soil | place: USA: Twitchell... | reverse complement strand
CCAAGAGAAAAAAATGACTGAAACAAAATATTTTACTCCGTTTGAAGCAAAAATGACTCTTCCTCTTGTTAGGAAAATTGTCAAAGATATTCTTGATACTACAAAAGAGATTAGACTTCTTGCGGAAGATCTTGATGGTGTAATAGAAGATAACCTTCAAATGAAAAAAATGGCTGCAGATGTAAATGGCTTTATTAACGAACTGGACGAAATTGGCTGCTATTATAAAGATTGGAATTTCTCTATCGGGTTGGTCGATTTCCCATCAGTGATTGAAGATGAAGAAGTTTATCTTTGCTGGCGCAGCGATGAAGATGATATAAAATATTATCATGATATTGATGAAGGCTATTCGGGAAGAAAACCAATACCGCAAAAGTATTTAATTCAATAGTAAATTTTCTAAATATTGATAAATATTTTTCACTACTTCCAAGATCTTTAAGAAAAGAATTACCCTATTTTTGAAATTCAAGAACAAATCTTCATATTTCGTATTAGATAATATGTAAGTTCAATCCCTTTTATTTTTATGAAATTAAAAGAGAATGAACTAATTATTTTAATCCAATATTTACTTTCCCAATTTCACATTAAATTTTACAGACAACTTCTCTATAATATTATCTGGATCTTTTATCGCTTTATCATATTGCATAAAAGCATCATATTTATAAGCTTTAGTCTCCTAAATCAAAATCAGCAGAAGCTACTGCTGTTTTTCCGGAAAGCTTATCGGTAATATTATAAATGAGTTTATATTTACCTTTCTTATATTTCGGGCCAAGATCGAATTGAGTATCTAATTGAACATCTCCCATCTTTTCTTTTTGTCTTTTATCAACTACACGGGAAGTAATTGATCTTACGGTATCCCCTGACGGAGTCACTAAATCAATATTATAGGCAAGCGTTGTCATATAGAATCCGTTCTGCTGGTTTTGCTGAAAACCCTTAACTCTAGTAGTGCCGTCGACTTCGGAACTATCACCCATACCATAAGCGAAGGCTTCGGAACTAAAAGCAGTGAGATTTACGTCCCCTTGTTTTTTTGAACATCCCGAAAACATAATTAGTATAATAAATAAAGCAGCGGCAGCTGTTTTCATTTAATCCTCGTAAATATTTAGCGCGCCCGCAAATTTACTTTTGCAGGCGCTTGAATTCTTCATTAACTGTTCTTAGCTTGGAAATCTTTCATGAATTTAACAAGCTCCTCAACTCCCTTTTTGGGGAAGGCATTATATATTGATGCTCTCAATCCACCTACAGAACGATGGCCTTTTAAGCCGTCAAATCCTGCAGCTGTAGCTTCAGATATTAATTTCTTCTCCAGATCTTCGCTTGCTAACCTGAAAGTGATGTTCATTAAAGAACGGCTATCTGGTAACGCATGGCCTTTATAAAATCCCTTGCTTTCATCTATGCATTTATAAAGAGTATCAGCTTTCTCTTTATTGGTTTTATACATTGCATCCAAGCCGCCGTTTTTAACCAGCCATTTGGTTATAAGCCCGATTATATAAATCCCGAATGTATTCGGGGTATTATATAATGAAGCATTCTCTACTTGGATTTTATAGTTCAACATAGTATGCAGAGAATCCGAGCTTCTTTCAACCAGATCTTTTCTGATTATTACTAAAGTTACTCCAGATGGCCCCATATTTTTTTGAGCTCCGGCGTATATCAACCCATATTTATTAACGTCAATCTTCTTGCTTAAGATATCTGATGATGCATCACACACTAGCGGTACGTTACCTACTTCCGGCTCACTATGCCATTCGGTTCCGTAAATAGTATTGTTGGATGTAAAGTGAACGTATGCTGCATCTTTATCAAGCTTCAGTTCGCTTTGTTTCGGAATTCTATTAAAGTTTTCTGCCTCGGTCGAAGCAGCTACATTAACAGTGCCTACACGCTTGGCTTCCTTCTGAGCTTTTTTAGACCAGCTTCCGGTTAAGATATAATCCGCCTTATTTTTAGGAGGCATTAAGTTTAACGGCACCATTGAAAACTGAAGGCTTGCACCTCCCTGAAGGAATAATATTTCATAGTTGTCGCTTATTTTTAACAAGGAACGTATATCAGCCTTTGTTTCATTTATTATTCTATCAAATGTCTTTGATCGGTGGCTTATTTCCAGTATAGACATTCCCACACCGGGAAGTGTGAATAAATTTTCCTGTGCTTCTTTAAGCACGTCCTCCGGTAATATTGCCGGACCTGCACTAAAATTATATATCCTTTTTTCCATTGTTACCTTTCTTTCTAGTAATAATTTATATTTTTTCTATCAACTATAATTAAATTAAATGTTATAAATTGATTTCAACTTGCTAGGGTTTTTATTTTTTCTATAATTGAACTTGCGCTCGGTATAGGTTGATTATTCTTTTGAGCTGTTTCCAACCAATATTTAACGACTATTTCAAATTCATTAATATCTTCACCTTGTGCTATGCATCCTTTTAATGAAGGAACTTCGGCGATATAACCACCTTCTTCAGTGGGATAAATGATAATTGGATATTCCATCTCTTATTACCTTTCATGAGATTTAATTCATCATTCAATTCAATTACTTTTTAACATAAATAGTCTTAACTTGTTTATCATGAACTGGAATAACAAAAATATATGATGACATCCTGTTATCCTTTCGAGTGAGAAATTTTCATCTTCCAGCAATTTCCTTAAGTCAGATAATCTAACATTGGAAAGATTATTTCTTATTCTATCAAATAGTTTTCCTTTTTTAACCAAAGAAATTTCGAAAATATTTTATATTAAATGAACAAGCAGTCCATCTCTAAGCTTCGGTTCAAACCAGGTGGACTTCGGTGGCATTATCTCACCGGCATCCGAGATGTTCATCAAGTTGCTGACTGAAACCGGATATAATGAAAACGCAACCGCAGCCTTTCCGCTATTTACAAGCTTCTCCAACTCATTAGTTCCCCGGATACCTCCGACGAAATCAATGCGTTTATTAGTTCTCGGGTCATCAATTCCCAGAACTGGATTTAAGAGAAAATCTTGCAGTACGCTTACGTCAAGAGTATCTGCTAATGATTTTGAGAGACTATTACTAGCAAGGACTGAATCTCTCGGCTTAAGCATAAACCATTCTCCGTCTAGGTACATCCCATATGTTTTTTGCTTTTCAGGCTGTTTAGAACCGGTCTTCTCAATTATAAATCGTTCACTTACATCATTTAGAAATTCATCTTTGCCTTTACCATTTAGATCAATAACGATGCGGTTGTAGGGAAGTATTATTAACTGATCCGCAGGGAAAAGTACTGCAAGGAAATAATTATATTCTTCTTTACCGGAATGATTTGGATTGGCTTCCCGCTTCACTTCTCTAGCACGGCTTGCGCTTGCTGCTCTATGGTGCCCATCGGCAATATATAAGTTTTTTACATTGCCTATTTCATCAATTAAGGATTTATTAAACTTATCCGGAAGCACCCAGATAGTATGCTTAATTCCGTCGGTTGAAATAAAATCAAAAAGAGGCTTAACATTCTTTATTGTTTCATCTACTATTTTGTCTATAGCCTTAACAGGCTTGTAAGTTAAGAATACCGGGCCTGTTTGAGCGCAAGTAGTTACGATATGGTTGGTACGGTCGTCTTCTTTTACCTTTCTTGTCTTTTCATGTTTAAGGATTACATTATTATCATAATCATCTACTGAATATGTTGCTGCAATTCCTGTTTGGGCCCTTCCATCCATTATCAATCTATACAGGTAGAAATGATCACTCTCATCAGCTTTGAGCGGTGCTTTAGAAATTAATCTTTGTAAATTCTCTTTCGCTTTCAAATATACATTGGGCGAATATGGATCGGTATTTGGCTCAAGCTCTATTTCTGAACGAGTAACTCTTAAAAAACTAAGCGGGTTTCCCTCAGCAGCTTGTCTCGCTTCTTCAATGTTTACAACATCATAAGGCACACTTGCTACTTTAGCTGCCGTTTGGCTTGAAGGTTTTAATGCTTTAAAAGGTTTGATTACTGACATTAGTAAATATTCTCCGTGTAAAAATAAATTAACACTATAAAAATCCACAAAATCCAGACAAGAATCCATTAAGGGATTACAATTTTACAAAAAAAGAATTTTTATGAATGTGATTGGTTTTGGGAGTAAAACGAGAGAATTAAATAAAAATTATACGATAGTCATTGAAGGATAGTATGAATACGCATGAATGCATGTTTAAATCCATGCATTCATGCGGTTCTTCATCCAAACATATTTTTATTATTTGAAAAGATAGAGATACTCGCCGTATCCGTCTTTCTCCATATCTTCTTTGGGAATGAAGCGTAGCGAGGCTGAATTTATACAGTATCTTAAATGAGTAGGTGCAGGTCCGTCATCAAACAAATGTCCCAAATGCGAATCTCCTATTTTACTCCGTACTTCAATACGTTCCATTCCAAGTGAAGGATCCTTATCTTTTTCAATAAATCTCGGATCTATTGGCTTAGTAAAGCTGGGCCAGCCTGATCCGGAATCGTACTTATCCGTTGAGCTGAATAATGGCTCGCCTGAAACCACATCAACATAAATTCCTTCGCGATGATTATTCCAGTATTCATTCTGAAAAGGAGGTTCGGTGCCGCATTGCTGAGTCACAGCATATTGAATTGGCGTAAGCTGCTTTTTTAACTGACTATTATCCTTCTTCATTTCCTTCTCCGAGTTTTTAATATATTGATTAACTCCTTTATCTCCCCATACCGACATAATAAAACTGTCTCTGCCTGATGCTTCCCGGTAAGAATAATATCTCGAAGGATTCTTCTTATAATAATGCTGATGATATGCTTCAGCAGGATAGAAATTTTTAAAAGGCTCTATCTTTGTATATATAGGCTTATTAAAAATGCCTGATTTATTCAGTCTATCCTTTGAGGCTTCGGCAATTTGTTTCTCAGTATCAGTCTTATAAAAGATTGCTGATTTATATTGAGATCCTCTATCATAAAAAGAACCACCTGAGTCTGTCGGGTCAAATTGCCTCCAATATACTTCAACTAATTCCGAATAACTTATTATATTGGGATCATAAATAACCTGGACAGCTTCTACTGCGCCTGTTGTGCCAGCACATACTTCCTCATAAGTCGGGTTTTCTACATGCCCGCCTGCGTACCCTGAAATTACATCCTTTATGCCTTGAAGTTTTTCAAACGGTGCATCCATGCACCAGAAGCAGCCTCCGGCAAAAGTTGCTGTGTCTAATTTATCTCCTGCCGGAATTAATGAACCGGGCTTTTCGGAAGCGATTTCTTTAGAGCTCATTCTTGTACATCCTATTATTAATAAACTTCCTAAAAGGAATATTAAAAAGTTGATTCTCATTTCTCTTTCCTTCCATATCTTATTCGTTATTTTTTTATTTACATTATAAAATTATTTTCAAAAAATCACGAAAGAGTCACAATAGTAAAAAGAAATTATCCGCTCACAATAAATGTTATATTATAATAATATTATAATAAAAAAAAATGTGTAATGACTTGTAATAAATCAATTAAGCTTCTAAAGGATGAAATGCCGGGAATATTAAGCTAAAAGATGTGCCTTTAGCAACTTCACTTCTAACTATGATCTCAATTCCGTGAATATCAAGGATCTTCTTAACGATAGTCAATCCAAGCCCGGTGCCTTTGGAGTTTTCAGATGTAATCCTCTTAGCTTGATAATATCTTTCAAATACAAATGGAATATCTTCCTTCTCAATACCTAAACCTGTATCAGAAACTTCAGCAATAACCTTCCCTGTCATCTGTCTTAGGGAAATCTTAACACATCCGCCTGGTTGTGTAAACCTAAATGAATTATCAAGAAGATTTTGAAATACCTTTTCTATCATGCCGATATCAGCCATAACGAACGGGATGTTGTCCTCGATATCGATGATTAACTCTATATCTCGCTCTTTAGCAATTAGCAGGTTTTTCTGGTGGATATCCTGTAAAAGCTCTGCAATTGAGAATGCCTCCATATTGGGATTGGTTTCTTTAGCTTCTAACTTAGATAGCTCAAATAATTCTTCAACAAGGTAAAGCAGTCTATCGGTGCTGCTCAAAATTGTCTCGAGGTACTTTTCTCTTTCCTCAATAGATAAATATTTATTCTTAAGTAAGACAGTTTCGACATAACCTTGGATAATTGAGAGCGGAGTTCGGAGGTCATGAGATACATTAGCAATAAGATCCCGCCTTAACCTGTCCATCTTTTTTATTTCATCAATATTACTTACGATTGTATCAGCCATTTCATTAAATGAATTCGCAAATACTTGCAGCTCACCTTTGCTCTTTAATTTTATTCTTGCATTTAGATTTCCCTTTTGGAAATCGCGTATCACTTCTACAATCTTATTGATGTTCCTTATTATAAATCCGATTGCAATAAATCCTATTATTGCGGCAGCGACAAGGGCAATGATCATCGACCGGACTCCCAGGCGCAGTATATAACTCCCTAATAAAAGCTGAGATGCATTCTCATATTCTTGCCCGCCAAGTATAACATAAATATACCCACGGAACTTCCCATGCTCAAGTACCTTTGCAGCAGAAAATGGTTTTTGTATTTCAGGATTCTTCGGATCAGTGCCCAATAAGAATTTTTCATTTTTAGAACGGATAAATTCATTTATCTTGTATAAGGGTACTCTCTTAATCTTAATAATTTGATTCGGAGCGTAATATGCTAAAATAGTTCCGTTAGTGTCGAGGAGATAGACTTCAATACTGGGATTTATGACCATTACATTATGGAAGACTTCTTTGAGGGCATTTATATTAAGAGTATCTGCTTTAAAGAAATTATTATCTGATGCTATATGAGAGGCAACATTAATATCTAGCTTTTGCCTTGTTTCCTGGAAGTACATTTCAGCGGTAATAACAGATATATAAATATAAACTGCGGAAATTATCAAAAGAATTAAAAGAAATACGGCAGATATTTTCCAAAAGAGTGAATTAAAAAAGCTTTTCATCCGGTTTATACTTAATTAAGCTGGTCATTAAAACGGTAACCGACACCCCATGTAGTTAGAATGTATTTCGGTTTTGCAATATCATCTTCTATTTTACTGCGCAGCCGGTTGATGTGTGAATTAACAGTATGCTCATAACCGCTGTATTGAGTGCCCCATATAAGACTAAGTAAATTATCTCGAGTATAAGTCCGCCCGGGATGTGACGCCATTAAATAAAGCAAATCGTATTCTTTTGGTGTTAGCTCAATGCGTTTTCCTTTTAGCATTACTTTTCTATTTATTGCATCTATGTTTAATTCGTTAAAGCTCAAATCCTTTTGATCGCCACTTTTATTTGTTAATACATCGACCCTGCGAAAAATAGCTTTAACTCTAGCGATAAATTCTCTTATGCTGAACGGCTTGGTAAGATAGTCATCTGCTCCGAATTCCAGCCCGAGAACTTTATCTGTTTCTTCAGATTTTGCAGTAAGCATAAGTATAGGGGTTTCAATCTCAGCCTTTCTAATTTCCTTGCATACTTCAAAACCATCCAATTTAGGCAGCATAATATCAAGAACTATGAGGCCGAATAGATTCTTTTTTGCTTCATTTAATCCGCTGATCCCGTCGAACATTTTAACTACTTCGCAATTTAGATCAGCTAGATGGATTTCAAGAAGCCCGGCTATTTCTTTATCGTCTTCGATAATCAAAACGTTTTTCATATTTGAAGAATGTTATTAAGTTCAATATAAATATTAATTATAACAAAACTATCACGGCTTCGTCAAATAATACAAGAATGTGAGAATGGTTATTCCTCATACTAATTTTAAATGTTTGTTATTTCTTTTCTTAAGTCAAGCTAGATTTAGTAGGATAAGTATCCGATGCATGCTTTAGGAGTTAAATGATGTATATAAAGATGCCATTGAATGAATTTATGCATAGCAGGCAAAGATTATGACTGTTCTAAATAAATTAGTAAAAGAGAAAAAGTAAAATCTAGAATTTTATCTTGGTCGAAATTAACCGCTTCTTACTGATTCAGTTCGAAAAAATATTTAACAAGATCATTTAGCCCTTTTTCCTCTTTAGAGCATATCTTTCTCTATTGTTTAAATAATATGCAATCGACTTCCAAAGTCAAATTGTGAGATCTATCACACAACTAGAACTTATGTACTATCTAATTACCATATGAAAGGCACCCTAACGGCATGTTAACGGCATGTAGGTGGCATCTTAATGGCTTAAAATTCCTTTTAGAAGCCGTTAGGATGCCGTTAATATGCCATTAGGATGCCACCTACATGCCGTTAACATGCCATTAGGATGCCGTTAGCATGCCATTTATATCGGTGGAAGATAGTAAGTAGGCAGGTCTTAAACTATATGTCTATTTTAGCCAAGAAAGATGTTTTCTAAATATAGCAGGCTAAAAAGCATAATTCTCCCGTTTGGTATTAAATAATGGAAATTTTCAATATAAGCTCAAATACCCTCAGTCTACCGAATATTATTAAATTAGGATTTATTCTGGACAGAAGTAGTAAAAATGCATAATTATCCATTTTGGTTTGCTTTACAATTACTTTTTTGGCATTATTGCTATATAAAATGTTCATCTATATAGAGGGGCTAAATGGATTTAAGGTTGAATAAAGTAATAACAGCCTTGTTTTTATTAGCGGCATTATTGTTCGCTTCATGTTATTCCGGGCCGGAGAACTTAAGTACTGATAAAGAAGAAATAATAAAATACTATGAGTCCGGTAAATTTGAGAACGAACTTAACAATGTTGTAGATAAAACAGAAGGTGAATTTAAGGATTTCAATCCTGCTGCTAATGATGCAGTAGTATTTGATATTGATGAGACAGCATTGTCAAATTACGAATTTAATAAAGAGTGCGACTTTGGCTACATCGGTAGTTTATGGGATAATTGGATTGAGCAGGCTAAAGCTCCTTCGATGAAAGGCATAAAAGAGCTATATGATTTTTTTGTTTCTAAAGGCTTAAAAATAATATTCATTACCGGTAGAAAAGAGAGCCAATATAATTCTACACATCAAAATCTTTTATTTGCCGGATATACTAAATATGATACGTTAATAGTAAGAAAGCCAATTGAAAATAAATTAACGGCGCTTGAATATAAATCCGAAAAAAGAATTGAGCTGGCAAAAAAAGGATATCATATTGTGTGCGATGTGGGTGATCAATATTCTGATCTTGAAGGGCCGTATCACGGAGTACAGGTAAAGATACCTAATTATATGTATATAATTAATTAAATAACATTATGGATACTTCAAATTTTTTAGTAAAGCCGAATACTAAAGTCGATCTTTCGAAATTTCATACTGGATTTACGGGAAACTATAAATCAAAGCCGGACGTAAAGAGCGATTTAAAAAAGAATATAAAAAAGATGCAGCGGCTTCAGGACATGCTCTATGCTGAAGATAAATATTCACTTCTTATAATCTTCCAGGCAATGGATGCCGCGGGAAAAGATGGAACCATTAAGCATGTAATGAGCGGGCTGAATCCGCAAGGAACTCAAGTATTTAGTTTTAAGCAGCCGTCAAGTGAAGAATTAAACCATGACTATCTATGGCGGATTAACAAGTGCCTGCCTGAGCGCGGAAGGATTGGTATTTTTAACAGGTCATATTATGAAGAAGTATTAGTGGTTAGAGTGCATAATCTTATCGGGAGCGAAAAAATTCCAAAGGAACTGATAAATGATAAAATCTGGCTGCAGCGGTTTAGAGAAATAAATGAATTCGAGAAGCATCTTTATGAGAATGGAACGGTAATATTAAAATTTTTCCTCCACGTTTCAAAAGAAGAGCAAAAGAACAGATTTTTACAGCGAATTGAAATGAAATCTAAGAATTGGAAATTCTCTGAAGCAGATTTGAAAGAAAGAGGCTTTTGGAATGAGTATCAAAAGTGTTACCAGGAAGCAATTTCTGAAACAAGTAAGAAGCATGCACCATGGTTTATTATACCAGCAGATAAAAAGTGGTTCATGCGCCTTACAGTATCACAGATAATAATTGATACGATGAAGAAAATGCCGATTAATTACCCTGTATTGAAGGAGGATCAAGTAAAAAAATTAGGTTTTTATAAGCAAGCCTTAGAAAATGAAAAGTAATATTAATTTTTTATTGATAACAATTCTTTAATTATTAATTTATAGTGATAATGAAATAACTCTTAAGTACATACGTTTGGTCGACTGGGGATTCCTAAAGCTGAATACAATTGATTTATATCAAGTGCTGCGAAGCGCTTCTTTTAACGAAAAGAAAAATACTGTAAACTGTATTTAGATTATTAGAAAATATGTAGTTATGGGAATCGGGAAATAATCATATGGACATTTTCGAATTTTACGGCAGAAAGTCCAAATTGTTTATCCTCATCTCCGGGGCTGTCCAAATAATATTGGTAGGTATAATAGATTATTTAATAGGCAAGGATTTAAGCCTAAAAATCCTTTACCTTATCCCTCTTTCATTAATTACATGGTATGCCGGATTGAATGCAGGGCTTTATTATAGTTCTTTTTGTTCTGTTCTAGAAATTCTAATTGAAATAATATTAGGGGTAAAATTAAAATATCCTTCATTTTTTATAATTAATGGGCTGATAACATTCGGTATTTTTGCTACATATGTATTAATACTATGGAAGCTCCGCATGGCTATGGAAGAAATTAAAGTATCTAACGAAGAATTAAAAAAATCAAATGAGATTAAAAATGAGTTCATAGAACTTGCAGTTCATGATCTGAAGAATCCACTTTCTAATATTATCGGCTTAGCTGGAATAATAACAGAAGAAGATAATCTCGAACAGAGTGAAATTAAAGAATTAAGCAGAAGGATTTTTATATCGTCAGAGCGTATGATAAAAGTAGTTAATAATCTATTGATGAATAGAGAAATAGAACTCGATAAATTACGTGTAAATTTGGAACAGTTTGACTTAGTGCCAATTATTGAAGATATCATTGACCAAAATAAAATCGCTGCCGAAGCAAAAGATATTAATATAAACTCTAATTATCCTGGTAAATCATTATTTATTTATGCTGATATTAATTTAACAGCCCAAGTAATTGACAATCTTCTTTCTAATGCAATTAAGTTTTCTCCAAACAATAAGAATGTATGGATTGATGTATTAAAGCTTAAACCAGGTGAGACAATAGACGACGAACTGAACGTAAAGATTGAGATTCGCGATGAAGGGCCCGGTATTAGTGAAGAGGATAAGAAAAAGCTATTCGGAAGGTTTGCAAAATTATCAGCTAAACCAACCGGTAATGAGCATTCGACCGGGATCGGCTTATATCTAGTTAAGAAATTTGTGGAAGCAATGAACGGCAAAGTTATGTGCGAAAGTGTGAAAGAAAAAGGTGCAAAGTTTATAGTAATCTTATGCGGGGGCAAATCATAAATTATACCTGGAAATAACTGTTAAAAGAATAAAGTTTACTATAATTCCAATAGGGTTTCAAACGGAAAGCTGTCCGTTAAAAAATGTTTTAGACCACTTGTCACTTATCAATATAATTTAAAGAAAGTTAGAAATAATTTAAATAAATAAAAATAGCGAGGGAAATTATGGATGAGATAGAAAGGATAAAGGATCAGATTGAAAAAGCATTTTATGGCGGTGCTTGGCATGGCCCATCTATACTGGAAATATTAAATGGATTATCTTCAAGGAAAGCGGCATTAAAGCCAGTTGCCGGAGCCCATTCAATTTGGGAAATTGTACTTCATATATATGCATGGCAGAATGCCGTTAAAAGAAGACTTCAGGGAGATCCAGCAAAACTTACAGACGAAGAGGATTGGATTCAAATTAAGGACTTTACAGACCTTGCCTGGAATAAGGATTTATTAAAATTAAGAGAAAGCATAGATGAATTGATTAAAGAAGTTATGAAGTTGGATAATGTAAAACTAGAAGAAAAGGCAACAGGTCAAACTTACTCTAATTATTTTATGCTTTATGGCTTGATCCAGCATGAATCCTATCATGCAGGTCAGATAGCACTTCTTAAAAAGAATTAATAGCACAATACCAATTTAAAGGATAATCATATGGACTTTTATAAAGCCAAAGTGGATTTCCGGCGAAATAGTATATTCCTAATTTTACTTTTTTCCCTAATTGAGCTGCTTTTTCACCTATATACTAATGCTTTTGCGAGCTACGGATATTTCCGAGATGAGCTCTATTATATTGCTTGCAGTAATCATTTGGCAGCGGGCTACGTTGATCAGCCTCCGCTTTCAAGTTTTATACTGTTCATAAGTATTAAGCTTTTCGGTGATTCAATCTTTGCACTTCGATTACTTCCTGCAATAACCTCTGCCATTACTGTTATTATAACAGGTATAATTACTCGTAAACTTAACGGAGGATATTTTGCGGTTACAACCGCTTGCGCCTCGCTTGTATTTGCACCGCAGTTTCTAGGGACGAATACTATCTTCTCAATGAATTCATTTGACTGGCTGTTTTGGTCTCTGACTGCTTATCTAGTAATACTAATCATACAGTCAGATATTTCCGGAGGTATAAAAGCATCTAAGAAATATTGGATATGGCTAGGAATAGTTTTGGGATTAGGCCTTTTAAATAAAATTGATATTCTATGGCTAGGTGCAGGTTTGTTTGTTGGCCTCATCTTTTCAGAGCAGAGAAAATATTTTAAGACTTCACTTCCTTATATTGCAGGAATAATTGCTTTTGTATTATTTCTTCCTTACATAATATGGAATATTACTCATGATTTTGCAACGCTTGAATTTATGAGACGTGCAGCATCAATAAAATATTCCTCGCAGACTCCGCTTACATTTATTTCAAACATGATATTAGTTATGAATCCTTTAACTATTCCCGTATGGTTGGCAGGAATATATTATTTATTTCTTCATAAGGAAGGCAGATCCTATAAATTAATTGGATACATTTTTTTAGTTTCATTTATAATACTGATAATAAATTGGCATTCAAAAGCGGAATATATTGCACCTGCCTTCCCGATGTTATTTGCCGGCGGTGGAGTTATGTTTGAAAAGATTGCGCTTCGTAAAAGCTTTGCTTGGGTTCGATATGCAATTCCTGTAATAATTGTCTTAGTAGGATTAATACTTTTGCCATTAGCGCTTCCAATTCTTCCTGTAGAATCATTTATTAATTATACTCGGACTCTCGGCATAGCCCCAGCTACGTCGGAAGGGCAGAACTTGAAAAGCCTTCCGCAGTATTATGCGGATATGTTCGGCTGGAAAGAAATGGCAGATTCAGTTTCTGAAGTTTATTTGACTTTATCACCTTCAGAGAGAAATAAAACAGTTATATTTGCACAGAATTATGGTGAAGCAGGAGCGATAGATTTTTTTAGAAAAGATTTCCCTTTGCCAAGGGTTTTGTGCGGGCATAATACTTATTGGTACTGGGGACCCGGCGATACATCGTTTACTACGATAATTGTAATCGGCGGTAATAAGGATGATCTCCTAAAAACATGCACCACAGTAATACAAGCAGGTATGACACATTGTAAATATTCAATGCCATATGAAAATAATCTGCCGATTTATATCTGCAGAGGTGTTAAAATACCATTTGCAAAAATTTGGAAGCGAGTTAGGTTTTTTATTTAATTTTATCAGCTCAATAATACTAAAAGAGCGAACTCGAAGTCACATATATCGAACAATTATGTCAATAAACTAATCACTATTATTCTAATGACCTCTAAGGCTACTTACATTTAAATTTAGTTTAATTTATGATCAAAGCAATTTTCTGGGATAACGACGGGGTTCTCGTCGACACTGAAAAATTATATTACCGTGCAAACAAGGAAACATTCGCAAGAATAGGGATTGATCTTCCGGAAGAAGTTTATGTGGAATATTTCTTAAAGCGCTCTAATGGAACCTGGCATCTTGCCGAAGCTAAAGGATTCAATCAAGAGGAGATATCTAAGTTTAGAACCGAAAGAGATAAATTATACAGTAGACTTCTTTTGAGCGATATGAAGGTTATTGACGGAGTCAAAGAAACAATAAATAAGCTTTTTGGTAAATACAAGCTTGGCATTGTAACCAGTTCTAAGAAAGAGCATTTTGATATTATACATAAAAAATCCGGACTGCTTAAATATTTTGATTTTGTTTTGACACCTGAAGACTATGATAATGCAAAACCTGCGCCCGATCCTTATTTGAAGGCTCTTGAGGTATGCGGATATAGAAAAAAGGAATGTATTGTAATCGAAGATTCGGAAAGAGGCCTTAGGGCAGCTCTAGCTGCAGGATTAAAGTGTCTGGTTATTCCAACAGGCCTAACTATTCAAAGTGATTTTACCGGAGCTGAGAAAGTCTTAAGCAGTATTACAGAAGTCCCTGAAAATCTTTAATTACTATCCTGCTTCATCTTCTCTGACAAAATAATCTATAATGTAAGATCCTTTGCACGCGAAGATAATTTATCTATATTTAATTATATAAAAAAATCCCAGTAAGTTTTGAGGAGGACAAATATGAAAAACCAATTTCGTATTTCTACTATTGTTCCTGCATCCCCGGAAATTGTATACAAAGCATGGTTGAATTCAAAAGAGCATTCTGCATTTACAGGGACAAATTCAAAGGTAACCTCAAAGAAGGGGGGGAAGTTTTCTGCTTGGAATGATTACATTACCGGGAGGAATTTAGAACTTGAACCGAATAAACGGATACTACAAGCCTGGCGTTCAACAGACTTCCCTGAATCTGCAGAAGATTCAAGATTAGAGCTAATATTCAAAAAAGAAGGGAAAGGTACAATGCTGATTCTAATTCACAATAATATTCCAGAAGGCCAGGCAGAATCATATAAAAAGGGTTGGAAAGACTTTTATTTTATATCCATGAAGAAATATTTCAAAGAAAAATAGGTATATTTAATGATAGAAAAACTTACCAAGCTTTTCCCGCTATGGGCTGTTCTATTTGCACTAATAGCATTTCAATATCCAAAATTATTTTCTAATATCCTAAACTTAATTATTCCGCTTCTTATGGTGGTAATGTTTGGGATGGGAATGACATTAAGATGGGAAAATTTTAGAAATGTATTTAAGTCTCCCGGAGTAATTGCATTCGGAGTATTTCTTCAATATCTAATTATGCCGTTTGCAGCATTTGGAGTTGCAAAAATATTTGGACTTTCTGCAGGCTTAATGGCCGGTGTAGTATTAGTCGGATGCAGCCCAGGCGGCACAGCTTCTAATGTAATGTGTTATCTTGGAAATGCTGATGTAGCATTGTCAGTAACACTTACTGCAACAAATACCTTTGCGGCTGTGATAGCGACTCCAGCCTTTTCATATCTTTTCCTTCATCAAGTTGTGCCTATTCCATTCTGGGGCATGATGATTAGTATACTTCAAATAGTTTTAGTTCCGGTGTTGATTGGTACTGCTGTAAATTCATTTGCTGGGAATAAAATCGAAAGTATTAGAAAAATATTCCCAATTATATCAATGCTTGCAATCGTGATTATAATTGCAATTATAGTTGCATTGAATAAAAATAAAATCTTCAATGTTGATTCCGTTACTATTCTCTGTGTTTTTCTGTTGAACTCTATCGGTTATCTTCTTGGTTATTATATCCCTAAAATTTTCGGATGGGATAAAAGGATTTGCAGGACAATCGGGATTGAGGTCGGTATGCAGAATTCGGGTTTAAGTGTGGCGTTAGCAATTAAATATTTTTCAGCTGAGGCTGCACTGCCGGGTGCAATTTTCAGTGTATGGCAGAATGTATCTGCTTCTATACTTGCCGGATGGTGGAGATTTAGGGATAACAATTCGAAATGAATAATTATATAGATATGCCAATAAATTCATAGTGTCTTAGAAGCGAAAATAAAAGAGAACAATATAATTGCTGACTATTTAGCTACTAAGACACTACGATTTAACTTTCGAGGATATTAATCTTTAAACTTAGCCAGTAAATCTTTAACGGCATCTTTATGTACCATGAAGTCCATTATCTTTAGCTTGACATAATCTTCATTGTAGAAGTAATATCCTTTGTTCTTTCCATCTCTAGATCCTGAACCGGAATCTTTAATTAAGAACCATTCCTTGCCGCCTTTGTTTTCGTATCCGACAAGATGAATACCGTGGTCGTCAGTTGTAGTTTTATTATTGAACCGGAACTCCCGGGAATATTCGTTTATATATTGTGAGGGGATATCAAATGTAGGCACCATAGCACATTGAGTTTGAGAATCATATCCCGGTTCGGAAACATCTCCGCCGATTGCGAGAGTATAGCCATTTTCTATTGCGCGCGTTAAAGCTTTTATCCAATCATCGAGAGGGACATTATAATAATCTTTACTGTGCCACCAATTATCTTCAACCTTATATTCTACTTTCTGCCAGTATGGCTTTTCCATTAATGACATTACATCAACGTAATCATCAAGATTTAATCCGGTTACTTTTTCACAATATTCTTTAGGGGAGTACTCTTTCCCGTCTACTTTTACTTTTGATGGCGGTATCCCCATATAATGGTTCATAATATCTTTAACGGTTGAGATGGCTTCTTCTTCATTCCATGAGTTTGTTCTTTTTATATTTTGAAGATAGTCATCCATTTCTTTAAACATTTTACTATGGTCATGGAATTTTTGTCCTTGTTTCATGCCGGTATAATCAGTTTCGGGAACGCAGCCGTATTTCTCCCATATTCTGGGGACTGCATTAGCTTCGGAGCCTTCGCCGAATACGGAGATCCCTCTTTCCTCGATGAATCTTTTAGCCTTTTCAACGTATTCCCAGTATGCTGTGAACATTTCAGATATCTTTAGATGCTTTTTATGAATGCGGTAGATTTCAGATTCAAAAAATGAAGTAGTTGAAAAATCCCAACATGTTCCGGTGTTCCCTTGAGAGATAGGCGGATTGTACCAATAGCTTTTAAACTCGCTGATTGTATCGGGAAGATTTAAGCCAGTAAAATCCATCTTAAAGGTTTTCCGGTCTTTCTTTTCTGGTTTATTGAATTCATCAATAGCTTTTCTAATTTCCTGGAAGAATCCATGTTTAGGTTCAACAAAGATACCTTTATCGTATTCTTTCTGTTGAGCAAAAGCTACGGGAATTGAGAATATAAAAAACACAACTGTGAATATGATAAGATGACGTCTCATAGGTTACCCTTTTATTTTGTGAATAAGAAATATATTTAATTCTGACCCCTGCAAAGTTAGAAAGAAATATTTTGAAAGTTAAGCCTCCGATTAAAAATTCGTAGTAAGAAATACATTACTCTACTGGAATAGCTAAAAGAAAAAAGCTATTATAGTGAGTTGAATTTTTAGAAATTAACCGGTTTTATTTGTAAGAATCAATGGAAATAAAATGAAAATAAAAATAGCACTTTTATTTACTTTAACAGTCTATTTAACTTTTTTATCATTTGCGCAAAAGAAAGGAATGATTTCACTGATTGGAGATTGGGAATCTGAAAGTATAGAGGATTCTCATTTAACGATCATAAAAATAAATCCGGACAGTACTTTTTTAATACAAAAAGATTTAACTGCAGACTATTTATATCGCTTATCAGGTAATAGAATTATAAGGACATTATTAACTAAACATTCAGAAAAAACAGTTATCGATACAGCATATTATAAATTTACAAAAAACTCATTAATCATTACTTTCCCTAAGAAGGGAAATGATAAAATTATTGAAATGGTAAGATTGAAAGGGAAAGGCCATTCTGTTAAAAGTATAGCCGGAAATTATACATGGAAATATCCTAACGGCCATACAGCATTTTCAAAATTTACAAGAGACGGGAAATGGCTATTCAGGGTGCCGGAACAGATTATAAATGGCAAATATACTTTATATGAAGATAAAATCACTTTTTATTATTCAAATAAGCAGGCAGATTATGAAAAAAGAATGTACTTTGTTAAAAGTAATCAGCTCCTGTTAAGAGATGCAAGAACAGGCTTGCAGAGTTATTATAAAAAAGTAGATTACTTTCCAGAGGAATGAATAATTACATGTAATAAAATAGAATACTACTATTGATCTTTAAAATTTCTTTTTGCTTAAATATATTATAAAAAACACCTAACTTTGTCTGGGTGATTGACCAAATATTTAATTGTAGTTTTATTTTCTTATCTTTTATCTGAAAGGGAAAAATATCATGAAAGGAAAGCCTGCGGTACTATTCTTTATTCTTTCTATACTGCTTAATATTTCTACATTTAATCTTGCAAATTCTATGAATAATTCGCATCCAGACATTAAAGGTATCTGGCAGGGGACTCTTAAAGTCTCAAGCGTTCAATTAAGGATAGTATTTAAGATATCTCAAGATGAGGAAGGGCAGTTTAAAGCTACAATGGACAGCCCGGATCAGGGTGCAAAGGATATTAAAGTCGATTCTGTATTTTTTACAAACGGTAAAATAAAACTAGTTATTAATATTGCAAGAGGGTTTTATCTGGGAGAGTATAATCCCGATAGTAATTTCTTCCTAGGCACATGGACTCAAGGAGGAATGAGTTTTGCTCTTGATCTCAAAAAAGTAGAAAAGATAGAGGAAGTAAAGCATCCACAAGAACCTAAACCTCCTTTTCCTTATAAAGTCGAAGATGTTATTTATGAAAACAAATCTGCCGGAATAAAACTAGGCGGGACATTAACTATGCCGGAAAGTGGAGGACCTTTTACCGCAGTTCTATTAATTACCGGTTCAGGGCAGCAGAATAGAGATGAAGAACTGATGGGGCATAAACCGTTTTTAGTATTAGCAGACTATTTAACCCGGCAAGGCATAGCTGTACTTCGGGTCGATGATAGAGGTATAGGAGAATCGACAGGTAACTTCGCTGCTTCGACTTCAAAAGATTTTGAAACCGATGTTCTTTCAGGTGTTGAGTATCTTAAAAGCAGGAAGGAAATTAATCCAAAAGAGATCGGGTTAATTGGGCACAGCGAAGGCGGTATGATAGCTCCTATGGCAGCAGTTGAATCAAAGGATGTTGCATTTATAATATTAATGGCAGGCACAGGAATTGCCGGCAAACAAGTCATATTAACTCAAACCGAGGCAATCGGGGAATTAATGGGTATTCCTAATGATAAGATTAAGCAGGGACTCGATGTAGACAAAAAAATGTATGAAGTAATCAGAGAAGATAATGACAGCGTGCATGCTGCCGGTGAATTGAAAAAGATCTTCTATAAAAGTTATAATGGTTTGAGCGAGGGTGAGAAAAAGGGAAAGGGTGATCCTAAAGCAGAATTTGAAGTATTGTTGAAAAGAATAATGTCTCCATGGTTCAGGTATTTTATTGCTTATGATCCATATCCAGTACTTAAGAAAGTAAAGTGTCCTGTGCTGGCAATAAATGGTTCTAAAGATGTACAGGTGCTACCAGAAGAAAATCTAAGCGGGATTAAAAAAGCCCTGCAGGAAGGCGGTAACAAAAATTTTGAAGTAAAAGAGCTTAAAGGACTGAACCATCTTTTTCAAAATGCTGAAACAGGATTGCCTGATGAATACGGGAAGATTGAAGAGACTATTTCACCTCTTGCACTGAAAACAATCTCAGATTGGATTTTGAAGATTTCAAAAGAATAGGCACTCTGATATAAGAATGTTGGATTCTGGATACTAGATGCCGGATTCTAAATGTTAAAAACCAGCACCCAGTACCAGAACCCTTATTAAGATACTGGCTTCAGTGAATCTTTCCTCCAATCTCTCCATTAGGGAATTTTTGAGTATGCACCAATACATAAGTATCACCTGAATTCATCCATGAGCGAAGTGTATCAAGATTAATATCCTTGTCAGTTATGGTGCCTTTAGAAAGCAAGCCGTTGAACTTTCCGGTAATTTTTCCTTTATAGAGCCAAACAGCAATAGGCCCTTCTTTGCCGAACCGGCCATGATGGATGTGTGCCATTGAAACGCTGTCTATGTCATACACATAAAGCTGATATGAAAGAGACTTACCGTCTTTGCTGAATCTAAATTCCGCACGTCCCCTTGCTTTTGTTTTTCCGTAAGAAGAAAGCATCTTAGATGCGAGCTCTGCCTTATATGTATTCTTTACCTTTTTTACATTTGAAGGCAGATTTGAATACCCTGAAAGAAACATAATGATGACGAGAGTAATAAAAGAGACTAATAACTTTTTCATAGCTACTCCTAATGTTAATAAATTTCATTAAACATAAGAGATATCTGTTTTTTTATTTGTGATATTTGGTATGTTATAAATATTTTTGAAGGGTAAAAATTAGAGTAAAAAATGAGCCTAAAAGAATTAAGAACTTCCCTCCTGAATAGTTCCAGTAAAGAACAAGCAAAAGTAGCACAATGGTTTTTTAAGACAGGTAAAGGAGAATATGGCGAAGGTGATGTTTTTATCGGCATCAAGGTCCCTGTTATCCGATGTATCGTAAAGAAATATAGTGATTTAACGGCTGACGAAGTTCAAGAATTGCTATCTTCCAAAATACATGAAGAACGATTAACAGGCCTGTTGATATTGGTTTTTAAGTTTTCTAGATGCGAAGAAGAAGAAAGGAAAAATATTTATAGTCTTTATTTGAAAAATACAAGATATATAAATAATTGGGATCTCGTTGATCTTTCGGCACCACAGATTATGGGCGGATTTTTAATGGATAAGGATAAGGGAATTCTTAAAGATCTTGCATTATCTGAAAATCTTTGGGAAAGGAGAATTGCAATGATGGCAACTTTCCAGTTCATAAAAACAAATCATTTTAATACTGCACTTTTAATTGCCGAAAAGCTTTTGAATGATAATCATGATCTGATTCATAAAGCAGTTGGCTGGATGCTGAGAGAAATAGGTAAAAGGAATTTAGAGGCAGAGGAAATATTTTTAAGAAAGCATTACAAAACTATGCCGCGCACAATGCTGAGATATGCAATAGAGAGATTTCCTGAGAGGAAAAGAAAAGCATACCTTCATGGGAAGATTTAGGAAAGAGGGCAGAGATCAAGTGTCAGAATCTTGTTCAGTTTGTATATTTACTATATGATTTTGAGGATTAAATTAGGATTAAATATGATTAAAGAAGTAATATAGGTTCTAATGTAAAATAGGAAGAGATAGTGCATGCATTTGCTGAATTTTTCAAAGATATAAAACCGGCATCAAATATAGTTGAGGTAAAAGTGTTAATAAGTTTGGAAATGCATGTTAAATTCTAAGCTACTGCATTATTAAATGAATAGTATATTTTCACAGAAAGGTAAAAGATGCAAAGTTCAAGTAAACTTAAAGGCGTTTGCCAGATATGCAGAAAAGAAAAATTCATTTCTGATCTGATGCCTGCATTATCCGTAAGGCAATCTATAGTTGATTTGATAAATGCCAAAGGTTATAATTGGGACACTAAGGGATTTATTTGTTTGGATGATCTGAATGAATTTCGCAATGATTATATTCAGAAAATACTTCAAGACGAAAGTGGGAATGTTTCGTCGGTTGAAAAAGAAGTATTAGACAGTATTGCAGATAAAGGCATTTTATCTAAGAACATAGGCGAGACCGTAGAAAGAAGCCTGACTTTTGGCCAGCGGCTTGCTGACCATATTGCACAATTTGGAGGGAGTTGGTTCTTCATTTCGATATTTGGGATTTTTCTGTTTATATGGATGTTGATAAATATAATCGTGATGACATCGCATCCGTTTGATCCTTATCCTTTTATTCTTCTTAATTTAATTTTGTCTTGTATCGCAGCGATTCAAGCCCCGATAATTATGATGAGCCAGAACCGTCAGGAAGAAAAAGATAGGCAGCGAGCCCTATACGATTATCAGGTAAATCTCAAGGCGGAGCTGGAAATCAGGCTGCTGAACGATAAAGTTGATCATTTACTGCTGCAGCATGGACAAAGAATGATGGAGATACAACAGATCCAGATTGAACTAATGGAAGAGATTTCAAATAAAATACAGAATAAAAGATAATAAATATTAAATTACACATCCCTGTTAATTATATGAGAAGAATAATCTGCCATTTAATTTCCGCATTTTTAATTTTCACAGTTATTAGCCAAGCCGGGACTCAGAATCAAATTTCAAATATACAACGTGAAGATTCATTGATAACAAACCTTCCAAAATATTTTTATAAAAGATTTGAGGGAAATGTAGGCGATAAGTATACTATAGTAATGAATTTAAGCAGGCGTGATACAATATTGGAAGGGAATTATTATTGCACTAAAAAAGGGATCCCAATTTTCTTAAATAATAACAGCAGGATTGATGATGATGGAAATATATACCTGCAAGAAGAGATCGGGAATTATGATACATCATATATTCCTTTATTATCAGAAGAATTCAAAGGCAGATTTATAAATGCACATGAGATAAAAGGTTACTGGGAAAAACCTAATAATAAAGGCATAATTGATTTTATTCTTCGGGAAAAATATCCCACAGGCTGCGCTTCATTAGAAATTAAAAGATTTTCTAGAGAATATAGTAATGGGAGTGAAAAAGCTGATATTGAATTTCTTTTCCCATCGTTGATAAATTTCCCTGATAAAAATGCTGCAAGAATTATAAACTCTAAAATTGAAAAAACATTCCTAACAGATTATAACATCGGTGACCGAAATACAAATTGGAAAAGTTATGATGAGATGACGAATGATTTTGTAAATAGGTATAAAGGTTTTATTAACGATACCTCACTGTCATTAGATTATAAGCCAATGTGGGAGAATAATTATTTTACCAATGTAATTTTTAATTCCGATAATATCCTTTCTTTGGAAAATATTGAGTTTCGCTTTGAAGGAGGTGCGCATCCTTTAACATTCTATATTTATGCAAATTATGATTTAAAGACTGGGAATAAAATTACTCTTGATGATTTGTTAGTACCAAATTATAAAGCAGAATTAGATAAAATTGGTGAAATTGAAATCCGGAAAACCTATACTATTAAAAATGGAGTAAGCTTTGAGAAAGCAGGTTATTTTATTAAAGAAAACGAATTCCATCTTAATAATAATTTTGCAATAACTAAAGCAGGTTTATTATTTCGCTTTGGTCAATATGAGATTGGGCCTTATGTTATAGGGGCCCCAAGCGTATTTATCCCTTATAAGGAAATAAAAAGCTTGGTAAAACATAAAGGACTGCTAGAATCGTTTGACAAATAATAATATTCGACAAATCCCACAAGATTATATCTTAGGCAAGATTAAATGCTTGAGCTGTCATTAGGATGAATTAACAAATGAAACATTTTATCAGGATGCAAATCCAAGTTCATGAGTATATATTATATTAGTTTGAATGATTTTTAATATTTCAATCGAAATATTTTTGTAGTAATTTCGCAGTATAAAAATAAAGTATAGTGTAAATGGCAGCAATAAAAAATGTTATCCATCCTGGTGTAAAGATCGGGCATATTCATCTTACGGTTTCGGACCTGGAGCGGTCATTAAAATTTTACCGCGACCTTCTTGGTTTTGAAATAACTACCACCTTCGGCAATTCAGCAGTGTTTTTATCTGCAGGAGGTTACCATCATCATATCGGATTAAATACCTGGCATGGTAAAGGAGCTACGCCGCCTCCGACGGGGCATACAGGCATGTATCACTTCGCAATTCTTTATCCAAATAGAAAAGAATTAGCTCGGATTGTAAAAAGATTATATGAAATAAATTATCCGGTTGAGGGAGCATCAGATCATGGAGTTTCAGAATCAATTTATCTTACAGATCCCGACAGTAATGGAGTAGAGCTTTATTGCGATAAGCCTTTGGATAAATGGCCGATAGATGATGAAGGACATCTTCAGATGACAACAACACACCTTGATGTTCTTAATCTTTTATCAGAGTTAGACAATGATGATTAGTTAAATAAAGCAGAGGTTATATGGAGAGTGGAAAAATCCATTTATTGGGATTTGCAGGGAGCATAAGAAAAGCTTCGTGTAATACCGGGTTGCTTAGAGCAGCGCTTGAGGTAATGCCTAAAAATATGGAAATGGAAATTTATAGCTTGGCAAATATCCCTTTATATAACGGCGATACGGAAGCGAATCCTCCAGCGTCAGTAGCTGAATTTAAGAAAAAGGTTGCAGAAGCGGATGCACTGCTTATTGCAGTAACGGAATATAATTATTCGATATCCGGTGTATTAAAGAATGCAATTGATTGGGCTTCTAGACCGGTGAAGGACTCACCGCTTAGTGGGAAACCTTTTGCTATGATGGGTGCAGGCGGACAATTAGGAACAGCTCGGGCTCAATATCATTTTAGGCAGCTTGCAGTTTATACAAATATGATTACGTTTAACAAACCCGAGCTATTTGTCCCTAATTCATTCGATAAATTTGATCAGAATGGGAAATTGAAAGATGAAAAGGTAATGGCACTTATTAAACCTCTTCTTGAAGCCCTATCTGTTTTGGTTAAAAGATTTCAAGTAAAAGTTGAATAATCCCATTTTACTATTATGGTATTAAGGACATTTAGAATAATTTATATAAATAAGTAAATTTATTTATTATTGCCCCCAATCAATTTGGGAAGTCGTAATAATATTTTTCCAAAATCCAGTAGGGACGTTACCGGGATCTACAAACTGCCAGGAGACAGTATCTAAACCTGTTAAGCCGAGATATTCTTCAACCGCCGGTGATACATCTAAACCGGAACTATTATTTATTGTTTGATTGCGCGGAAGAGATGTTCCAAAAACATAGCCGGAATCATCGTAAAAGTAGGGCCCGCAGTCTTCCCACTGTGCATATACAGACTTGCTGCCCTTTGTAATTTTAATCCATTGATTTTTACACATCGATTCATAAGCTGACCACTTTTTATATTTTGCCCAATAGATTTCAGTGTAAGCACTCTGACGGCGATTACCATTCTCATCGAAATCATTATATGGCAAAGCAAAATAAAATGGATTTTCTTTAGGAATAAACCCTGCAGGGAGGTAGCCATTACGATTATTTGGATCGTCTACACCACCGTAATGGGCAAGCCAATGAATATCCCATGAACTTTCAGAATTTGGAATATAGCCATTATTGGAATCTGAAGGTTCCCCTACCCAAAAAAATGTTGCTGTTATAGCAGTGTGAACAGGATAGTAAAAGGACGGCGGATTGTTAATATTATTGTTCTTGCATGAGACAAGGAATGTCAATAAAATATAGGCTGGAATAATCTTTTTCATAAGTAGTAATAATTCAAATTTCTTTGACTGCTAATATCCTTAATCTTTTATAGTCTATAAACCATTTCCCGTCTTTAATGTTTCTCGCTGAAAGATAATCTTTAATTTCGTTTAATAGATTATCTTTAGTTTTTGATTCAATGCCATCAAAAAATTGTTTAGCGAATACTTCAAGCCAGTCTAAAATATCAACTCCTTCACCAAGGAAGGTATCTCGATCAAAGCGAGAAGCAAATTCTATTCCAAAGCCGTACTTTCCTAAGAGAGAAGTATATTCGCCAATCGAAGGGAAATACCAATTTATATTTTCTCCCTTTTCTTTAAATCCATTGGACAGAAAAGTACTATTTAGAGCTTCTACAATGTTTTTTATATTATCTTTACCGCCGAACTCTGCAACAAATCTTCCTCCTATCTTTAAAGCTTCGGAGATGCACTTAACTACTTTCTCTTTTTCGGGTATCCAGTGTAATACTGCATTCGAAAATACCTTGTCAAATTTATCCGGAAATGTAAAGTCTGTTGCGTCCATTATAAGAAAGTTTAATGAAGGATAATTTTGTATTGCCGTATTTATCATTTCCGGTGAGCTGTCGATACCGGTAACAACAGCCCCGGAGTCGGAAATCATTTTAGTCAAATGTCCAGTACCGCAGCCGAGGTCTAAAATTCTATCTTCGGGTTTCGGATCAAGTAATTCCAGAAGATCTTCGCCGTATTTAAATACGTAATAATGTTTTTTGTCGTATAATTCAGAGTTCCAATCTTTTTTCATAATAATCCTAAATTATAATTTCTTCGCCGGATCTAGCAATGTAAACTTCAGTGCTTTTATTCTTCTTTTTGATTTCTCTTTTCATCCATACAATACCGTCTGGTTCGCCGTGGACAAGGATTACTTTTTGAGGCCTTAATTTATTGACTATCTTTATTAATCCCTCACGCCTTGAATGAGAAGGAAATCTGAATTTCTGAATAAAACATTTTATTACTTCAGATGTGAATTCGTTAAGCTGTATAGTATCGCCTTTATTATAGTTTGCAAATTTATACCCGGGTGTACTTTCTTCCATAAAACCGACTGTGAAGATTGCTGAATTATTCTGTTTTATCCAATATCTTGCTAAATTATATGATGCAGTCCCTTCCATCATCATACCGCTTGGTGCCAGTACGATGCACGGGTTCTTAAATAAATTACCCGGCTGAGTCACTTCATAGATATTATTTCGAGGAATAGAAGAAATTTCAATATCCGGATCAATTCTATTGACAACATATCTATTATAATCATAAATCCTGCTTATCTTTTCTGCTACTCCGCCGGTGTAAATATCAGTTTGCGTAATTTTCCCGCTACGCATTAAGTTCCAAATTACCGTAAGAATTTCTTGTGTCTTTCCTAAAGAAAATACAGGAATTAAAATGGAGCCGCCATCTTTCATTATTTTATTTACGGACTTTGCGAATCGGAGTGCTTCATCTTTCCATTTTAGAATAGTTGTTGAATCAGTATTTCCATATGTTGATTCAAGTATTAATGTATGAATTTCAGTATCCGGCAGCTCAGCCCCTGGAGTTAATTCCTGGTTGTCGAGACTTATATCTCCTGTATAGAATATTTTCTTTCCATTAGATTCAAGTAATATCCCTGCAGATCCGAGAATATGCCCGGCATCGAATAAGTTAACCTTTATATGATTATCAGAGTTAGTATAACCTTCTATTTCAAATTCATCTTTATAAGCTTTATAGTTAATTGAGCGGATTAACAGATCTATCTCTTCATGAGTATAAATTTGGAGCTGATCAGGATCTGAAATTTTCTCTTTCATGATTGAAACTGCATTATGCAAAGTAACCTCAGCAAGAGCACGTGTTTGGGGTGTAGTCGTAATTTTTAAGTAAGGATGCTTCTTAATAAGAAAGGGTAAAGCTCCAAGATGATCATGATGAGCATGTGAAATTATTACATGATCCAATTGTTTACCTGAAATAAGGTCAAATTGAGGAAGCGCTTCAGTGCCTATTTTTTGTGGATGCATTCCGCAATCTAAAATTATTCCTATGCCCGAAATATTCAAGTAAAAACAATTAGCGCCGATCTCTCCAGCGCCGCCAAGTGGTAGAAATTTTGTTAACAATGATATTTTTCAAAAAATTTATATAATATAATTTCAATTTATAACTAATATCCCCTGATCCAAATATTCCAAAAGCAAAACTAATTCAGCTCTTTTATAAATCACAACTGTAGAGCTCTTCTTATGCACTTATATTAAATTGTTAAATTGAGCCTTTCGTCCATTATTAGCTCCCATTTGAACAAAATAGTTTGATATTCAAAAATAAAACTAATAACATCGCTATAGTAAAAGGAAATAATATATAAGAAACCTAAACTTTTTTCCTTTTAACCTAAATATTAAAAATAAACTGTAACATTTTTGAAACTTATTTCGTCTTTAAGGTAGAGATGTTAAAAAATCTTAGATATAAAATCCTAATCAAGGAGCATAAAAGCAGAATTTACAGTTATTCGTGTTTTATGCTTAAAAATAGCCTCGATGCTGATGACGTTACTCAGGAAGTAATGATTAGGATCTGGAACAATATAGATAATTTCGATTTCGGTTCTGCGAAATCCTGGATAATGAAAACGACACACAATCTGTGTTTAGATTATTTAAGGAGAAGGAAGGTGAACTCGCAAAGAGAATATACGACAGTTGAAGGAGACGAAGTACAGATTAGAGCGCCGTATTACTTAAGTGACCCTGAAATATGTACAAGGCGCGAAATTATGAAAGAGAAAATCAACGCAGCAATGGAGCGGCTGCCCGATTTGTTAAGAGAGATTTTTATAATGTATGAGATGCAGGGATTTAAGTACAAAGAGATTAGTGAAATTCTAAATATTCCGCTAAACAGTGTAAAAGTATATCTGCTGCGTGCCAGGAAAAAAATGCAGGAAGAATTAAAGGATTTTAAGAATGAAACGATCGAATATAATTGATGAAAAATTACTTAATAGTATAATCTCAACTGCATACGGTGATGCGAATATAGTTGAGAGACTTAAAGTTTATTTTTATTATATAAAAGACCCTCGGATAAAAGAGCTGTTTAATGAATACAAACAAACGGCTGGTGCGGTTCATTCTTATAAAAAGCTTGACTGTCCTGATAAAATATTACAATTAACTTACGCTAAAATTTACGGTGAAGAAATTAGGCGACGAAACAAAGCTCGATTTATTCGTTTTGCTTCTGCAAGACCGGTAATTGTAACAACAGCATCTTTAATAATAATTGCATTAGTTGGTTTATTCATGCTAAACAGGCAGCATGAAGAAAACCAATATTCAAAGGCTGATGTATTAAAAGCAGAAACGCAGGTAAAACAATCACTCGCGATTGTCGGCAGAGTATTTAGAAAGACAGAAAACAAATTAACAGAAGATGTTCTTGAAAAGCATGTTACTCCGCCGATCAAGAAAAGTTACGATACGATTAACAACTTATTAAATGGAGGTTAGCTATGAAACGGTTATTATGTATTATTTCGGTTATAATGTTCTTTGCGGTAGTGTCGATTCTTGGGCAGAACAAAGAAGATTATTCAAACGATCCAGGTTATATGGACTTTGGAGACCTTGCACCATTCATGAACAGTGACAACATGACTGAAGTAAATATTGAAAGCTATTTATTGAAGATGGTCAGTAATATGACGGCAAAGGATGACCCCGAATTGTCGAGCCTTTTGCAGGGATTAAAACTAGTAAAGGTATATTCATTTAAAGTGGAAGGGAAAAATGTCAGAGAAATTTCCGGTAAGATAGATCAAATAGATAATAAACTCTCAAATAAAGACTGGAACAGGATTGTAAAAGTGAAAAGCAAAGGTGAGAATACAAATGTTTATATAAAAACTACACCCGATCAGAAACATATAGTTGGCTTGGTAGTGACTTCGCTTGAGAAAGACGGTGAGGCAGCATTTGTAAATATTGTAGGTAAGATTGATATGGATGCACTCGGCAGACTTGGCAATAAGTTCGATATACCATCACTTGAGAAAATTCACAAGTAGGAATTAGGAGCAGAAATCATGAAAACAAAATTGATACTGGCTTCATTGCTGCTGATCTTTTCTGGTATATTCTTTTTGGGATGCTTCGGGGTCGATAGTAATTTTTCAAAGATTAAGAATGAAGTTTTTTCAACTGTAGGAGTTCAATTCAATAAAGATATTGAATTTGGGATCGGCCCTGCGGGGTTATCCTTTGTTTCTGTAGTCGTTAACATAAGCGATGCAGATGTAGAAACTTGTGAAATAATTAGGCACCTTTCAAAAGTCCAGATTGGAGTATATAAGAAATATCAGCCTGTAAGCAGATTGGCAGCCATACAAATCCTAAGAAATATTGATGATAGAATGCTAAGCGGTGGGTGGAGTTGTATAGTTAAGGATTATGATAAAAGTGATGTTTCTACTATTTATGTCAAACATACTGAAGATTCTAAGCTTCGTGAATTATTCATTGTGAATTTATCAAAAGATGAGTTGACAATTGTTAATTTGAAAGGTAGGCTGGATGAAGTAATACCTTTTATTATTAAAGATAAAAATATGAGTTTTTAATACAAGGGTTAAGAATATTATTTCGAGGCCTTCTTTAATTTAATCGGAGCGCTGACATTATCAACATATAGGAGTAGTATTCCATTGTCAAAAGCATAACGGTATTTCATTACTGTTGTTCCTCTTGAGACTACTGTAACATTATTCCCTACGACGGAATATTTTCCAGTGACATTACGGAGAACATTTCTTAATTCTAATTTACCGTTAGGTCTAAATATTAATACATTCCTCCGGATGCCAGTCGTATTTATCCATTCTCCAATTATCCCTGTGCCTGGACGAGCTTTGCCATTAAGTCGCACTAGTTTATTTACAATTTCTTTATTCCCCTGAGTTGTAACTTCATATAGTGTATCTAACCTGACCAATATAATTGTAGTATCGGTTTGAAGGCTTTTCAACGAAGGTATTTTGTAAAATGAAATTAGGCGGTTTCCGATCAGTTTATAATTACCATTTAAGCCTGATGTCAGCATGTATCTGAACTTATTTTCCGGCATAAATTCATAAGTAATTGATGTTTCGGATGTTTTATTTATAGTTTCCCATTTCCCGAGCAATTTCTTACCGGAAGTCTCATTGCCTTTCTGCGGGTAAGATGCTGAATTAATTATTAAGGATAAAGATAAGATAAATACCGAGAAAATAGAGTGCATGATTTTCCTTTTAATTCAAATATAATTTTATTGGCAGGTCAAAATTATGTTTAACGATTTTTATAATCAACAATATCCATTAGATGGTTCTCATAATAACATATTGTTCTAATTGACGACGGCATTTAGGTTTTGAAATTTAGGTATATTATTCTAGCTATTTATTTAGTTCTTCTCTTCTATGTCGGAGATAAGTTTTTAATGTAATAATCTGGGCTGCACAAACTATAGTGAAAACACCAATTAGGATTAAAATTACAGGTAGTGTCATTATTCTCTTTCTAGTAAATATTAATTATTAATTGATCCGTCATGCAAATATAAAGATTTATGGAAGCTTTCAGAAACAATATTTTGATGCAGATTAAATCAGTCACAATTTAATTGAAAAACTGAAAACCTTCATTTACAGGCTATCCTCTGGATTTCTACCTTTATAAAGATTAAATTTCTATAGAAACTCTAAGAGGTTTATATGTTTGGAAATACTTTTATCCGTTTATCTTCAGTAGCCTCTCCAAAGGAAATAAATATCATACAAGCAATTTTGTTTTCTATTCTATTAAGTTTAAATTTTTTTAATCAAAACTATTCCCAGAATAAACATAAAAGTAAAAATATGGAGATAAAATTATACAGTTCTGCATTCAAGGATGGAAATTTTATTCCGCCTAAATATACATGTGAAGGAGCGAATATTTCTCCGCAACTCCATTGGAACAATATCCCAAAAGAGACAAAATCATACGCTATCATAATGGACGATCCTGATGCGCCTAGCGGTAATTTTGTCCATTGGATTATTTATAACATACCGGCTTCACTAAAGGAACTTCATGAAGATGTAACACCTTCACGTAATATAGATGATGAAGTAATGTTCGGTACAAATGATTTCGGAAGGATTGGATATGGCGGGCCCTGCCCTCCTTCAGGCAAGCCGCACCGTTACTTTATCAAGATATATGTGCTGGATACAATACTTCATCATCTTGAATCCGGTGCAACCAAGCAGCAGCTCCTAAAAGCAATGGAAGGGCATATTATAGCTGATGGAAAGCTCATGGGCAGGTACCAGAGAGGGAATTAATTTAAGCCGGAGTTCCAGTTATATAATGGACAAGCAGATCAATAACAAATTCTTTCTCATCTATTACAGCTTTAACAACATCACCTATTGATATGATGCCGTCGAGCTTATGGCTAGTAAATACGGGTAAATGCCTTACCCGTTTATTTATCATTAGTGCCATACATTCTTCTGTACTCATAGAGGTGTTAACATAAAGTACTTTTGAAGACATTATTTCCTTTACTAAGGTATCTTTCGACAGTTTCCCCTGAAGAATAACTTTCCTAGCATAATCCCTTTCAGACATTATCCCCTCAACATTCCCATCCTTTAAAACTAATACTGCGCCTATCTCTTTGTCCGCCATTAATTTGAGCGCTTCGAAAACAGTTGTTTCAGGCGTAACAGACCAAATCTCGTTCCCCTTCTTATAAAGAATTTCTTTTACGGTCTTCATGGGATACCTCATTATTTCCTAATTTAGTTATTTCATTTTTCTTGCAAATAATCCTCTGCTAATAAACTCGTTTGCATTCCTTAAATAAGTAATTATGCTTTCTCTGTTCAATACACCGATTATACGGCCCTCTTCTAAAACAGGCAATTGATTTACTCCTGATTTATCCATTTTCTTCAGGGCATCCCACAACGGGTAATTTACGTCAACCATTTCGGCTTCTGGTTCGGGTATCATTATCTCTGTTACTAATGTAGTAGGCCACCTATCCTGCTGGATATTTTTAATTTTATGCAATGTTAAAAGCCCTACAATCTTTTCGTCTTTTTTCACAAACAAAGTTCTTCTTCCAATTCCCAGAATATGATTATCCATTACTTCTTGTATTTTTGTATCATCCGGGATAATAGCAAAGTCTCTGGTCATTGCTTCAAATACAGTATGCCCTGTTAAATTATCCTCTAAATACCGCTGCTGAAGCTGAGACATTGCAGCGCTTTCTAAAAACCATCCTATAAACGCTATCCATATACCATTATTAAAATCACCGCCGAACATTAATATTGAGCCAGAGAAAATAAAAAGGAAGCCAATGAATCTCCCGATTATGACTGCTATGTAAGTTGCATGCTTAAAATCCTGAGTATAACCCCAAACAGCAGCCCGGAATACCCGTCCACCGTCTAAAGGGAATCCGGGTATTAAATTAAAAATTGCAAGGACTAAATTAATATATGCAAGGTATTCGAATAGAGCAAAAATAAGTATAAATTGTCTTAATGTTAGTTGGAAAAGATAAAATATTCCTGCTAAAAGAAAGCTTACTATAGGCCCTGCAATAGCGATCCAAAATTCAGCAGAAGCTTTCGGAGGTTCACCGGCTATCTCAGCAACTCCGCCGAATAAAAATAGAGTAATTTGCTTTACCTTAATTTTGTAGTGAATTGCAACTATAGAATGACCAAGCTCATGAAGTAGAACGCTAACGAAAAGCAAAATTGAAGTAGCGGCTCCGATAATCCAATATTGAAGTGAATTCCATTTTTTAAATTCATTTGGGAAATATGAAGTAGCTAGAGTCCAAGTCAGCAATAAAAATATTAGGAACCAGGTATAGTCCAGTCCAATTGGAATTCCGATAATCTTTCCTAATGGTATATTATGCTTTTTCATTCAAAAATCAAATAATCCGTATATAATATATGAAGACAAATATAATTTAGCTAATTAGGATAAAACTGTCATAGTACTTATGTGTGTTTTTTCACCATCTGAAATTTAATTTTAGATGAGTTTATTAAGCTTTAACTACGGTTAAACTTAATTATAAATAAGGAAAATTGTACATCGAATAATCGCATGTGTTAAATAGATATGAACAAAAAAGGCGATAAAATAAGTTTTTATTTAATTTAATATAGAATAATTATACTATCTGAATAATAATACAAATTTATATTACCACGTTTACTCAATTTAAGTTGGTTTTTAATATTATAATATTTCCAATAATGGTAGAAATTAAACTACTTAAATTTTCACACGATAATCTTATAGTGCATATTTTAATTTAATTTTTGGGGGTATTATGACGCGGAAGATATGAATTATTACTCAAGTCTAAATTACCCAATTAATCATTTAATTATTTAAACTTATATTAAGGAGTAAATTATGTATAAAAATCAATCCAACATTGTTAAGAACCGGATGCATCTTAAAGTAGATGGGAAAGTTGATGTTGCGGAGATGAAGCTATGGTCAGAAGATCTTCTTAATAAACTGAAAAACTTAAGACCAGGTTTTAGTGTAATTTCTGAGATCATGAATTTTCAACCGACTACTGAAGAAGGCAGACTAATTTTAGTTGAAACACAGCGAAAGGCAAAAGAATTGGGAATGGGGCATGTAGTCCGGATAGTAAAAAATAATAATTATGTAGCAGCTACCCAGTGGCAGAGGAGTTCGAGGTCAGTTGGTTATGCCGCTATGGAGGCAGAAAGCCTGGAAGCTGCCGAAAAACTTTTGGACGAAATTGAGAAGTAGGAAAAGCTCGCCGTTTTCTAAAACCCTTAATCGTTTCTTTTGCATGATAAGACTTAATTCGCCTTTTTCATCCCCAAAATAGTGCGTTTATCTGCAATTATTGTCAATCTGACTTTGTTAAAATTAGCTTATATAAGTGATCCATTAATAGGCCTGATTAGTTCGCTCTAAATTAAGATATCCTGAATAGATTAGAGATACAATTTCATAGTTATTACTTTTCGGAGAGCAGTTTTGCTTGTATTGAGCAAATAGAATCTTCCCTATTTCTGTTCCATCGATTATCAATACAGGAAAATCAATTATTGCAATCCTTGCTTCAATATTATATATACCCTGCATCCTTATATTTTTAATGACCCGATGTTAAACAAAACAATATTCTTAATCCTTTGCATTATTCTTAGGCGGGAGCATATTCCAATTATTCCCATCGCGGGCGATTAAAGCTTCTGCTTCTTCAGGTCCCCATGTGCCAGAAGAATAGTTCGGGAAGTCTGGTGAACCTGAAGATTGCCATGAATCCAAAATAGGCATAATAACTTCCCATGCTGCTTCCACCTGATCTCCTCGCATAAACAAAGTTGCATCACCCAACATCACATCAAGCAGTAAAGTTTCGTATGCTTCCGGCGGATCGGTAGAATAAGCGTTATCGTAATCGAAAGTCATTTCGACAGGGTTTAATATCATTTTAAGGCCGGGCTTCTTGGCCTGGAACCTGAGCCTGATTACTTTATCAGGCTGTATATTTAATATAAGCCTGTTAGGCTGCCAGTTCTCAACCGACTCTGAGGGAAAAGCACGATGGGGAACAGGTCGAAATTGTATTGTAATTATTGAAATTCTTTCAGATAATCTCTTACCTGTGCGCAGATAAAAGGGAACATCTTGCCAGCGCCAGTTATCTATAAAGAATTTTATTGCTGCAAAAGTTTCTGTAACTGATTTCGGATTTACTCCTGGTTCTTCACGATAGCTTATTACACGCTGTCCCTCAATCCAGCCTTTAGCATACTGACCTCTTACTGCATATAAATGGACATCTTCATGCTTATATTTTCTGATGGCGCGGAGAACATCGACTTTTTTATTCCTGACCTCATCCGCATTAAATGAGACTGGAGGCTCCATTGCAACAAGGCATAGAAGCTGAAGAAGATGATTCTGAATCATATCTCTTAACGCACCGGCATTATCGTAATATCCTCCCCGGTGCTCGACACCAACTTGTTCTGCTACGGTAATTTGAACATGATCAATATAGTTTCTGTTCCAGATTGGTTCAAATAAAGCATTAGCAAACCTGAATGCCAACATGTTCTGGACAGTTTCTTTGCCGAGGTAATGATCTATCCTATATACTTGATGCTCATCGAAAAGTCCGCATATTATTTTATTAAGGTTCCGCGCACTATCCAGGCCGTGTCCAAAAGGCTTTTCAACAACTATCCTCGCTGATTCTTTATCGAAGGCAATATTTGATTTACTAAGCTGCTCAGCTATTGATTCTATGAACTTCGGCGGGATTGCCATGTAAAATATTCTATTCGATTTCCCGTTCCAGCTTTTCTCTACCGCCTCAATTTTTTTTGAGAGGTTATTATATGTCTCCTGATTTGTAAAGTCGGCTTTCTGATAACTAAGCATTGCCGAGAATTTATTCCAATCCTCAGGCTTTACTTTACCCGATCGTGAAAATTGATTTATACCGTCAAGTACTCTTGATCTGAATTCATCGTCTGTCATATCTTTAATATCGAGTCCGATAGCTGCAAAATTATTAGGCAGCCAGCCATCGAGGTACAGATTATAAAATGCCGGAAAGATCTTACGCCAGCTTAAATCACCGCCTGCGCCAAAAATTATAATTATTGTATTATCAGGTTTCCTTGCAGATAGCATATTAGCTCCTTAAATATGACTCCATTGAGTATGGAAAATTCCTTTTTCGTCAATCCTCTCATATGTATGAGCACCGAAATAATCGCGCTGTGCTTGAACTAAATTTGCCGGCAGCCATTCACTCCGATAAGAGTCAAAGTAAGCGATTGATGCAGAAAATCCCGGCACCGGTATACCGCACTCTATTGCAGTCTTTATAATTGCTCTAACATCTTCCTGTTTATTTAAAATCTGCTTAGATAATAATGGATCTATAATCAGATTGGGAAGATTCGGAGCTTTCTCAAATGCTGATCGGATATCTTCAAGAAGAGCCGCACGAATAATACATCCACCGCGCCAAATCTTCGCTACATTTTGAAGGCTAATAGCATATTTGTATTCATCAGATGCACGTTTTAGCATAGCCATTCCCTGTGCATATGTAATAACTATTCCAAAGTAAAGAGCCCTCTCGAGCTGTTGAATAAATGGCTGACCCTCTTCTTCTATTTTTGAATCTGGTCCATACAGAACTTCCGCTGCTTTTTCGCGTTCAGTTTTATAAGCTGACATATCACGCATTGAAACTGCAGCATCTATAGTCGGTACAGGAACCTGAATTTCCATTGCGTCCTGCGAAGTCCATTTACCTGTGCCTTTCTGTTTTGCCTCATCGAGTATTTTGTCAATTAGGCTTCCGCCGGTATCATCGTCTTTCTTTGAAAAAATATCAGCAGTAATCTCAACAAGAAATGATTGAAGTTCTTTATTATTCCAATCCGAAAATACTTTATGCATTTGTTCATTTGTAAGTCCTAATCCCCGCTTCATTAGGTCATAAGATTCGGATATAAGCTGCATCAATCCGTATTCAATTCCGTTATGCACCATTTTTACATAATGCCCTGCTGAACCGGGGCCTAGATAAGTAACGCACTTTTCATTATTATATTTCGCAGACGCAGCTTCAAAAATGGGTCTGACAATTTCATAAGCTTCTTTTGGCCCTCCAGGCATCATACTAGGGCCGAACCTAGCACCACTCTCACCACCTGAAATACCGACTCCTAGAAAATGAATACCTTTAGCACCAACTTCTTTAAATCTTTTATTTGTATCAACAAAATGAGAGTTGCCCCCGTCTATTATTATATCACCGGGATCAAGATAGGGAAGTACCTCATCGATAACAGCATCAACAGGCGCTCCTGCGGGGACAAGCATCATAATTTTCCTAGGCTTTTTCAATATTTTTATAAACTCACTAAGCGAATCTGCACCGAAAGCCTTCCGGTTTTCTGCAGCTTTATTAAGAGCGGCTACTTTTGATTTATCTTTATCGAAACCGGCAGCAGAAAAGCCATGGTCAGTAAAGTTTAAGACCAGGTTTATTCCCATGACTCCCAATCCTATCATGCCGATCTCGCATTCAACATTCTTCATATCTATTCTCCGTATTTCTAATTTCTTATTGACAAAAGGATCAATGAAGTTGACCTTATCAATACCACAATATATAGGTAATTGAAAAAGGATTAACTCAAGCCGAACTCAGCAAGTTTTACCTTTGTGCTTGGAAAGCTCGTATGATGGATTCCTTTTATTCCTACTGTACCGGCAACTTCAACAAACATATGCCGATCATCTATATAAACAACTTTCTCTGGTGAAGTCTGCGATACATCCAGTGCTATCTTAAAGATATCTACATCAGGTTTTCTGAAATGCACAAAACTCGATGCAACAAAAGAATCGAATAAATCATAAAGTTTAAACTTTTCAATTCTATGCTCAGTAAGTTCGCGGCCTTCGTTGCTTACTGCAGTAACTCTTAAGCTATATTTGAATTTTAATTTTTTAATATAGTCTATCATGTCAGGAAGCTGCTGAGACTGAGCAAACATGAACTCCTTAAAGTCACTTTTTGTGAAAGTGCGCATTTCATAAAATATTACACGATCTAAATATTCATCAAGACTTATCTTTCCAACTTCGTAAGTATCAAATGTTAAATGATGGCGTTCGTTTACTTCTTCCCCGTCCAGGTTAAACTGCTCGATTGCTTTAACCCTTGACTGACGGTCCCAGCCGTTTGTCAATAATACACCGCCTATATCTAAAAAAAAGGTTGTAATATTTACATTATTTGCCATAAAATAAGTCCTCGATGAAATGCAGAATGTTACGAAAAAGGAATTATAATTGATTTAGACATTGAAACTTAAAATTTTATCCATTAATATTTGACGAATGCGTCACACAAACAGGAATTAAAAGATACAAAATTGTTTAATTGCAACAATTTAGGTGAGGAAAGCATATTGAATATCTACTGAAAATAGGGAACTCAAACAGATTGGTTATAAACGAAGTAGAATAATTTAATATTTTTATGATTTATTCCAAAATCCAATTAGCATTAATAATATTTCTACTTAAATGGTTTCTTCTCAATATGCTTATTGAAAAATATTTAATATTTAACTAAGGCTGCGGTACTTTGGGTACTTTATATGTACCGAACTAGAGGAAATGAATTTGGTGCTATAAATGTTATATCTCTTGGTCTTTTTTGACCCTCTGGCTTTATTTGGGATATTACAATAACTGAAAACAAAACTGTCACGGATTGTTTTCCGTGACAGACTAAAAACTCTTTATACCTTTTTGCCTACACCCAGTGCCTATTTCTTCCCTCCGCCCTGGTTAGACATTGACTGCAATGTCTGCTGCAGCTTCTCCAATTCTTTTGCAGCTTCATCGAATTTCTTATTGCCTAAATATTTTAAATAATTATTGAATGCATCATTAGCATTCCTTATCTGATTCTGCATCGAAGGTTGACCAGATATATCTGAAGGCGGGCTTACATTCCCTACTTGAGTGCTTGTATTTTCCTGCTGTGCTACATTCCGACTTGGAGTTGTTTTTGAAAATAAATTACCCAAAGCTTCATCGAATGTTTTCGCATAACTCATGTTATCTCCATGCATAACCACAACAAGGCGCATCTCGGGATAAGCTGCTGACTGTGCTTTTAAATAAATCGGTTCAACATAAAAGAGAGTATTGTTCACAGGAATTGCAAGTACATTTCCTCTGATAACATTTGAGCCGTGCTGATCCCATAAAGTTAATTGTCCGGATAGATAACTATCCTGATCAATCTTTGTTTCAACCTGCTGAGGCCCCAATATTGTTTTGTCCTTCGGAAATTGATAAGCAAGTATATTCCCGTAATCGCCGGGATCGCACATCGCTGCGATCCATCCGATTAGCACTTGCCTGTTCTTCGGAGTGAATGGAAGCATCAATACGAACTGCGGCTGATTGGTACCCGGCAGCAGCCACATAATATAATATGGTTCTACCGGCTGTGTGTGGCCGTAATATTCTTCTGTTGCTCTTACCCAAAGGTCTTCTTGATTATAAAAAACTATCGGATCAGTCATATGGTATTTTTCGTAAACAGTGCCCTGTATCAGCAGAAGGTCACTGGGGTACCTTATGTGTGCAAGTAAATCTTTAGGCATTTCATCTATAGTCTTAAAGAGGCCCGGGAAAATTTTACTCCATACTTGAATGATAGGATCCTTTTTATCCATTATATAAAAGTTTACTGCGCCATTGTAAGCATTAACTGTAACCTTAACAGAGTTCCGGATATAATTTATATCGTTCTCGGAAGGTAGAGGCTGGCTGTACGGAAAATATTCTGAAGTAGTGTAAGCATCAATCATCCAATATAGCTTTCCGCCGGCCAGAACAATGTACGGATCCTGATCAAACTTAAGGAAAGGTGCAAGCAGCTTTACTCGATCTTCAACCTGCCTGTGGAACATTATGCGGCTGCTGTCCATGGGGTAATCGGAAAAAAGGAAATTTGTACCATCAAACTTCCAGCCGTATAAAAATTTCCTCCAGAAATTAGAGATGCGTACTCCACCTTTACCTGTATATCTTGTATAAACATTATCTTCACCGCTCGGATAATCGAATTCTTTCTGCTTTGAATTTACTACAACAGGAGCGGTAGTCTGTTCACCGTAATATATCTGCGGCTGTGTTACCCTCAAATTCGGTGACTCGCTCACAGGAGGAATATTCTGAATTAACAGATGAGGCAAGCCTTGTGGCGTAAACTCATTCACTTCAGCCATAGTTATTCCGTAGCCATGCGTATATTGGAATCGCTTGTTTACGAATGTCTGGCTTTGTATCGGAAGGTTGTCTATATTTATCTCTCTCGCGGAGACCATTACCTGCCTGTACTGACCGTCTACAATATAACGGTCTACATCAACATCCGAGAATTCATAATACAAACGAAATGCCTGGAATTGCTTATACACTGCATCGAGTGCTCTCCAATCCCACAATCGGATATTTGTAAATATGCCTGGATAATTGTTTACAACTTCAGGCGTAAAAGTTCCGTTCATAGGATATTGTTTTTCTTTTATCCTATCTAAATCAAAAGCATAACGCGTAAACTTTATATTGTTGGATATGTAAGGCCTCTCGAATGTAATCTCGTTGGGCTGTACAACAAGCCACTCAAATACTCCCGGAATAACGGTGAAAGCTAGCAGCCATATTACAACTATTGTAACTCCTGCACCTGCTAATACCATAATATGAGAGCGCTCCGGATATATGTGGAATTTCCGGTAAATAAAATTTTGAACCTTCTTTCGTATTGAGGAAATAATTAAAGCTAATCCGATCAGAATCATCAGAATAATTACAACTGTATATGACGGCAGCATTATGTTTACGTCAGTCCAGCTAGGCCCGGATGTAACACCTGTTGTTGAGTACATTAAATTATAACGGTCTAAGAATCTCTGCAGCGCAAGTATGAAAATAAAGACTGCGCTATTTAAGTATAGCGGAAAGTAAAATTTGTCAGTCCTAATTTCATCTGGGGTTGGGAAATATAACACTAAATTTTCTCCCGTGAATCTAAAGAGCGTATAAAATACCGAGCCAACAAGTGCAACAATAGAAATTAGTATCAAGAGTATGTATAGATTATCAAGGAATGGCAATGTAAAAAGATAAAATCCTACATCCTTGCCGAGTATCGGATCTGTAATCCCAGTGTTAACTCTGTCCCAGAATTTGAATATTACGTCCCAGTTGCTTAATCCCCAAGAGCCGCCTATTATAATTCCTAAAATTTTTGTACCGCCTAAAATAACTTTATGCCCTTTTGGTATTGCAAAAGTCAGAATGTAAATTAAAATAAATCCAGCAACAGCGCCTGCTATAGCGAAACCCCCGTTAGAATAAACTAAAGTCCAAAATCGATCACCGTAACCAAGGTTTTCAAACCAGAGCGCTTCACCCCAGAATCCCATAAACCAGAAGAAAAATAATGTTAGTACTGCAACTGCCAGCCCGCTATAAATTTTAATGGCCTGCTTTTTCTGTGAGCCGGTTATAAATAGGAAAGCAGCAATCCCCAGTAATCCAAAAAGTAATGCAGTATACATTTATTTATCCTTTATATTTCTTCTTAATAACATACTTATAGTAGAGATTCCAATTCTTAATATTGCCTCAATAATACAAAACGATTTAAATAATTTTAAGCTAAGAAATTATATCGATATATGATAAAGATGATTTTTTCATATAATGAATAATATCGTCTGTAGAAATGTACTAAAAGATTTTAAGATATATAGGGTTTGTCCTTCCTTGCGGATAAATAATAAAGAAATAAAACAAGTATGATATATCATTTCTGTCAAAATAAATTAAAAATAGCACTGAATTTCAATTTATTCTTCATCAGTATAGATAATTATTAAATAATTCAAGTTGGAACATAGAACATTGATATTATTTTTGAATGAAAGATTTACAGTATAAAAATTCTAAAGCCTATATAAATAACTTATTTTACTTGATTATTCAATTGCTTGAATTTCTTTGGAATAGTTATATGAGAAAAATGTCTTTAATTAGTTTCTTCTGCTACTACAAGCAAACCCAGCATCCCGAGATCACTGAATAAAAGCGGAGCTAACACAGGAGCAAAAGCTAATATCCTTTCGAGGCTTAGAACTCCTGTACCGGCTAGATCAGAAGATAGATGAAAACCGAATCCAAGTACTCCCACTATTACTGCGGTTATCATCGTCCATAAATAAACATTTTCATCTCCCCTTGTCCATTCTTTTGAAACAGCTAAGTATAAAACTACTGAAGAAGCAAACAAGCCGAATATAATGGGAATCATTTTATAAAATGTATAGCCATACTGTGCATGATCAATAATGGAAGTAATAGCGCTTGCAGCAAATCCTAGTCCGACCAGCCATAAAAAATGCCGGTCTCTTGATATGGGTGCTTTAAACATACCGAGACCCGGAACTTTCAGCACTCCCGGTTCATTTTTATTTTCTTCAGTTACAGCATATAATCCGAGTAAAGAAATACCGGCAAACGCCATAGGCGCTAATATAGGAGAGCCGAAGACTATCCATGCCCAGGTTAAGTATCCTTCGGGGTTAAGAACGGCATATCCGTGAAATGCAGTTCCTAATACTCCGACTATAATTCCAATCAACATAAGTGCAATATGAGTTAATGCAGCCCATTTTTTAGGTTGGGATTGCAGTGCTATTAATAAACTTGAAACAGCACCGAAAGGAAAATATATAATCGGTATCCATTCATAAACCGGAACGTAATCATTTATTGAATGTGCAAGTGCGACGTCTATTCCGGTAAACATTAAATTGATTCCCACAAAGACTAAGAGTAAACGATTTTTAGCCATGGGCAGTTTAATGTTGGCAATATGGAAAATATTTATACTGCTCATCTTTTTACTCCTTGCTTATGGGCTGCACGCAGAGCTGCAGCTTCTTCTTTTACTTTTGTAAGCTGCTCAAGCAGCGGGTAAACACCATGCCACTGTACGAAATCAGGCCCTCCCATATATGCCCCAAACTTTGCTGTTCTTCCGTAATAATGCCATAGGTCAAAAGCATCAAAACTGATGGCATTATCAAATGGCTTTGAGGAAATGATTCCGTCTTTAACAAGACCTTGCATTATTTGAGAGGCTTCCTGTACTTTCGAATTTACGAATGCCGTAACGCTGTCCGCCTTGGTGTATTGTTCATCTATAAATGGATTAGTATGGCAGTTTGCACAAATAGCTTTCATTGCTTCGCGGCCTTCAAAAGCATTTGGGCGGTCCTGGGTAACTGCTGCAAATAAGAATTTTGAAAGTCTCTGCCCTACATCATGAGTAGTAGCTTGATTACCAAACCCGCTTATATGACAGGTAGCGCAAGTCGGTGCAGGCATATCTTGGGTTGTTAGCCTTCCTGTTTTTTGACTCCAATTCCATTTTGAGCCGCCTGTTTGATACATTACTCCGTGAGCTGATTCATGATAAATTTCCATTTGGGGATGATCGGGGCCAAGATGGCATTGACCGCAAACTTCTGGTTTACGAACTTGCCCAATTGAAAACTCATGGCGTAAATGACATTTGTTACAGTTCCCGATACTGCCGTCAGCATTTGGTCTCCCTATTGCATGACATGTCTGGCATGCAGCTTTGGTTACTGAAGGTCCTTCCATATCGAACACGGCGTTCCTAGTAGCGGTAATTATTCCGGCAGCGTCCCGGTTAACTTCAGGGATTTGCTCAATTAATTTTTGCTGATCGGAATTAAAATCGGAAAAGCCTGTAAGCGCTACCCATGCCGGGCCACCATGCCTGCTATGCTCGAATTGTCTTGTCTCAGCAGGATGGCATTTTGCACATTGCTTAGGAGTGGGGAAGGAAGTTATGAAGAAGCCTTCATGCTCCTTTCCCATAGGATTTGACCTGTCGACTACATGGCAATCTATACATCTTACGCCTGAATGTGCCATTGTACTTTTAGAAAATTGCTGAACTATATCAGGAGTAACGCGTTTATGGCAAGCAGCGCATTTATCAGCACCGCTGTATGAAACTTGAGAAATATTTTCCTTTTCCCCGCCGCTAGGTAGTTTGGTAAATAAATAAATTATTACAAGAACTACTAATGTAATTATGCTTCCAATAATAAAAGTTTTCGGTAATTTTTGAGGCATATGCATCCTCCCAATTATTTTTGCATTATAATAAGGATTATTTTCTAAATGAAAGAATATATTCGATTACAATAAAATAATTTTAAGGTTAAAAACAAAGAGGTTAAAATTCCAATACCCCAGTTTGCTTATTTATTCTTTATTTAGAATAATCCTATCAGAATAATTAGGCAAGGGTTTGTTTTGATCAAAATAACTTTATTAACGAAATTTATTTTGTCAGAAGCGCAGGAAGGTCAATTGTTTTGTATTTCAATTCTTCAGGTGAAGGCATTTTATCTAAGCGCATCAATTCTTCGATGGCCGCCATCTCTTTATCTCGAAAGTTACCCGCTGCAGCGAAAACTTTATCGTTCTTTATATAGAAGGCAATAAATTCTTTAGAAGATATTTCTCCTTTGAAAATTATCTCTTGCCAATCAGACACATGCCCCACATAATTAAAGCTTAAGCCTACTTGCGATGTCCAGAAGAATGGAACAGTTCTATTCGGAATATTTAAGTCCATCATATTATGTGCGGCGATAATTCCTTGCTGTTCAGCGGTCCTCCAATGCTCGATTCGCATATTTTCTCCCGTCCGCCAATCGGTAAAGGTAGCAATATCTCCTGCCGCATAAACATCATTGACCACCATTAAGTGGTCATCTACCATTATGCTTCCGTCCGGCAATAAGTTAAAGTTTTTTAGAAAATCAGTTGCAGGCCTTACTCCTACTCCTATTACGACTAAATCCGCTTCGAATTTCTCTCCGTTCTGAAGAAGTACTGCTTCAACTTTATCCTTTCCCGCAAATTCTTTAAGGCTGAAGCTTAGTCTGAATTTTACCCCGTTTTCTTCGTGCAGTCTTTTAAATAATTTGCCGACTTCTTTACCGAATACTTTTTCGAAAGGAATCATTTCCATTGAAATAACTAATACATCAAGCCCTCTTTTTCGAAGACTATATGCTGTTTCCATACCGATAAAGCTAGCGCCGATAATTACTGCTTTTGAAGCATCCGCGGCTGCTTTAATAATTCTATTTGAATCATCAAAGCTTCGAAGTGTAAAAACATTTTTTAGATCCTCGCCTGGTATATTAATTCTTCTCGGTTCTCCGCCGGTTGCGATAAGTAGTTTATGGTAAGTAATGCTTCCGCCATCCTCAAAGCTTATTTTCTTTTCTTTAGGGTTAACTCCCGTAACATTTTTATTTAGCATTATTGTAATGCAGGCCTCCTTATAAAAGTTTTCTCCTCTAAGAGGCATCCATGTTGCATCAGCATCCCCTGCTAAATAATCCTTACTTACATTTGGCCTGTCATAGGGTGCAAAACTTTCTTTGGAAATCATAATTATTTCGCCGTCAAACCCGTCTTCCCGTAATGTCTGAATCGCAGAATAGCCGGCAGCGCCACCGCCGATAATGACAAATCTTCTCTTATCAGTGTTTTTTATTACCGGAATTAAGGGAGGTTTATTCCCTTCAATTTTTTCCGGAAGTTTAACTATAACATTCTGCCCGTCAATCCTGGTTTCAAATTTTTGGAGGGAATCATTTGCAGGCGGTTCTAATCTGGCTCCGGTTCTTGCATTAAAACATGCATGGTGCCATGGACATACTATTCTGTCGCCGTTCAATAAACCCTCTGCTAGCGGAGCACCATAGTGCGTACAATGAGCAGAAAGGGCATAAAAACTATCATCGATTTTACACAAAAGAATCTCGTTTCCGCCTAGATTAACGGACTTCATCTCGCCGTTTCTTAAATCTTGTGTTTTTGCCGCACTATATTCTTTTACGTTCATCTTTACATCTTATATTCAACTTTGGATTGATACTATAAGTCTAATAAAATATTTGTTAAAAAGAAATGAATTGATTTGCACAGTGATTAAAATCATTCTTTCATTCGTCTATATTCCCCATTTAGTATAAAATTACTTTTTCCCTACTATGTCCTTGTAATAATGTTAGAAAGCTGGATACTGAACATTCTTTTTATTTTACCGTTACTGTACCCTGCATTATATCAGGATGTATTTTGCAGTAATACTGATATGTTCCAGTACTGTCGAAAGTATAACTGAATGTACCTCCGGCATTTATATTACCGCTGTCAAAAAGTCCGGTTGGATGCGAAGGTGTTCCGCTTGTAACCGTGTGAGCATAACTGTCTTTATTAGTCCAGGTAACTTTTGTCCCGGCAGTAATAGTATTACTTGATGGAACAAAACTCGAATTCTGCATTACTACTTGATTTGTTGAGCTTTGAGGCGCGATCGGATTAGAATTATTACTTTTACTGCAGCCGGCTATTAATACCAAAAGAATAAAAACTGCTATATTCAGGGTAAATAATTTTATCTTTATGTTCCATGATATGTTCATAAGTTATTCTTTCTTTTACTATAAATCTATTGCTTGATTAACATTCATCTAATCATCTTTATAAGATAAAGAAAAATAGATATATCTAAAGTCATTATGAGTTTAGGGGTGTGATAAAATAATTTATTGCATTTTTGAAAACAGTTTTGCTCTTAAATTAAACGTAGCGCAAAACATTGCTATAGGAATTAGGGTTAACCCTGTAAGTAAATAGTTTACTGATAAATTAAGGTAATTTGTGCACCCTGCTGCAGCTAGCCATATGCCTAAGAATCCTATGATGATTCCGGCTAAACTTTTACTTGACCAAAATCCGAATATAATTAATATGAACCCGCTGATAAGAAGATTTAAATTTGTTTGTGCTTGCCACATGAATGAACATAAAGTAAGCCACATTCCATCTATCAATGCAATCCATCCTTGCCACATAAAGCCCTCAAGTTTATTATAAATAATATTTAACCAATTGCTTTACGCGAATTTTAGTAAACTAGGATAATATTAAGTTGACCGGAAATACAAATGATAAAACAGGTGATTAGGATTATCTTTCAATCTTTTATATTCCAATTGCAGCCGCTATTATTTATAAGATTATCTGCATCTTCAGGGCCCCAGGTGCCTGAGGCATAATTGGGCACTTTTAACCATGGATCCGATTCCCATCTCTTAATTACAGGGTCAATGATTGACCACGCTTTATATATCCAGTCACCGTGTGGGAATAATGTTTGGTCACCTTTCATTGCATCAAATAAAAGCCATTGATACGCGCTTGGTGGCTCCGAAATATCGAAAGCAGTATCGTATTGAAAGTTCAAATTTACCGGCAGTAGATGCAGTTCTGCACCAGGCTGTTTTGCCATAAATGTATATACTATCCCTTCATTGGGCTGAAGGCGGAATGTTAGTACATTCTTGTGCATTGCACTTCTTGAATATGTAGGGAACATTGAGTGGGGAGTAGGTTTAAACTGTATAGTAACCTCTGTTAATTTCCTTTTTAATCTCTTTCCTGTCCTTAAGAAAAATGGTACTCCTGCCCACCTCCAGTTATCTATCATTACTTTAAAAGCGGCAAATGTTGGAGTAGTAGATTCTTTTGCTACATTACTTTCACTTCTGTATGCTCGCATCTTTGCACCATTAATCTCTCCTGCATCATATTGCCCGAGTATGCAGTCAGTCCCTACATTAATCTTACAAACTGAGTTCAATACTTTTACGGTCTCCATTCTAAGTGAAGCGTCGTAATTTACAGGTGGTTCAATTGCAGTTATACACAATAGCTGCAGTAGATGATTCTGCACCATATCTCTTAATATGCCGGTAGTCTCATAAAAATTTCCCCTGGTCCCTATACCGAGTTCTTCTGCTACGGTAATCTGAACATTCTCTATATAATTCCGGTTCCATATTGGCTCGAATCCTGGATTTGCAAACCGGAAAACAAGCATATTCTGTACTGTCTCTTTTCCTAGGTAGTGGTCAACTCTAAAGATCTGCTCTTCTTTAAACACTTTGTGTATATCCTCATCAAGCTTGTGCGCTGAAGATCCATCGCGGCCGAAGGGTTTTTCAATAATTACTCTGCGCCATCCCGAATTGCTTTTTGCAAGTGAGACTTCACCGAGCCTTTGGATAATATTGCTGTAATCTTGCGGGGGAGTTGCTAGATGAAATAATATGTTATCTGCAATGCCCATCTCTATCTGAAGCTTCTTTATTTTTTCCTTTAATTTAGAATATGATGAGGTGGCAGAATCATTGAAATCTCCTTTTATATAAAACATCTTTTTAGAGAATTCATTCCATTCTTTATCTCCGCATTCACTTACTTTTTTCATTGATGATTTCATTTCTATACGGAAAAAATCATCGTCCCATTCACGCCTGGCAAATCCTATTATGGCAAATGGCTTTGGCATTAAGCCTTTACATCCGAGTGCAAAAAGCGAAGGTATCAATTCCCGATGAGTTAAATCTCCCGTTACACCAAATATTACAACTATACAAGGCTCGGGAGGTATTGATCTGCTAATCCCCGGATTCACAACTTCAACATATTCTTGACTCATTCATATCTCCTTGTTAGGCATATAGGGTATAAAGTATAGAGTTAATTCTTTCTCTGCGCTTTATATTTTTAACTCTTAATCTAATCATAGTAAATAATAAATTTTTATTTAAGCATATCTGCCAGCTTTTTTAGATTGGCTTCAACTTCATTTCCTAGATGAACTCTGATTACACGGCGATCATGTGTATTTAGTGATCTAAAGTCACCTAATGCTTGTGCCCGCTGCAATGTCCCGAATCCGTATTCCTTTCCAGGTATCGATACTTCTTCTAATGTATCGGCTGTAAACAATAAAAACACTCCGGTATTTGAGCCGCCTTTATGGAGCTGCCCGGTTGAATGAAGGTATCTTGGGCCGTAACCTAATGTTGTAGCAGCTTCAAGCCGGTCACGCAAATTAGTTCTTATTGCCTGTAGATGTTTATGCCTACCAGGCGTCTGAAGGAAGTAGGCTAGCAGGGAAATATAATCCGGTGATTTGGCAAGCTTTATAAATGAACTGATAAAGTCTTTCGTATTTTTACGATGGCCGTCAAACAGCCATCTGGAAGATTCCTCACAGTAGATTGATATACCATCGCTTGTAACTACAGGTTCGTCTTCAACAAATTCTTTTCTTACTTTCCATTCGGCAAGAATTTCATTTGTGTTCTTTTTACTTTCTGCTACGTTAGGCTGATCGAAGGCGTTTATTCCAATAATTGCACCGGCAGTTGCTGTTGCAATTTCCCAACGTAAATATTCTGCTCCGAGAGCTAGTTTATCTTTTATTTCAATCCGTGCAACAGGATACCCTGCTTTTTCAAGCGCTGAAAGCTTCCTTTCATCAGAACTGGTGTCATCATTAACTGTATAGATATAGACAAACATACGGTCATTAGAATAATTATCGGGGCTCCCTAGCTTTTCACTTTCAACTGGTAATAACCCTTTGCCGGTCTTTCCTGTGCTCTCAGCAATTAATTGCTCAACCCATAGTCCGAAATTACTAACGGATTTTGATATCACAAAAGTTACTTTATCGCGTTTAAGCTTGTTGTTAATTCCAAGGAAAGTACCGAGTGTTACACCTGGATTAGAATCTGGCGGCACAAACTGGCCGCAGCTCTGCATCATTTGATGTGCAAGATTTAAGACCTTTTTTATATCTATTCCGATAACTGCCATAGGGACCAATCCGAAGAATGACAATGCAGAATACCTTCCGCCGAATTCTATCGGGTTCTGAAAAATATGACGGAATCGTCTTTCTGCTGCTTCTTTCATTAAGGATGTTCCTGCATCTGTAATTGCAACGAAATGTTCACCCGCTGAATCCCCAACTTTCTGTTTTGTTAGGTCATAGAAATAATGATCAAAACATGATGTTTCTAATGTAGTACCGGATTTGCTGGATACTATGAAAATGGTTTTGCTTATTTCAATTTTCGATTCTAATTCTTTTATAGCTGCCGGATCTGTATTATCAAGAACATAGAGCTGGAGATATCCAGGCCTCGTGCCGAATGTTGTAGCCGATACTTCCGGGCATAGACTGCTGCCGCCCATTCCTAATACAACCGCATATTTGTACTTTGCAGTTCTTACATCTTTAACAAGTTTTTCTACCTCATCTGATTTGCTTAGGAAATATTCCATACTGTCAAGCCACCCAAGTCGTATTTTTATTTCCTGTATCTGTTCCGGATCATCCGACCATAGATGAGGATCTTTTGCAAACAATCTTCGTGTATATTGTTTTTCATTTAAAGATTTCAAACCGGCAGTGGCTTCAGGCCTTGACTTTGCGAAATTGATTGACTGTTTCCCAATACTTGAGCTGAGTATTTCATCCCGTTTCTTAGAAATAGATTTCATTAGGTTATCATATGGCTCGATAAATTTCTGTATAGCTTCATTTAAAAGCTGTTTTGTTACAAAATCAATATCGATACCGATTTTCTTTAAGTCCTCAATTACCTTGTAGGCTTCGTGCAAATCTTTTTCAATAGTATCCTCCTCTAGTTTGCCATGGTCTGCGAATGCATCTATGGTCTCATCGGGAAGCGTATTTACTGTATCGCGGCCGATTAGTGCCTCTACATATTTAACATCATCATAAAGCGGATCTTTTGTGCTTGTACTGGCCCATAGCGGCCTCTGTACCTTTGCACCCAATCCGGTTAATTTATCCCAGCGCTCCCCATAGAAAATTCTCTTAAAGCTTTGGTAGGCTAGCTTTGCATTAGCTATTGCAGCTTTTCCAAAAAGTCGCTCCGGCTTATTTGAATTGTCATCGGCTCTTCCAGGCACAATAAAATGCCCAAGTAGCTGATCTACCAATACATCAATTCTGCTAAGGAAAAAGCTCGCAACTGATCTGATCTCTTTAATTGATTTACTTTCTGCCGAACGGCGCTCCAACGCTTTTATATATGCATATGCAACCGCTTCATAACTTTGTATCGAAAACAATAATGTAATGTTAACGTTGATACCTTCGTATAGCATCTCCTCAATTGCGGATACACATTCAGGCGTGCCTGGTATTTTTATAAAACAGTTTGGCCGGCTAACAGACTTGAACAATCTTCTCGCCTCAATCATTGTCCCTTCTGTGTCACGCGCTAAATAAGGAGAAACCTCTATGCTTATAAAACCATCGACTCCTTCAGATTCATCAAATACTGGGCGGAGTATGTCGCATGCATCCTGAACATCTTTAACAGTCAACGCCTCATATATCTCATGTGCTCCTTTTCTCTGATTAACAAGCTGCTTAATTTGAGTATCATATTCATTCCCAGTCGTTATTGCCTTATTGAAAATACTTGGATTGGAGGTTATACCGCGAAGTCCCTGCTGGATAACTCTTTTTTTAATTTCACCGCTTTTAATTTTATTGCGTGTAAGGTTATCAAGCCAGTAGCTCTGGCCGTAATTGATTAATTCCGTCAAAGTGTTCATTTTAATCTCCTATATCAAATTGAAAAAAGATTTGCTTTGCTAATAATTATTTTGTACTTAAATATAGCAGAAATAAGATCTTATGTCATCATAAAGAACATTAGAGAGCCAAATCAAAATATCATTTACAGTTCTGTCCAAAATAAATTTGAAATAAAAAAAAGCCTAAGAAACTATTTATATCGAATAGATTTCTTCCTCTCAAGCTCTGAATCCAAATGGTAAATAATCCTGTCCTTTTGTACCATTAACAATAGAATTATAGGCTGTGTAACAATTATCATTCAACATATAAATATTCATTTTTATTATTGAACTCCACGATAATATCGGGACAGACTCTCCGAGGTTCGGTTCGTATTATTCTCGTTTTCATACTTGTACCACTTCGCGATACTTGGATTAAAATACAAGCGATTATTATTGCAAATACCAATTAGTGTTTCAAGGTCAATAACAATACACAATCCGGAACTACGAAGTAGTTCAATGTAAATAGACGCAGATGCAATCTGTGGGAGGCAGAACAATGCACCATTCGGAACTACGAAGTAGTTTAATGTAAATAACCATGGATGAAATCCATGGTTAACCAACCAAACCTGCATCAGGAACCACGAAGTGGTTCAATATAAATAGCCATAGGTGAAACCTATGGTGAAATTTCAATTATGTTTATATTTATAAATTAAAATCTAATTTTCACACAACTTATTTATCCATTCGTATAATTATGGCATTGTATGCTGCATTATAACCGATTCATCGGTTTATAATTGCTTCATACTTCTATGTAAATCCTTCACATTCTTCAGCATGACTCACTTTATAATAATATTCTTCCTAATATATTTATTACAAAAAATGGTTAAAATCGTTGAAGTAAAACAAGCCCATCTCATATTGTAACCAATGGCTAAAATCCATTGTTAATGATATACTTATTCCCGTTATTTTGGACAGCAATTATCATTTATAATATATTTTCAAATACAAAACCTTATAATCCGCATTTGCACTTATTATCATCTATTTTTTAAGAAGTGCCTTTGCTCTATTAACAACATTCTCAATTGTAAATCCGTAATGCTTTAAAATATCATTCAAAGGAGCACTTGCACCAAATTTATTTATTCCAATTACATCACCGCTTTCACCTATCCATTCACTCCATCCAAACGGTGAACCGGCTTCAACTGCTAGCCGAGCTTTAACATTAGGCGGTAATACTTCATTACGGTATTTCTGAGTCTGGGCTTTAAACAATTCCCAGCTAGGCATACTTACAACCCTTGCATCAATTTCTTCACTGTATAATTTATTCTGAGCATCTAAGATTAATTGAACTTCCGAGCCGCTGGCTATTAATATTATATCGGGTGTCCTTCCTTTTTCTCTGGAAAGTATGTAGGCACCGTTATATACCCCTTCAGCACTTGTGGTTTTAGTTCTATCGAATATAGGAAGCTTTTGCCTTGTTAATACTAAAATAGTCGGGCCGTCTTTTCTTTGCAAAGCTGCACGCCATGCATATGAAGTCTCATTTGCGTCTGCCGGACGAATAATGCACATATTCGGCATTGCTCTTAGAGATGCGAGTTGTTCAATAGGCTGATGGGTTGGCCCGTCTTCTCCTAGCCCTATTGAGTCATGTGTCATTACATAAATTACAGGCAGCTCCATCAATGCAGCTAACCTAATTGCAGGGCGCGCGTAATCTGTGAATATGAAAAATGTAGATGCAAATGCCCTGAGCCCGCCGTGAAGAACTATCCCCGATGAAGCTGCACACATGCCGTGCTCACGAACTCCCCATGCAATATTCCTGTTTGAATATTTTCCTTTCTCTATATAGCTTGATATTTTCATTAATGTATCGGTAGAAGGGGAAAGATCACCGCTTCCGCCAATCAGCCACGGAATTTTATCCGCGAATGCATTAATAATCTTGCTCGAAGCAGTGCGTGTAGCCATTGGACCGTCTGCCGGTTTAAACACCGGTATTGTCTTATCCCAGCCTTCAAACAGCTCTGTTCTTAATGCTGATTCATACTGCGCACCAAGCTCAGGATATTTCTTCTTATATGCCTCGATTTTTTTATTCCATTCTGCTTCTAGTTCTTTTCCGGTCTCAATTGCTTCTTGCATATGATTTAAGGCCTTTTCAGGAACTAAAAATTTCGCATCCTCCGGCCATCCATAGAATTTCTTAGTTAATTTAACTTCTTCTTCGCCCAAAGCTGAACCGTGCGCTTCCGATGTATCTTGTTTATTAGGGCTTCCATATCCTATATGAGTTCTTACAATTATTAATGACGGCCTTTCTTTTTCACCTTTTGCATTTTGAATCGCTTCTGCCAGAACTTGAAGATTATTTGCATTATCGCCGATATTCTGGACATGCCAATTATATCCTTCAAAACGTTTTTCAATATTGTCCGTGTATGCTAATTCAGTATTGCCCTCAATGCTGATATGGTTGTCATCATAAATAAAAATTAATTTATTAAGGCCAAGATGCCCGGCTAAGGATGCAGCCTCATTGGAAGCTCCTTCCATGAAATCGCCGTCGCTGCAGAAAACATATGTATAATGATTAACGATATCAAAATCAGGACGGTTAAACTTTTCTGCTAGATGAGCTTCTGCCATCGCCATCCCGACTGAGGTCATTATTCCTTGTCCGAGCGGGCCTGTGGTGGTATCTACTCCCGAAGTCAGCCCATGTTCCGGATGACCGGGTGTTTTGCTTCCCCACTGTCTAAAATTTTTAATATCATTAAGTGTAAGATCAAATCCAGACAAAAAAAGTAACGAGTAAAGAAGCATAGACGCATGACCGTTTGAAAGTATAAAACGATCACGATTAAACCAGTTTGGATTCTTAGGGTTAAACTTCAGAAACTTCTTCCATAGCACATAAGCAGCAGGTGCCAGCGCCATTGGTGCACCCGGATGGCCTGAGTTTGCTTTCTGCACTGCATCAATTGATAATGTTCTTATTGTATTTATAGTCAATTCTTCAATCGTCATATCATCCAGCGAAGCCATACTAAGTGCCTTTCAATTCATTTAATTTAGGAATGAAACTTACAACTGAAATTAACTATACATTGTAACTTAAATCAATCTATAAATTTTACGCGTTAGACTCATATTTGAAATACAATAATTAACTCTAAAAGGTTTAATACTATATGCGATGAATTGTATTTATTTTTGTCCTAAATAAAATTCTTTATTATTTTCGTAATCTTATTTCGGGGCTGGAATCAATATCACTGCTTATAACTAAATCCATATTGCTTACTATCTGAATGCATTCTGAATATACTCTGAACATACTCTGA
>Ga0075269_10000001_pt1 | contig 60122 bp, 50 predicted proteins | sample SF_Rice_5C_0N_10_FD_69773 | JGI IMG/M metagenome (GOLD analysis project Ga0075269, IMG submission 69773) | Rice paddy soil microbial communities from Twitchell Island, California, USA - SF_Rice_5C_0N_105 | ecosystem: Environmental > Terrestrial > Soil > Paddy field/soil | place: USA: Twitchell... | reverse complement strand
AATAAATCATTTATCCAATTTATAGAGCCAACTAATTCAGGTTTTCCGACATAGCCAAGATTTTCATTAAAATAATTGGCAACAAAAGAACCATGGTCAATCCCTGAATGGCCGGCTGCTTTAAATCCGGATGAATTTAGTTTTGCAGTCAATTGACTGTTAAGAACGCCTGCCTGTACCGCAGCTACAACTTCCATTTGTTCTTTAGTAGTAACGCGCTGGCCATTTACAAACTCAGTTTCGAGCCCAAGCTTTTCAGACCATTCAGTAATACTTTTGCCTGCGCCGTGGACGAGAACAATACCATTGAATTCTAATTTCAGCTTTTTGAAAATTTCTATCCAATTATCAGTTGATAAAAATTCAGAAATTGTCTTACCGCTAATTTTAACCAATGCAATTTTCATATCAGTTTCCTTTCTACTTAAGTCCGGTAATCAGCATTTATTCTGATATATTCCTCAGTAAAATCGCAAGTCCACCAAGTGCAATTTTCGGATCCGATTCCGAGGTCAACATTGATAGAGAATTCATATTGAGAAAGAATCTTTGCTGCCTTTTCTTCATCGAGAGCCAGAGTATAATCCGGCAGAAGAACGGGAAGTTCATTAAAGTAGATAGAAACCTTAGAAGGTTCGAAATCGGCACCGCTTTGACCTGCAGCGCTTAAAATTCTACCCCAATTAGCATCAGCGCCATAAATAGCAGTTTTAACCAGAGGAGAATTTGAAATTGATTTACCTATAAGATTAGCATCTACTTGAGTCTTAGCATTCTTAACATTTACAGTAACGAGTTTTGAAGCACCTTCGCCGTCAGATACAATTGACTTAGCCATTTCAACGCATAATGATTGTAGGGCTTCAAGGAATGAGAAATAATCTTCATTATCCTTTTCAATAGAAATACCGGAAGCGCCGTTTGCGAGCAGAACGACCATATCATTAGTACTTGTATCACCGTCAACGGTAATTTTATTGAATGATTTTTGTACAGACGTAAAGAGCAATTCATAAAGTAGAGGTTTCGCGATTACAGCATCTGTAGTAAGGAAGCCTAGCATGGTAGCCATATTCGGCATAATCATACCGCTGCCTTTGCCGATGCCGCCTATAGTAACAGTACCATTTTTTAGCTGCACGTTAACTGCATAGGATTTTACCTTAGTATCGGTAGTCATTATAGCTTCAGCGGCATTTAATCCGCCGCATATACACAATTGCGGGACAATTTCATCGACACCATTTTTTATTGTATCCATAGGAAGTCTTTGTCCGATGACTCCGGTAGAGGCGATCAATACTTCATTAGGAGAAATATTTAATTTATCAGCGCACCAAATCTGCATTTGGAGAGCATCATTATAACCAGCTTCACCGGTGCATGCGTTAGCATTACCTGAGTTAACCAGTACTGCTTTTGCAAATTCATTTTTTGCAATTGTTGCTTTTGTAACCAATAGCGGTGCTGCCTGGACTTTATTCAATGTAAATGTGCCTGCGGCAGTACAGGGAAATTCAGAGAAGATTAAAGCAAGATCTTTCCTTTTTCTTTTGATTCCGCAGAAAATGCCAGCGGCTTTAATTCCTTTAACGGAAGTAACGGAGCCATTCTCAATAAACTGATGCATATTTAGCTCCTTGTTCTTTAATTCCGAGGCTTTCATCCCAGCCATACAACCTATTCAAATTCTGAAAAGCTTGTCCTGATGCGCCTTTAATTAAATTATCTATTGCAGATGTAATAATTGCGACATTATCATTTACGGAAACATTTATATCGCAGTAATTTGTATTAACCACCCAAGTAAGATGGGGGGGCACATCTCTTAACCTTACAAAGCTGAAATTTTCATAGAAGGATTTATAATATACTTTAACATCATTTTCATTTAATGAATTTTTTAGATGAATAGCTGTTGTTGCATATATACCGACTGCAACAGGAAGCAGGTGAGTAGTAAAAGAAAAAGGGGAATTGAATCCTGCATTAGACAATAATTGTTCAATTTCCGGCTGATGTCTATGTTTGTTAACATTATAAGCAGAAGCATCTCCGTCCATTTCAGCCATCAGTAATTCTTGTTTCGGAGTTTTGCCGGCACCGCTGGTTCCTGAGTAGGCAACAGTGCTAACAGTATTGATATTATCTCCAAAGCCGGTAACTATTGGAAGCAGTCCAAGAAGTGCAGCCGTCGGATAACAACCGGGATTTGCAATTAAATTTATATCTGGATAATGAGTCCCTGAATAATCCGCAAGTCCATAAACTTTTTCATTTAATAGATCAGGTGAAGTATGCTGGAAGCCATACCATTTTTCGTATTCAGATTTTGAATTAAGCCTATAATCTCCGCCGAGATCAATTACTTTTTTACCGGAACTTAAAAGAGAAGGCACATATTTTAGAGCTTCGCCATGAGGAAGAGCGATAAAGAACAAATCATGTGCATAAGAAATGTTATCAGTACTTTCGATAACAGAATCAGATATTTGTCCCGACAGTTCCGGAAATAAAGAAGATAATGCTTGACCTGCTGTTTTATTTCCATAAACCTTGTAATCGCTAATAAAGGGATGATTGTTACAAAAATGAATTAACTTTTTCCCAGTATAACCGCTTCCGCCAATAATACCTATAGATATCATAATTAAAACCTTAGAGTTAGTTGTTTGAAATTATTAATTATAGCTAACATTAATAGAAGTATGTTTACCCCAAACGGGGACGACGGTAGGGAAGAATTGGGAGGAAAAGTGATTTATAATTATGAAATATTTTCATTTTAATATTTTAATTGAACAATCATTTTACTGGTTGTAAACATAAGATTAATTCAATAATATGTCAAATAAAAAATGAATAAGATTACACAAAATCACCTTATCAAGTGATATTATTCGATATAGTGTATAACATATACATAATTATCGATATTTATTTAATTCCGGGAATAATGGAGACATTCGAACTAAGTAAAAATAATACAGTTCTTGTAAAGAATACAATTAAGATAAATTGCATATTAATGCATATTTATTAAATACTCGAATAATAAATAGCTCTAGATGATCTCTACACCGCCAATTAGTTTTAAAAATTGAGCTCTTTGAGAATATATAATATTCTAAGACAAGAATAGAGGGAAAAAATACATCATTTCTTTATTTCAGTCAAAGATCCACAGGATTATATTTAGTAGAAAATTACAATCCGAATGCGGTAAGATTTCCTGATTGATCAGTTAAAAACAAAATCCCATTATCTACTATCGGGCTTTCCCAGTGTATATTTCCAATATCATCAGATTGCCATAGAAGCTTTCCGGTAACGGGATCAAGAGCACGAACATTGCCGCTTTCAGCACAAAATAAAATATTATTTGCAATGATAGGTGAAGTGCTGCCTTTAGATTGCTTCCATTTGAGTTCTAAGTATGGGTAACCGGTAGAGTTTACCTCTAATATATAAGCGGCAAGTAAATTACGGACACCAATATAAATCCAAGAAGATTTATCTTTTGGATTTATCCATACAGCGGGCTGCGAAAATACCATAGCATTAGAAGGCAAATCAATTACATTACCAATTTCGCCCCCAACGTTTCCAGGCCCTCCTTTTCCGCTAAGGTTGGATAGATTGATTAGGCGAAGTTTTCGATCCTTGCCGGATTGAACTGCCAGTTCTTTAATTTTACAATTATGAGGAGTAGGAATAATAGCGGGAGCAGTGCTGCCCAAATCCAAATCTCTATTATCTAGATCTGCAAAGTTTGCCGGAGAATAGCTATCAACCGGAAATCCATTCATACCGGTTCCATCAGGTTTTATAGCCAAAACGGCATCACCCCAATTATGTCCGCTTGGGTCAAAGGGGCCATTGCCTGTGGCAAAATAAATTTTATCAGTATTTTCATCATAAATAACTCCCGGCCTTGCCCACACAGCAGATTGAACTGAATGCCAGTCAGGCTTACCGGGTTGCTCAACGAAGTGAACAGTCTGGCTGCTGCCATTAGCATTGAATACAGTTTGAGTTCCATTACTTAAATTTATAGTAGTAACGTGGCCTTGATAATCTCCTCTATCTCCAAGATATCCTCCATTAGCAACATAAAGATAGGAAATTCCATTTTTAGCAGCAGCGATAGCAAGAGCCGAGGAGCCTTTTTCATTAAAAGGTTTCAAAGTACATAATTCCGGCCAGCGGCCTCCTTTAATTTCATTTCCATTATCGACTTGATATTTATGGACATAACCATCGAGGCCATAGCTGTATACATATTTTTTATCAGGATCAATTGCAGGGGAAGAAGTTGTATATGTGTTAGAAAATCCATTATTTATTCTATAGCTGCCGGTGCCATATTGGTGAGACCAAACGGTTTTGCCATTCGCTGCATTTATGCCTATGATATGTCCATCTTTAGTTGTTACGAAGAGCATATTCATATTGCCCTGGCTGGTTTTTACATTGCTTAAATATGCCGGTGCTCCATCAGCAATAGAAGGTAATGATATCTTAAAAAGTGTATGCAGCATATTCACATTCTGCAAAGAAATTATTTTTTCTTTCGTGTCATTGCCGTTGTGCTGAGGATTGAAATCAAACTGAAGCCAATCATAGCTTTCGGGGATATCATTTATTTTATTAGTTAAATTATGAACCTTTGAATGTTTATTTTGTGCGTATGAAGAAGGAATGTAAATTATATAAAGAGAGAATATTAGAATAAAGAATAAAATTTTAATAAAGGAATTAAATATCATTCTCCCATATGATTTAATAATTACATTTCCGGAAGTATTGTTAGTTATTTCCTTGTACATGTAATGCTCCTTAATTGAAACTTAAAAAAGGCAGCCTAATTTAATTTTAATATTTATTTCACTACTGATGCCTAAATCACAGAATAACTGGTACAATTTTTTAGTCAAATCATTTTTAATTGAAATTTTATTTATAAGTATTTAGGTTTGTACAAGTTTTATAACACGATATTAACTATTATTACAATTAGCAGAAAATGAATTTAAGATAGTTAAGAGAGGGAAATAATCCTTTAAAATAAAAAGAGGCATATAATGCAATACAGAAAATTAGGAAATACAGGAATAAAATTATCAGCTATAGGCTTAGGCTGTATGGGAATGAGCCATGCATACGGAACGGGCAATGATGAAGATTCAATTTCAGTTCTTCACAGAGCATTAGATTTAGGAATAAACTTTTGGGATACTGCAGATTTCTACGGCAGCGGTAAGAACGAAGAATTAGTATCGAAGGTATTATCAACCAACAGGGATAAAGTATTTATAGCAACAAAATTCGGTTTTAGGGTAAAGGAGGGAATAAGTGCATTCAAAAGTATGGATGATGCATATCTTGATTGTTCGCCGGAATATATAAAACAAGCAGTAGAGGCTAGTCTAAAAAGATTAAAGATAGACACGATTGATTTATATTATGCACACCGTATTGATCCAAAGGTCCCTGTAGAAGAAACAGTCGGTGCGATGGCAGATTTAGTACGGGAGGGGAAGGTGCGATATATAGGTTTATCAGAAGCGTCGGCTGAATCTATACGAAGAGCTAATTCAGTACATCCTGTTGCCGCTCTGCAAAGTGAATACTCTATAATTACAAGAGATATTGAAAAAGAAATAATACCGGAATGCCGGAAACTAGGTATTACAATAGTGCCTTTCAGTCCTTTGGCGAGAGGTTTAATAACAAATACAATTAAGAGGGAAAGCTTGCCAGAAAATGATTTCAGAAGGACAATACCGCGATTTGATGAGAGGCATTGGGAAAACAACCAAAAGCTGGCAAAAGGATTTGAGATGCTTGCTAAGGATAAGAAATGTACTCCCGGACAATTAGCGCTGGCATGGATACTTGCTGAAGGAAAGGAAATGATCCCGATTCCCGGGACGAAGAAAATTAAATATCTTGAGGAGAATGCCAAAGCCGCAGATATAAGTTTGAGCGACAATGATAAAAAAGAAATTGATAATCTAATAAAGAAATATCCTGATATCGGCCCAAGATATAATGCCAATACGCAGAGGCTTGTAAACAAATAATTATATTAACGAAAAATGATCATGAAGGAATTAGTAGTTTATAAATCAATATTTATAAAGGCAGATAATTTAAGAGTATGGGAAGCTATAACTAATCCGGATTTGACTAAACTATATATGTATAATAGTGAAGTGATTTCCGGTTGGAAAGAAGGGAATTCAATAATCTGGAGAGATGCCGATAATAAGAAAGTTCATGTAAAGGGAATTATATTCAAAATTGAACCTGGCCGATATTTAGCGACAAAAGATCTTAGTATAGATTCAGACGTAGAAGACATTGAATCAAATTATTCCAGGGTTGTTTATAAATTAATTAATAAAAATGGGGGGACTAATTTAACAGTAACTGAAGACAATTTTAACAATGATGTAAAAAGATATAATGATTCTAATAAATTTTGGAATGCTGTACTTATGGGTTTAAAGGAATTATTGGAGGAAAATATTTAATGAAACCTTTAAAAGATCAGATAATATTAATTACAGGGTCTACAGACGGGATTGGAAAACTAGCTGCACTAAAACTTGCCAAGATGAATGTTCACATTTTAGTTCATGGAAGAAAAGAGGATAAAGTTAAAAGAGTAGTTGAAGAAATAAAAAACCAATCACATAATGAAAATATTGAAGGCTTAAAAGCAGATTTTTCTTCATTAGATGAAGTAAGGCAATTAGCTCAAGAAATAAATTCAAAATATAAAAAGATAGATGTCTTAATTAATAATGCCGGTGTTGGTTACTCGGATCCCAGGTATAGTAAAGACGGGTATGAGCTCAGGTTTGCGGTAAATTATTTAGCACCTTTTTTATTCACACAATTAATATTACCATTGCTAAAAAATGCCGCACCTTCAAGAATAGTAAATATTAGTTCCATCGGACAGTCACAGATTAATTTTAATGATTTAATGCTGGAAAAAGATTTTGACGGAGTACAAGCATACCGGCAAAGTAAGCTAGCGCTGATAATGTTTAGTATCGATCTTGCTGATCAATTAAAGCAAGAGGGGATTACAGTTAATAGTTTACATCCCGGGACATTCTTAAATACTAATATGGTTCGCCGTGCAAATATTACTCCGATGGGGGAACCCGAAGTAGGCGCTGATGCGGAAGTTTATTTAGCAGTTTCTCCTGAGCTGGAAGGAGTATCAGGAAAGTACTTCAATATTAAAAACGAAGCTAAGGCAAATTCCCAGGCTTATGATGCGAAGGCAAGAAAACAACTTTGGGATATTGGATTAAAAGATACAGAGATTAAGTAATTAAAATAGATAAGGGTAGAGGTTTAATGGAAGATTGACAGTGAATTGTATATAATAATGTTATAAAATTATAACATCAAATTCGAATAATGAAAAATAGGAGAAAATCGATTCTGAGGGAGTTTTAATACCCGGGTAATGATAATGTATGGGTATCATAAAAATCGAGGCTTATAAGTCAAAAAATGCCTCAAAACCTACCCTATTACGTATAGTTTTTATTGACTGCAACGATAAAATAATGTACAGTAAGCTTATCGTGATTATTATTTTAACTGTATAATATTTACACTCCAATTTCACTGAATTTTGTGTTAATAGGCATTTGCTTTTGAGATATTCAATTCTAAATTAAATTATATTAATTTTTAGAATACTAAAGTATAATGAATAGCAATAATTTAGCGGGAACTTCATAAAGCTGATATTCTAATTATAATTAAGTATATCCCTAAAGAAGCGGATAAATGTATGAAACAATTTGCCTACTTTTCACTTGCTCTTGTAGTACTAATAACCGCAAATACATATAGCCAGTTTCAGCTTCAAAAGGCATTTCCCAATTTAACTTTTTATTATCCGGTTGGGATATATTCCGCGGGCGACGGAACAGATAGGATTTTTGTTGTTGAGCAGTCTGGCAAAATAAAAGTATTCGAGAATAACCGGAACACTTCAATAAGCCAGACCTTTTTAGATATAAGTGATAGAGCATATTTCAATTATGATGAATGCGGATTGCTTGGATTGGCATTTCATCCTGACTATAAAACAAATGGATATTTTTATGTTGATTATGTGGCGAATAATCCTTTAAGAACCGTAATAGCTAGATATCAAGTCAGCTCAACTAATCCTGATTCAGCAGTGAAGAGCAGTGAAGAAATCATTTTAACAATCCCTCAGCCTTATGATATAGTACATAAAGGAGGGCAGCTCAATTTTGGAAGTGACGGGCTCTTATATATTGGAATGGGAGATGGCGGCCCTGAAGGTGATCCGGACGGACATGGACAAGATCTTCAATTGCTATTAGGAAAAATATTAAGGATTGATGTTGATCATCCTTCAGACAGCTTGAATTATTCAATACCAGCAAGTAATCCTTTTTATCAAAATACTTTAGGATATAAACAAGAGATTTATGCCTACGGGTTGAGGAACCCATGGCGATTTAATTTCGATAAAGAAACGGGACTATTATGGTGCGGCGATGTTGGACAGGATTCATGGGAAGAAATTGATCTAATACAAAGCGGGATGAATTACGGATGGAATTGTTATGAAGGATTTCATACTTACAATATGACAAATTGCAGCGGGAATAATTATACATTCCCTGTGTTTGAATACGGTCATACAAACGGTAGTTGTGCAATAATAGGCGGATTTGAATATAGAGGCAAACGGCGCCCGGAATTAACCGGTAAATATATTTACGGAGATTATTGCACCGGTAATATCTGGCAATTTCAATTATCTGACAGTTCAAATATTTTAGCTGCACAAGCGCCTACTCAAATCTATTCCTTTGGAGAAGATATGAGCGGCGAGCTTTACATAGGCGGGATGGACAACAACATTTATGAATTTGTCCCGGCAATTAATGCTCCGACCAGTTTACATGCGGAGTTAAATAACAGCGGAAAAATTACCTTGACATGGGCAGATAATTCAAGTAATGAAAATGGTTTTATTATTCAAAGGAAAGGGACTGGTAATATTTTTACTAACGCCGGAATTGTTGGTGCAAATGATACTACTTATACAGATACAGTTTCATTCGCAGATAATTATATTTTCAGGGTGATTGCTTATAACGATTCAGCATATTCGGACTATAGTAATGAAGCCTCAATAATTATTACAACAGTACCAGTAGAGCTGATATCTTTTAATGCAGCTTTAGAAGGCAATGAAGTATACTTAACATGGAATACCGCAACAGAATTAAATAACCGGGGGTTTTATATAGAAAAATACTATAATGGTAATTGGCAGCAAATTGGATTCGTACAAGGTAATGGAACTACAACTCAAAAAAAAATATATCACTTCAAAGACTATTTAGGATGGCAGCCATTTCATGGAACTGTTTTATACGAATTAAAACTAATTGATTTAGATGGAAGCCTAAAGTACTCAAATGCTATTCCGGTAAATATAGATTATCAAGGAATCAGTTACAGCCTTTCCCAGAATTATCCAAATCCTTTTAATCCCAGCACAATAATAAATTATGCAATTCCTAGAACAAGTCAGGTTATTATTAAATTATATGATATTATAGGTAATGAGATAGAGACATTAGTAAATGGAGTAAAACAGCCCGGTAGTTATCAAATTAATTTTGAAGGAAGCAAACTACCTAGCGGGGTTTACTTTTATAAAATGACTGCAAATAACTATATATCTATTAAAAAACTTATTCTTTTGAAGTAAAAAATAACATTATTTAGATAATGTTTTTATTTTTATGATCAACTCAGCGAATTCCCTAAATGCGCCATTTCCGCTTCTATTTTGGCAGATATAATCTGCTATTTTTTTTACTTCAGGCATACCATCTGCGGGGGTAGCTGTAAAACCCACTAATTTCATGAGTTCCAGGTCATTGACATCATCACCGATAAAGGCAATGTTTTCCGGCTGTAAGTTATTCTTTTTTAATATATTAGGAAGTAGAAGATGCTTTTGTTTTGCCCCTAGGTAAAGTTCAGTAATTTTTAATTTTTCTGCTCTTTTTAGTACACTGCCGGAGGTCTCACCGGTAATTATTCCGGTTTCAACAGATACAAATTCTTTCAATCTTTCGACACCCATACCGTCCCGAATTGAGAATCTTTTGAGTTCTTCACCTTTTTCGGAGTAATAGACGCCTGTATCTGTAAGAACTCCGTCATTATCGGTTAAAACTAATTTAATTTTTTTTACTTTGTTCTTAAATAGCAACTTATTATTTTTCAACTTGTTAGTTGAGGCCATAAGAATATAGTTCCTTGAAAGATATAATTGTCATGAAATTAAGTAAAACTAAGAAAACTGAATTATATAATATTTTTAATAAAACAAATTTAACTAAACTAATTACTTAACAAAATGGGATAATATGAAAATTGTAAAACCAAAAAGATTAGCTAAAGGTGATGTTATTGGTATTATATCGCCAGCATCTTCGCCGGATGACCTAAGTACAGTGGAAACAGGGGTAAAATATTTAGAGAGTCTTGGTTATCGAGTTGAAGTTGGAAAAAATGTCGGTAAAGTGCATGGTTATTTAGCAGGCAGTACAGATGAACGGCTCGACGATCTTCATTATATGTTTAAAAATAAAGATATAAAAGCAATTTTCTGTGTAAGAGGTGGTTATGGCTCTACACGTATACTTGATAAGATCGACTATAATTTAATAAAAAGAAATCCTAAGATCTTTGTAGGTTATAGTGATATCTCAGCACTCCAATTATCCTTTTTCCATAAAGTTGGATTAGTAACATTTGCAGGCCCAATGGTTTCGGTTGATTTCTCCGGAGAAGTAAGTAAATATACGGAAGAGATATTCTGGCGATTACTTACATCAAATAAGAGTTACGGAAAATTAGAGCTTCCTGAAGGCGAAAAAATATCTGCTTTACAAAAAGGAGCAGTCAAAACCAGAATACTAGGCGGGAATTTAGCATTGTTTACATCGCTTATTGGGACAGATTATTTACCTTCAATGAAAGACAAGATACTTCTAATTGAAGAGATAGGTGAGCTTCCATATAGAGTAGACAGGATGTTAAATCAACTTCGATTATCTAAAATATTAAGTCAGGTAAAAGGTGTTGTATTAGGCGCATTTATCGACTGCAACGAAATTGATCCTACTAAGAGGACATTAACACTTGGCGAAGTTATTCAGGAGTATTTTGGCAATCTAGGGGTACCTGTAGTATATAATTTTAAGCATGGGCATATTAAAGATAATATTACTGTTCCGATAGGGGCTATGTTTAAGCTTAATGCTTCAAGGAATTATATAGAAATTGCTGAAAGTGCAGTAAGCTAAATTTCCCAATTCTAAGGGATATGGATAAAGGTAAAATATTTTTCTGAAAATTTATTCTCAGCATGCATTACGGCGGAATTATCTAGGAAGATGCCGAATACAGTAGAACCGCTTCCGGTCATTAAAGAGAGTAAAGCGCCGGAATTATAGAGTTCATCTTTTATTGCTTTAATTTCTACGTATTTCTGAAAAACAATTTCTTCAAAGTCATTAACTATTTTATTTCTAATTTCATCCCAGTCATAAGAAAGCAGTGATTGATAGTTTAATGAATTATTGATACTGCTTTTTAAAAATATACTTTCATATGCCCATTTAGTTGAGACATGTATGCCTGGATTGACAATTAAAATAGGGTAATCAATCATAAAATTGATTGGCTTCAGAGATTCACCTCTTGACTCTGCAAAACAAGGTTTTGGATTTATAAAGAAAGGTGAATCAGAGCCTATATCTAAAGCAGCCTTCTCAAGTTCATTTAATGTTAATCCTAGGTTGAATAATTTATTTAATCCCAGCAAAGCAGCAGCACCGTCAGAACTTCCTCCTCCCAAACCGGCTCCTATAGGGATATTTTTTAATAATTTAATTTTTACTTTAAATTCATTACCGGTTAATGCTTCTAATTTATTAACCGCTGTAATTACAGAATTACTGCTTTCTGTTTTGATAAGAGTACTGTTAGTATCGAACGAAAAAGAATCTGATTTTTCGAATATAATAGTATCAAAAAGGTTGATTGGGTAAAAAACAGTTTCTATATCATGATATCCATCGGATCTTTTTCTGACAATCTTTAATCCGATATTTATTTTACAGGGGGTTTTAATTTCTAGTTTTTCCATCTAATAAATATTTAATTTTTCTAATATGTTTGGGCGTAGAGCCGCAGCATGCACCAATAAAAGAAGGATTCTTTACAAGTGTTTTTTCTACATAAATTAAGTATTGTTCGGGACTAACGCCGCACGATATATTTTCGTCTGAATAATCTCCGCTGCCGCAGTTTAAGTACATTCCCCAATTGAATTTCAAGCTTGATTGTCTGAAAAACTTAAAGAAAGTATAATCTTTTATGCAATTTATGCCAATCGCAAGAGGGTTATAATCAAGAGAGAATTTAATTATCTCTGAAAGCTTTTCACCCGATAACAGTTTTAGTTTCTCATCTATAAAAAAGCTGATTACAAATGGAATATCATTGCAGCTGCAGAATTCGCAGATAATTTTAATTTCATCGAAATGACTATGGGTTTCATTAAGAATAAAATGACATCCGGATTCATATAAAGAAGAAATATGTTCCTTATGATTATACTCAATTTTCTTCTTAGACAAATCGCGTTTTATTTTATAACAATCTTCTGCCGGTGCATTGGAGCCGGCAATAAAAACCGGATAAGAAGATGCAGCATCAATAGCTAACTTAACACTCTCTTTTACAAATTTATTAGAATTGATTTTTAAGTGAGAAGATTCGACGGCTGCGGGGTTAGTCCTGAATGTATTTGTAGTTATGATATCTGCACCGGCTTCGATATACTCTTTGTGAATATTAGTAACTTTTTCGGGGTATTCTAAATTAACATATGACATCCATAATGGCCCTGAAGGTTTTACAACCATTTGTTGAAGCATACTTCCCATTGCGCCGTCGAGAATTAAAGGGCGTTTTATCCTTACGGCAAAGGAAAACGGATTTACATTAACTTTGCTTAAAAACATTATACTCTGATAGTGTGTTTTCTAAAAACGGTTTAAGTTTAGAAATTACTTCGTCAAAAGTGATCCGGGATAAATTTTCATCTTCCGTAATAACACAATCAAATTTAGTATTGTATGGAGACCAGATCATATCATTTGTTTTATATTTTACATAAACACCGAAAGTTGGCACATTATAAGCAGACGCAAGATGGATAGCCGCAGTATCGGGAGTAAAAAGGAAATCCAATTTTGATATCATTGCCGCAAAATCACTAAATGTTTCAGATACGAAAAACTTGAAGTTAGAATTAGCTATCTGTCTTGTTAGTTCTAGATCACGAGGGGAAGAGAGAATAGCCAAATTAACATCTAAAGATGCAAAATAATTCAGCAGCTTCTTATAATTTTCTACTCCCCAGAACCTTGCGTTACTTCCGGCTGAGATATTCATGCCAATAAAATATTTTTTATCGCTATAATTATTAGTAATAAAATCGTCTGCTTTCTTACCGGAATTTATCCCGGTATGGAAGTGAATTTTAATATTTGAGTAGTCAACCCGAAGATTAAACAGCTTTGATAATTCCATTATTCTTTCAACTACATGGAATTTACTTGCATCGAGCCTTGCAACAGTTTTCGAGTATATTAATTTATTTTCTTTTTCAAGCCCAAATTTATTATTTGCGCTGCAGAGCGCAATTAAAAAGCTAACGGTAGCAGATACATCATCATGAAGGTCTACGACAGTTTCTATTTGTTCAATTTTAATAAGCCGCAATATATCAAGAAATCCCTTTAATCCTTTTTTAAATACAAGCAGCTCATCTATATCGGGATTGTTTTGATAAGCAGTTTTATTCTTTTCATCAGAGAGCACGTATATCTTGGCGTTTAAATTGGATTTTATAAAGTGAATAAATGGAGTAGTTACCAAAGCATCGCCTATGCGATTCAGCCTTATAAAAAGTATCTTAGAATTATTACCGGTATCAATCACTTGCGAAGGGATGGAAGTGTGCTTTAATTTTAATAGGATTCTCAATAATATATTCTTTAAGAAAAATTCAATCTTTTTCATTCTGCTTTACGGCTTTTTTACTTTTCTCGATTAAGTTTTCCACTTTATTTACAATTTCATAGACGGGTAGATCTATAAAACATTCATGATGATACGGGCATACTTGCTTATTGCAGTTTATACAAAATAAGTCTTTTCTTACAATAAAATCGGAATTATCTGAATATGGCCCATGAGCTAAAGGATTAGTCGGGCCAAATAAACCTAAAGTAGGAATATTTAGCGCAGCGGAGATATGCATTGGGCCGGAATCATTTGCAATTACTATATCACAATTATTTATTAGGCTTGCCAATTGCTTTACAGTTGTTTTAGGTGAGAGAATACTTAAGTCTCTGAGATGATTTTTAATGTAATTCGCATCTTCTTCATCTCCCGGGCCCCAGAGAATTAGAAACTTAGAATTCATTTTATCAGAAACTGCCCGGCAAATTTCAACCCATTTGGAAGCGTCACATCTTTTTGATGGCCATCCGCCGGAAGGGATAATACCTACGATAAATGATCGTTTATTGAAATTGTTATTGATAAAATCATTTCCAAAAATTGAGTCCTTTTCAGTTAAATAAAAATGAATTTTCTTTGAAACCACAGGTACATCAATAGCATTCAATAATTCAAGGTTATGTTCGGCAGAATGTTTTGTGCCTCTCCCTGGTGCAGCAAGAATATTATATGCATATCTCCTGCCGCGGTAGTTGTATCCTACGCGGTATTTTACTCCGGATAAAAAAGTTATTTGCGCACTTCTTGGATTAGACCACAAGTCTAAGATTAAATCGTATTTTTCTTTTCTTATGTGCCAAGCCGCCTTTATCGGAAATTCTGTCCGGCTCATAGTCAGTACTTTATTTACTTGTGGATTATCATCGACTGCATCTTTAGCAAAAGATTCAGTTAGATAATCTATTATAACATCAGGGAAATAAGATTTCAGGTTATCTAAAATAATAGTGGAAAGGACTATGTCTCCGATCCCGCGCGGTTTGATGCATAGGATTTTTTTTATAATGTCTTTTTCAATTTTCATATTAAGTAAGAGATAATACAACTCAAATCAATGTGCATCCAGCCAATTATCACCGATACCAATTTCGACAACAATAGGTACTTTCATGGGGATAGTTTTTTCCATAAGCTCCTTAATAACTGGTTTAAGATCGTTGACTTCATCTTTATGAATATCAAATAAAAGCTCGTCGTGGACTTGGAGTACCATTTTAGATTTGGTTTTTCGCTTTTCCAATTCCTTATGAATATTTATCATAGCAATCTTTATCATGTCCGCAGCAGTACCCTGGATTGGCATATTTATAGCAACACGCTCTTCAAATTGGCGGACAACTCTATTGCTGCTGTTTATGTTTCTTAAAAATCTTCTTCTGCCAAGCAACGTTTCAGCAAAGCCTTTTTCTCTTGCTTTAAGGACACATTCATCCATATAATTCTTTACGCGTTTGAATGAATTGAAGTAAGTTTCTATTATTTCCTTCGCATGTGCTTGAGTTACTCCTAATCTAGTTTTAAGTCCAAAGGGGCCAATTCCATATAGTATTCCAAAGTTGACTTCTTTCGCTTTACGGCGCATATCAGGGGTAACATCTTCAGGCTTAACCATAAATACAAGGGAGGCTGTACTGCGGTGAATGTCTTCACCTTTCTTAAAAGCTTTGGTCAATCCTTCATCGCCGGTAATGCTTGCAAGGATACGAAGCTCTATCTGGCTATAATCAGCACTTAATAGCACATGGTGCTTATCGCGCGGTACGAAAGCTTTTCTAATTTCTTTCCCGAGTTCAGTTCGGATTGGAATATTCTGCAGATTAGGATCAATACTAGAAAGCCTGCCGGTAGATGCTACTGTCTGATTAAAACTAGTATGAATTCTTCCAGTTTTAGGATGTATCAAATTCGGTAAAGAATCCGCATAGGTAGATTTAAGCTTAGAAACCTGGCGATAGTCAAGAATTAATCCTATTATTTCGTGTTCACCTTTTAACGACTCTAAGGAGCGGGCATCAGTTGAAAACCCGGTTTTAGTCTTTTTGCCTGTTGTAAGCTTAAGCTTATCGAATAAAATTTTCTGCATCTGATTAGGTGAGTTGATATTAAATTCTTCTCCGGCAGTGTCAAAAATTCTCTTAGTATAATTGTCAATAAGGATTTGTAAATCTTTGCTTAGAGATTTGAGGGAATCCTTATCGATTTTTACTCCTTCTCTTTCCATATCCTCAAGAACAGGTGCTAATGGAAATTCTACCTCATATGCTATATTATAAAGGTTATTCTTTTCTAATTCCTTATTAAGAATTTCATAAAGCCTGTAAGTAATATCTGCGTCCTCGGCGGAATAATTTGACAATACATTTAACTCAACATCAAATATTTTAGAGGGATCTTTTTTAGCTCCAATTAGATCAGAAAGGGGGATCGGCTTATAGTTCAAGTATTTTTGAGAAAGATCATCCATCCCATGCTTCTGATCAGGGTCTATGATGTAGCTTGCAAGCATAGTATCAAAATAAAAGCCCTCTACTTTAATACCCTGGCTTCTAAGAACGGCAATATCAAATTTTCCGTTCTGGCATACTTTCTTAATCTTTTTATTCTCAAACACAGGCTTGAATATTTTAACGAATTCAGAAAGCATTAGCCTTTCGCCGATATCCTTTGAAAAAAGTCCTTCATTTTTATCGAAAGGATTAACGGCAACAAAGTATGCTTCATCGGGTTTTACGGCAAATGAAGCGCCAACCAAATTTAATGTGAAATAATCGAGGCTGTCAGTTTCAGTATCGAATACAAACATGGACTGCTTGCTTAATTTATCTGAAAGCACCTTAGCTTTTTTAGCATCTGTAATAAGTTGATAATTAACCTTATCCTTGTTAAAAACAGTTGATTCTTCAGTAAAAGCTTCTTCAATTTCCTGTTCATTTGCGGCGGAGCCGTTATATATATTGAGCAGTCTGCTATAAAGATTCTTAAACTCAAGCTCAATAAAGATTGACCGCAGCTTATCAAAATCAGGTTTTTCAAATTTTGCCGATTCGAAGTTCATTTCGAATGGTACTTTGCAATCAATTGTAGCAAGTTCCTTTGAGATAACAGCATTATCTTTTCCTTCCAGCAGTTTTTTCTTAGTACCTTCTTTCGATATCTTGTCAATATTCTTATAGATATTTTCAACCGAGCCGAATTCTTGAATAAGAGGAATAGCCGTCTTAGGGCCTATGCCGGCTACACCCGGTATATCATCAGAACTGTCGCCGATTAGTGCAAGATAATCTATCATTTGTTTAGGCTCGAATCCAAATTCGTCCTTAACTTTCTTAACATCATAAATTATTATCTCATCGGCCGATTTCCCCGGTTTAACGATCCTCACCTTATCACTTACAAGTTGATTGAAATCTTTGTCCGGTGTAAAGACAAATGATTCTAATCCTTTTTCAGAAGCTTCTCTTACTGCTGTTCCTATTAAATCATCCGCTTCATATTTTGGGAGAATATAAATCGGGATTTTTAAAACATCAATTATTTGCTTTATGCGATCAATTTGCGGGATCATATCTTCCGGCATTGCTGCACGTGAAGATTTATAGCTTTCAAACTTCTCATGACGGAATGTTTTTTCTTTAGAATCGAATGCCACTGCAATATAGTCAGGCCTATGTTCTTCTAGAATTTTAAGCAGCTGATTTACAAAACCGTAAACAGCGGATGTCGGTTCTCCTTTTGTGGTTATAAGAGGCCGGTTTATGAAAGCAAAATATGCCTTGTAAGTCAAAGCCATTGCATCAATGATGACAAATTTTTTATTCTTCATCCTTATATCCTCGATTATTATTTAGTCACATCACGCTGGAAAATGCATTCAAAAAATAGAAAAAAAAACTGACAATCTCGATCCACTTTATCATTAATAAATTATTTATTAGGGTTTATGAGCAATGTTTGAATATATTATTTTATATATTACTTTTAAATTTATTTATTATAATAAAGAGGATGAATTAACCAAGATGAATAATAGCAGAAAATTATCTTCTTTTAAAGAAATTATTCAAGCAATGGGGTTAGTTTTCGGTGATATTGGAACAAGTCCAATTTATACTATCGCTGTCATAATCACTTTAACAGCTCCGACACATGAAAATATAATGGGAATACTTTCCCTAATATTTTGGACACTAGTAATGCTCGTTACCGTAGAATATTCATGGCTGGCTATGAGTTTAAGTATAAAAGGGGAAGGCGGCATAATTGTTTTGAAAGAAATTCTAACAGGCAGTGTAAAAAGCGGAAAGAAGGCTGCCTTTGCTACTTTTTTAGGATTTATCGGGGTTTCACTTTTAATGGGTGACGGCGTTATTACACCGGCTATTAGCATCATATCTGCAGTTGAAGGACTAAAGTTGATACCCGGAATTGGGCCTATATCAGTAAGTACAATAATTTTTATAACTTGTATTATAACAATACTTCTATTTTTATTTCAATATAAAGGCAGCAACAAGGTTTCATTTGCTTTCGGGCCGATAATGCTTATTTGGTTTATCGTTCTTTTAATTACAGGGCTGTATTTTATTTTTGATAATATAAGTATCTTAGAAGCTATTAGCCCATTTTATGCAATAAATTTTATGCTTCATAACGGTATTACCGGAATTTTCATATTAAGTGAAGTTATTCTATGCGCTACCGGAGGCGAAGCACTTTATGCTGATATGGGTCATTTAGGCAGTAAACCGATTAAACATGCATGGTATTTTGTCTTTATTGCGCTTGTCATAAATTATTTAGGGCAGGGGGCATATTTAATGACCCATCATCCAAAAGGGTCTGTCCTTTTTTCAATGTTTAGAGATTTTTCGGAGCTGCTTTATGTACCATTATTAATATTAACCTTACTTGCTACAATAATAGCTTCACAAGCAATGATAAGCGCCATAATGTCCCTGGTGTATCAAGGAATAACAACAAGGGTGTTTCCTTTAATGAAGATTAAATATACTTCAATCCAGTTAAAATCACAGATCTACATTGGAAGCGTCAATTGGACATTAATGATTGCTGTTATTTTTATAGTTCTAATGTTTCAAAAATCGGATAATTTAGCAGCCGCGTATGGTTTTGCAGTTACAGCTACTATGACAATCAGTGCATCATTTATGATTTGGATCTTTAAGCTTAAAAAACATAAACCCAGAATGTTTATATCTCTTTTAGTATTTCTAGTAGATATACTATTCTTAATTGCGGTATTTAACAAAATACCTCATGGAGGATTCTGGTCAATAATAATAGCAGCTATCCCGTTTTTCATAATTCAGCTATGGTCAAGAGGCGGGAAAGCAATGCACAAATCATTTCGATCTTTGCCAATAGATGTTTTCTTAGAGAGCTACAATCAAATCTATCATGCCGAAGGATTAATAAAAGGCTCTGCTTTATTCTTTACTCAAAGCTTGAATGAAATACCTCCCTATATGGTGCATTGTATAATAAGAGGAAATATAATTTATCAAAAGAATATATTAGTCTCTATCCGGACTACTGAGAATCCATATGGAATAGAAATTAGAGAAGTAGAAAATATTGCCGAAGGATTATCCGGGATACAAATATTTGCGGGATATTTGGAAATGTATGATATTACTAAAATATTGAAAGAACGGGGTATAGATGAAAAGGTTATATTTTATGGCGTTGATGATATTGCAACAAAAAATATTTTGCTGAAAGTTTATGCTTTTATGAAGAGGATTACACCTTCATTTGTCAGATTTTACGAACTTCCGTATAATAAACTTCATGGTGTCGTAACAAGGCTTGAATTATAATATGAAAGGAAGAAAGATGAATAAAGAACTTTTAATATTTGGAGCTTACGGAGCTTTAGGCATCGGTATTTCAAATGCCTTGTCTTCCAAACCGTTTAATAAAATACATTTATTTGGTTCTCATATCGATGATAAAAATCAGATTACCGGGAATAATATAGTTAACATAAAATCGCATGATCTTTCAATTGAGCAGAATGTTATATCAGCATTCGGAAATATTAAACCGGATAAAGGTAAAGCATTCTTTCTAATCAGTACAGTCGGAGGTTATACCGGCGGGAAAAATATTTGGGAAACAACTGAATCTGATTGGGATAATATGATTAATATAAATTTGAGGGCTAATTTTCTTTTAGCTAAACATTTTTCACTTTTAGTAAAAGAGTCCGGCGGCGGCTCAATTTGCTTTACTTCAGCTTATACGTCAAAGCATGAGGAAAAAGGCAAGGGAGCTTATGGAGTTTCTAAAAGTGCCCTCAATCATCTGGTAAAAACACTATCCATTGAAGGAAGAGAGATTAAACTTTCGGCAAATGCAATTGCTCCGTACATAATCGATACGCCGGCTAATAGAGAATGGATGACCAAAGGAGACTATTCCAATTGGATAAAGCCTGAAGAAATCGGTGAATTTGTTTGGAATATCTTTAGTAATTATAATTTTATTTCGGGAAATATATTTGAATTGAAAGAAAGATTCGAATTGCTATAATTGAATCTTTACATACAAATTGCAATCTAAATATAAAATTAGGGCAGTATAGGTCTTAGCTCGTTCAAACCTAAAATTGAACAGACTTTCAACGGATTCATTTCACCTGAAGCTAAAATGTGAAGCATGGCTAGGCAAGTTGCAAATTACACTGAATGCGGATTAGCCTCTAGTTAAAGGCTTTAACTTAAAAACTTAAACGCTTATTCTATAACTGCTTAATTAAAGTATCCTTAATAATTTAAAATAGAAATCTCTAAAGTAATTATATATCATTCGGAAATTTTTATAATAATTATAGTCATGTCATCGAACTTTAATTGATTGCTCGTAAATCTTTCTACATCTTTAATTATTTCCTTTTTAATTTCAGATGCAGTTAATTTGTAAGTTTCCAAATTCATCAGCAGAGTTTCAAGCTTTTTTTCACCGTACATTTCTTTTTGATCATCCTGTGATTCCGAGACTCCATCAGTCATAAAGATTAACAAATCATCTTTTTGCAATTGTAATTTCTTTTCTGAATAATTCACTTCTTTCATTAGGCCAAGGGGAAACCGTTGTCCTTCTGTCTTAAGGGAAATAAATCTATTGCCGGATTTCAAAATCGGATTGGGAAGACCGGCATTAGTAAACGTTAATTCCCTTGTCTTCAAATCTATTACTGCAAGACAGACAGCTGTAAATACTTCTTTACTTGTTTTGATATATAACGGAAAGTTAACCTTTTTTAAGATGGCACTTATTGAGGCTGCTTCAATTGTCTCCATCACAAGCATACCGTTTGTCATAACCGCGGTCATTGCGGCTTTCATTCCTTTACCGGAGACGTCGCCGATAATGATACCGAATTTTGACATATCATTACTTAATTTGAAATAATCAAAAAAGTCACCGCCTACTTCATTTGCAGGTATACAAACTCCGGAAATATCATATCCTTTAATTACCGGATCAGAATTAGGCATAATAGACATTTGAGCATTGTGTGCAGTTTTCAATTCTACTTTCATCCGAATATTTTTTAACCTGTTCTTATAAAAGATAAATCCAAATACAATTACCAAGAATGAAATTAACATATTAAACCACCACGTACGCCAGTAAGGAGGTGCAATTAAAATATTTATTGATGCGCCCTCTTCATTCCATAAACCGTCGCTGTTTGTTCCTTTAACCCTAAAAGTATAATTCCCCGGTTTTAAAGTGGTATAGCTGGCAAACCTTTTATCAGAGCTAGTGAATATCCAGTCTTTATCCAATCCTTCCATTTTATAAGCATATTTATTTTTTTGAGGTGCCGCAAAATCAAGAGAAGCAAACTCAAATGAAAAGACATAATCCTGATATGTCAGTTTAATATCTTTAATTTCAGATATAGGTTTATCAAGTTTAACCTCCTGGTTAAATTTCTGGAATGATGTGATAATAACCTGAGGAATGTAATCGTTGTCTTTAATATTTTGAGGATAGAACGAATTAAGTCCATTTATCCCGCCGAAAAACATTTCACCATCTTTATTCTTAAAATAAGCGCCTCCGTTAAATTCATTACCCTGTAAGCCGTCGCTCGCGGTAAAGTTTTTGAATGAATTATTATGCGGATTAAACCTTGATAATCCTTTATTTGAACTTATCCAAAGATTACCATTTTCATCAGCTAGTATTCCATATAATGCATCACTCGATAATCCATCCTTAGAAGTATAATATTTAAAGGCTCCGGTTTTAGGATTGAATTTGTTCAAGCCGCCGCCCCAGGTACCAATCCAGAGATTTCCTAGTAAGTCCTCATAAATTGAAAAAATATAATCATTGTTTATTTTACTTTTAGATTGAGAATCTGATTTGAATGATATGAATGTCCCTCTTTCTCTATCAAATTTATTTAAACCGCCGCCTTCAGTTCCTATCCAGAAGTTTCCTGCCTTATCCTCATAAATGTCCCTGACAAAATTATTACTAATACTGCCCGGATTATTTGGATCATTTTTGTAATGACTAAAGGTCTCATATTCTCTATTAAATTTATCAAGTCCGTTACCGTAAGTCCCGATCCATAAAGTACCGGATTTGTCAATATATATTTTCCTAATTGCATTTAATGCTATGCTGGTGGTATCTAATGCATTATTTAGGTATCTCTTAAATTTCCCGGTCTTTCTATCGAATTTATTTAAACCGCCGCCGTTAGTTCCTATCCATAGAGAGCCGTCGACATCTTCAATAATGTTCCTAACAAAATCGCTGCTTAAGCTATTTAGGTCTCCGGGATTATTTCTATAATGCCTGTACTCATTTCTTTTTCTATCCAATCTATCAAGTCCGCCGCCGTGCGTGCCTATCCATAAATACCCGTCTTTATCATTATAAATTGCCCAAACAATCGGATGACTTAGGCTATTACTATCATTCGGTCTATGCATATATTGATAGAACTGTCTTGTACCTCTGGTAACTTTATCTAGCCCTGCTCCGTAAGTTCCTATCCACATAATACCTGATCTATCCTTATAGATGGCTCTTATTTCATTGTAGCTTAATGTGTGTGTATTCAGGGGATCATTTATATACCTTATAAATTTATTTGAAATTTTATCATAAATATTAAGGCCGCCTCCATTTGTTCCGATCCATAAACTGCCGTTATTATCTTCGCACAAGGAATATATCTGGTTATGGCTAATGCTGGATGAGTTTTTCGGATCGTTTTTATAACGGATAAATTTATAGGGATTACTATTCAAAAGTAATCTATTCAATCCATTATCGGTACCAATCCACAAATTACCTGTGATGTCCTGGAGTATTGATCGTACAATATTATTTGAAAGACTCTGCCCGTCATTCGCCTTAAATTTGAAGCTGATAAATTCAGGAGATGATTTTGTAATATTTTCTTTGGATAATTTGTTTAATCCGTTATCAGTTCCAAGCCAAATATTTCCGCTTTTGTCTTGATAAATAGAAAGTATAGTATTACCGCTAATGGAGTTTAATTTATTGGATTCATGAATAAAATGGATAAATGAAAATTTATTTTTAACAGTATCTATGATAAGCTTATTTAAGCCGTAATCGGTTCCAATCCAGATATTACCTAATCTGTCCTCGTAAATAGCGTTAATATTGTTGTGGCTAATTGAATTTGGATTATCCCGTTCAAAATGGAAGCGGGTAAATATATTCTTGGATTGATCGTATCTATTTAATCCGGCATTAAAAGTCCCTATCCAAATAATTCCTTTACTGTCTACACATAAAGCATTAATATCATTGTAGCTAAGACTGTTTGGATTTTTCGGATTGTGACGTATAATTTTAAAGTTATATCCGTCATATCGGTTTAATCCATCCTCTGTTCCAAAATACATAAAGTTGTATTTATCCTGGCATATGGATTTAACGATGCTTTGAGACAGTCCTTGTTCAAGAAATAATTGCTCAAAATTAATATCCGTGCTTTGAGGGAAATTTTTGAATGATGTAAATAGTAAAAATAAAACTAAAAATATTTTAGAAGAATTAATTCTAAAATTTCCCAGTATGCGGTAAATAATTTTTATTATAATAGATCCCATCAAATGCCACCTTTTTAGTTTTATTTTATGAGAATCTTAAATTACAGGGAGGAAGTAATATTTAATTCAGACTACTTACATAAATTAAATATTTCATTTGCAAATCTCAACTGTCATTAGTTCCGTGATCCTTTATTAAATACTCCTAACATTGCTGTCCAAACTAAATAAAAAGGAAAGAAAAAGTTTAGATAAAATATTTATTTGTTACAGATTTATCACTACGCGAGGGCACCCAATACTTAACAGATATTGGGTGTCTTCCATTAAAAAAGCGGGCTTTTTTAACAGCTTTCCTAAAATTGAAATTTACCGGTTTATTGTTTATTGCTTACCTAACTAGAGGACTACGGTTTAAAAAGCTGTATCTGAACATCTTCACTTATATGTTAAATCCGATATAAATCAAGTGTAAATGGGGCGTAAATCCCATGTAAAGGGCATTTAAATGCCCTCTACATGGGATTTACATCGGATGTGGACCTATGTTACATAGGTGTTAAGGTATATCGGGGTCCTATTTCATCCTTGAGCGACTTTCTTAAAGATTTTTCAAAATGAATGTTATTATCCCGAAAGTAAGAGAATACTTTGGGAATCCATCGCTATGCGAAAAGATTTAAATAGGCAATAATTTCCGGAAGTCAAATAGGAGAAGAAATAAAAAATATTTTAGATATATTTGAGAATATTTCATCTTATTCATAAACAAAAAATAGCTTTTAGATAATGTCTGTCATTTATTTATGGTGATTTAAACTTCTTGAGATTCAGTATAGTAATTAATTATATTGCAAATAATAAATACATCTCTTTATTCATTTCATAGAGTGGGCAAATATGGATATAAAAATACAGCGTTTTTCAGGTTTATATTATTTTTTGATAATAATTGTATTATTATCGCCAATTGCTTTATTAAATACTCAACCGTTAAATAAGATAAATGGAGATGTGTCTTTTATTTCAGATAGCAGCCTAAATGGAATGCATTGGCGTTTGGTAGGCCCATTTAGAGGAGGAAGAGCGCTAGCTGCTTCGGGCATTCCCGGGAATCCGGCTACGTTTTATTTTGGTTCTGTTGACGGCGGTATTTGGAAAACTATAAATGCAGGCGTAACATGGGAACCTATTTCAGATGGTCAAATGAATCCTTCAATAGGTACACTAGCAATATCTGAATCCAATCCTAACATCATATACGCGGGCACCGGTGAAGCAGATATGCGTTCCGATATTACATTCGGAGACGGAGTATATAAATCGATTGATGGAGGGGTGCATTGGAAGCATATTGGATTGAAAGATACAAAACAAATTGGAAAAATAATTGTTGATCCCCATAACCCGGATATAGTATTAGTTGCTGCACTCGGTCATCCTTATGGTTTTAATAATGAAAGAGGAGTATTTAAATCTACTGATGGCGGTAAAACATGGAAAAAGGTACTATATAAGAACGATAAGACGGGAGCAATTGATTTGGCATGGGATTCGAAAGATCCAAATGTTGTTTATGCAGCAATGTGGGAAGCTAAGAGAACGCCCTGGAGCCAATACCCTCCTGAAGAAGGCCCGGGCAGCGGCTTATATAAATCTACGGATGAAGGTAATTCGTGGGTAGAGATAAAAAATAATGGCTTACCGGATGACACCCTGGGCAGAATAGGCATTTCTGTAGTCGAAGGTTCACATGGAGAGAAAGTTTACGCACTTATTGAAGCATTACATAAGGGATCAGGGTTATATTATTCAAATAATGGCGGTAATAGTTGGCAATTGATGAGTAATAATATACAAATTACTACTCGTATGTGGTATTTCTGCCAGATAAGTGTAGATCCTAAGAATCCTAAAATTATTTATGCACCAAACCGTTCTTTATTCAGATCAGAAGATGGAGGGAAAACATTTATAGCCGTAAAGGGAGAGCCTGGAGGAGATGATTATCATTATGTATGGATTGATCCGGAAAATGATAATCATTTAATTACAGCTAGTGATCAGGGTACTGTAATCAGTTTGGATAATGGGCAAACCTGGAGCAGCTGGTACAATCAGCCTACAGCTCAGTTTTATCATGTTGCTACTGATAACCAGTTTCCTTATAGACTATACGGTGCGCAGCAAGATGCAGGGACTGTTTCAATAGCAAGCAGGAGCGATTATGGAGTTATTACATTTAGGGACTGGTATCCGGTAAATGCAGGTGAGAGCGGCTATATTGTACCTGATCCTGTTAATCCAAATATTGTTTATGGGGGAGATACATATGGCGGTTTGTTTAGATTCGAAAGAATGACCGGTCAAACACAAAATATCTCACCATGGTTATTATCTTCATTCGGGCAGCCAATTTCGGAGCAGAAATATAGATTTACCTGGACATCTCCTATAGGATTTGATTACAACAATCCCGCATCGTTATACTTCGGTGCTCAGGTTCTCTTAAAGACTCAAGATGGAGGACTAAATTGGGAAGAAGTTAGCCCTGACTTGACTGGTATGGAAAATCCAAAGCAAAATACATCAAGTACTTTAACCATTGATAATGCTGCATCGAAAGGAATGGGTGTAATATATTCATTTGCCTTTTCAAAAATAAATACCGGGGTTATATGGGTAGGAACTGATGACGGCTTTATTCAGCTTTCCAAAGACGGCGGGAAGAATTGGGAAAATGTTACACCTGCGGAATTGAAGCCATGGAGTAAGATCGGTATTATTGAAGCATCGCATTTTAATGCCAATGTTTGTTATACTGCTGTTGATAGACACAGGCTTGATGATTACTCGCCTTATATTTATAAAACCGATGACTTTGGAAAACATTGGAAGAGAATTGACAGCGGGCTGCCGCTTGATGCATATGTAAATGTTATCAGAGAAGATCCTGTTGCTTATGATTTACTATATGCCGGTACAGAAAAAGGCGTTTATGTGTCATTTAATGGCGGAGAAAATTGGTATCCGCTTCAGATTAACCTTTCTCAAGTTTCAGTTAGAGATCTTAAGATTCATGATAATGACCTTATCGCGGCAACTCACGGGAGATCATTTTGGATATTGGATGATGTTTCTTCTTTAAGGCAAATCAGTACAAAGAGCCTTAATTCAGATGTGTATCTATTTAAACCAGAAGATGCAAGCAGGATAAGAAGAACAGAAAGTCATGATACTCCATTGCCTCCGGAATTTCCTCATGGTGAAAATCCGCCAAGCGGTGCAATAATAGATTATTATTTGAAAAGTAATAATGAGGGTCCGATAGAACTCGAAATATCTGATCAAGCTGGAAATATAATTAGAAAATATTCCAGAGACGATAAATTCGTGATGCCTGCAGAGATGCCGTACTTTAATTTAGATTGGCTGCCAAAGGCCAAGAGTTTAACCGGCCATGGTGGGATTAACAGATTTGTTTGGGATCTTCGTTATTCAAATGTGCCATCGAGATCAATTGGATATGGAAGCGCAGTTACAGGTGAAGGTACGGTGCAGGGGCCGCAAGGCCCTTTAGTATTACCAGGTATCTACAAAGTCACTTTAATTGTGAATGGTAAATCTTATACCCAGCCATTAGAAGTAAAAATGGATCCGAGAGTGAAAGCATCTAAGAAGGAATTAAGTGATCAACTACAATTAGCTCTTAAGATCTGGAATTCATCATCTGATCAATTTCAACTTCAAGGGATATTAGATTCATTGGATGAAAAAGTAAAAACTATTTCTACTGTTAATAAGGCAGATAATATGATATTCACAGAGACAAATAACTTAGAACTAAAAATAGGTAGTCTTAATAAATCATTGAATGAAATAGACCTTGCCGGCTTAGAAGGAACGGTAATGAGTGCTGACAGAGAACCTACGCAGCCTATGTTCCAGGCATACAATATTAGCAATAATAAATTGAACCTTGCTATACATGAATGGAAACAAATTGAATCCAATGAAATAGAGAAAATCAATGGGCTCTTAAAAAAGAAGGGTTTACTTGCAATAGAAGTTCCAAAAGGAAATGCAATACATTATAATTTCCCGTAATAAAATATATAATATTGAGTGAGCGGGGAAAATTCTTTTTTCCATAGTTTTGCTTAAATTAGTGCTTATAATAATAATAGAAGAAAAATATTGAAAAATCATTATGATGTAATAGTCATTGGCAGCGGGCCCGGCGGGGAAGGAGCTGCAATGAAATGTGCTAAAGAGGGGCTGCATGTTGCTATGTGTGACTATTTTTCGATGGTAGGAGGGAGCTGCACCCATAGAAGTACAATACCTAGTAAGGCATTACGGCATGCTAGTCAAATCCTTTATGAAAGCAATAAACTTGAGGAATCTAATTTCCAGTCGTTATTAAAGAAGGCAGAAATTGTTATACAAGAGCAATTCAATCTTCGAAAGAGTTTCTATGAGAGAAACCTAGTAGATATAATCGACGGAAGGGCAAAATTTATAGATACTCATACTATTCAAGTCAAATTATCTAATAATGCAGAGGAAACGTATTCAGCTAATTATTTTGTAATAGCGACCGGTTCCAGGCCTTATCATCCCGAGAATGTAGACTTTAATCATCCTAGAATTTTAGACAGTGATACAATATTAAACCTAAAAGATAATCCGCGTACAATTACAATTTATGGTGCGGGTGTTATTGGATGTGAATATGCATCTATTTTCAGAGGGTTAAAGATAAAAGTAAATTTAATAAATACAAGAGACAAGCTTTTAGCTTTTCTTGACGATGAAATAATTGATGCAGTAGGATATCATCTTCGTGAAAACGGAGTAATGCTGCGTCATAGTGAAGAATATGAAAAAGTTTCAGCAGACGATAATGGAGTAACAGTATTTTTAAAGTCAAATAAAGAAATAAGAACTGATTATCTTTTATGGTGTCAGGGAAGGACGGGGAACTCCGATGATATGGGATTGGAAGAACTGGGAATTAAAACAAGTGCACAGGGCTCGATATTAGTAAATGAGAACAATCAGACTGCTGTCCCTCATATTTATGCGGCAGGTGATATAATTGGATTCCCAAATTTAGCTAGTGCATCTTATGATCAAGGCCGATTTGCAGCTACACACATAGCATTCGGGAAATGCGAACATCAGCTTGTTGAATTTATTCCTACTGGAATATATACTATTCCAGAGATCAGTTCGGTGGGATACACAGAAGAGCAGCTTACAAAAGAAAAGATACCTTATGAAGTGGGGCATTCATTCTTTAAGCATTTAGCGAGAGCCCAAATAACCGGAAGAACTACCGGTATGCTTAAGATACTTTTCCACAGAGAAACATTGAAGATACTGGGTGTACATTGTTTTGGGCATGGAGCAGCAGAGATAATACATATTGGACAGGCGATCATGTCGCAGAAGGGTGAAGGAAACACTTTAATGTATTTTATTAATACTACATTTAATTACCCGACTATGGCTGAAGCTTATAGAGTAGCGGCTTTAAATGGAATAAATAGGGTCAATTTATTAAAGAAGGGCACCTAGTTTAAGATTGATAGATAGTGGGAAATAAGCAATTATTATTAGGATTCATTAAAATCCATTCGGTTAGTATTCCCAAATTGATAAGTATGTTCTCATTTCAAACTAAACTTATTTATAGAATTTATCTTTTTATTGAAGAATATATATGTTTTCAATGGTATAATATTTGTGTTTTAATTATTGGCATAAAGTGGATAAATTATGAAATATTTAAATATTGATTCTTTTATAACAAAAGAATATGATATAGAATTAAACCAGTATAAAATTCTTTCGGGGTTAAAAGAATATCGTGCAGAGTTTAACCAAAATCGTTTGTATCCGGCTCTTTCAGAACTGGTTTACCTTTCTTCTCAATTAGAAGAAATTATGGATAGGAAGGGGAGTGTTTGCTTACCATTGCCTAAAAGAATAAAAAATGCGCGGAATGATAAGAACGTCTTTTGGGAGATAATTGATCAGGCAAAAGAGAGTAAAGATTATTTTTATGATTTGATAGAGTGGGCAATTCCAATAATAAAAAGCTTAATTGATGAAGCTTATATACTTTATAGTTTTGTGGATGAGAGTTTGGCTATTGAAGAAGTTGGGAATAAACCGTTAATAACTAATGACGGCTACTTAATGGTCCCGGATAATCAGCATTCTCTACTTCAAATTCATCGATATGGATGTTCCATGTATTCTTCGGGTGATACGCCATTTCATTCATTAAAGACAAGGTTTATTCAGTCTGTACCTAAATTAAATTTCTCGAGTGAATCTGAGTTTATTAAAATAGAGTTAGTTAAGAAATACAGAGACAAACCGAATATTGCAGCATACCTTTGCAATACTGAATTAGACTTTCCATACAGCGAGACAATATTTCCGGTTGCGAAAAGAAGGCTATTAGATTATATAACCGAATAATTGAAGTAAAACCACACCCCTCAAAGTCTTTATTAAGACTTATGAAGGGTGTTAAAATTATATTATCCGATTAGAGCTATATAGTCTGCAAGAATATGTCCAGTCTCATCAAGTTCCGCATCGTCCTTAGTATTATCATCAACCGAAGGAAGTTCGCCTTTCTTAAGAAGCTTCAATCCCATTTCTTTCCGGCGTTGGTTTTCCTCTTCGAATTGTTTTTGTTCAAGGTCATCCTTTTCCTTTTTTCTTTGAGCAAGATTTAAGGAAATAGTCTTTTGATTATGCTCTTCCTTATATTCAGTTATTTCATCAACGAATCTATTCCATTCTGGATCTTTATTATCAATTCTTTGTTCGTGCATTTTAATTAGCACCGGCACATATTGATTTATATTTCCAAACGGAGTATAATTAGAAGAATTGATTTGATCCCAGGGCAAGGAACTAGGTTCGGAGCTTTCACCGAATTCTTTTGGGTCAATAAAAGAAGGGAATTGAATATCGGGAGTAACGCCTAAATGCTGAGTGCTTTCACCGTTGACTCTATAAAATTTAGCGATAGTTAATTTTACTTGTCCCAGCTTATGTGAAGAATTAGGCATTATACGATTTAGATCAATAAGATTTTGAACAGTACCTTTGCCATAAGTCTGTTCACCTATAATTAAACCGCGTCCATAATCTTTAATAGCAGCAGAGAAAATCTCAGATGCCGAAGCACTGAATCTGTTTACCAATATTACTAAAGGGCCTTTATAATCAATAGCTGTATCCGGGTCATCTTCGACTCTAATACTGCCGTCAGAACTTTTTATCTGAACAACAGGGCCGCTTTTAATAAATAAGCCAGTTAGTTTAATAGCTTCTTCAAGAGAACCGCCGCCGTTATTTCGCAAGTCTATAATGATACCCTGTACTTTTTCTTTCTTTAATCCGGTAAGTAAGTTCTGAACGTCGCGGGTAGTACTTTTATAATTTTTATCACCTCTTTGTTCAGCCTCAAAGTCACTATAAAAAGCCGGAATTGTAATAACCCCAAGCTTATAATCTTTACCTTCCTGTTTAATATTGAGTATTTTATCCTTAGCAGACTGCTCTTCAAGATTAATTTTATCTCTAACAAGAGTAACTTCTTTAGACTGAGAATTTACATTTTCCGAAGCAGGAATTATTTGAAGCCGCACAATACTACCTTTTGGACCTCTAATTAACTGTACAACGTCAGTTATGCGCCAGCCTATAACATCGACCATCTCGCCATCTTTACCTTGAGCGACGCCGACTATTTTATCATTTTGATGGATCTGTTTACTCTTATAAGCCGGGCCGCCGGGGATAACTTCAGCTACTTTAGTATAGTCATCTTCAGTTTGGAGCTGTGCGCCAATGCCTTCCAAAGACCTAGACATGTCAATTTTAAAGTTTTCAGAAGTGCTAGGTGACATATAATTTGTATGAGGATCGAGAGATTCTGTGAATGAGTTTTCGAACAACTGAAAAACATCTTCACTAGAATACTGCATAAGAGCGCGGCGGAGGTTTTCGTATCTTTTTGTGAGCAGGGTATCAATTGCCCCCCATTTTTTACCGGCAAGCATCAAATTTAGAGCGTCATTCTTAACTTTCTTTCTCCAAACATCATTCATTTCGGTAGTATCTTTTATCCAGGGTGAGTCTGTTCTATCGATCAAGAAATCTTCTTTTTTAGAGAAATCAAAGTCTTTCTTCAAAAGCTTCTCCGAATAATCTATTCTATTGTTTAATCTTTCCTTGAATACATTAAATATATAGAAGGCAGGGTTAAGGTCTCCGTCCTGGATATCATTATCTAATTGATCTTTATATTTATCATAATCAGCAATGTCAGAGGCATAAAAATACATTCTATTATTATCTAAAGATTTAAGATATCTGTCGAATATAACATTAGAAAGGGAATCGTCTAGCTTAAATTTTCTATAATGATATCTTTGCAGTATAGTGGTAATAAGTTCATCCTCGGTAGACATATACTTCATAGGCTGAATAGTAGTGGAAGTATCTTCAGGAGCAATAGCTGAGTTTTTGAACTTTAGAGTCCGGGCTAGGAACATATTTGCAGCGATTACCAGTACTACTAAGATGAAGATTTTCTTCATAATATTTCTCGTTTTTTGTTTCATTTAAAATATGATATTAGTTATTTCAACTAAATTTAATAATTATTGTATTCCGCTTAAATGGATTTTCTTTGCAGTACAGGGAATATTCTATAAATCCTGTCCGGAAATAAAATATAAAAAAGCAATCTAAATATCTGAAATAATTAGATGTAATAAAAACCAATTTGTTCCATCCTATTATATAAATTATTCTTAGGACTAGCGTCATAGTCAGAGCTGAAGATTGATAAATAATAGTATTTAAAGGGCTGCGGAATTAGAACTGGAGCAAGTTAAAGTTAAAGTTTAATCGAAAGCGCAGGCTGCATAAAAATTAATTTTGGTAATAGTCTCCCTGGCTATCCCACCAATATAATTGTATTTCCGATGACTGATAATCAGATTTGGTTTTTATATTTGTGAACCAAACAGCATCACTTGTAGATTCGCCAGACTGGAGGGTGCCGAAAAATCCAGTTTCACTTTCAACAATATAATTACCATTTTTTAATTTTATTGTACAACCGACATTATAGGCAGTAGCGCCGCCTCCGTCATTTTGAACCGTAACTTTAAATTGGGCAAAGGAAGAACTAGTTGCGTCAACTTCTTGGTTGCTTACAATGCTAACATTTGGGGGAGAAAATAATACAGAAACGGGAGAATCCGGGTTACATCCACTTAACATTAAAACAGGAAATAGTATCAAAACCATATAAATGTTTTTCATAGCTTCCTCTCAAATATTTCCCTACATACCACAAAGATCAGTCCATAAGATATGGTTATATTTTACATTGCTGCTTTATAAGTTGTATATATTTTAGAACATGAATTGGATAGTTGAATAGTCAGTATTATATTCATAACAGATGAATAGTTCAGGTAGCGAGAACTAAGAATATCGATATTGTTTGGGTAAATCGATTTTACTTAATAGAAGCGCATGGATAAATAATATTACATGTCATTGATTTTCTAATGGTAAAAAAACGGAAAGGCTGCCGCTTACATAATTATTTCCTTAAAATTAGTGAAGTGTTAAATAAAAGGATACTGACATTTTGTCATACTTTTACCAGGTGTTATTTATATAGGATTTAGATGCTATTTAGATGCCTTTTAGGCTTTACATTTCTAATTGGCATGTATGACAAAAAGTCAGTATAAAAAAGGGCAAAGTTAATTATAAACGAAGGGTGCAGATAACAATGAATATGTTAGAGTACAAATTATTGAATTATTCATCATATTTTACATCGATAAAAAAGCAACCTTCTAATTGGTTTTGTTCTTCACTTATTCCATTAGAATAATAATTTATTAACAAGATTTATTTTTAACACAGACTTTGCAACTTTTCAAGATCAATCCTATAGAATAGCAGAGGGCAGGACAACTTGATTTAATGCACCATGATTATGCAGCTATTATTTGGTAAATCCTAGGGCCTTTATATATATTAATAATGCAAAAAAAATATATTTTGCTTAATAAAGTTTAATTCTATGATTATTACTAAAAAATATTTTAGAGTATTTAATTATGGATCTTTGATACTTGCGTCGATATTAATTTTATTGATTATTACACGCATTGCACCTGAAGAATCATTCATTTATTTTGTCATTGTTATAATTTTAATTTTTGTTTCTAGAATATTTATTAGAATATTAAACATTAAAAATATAAAAAATAAATAACGGAGGCTGACTTCGATACAGCGAAAAGAGTTAACGGAAAATTAAACGCAAAAGTGTTAATTCTAAACCAGAGTTACGAGCCGTTAACAGTTTGCAACATAAAGAAAGCGGTAATTTTAATTTACCTTGGTAAAGCTGAATTAGTAGTGAATGACAAGAGGAAAGAGGTACGGGGAGTAACCAAGACGATACCCTGGCCAAGCATAATAAGGCTTAACCACTTTATAAATGTGCCATACAAGAAAGTTGTACTTACGCGTAAGAACATATTAAGAAGGGATGCGTATAAATGTTCTTACTGCGGGAGGAGTGATTTGCCATTGACAATTGATCATATTGTACCTAAGTCAAAGGGCGGAAGCGATTCATGGGAAAATCTAGTATGTGCATGTACATATTGCAACAATAAAAAGGGAGACCGAACCCCGGAAGAAGCAAGGATGCTATTACTAAACCGACCATTCAAACCAAGCCATATAATGTTTATAAAACATGTAGTAGGTAAACTAGACGATAACTGGAAGCCGTATTTATACCTTTCATAGGAAGTGGGTGTATAGGTATAAAGGATATAGGGGGTATAAAGTGTAAGAGAATACGGTTATTTGGTTAATTGGCCAAATAGAGTAATTGAGTATTAATGGAGGTCAACAATATATTTTAAGCGGAAAAATTTCATTGAATTAACAAGATAATTATCCTCAATATTATTATTTTTCAATTCGTTATTTAAAATAATATCTTACTTTATGCAGAAAAAAAGAATACTTAGCGGAATGAGGCCAACAGGAAAGCTTCATATAGGACATTATGTAGGGGCACTAGAAAACTGGATTAAGCTTCAAAATGAATATGAGAGTTATCATTTAATCGCTGATTATCATGTTTTGACTACAAGATTAGAGACAGAGGAGATTTATCAAGATTCTATAGACATGCTGATTGATTGGCTGGCATGCGGTTTAGATCCAGTAAAAAGCCCGATGTTCAGGCAGTCAAAGATTAAGGAGCATACGGAGCTTCATTTGATTTTGAGTATGTTAATTACGGTAAACAGGTTAGAAAGGAATCCTACTTTAAAGGATCAAATAAGGGATTTGAATATTGAACACGTAATATATGGGCATCTAGGTTATCCCGTACTTCAGTCAGCGGATATTTTACTTTATAAAGGTAATGCAGTACCGGTTGGAGAGGATCAGGTGCCGCATGTTGAAATATCAAGAGAGATAGCAAGAAAGTTTAATAACCAATACGGATATGTATTCCCTGAGCCGGAGCCGTTGCTAACGCAGTTTGCAAGGCTGCCGGGATTAGACGGGGGTGCAAAGATGAGTAAATCATTGAACAATACAATACTTCTTTCGGATAATCCGGAGATAGTAAAGGCAAAGCTTAGGAGAGCAGTAACCGATCCGCAAAAGATAAGGAAAGGCGATCCGGGGAATCCGGATATTTGTTTAGTCTTTGCTTATCATAAAAAATTTAATCCTGGTGAAGTTGCAGAGATTGATGCAGGGTGCAGGTCAGGTGCGTTAGGATGTGTAGATTGTAAAATGAGGTGTGCCTCAAAGATATCGGAAATGCTTTCGCCTATTATAGAGAAGAGAAATTATTATGAGCAGAGGATGGCAGAGGTAATCGATATATTAAGTGACGGAGAGAAAAGAGCCAAGGCAACGGCAGTAGATACGATGAATGAAGTGCGTGAGAAGATGAAGTTGGGATAGGGATGGGATTGGCAGGCAAAAGATGGTTTTTTATTGAACCACTCCGTGGTTCTGGGTGCGGCTTTGGGGTGGAAGTTATTTTAATTAGTATAAATATCATAGATAAGACATAGAATTGTATAAGATAAAGTTAGATCAATTTGAGGGGCCATTAGATCTCCTCCTGTTTTTTATAAAACGGGATGAATTGAATATCTATGATATTCCGATATCAAAAATTACTAAGGAGTTTTTGGAGTACGTAAATTTCATTCATCTGCTTGATTTAGAAGTTGCCGGTGATTTTATATTGATGGCTTCAACGTTAATGCATATAAAGGCACGGATGCTGCTTCCAAGGGAAGTTGATGAGAAGGGGGAAGAGATTGACCCGAGAGCAGAATTGATACAGGCGCTTCTTGAATATAAAAAGTATAAAGAAATGTCCGAGGAGCTGGCATTTTTTGAAACTGACCAGAGGAAGCTTAATTTTAGAGGAAATTATACGGAAGATATGAAGATTGCTCCGCCTGAATATGAAACTCTTTTACGAAATGTAACAATTTACGATCTTGCAAAGGCATTTAAGAAAGCACTGGAAAATGTTAAGCCGGAGGTATTTCATGAAATTAGAAAGATTAACGTAACAATCGATGAGCAGGTATCTTACATCTTGCAGAAGCTAGATGAATTAAAGGAAGTACACTTTTTGAATTTAGTAGAGAGTATGAAAGAAAAGATTAGGATAGTAATTACATTTATAGCATTATTAGAACTGACGAAGTCAGAAATGATAGGGATAAAAGAGTCGGAAGAATTCAATGATTTTGTGATTTATAAAGTAAGCAATGGATAATATATATAATTCAGTAATTGAGGCATTAATTTTTTCATCGGATGAGCCAATTTCTTCAACGGACTTGATGAAAGCCGTTAAAGGAATAGACGGTGAAGACAGCCAGATTACGGCAGAGGAGATAGAGACAAGCGTCAATGAACTAAATAATTCTTATAATGAAAAAGGCATTGCATTTCATATAGTAAAGATAGCGGGCGGGTATCTTTTTGCGACCAAACCGGAGTATGCAAAGTATATCGGGTTTTTATCATCCGAAAAGAGTAAGAGAAGGTTAAGCCAGGCTGCTCTAGAAACTTTGGCAATAATAGCTTATAAGCAGCCGATAACAAAGCCGGAGCTAGAAGCAATTAGAGGTGTAAATTCCGATTATATACTTGCAACTTTACTAGAAAAGAATTTAATCGCAATAACAGGCAGGTCGGAAACAATCGGCAGGCCTTTATTGTACTGCACAACAAATGAGTTTCTAAAGTATTTCGGATTAAACCAGATTAATGATTTGCCCAAGCCGAGAGAAATAGAAGAGATAATGCAGGATGAAGATTTTATAGAGCAGAAGCAAAAGATCATGATGAACATGATTGAAGAAAACATTGAGAAAGAAACGGAAGCAGAATCAAATGACAACAGTGAGATTGAATAAATATATATCTGACAGTGGAATAACTTCAAGAAGAAAAGCCGAAGAATTTATATTACAAGGAAGAGTAAGTGTAAACGATAAGGTAGTTATAGATCTTTCCCAAAAGATCGATACAGAAAATGATATAGTTCATCTTGACGGAGAAAAGCTTCGTCAAAAGCATCATGTATATTTTCTTTTGAATAAGCCGAAAGGTGTAGTTACGACAACGAATGATGAAAAGAACAGAAAAACGGTTGTTGATCTAATTAAAACAAAAGAAAAGATATTCCCGGTGGGGCGATTAGATTATGATACTACAGGAGTATTGATATTAACTAACGACGGAGAGTTTTCAAATTTGCTAACTCATCCTAAAAACAGGATTCCCAGAGAATATGAAGTAAAGCTTGATAAACCATTGGGTGATGAGGACAAAGAGAGAATTTGTTCGGGTGTTAAAATTAAAGGCAAGAAAGGAAAGTTTATTAAAGCGGTTTCAGGCGGGAAGAAGGATAAAAAATATATAACAGTAACCGCCATTGAAGGCAGGAACCATTTTGTGAAAAACATGTTTGGCGCGTTAGGATATACGGTAATAGCACTGAATAGAAAAAGTTATGCCGGAATAATTTGCGATATTCCAGTAGGAATGCATAGGGTATTAACAAGGGAGGAAATTTCGGGAGTAGTTGAAAATTATGGAAATTAAATTTTCATTTTTTATTTCATTAGTAGTTTTACTAACATCATTTACATATTCGCAAGAAATTCAGCGGGATACAACTCCAAAATTTGCATATTCGACAATACCTGAATTCTGGTCGCAGATGAATGATATATTCAACGATCCGAACTTCAATAATGCACAATGGGGAGTTGTAATACAATCGCTAGAGACCGGGGAATATTTTTATAAGAGGAACGAAGATAAGCTTATAATGCCGGCTTCAAATTTAAAATTGTTCACTACAGCGGCAGGCTTAATACTTCTAGGAAACGACTACCGTTTCAAAACAAATGTTTATATAAACGGCAGTGTAGATGGTTCGGTATTAAAAGGCGACCTTGTAGTTCAAGGAAGAGGCGATCCGACAATTTCGGGAAGATTTTATGATGGGGATATTTTCAGGGTATACGAGAATTGGGCAGATTCACTGTTAAATATGGGTATAGATGAAATTACGGGAAACATTATCGGAGATGATAATAATTTTGATGGTATCGGACTAGGAGCGGGCTGGGCATGGGATTATGAGAGTAATTGGTTTGCGGCGCCAACGAGTGCAATATGTTTTAATGATAATTGTGTAAACATAACAGTAACAGTTAATAAGAATACAAATCAGCCAGTCATCTCAATTTTGCCGGATACAAAGTATGTAATCATAATAAATAAAGTAATTACCGTTCCAAATGACTCATCTACATCAATAGAGGCATACAGGGAGCTGGGTACAAATGTAATTACGGTTTTTGGAACTATCAGAGACAATTCAGATTCAGTTAAAACATATGTAACAGTAAATAACCCTACTCAATTTGCTATGGTAGTATTAAAGGATGTATTGAGGCGAAAAGGCATAGTAATAGATGGGTATCCGATTGATGTAAACGACATGACCTCAACGCTTGATTATTCAAAAATGAAATTACTGTATATACAATATTCGCCGCCGTTGAAAGAAGTAATAAAAGCGATAAATAAGTTAAGCTTAAATCTGTATGCTGAACAGTTATTAAAGGCAATCGGGCTTGAATTAAAAGGATACGGCTCTGCATCGAACGGGATCAGTGCAGAATACAAATTATTCAGAGATATGGGAATTAATCCGGAAGCCATGAATATAGTTGACGGCAGCGGATTATCGAGGCTGGATTTAGTAACACCCAGGCAGGTAGTAGCGCTTTTAAGCTACATGTACAAGAGTAAGTATTTCATTCCTTACTTAAATTCGCTACCAATTGCAGGGGTAGACGGATCTTTAGGGGATAGAATGCAGAATACAAAAGCTCAGGGCAATATACGTGCAAAGCCAGGATTTTTAGAAGGAGTACGAAGCCTATCGGGATATGCATTTACGGGGGACAATGAGCCAGTGGCTTTTTCAATAATAGTAAATAATTATAATGTGCCAGTTAAACTGGCGGAGAATATTCAAGATTTAGTATGTTTGCGGCTTGCAAACTTCAAGAGAAAATAACCGGAGGATTGGTGGACGAAAATATACAGCAGGACATAAATGTTCTGATCAAAAGACGCTATGAAGAATTAAATGAACTAAAGGCTAAAGGATTTGAGCCATTTGCATATTCATTTAATGTAGATTCCAATGCAGAGGATATAAAGAAAAATTACAAAGAAGATGAAAAACGCGTAATAAAAATTGCCGGGAGGATAATGGCAATCAGAAGAATGGGTAAGGCATCATTTGCGCATATCCAAGATCATACGGGCAGGATTCAAATTTATCTTCGTAAAGATGATATAGGAGATTCATATGATGCATTTAAGCTGCTAGATATCGGAGACATAATAGGAATAGAAGGATTTGTATTTAAGACAAAGACGGGGGAGACTTCGGTACATACAACCTCAATGACATTGCTTTCCAAAACATTACGGCCGCTTCCGATTGCAAAAGAGACAATAGATGAGCAAGGCAACAAAATTGTTCATGACCAGTTTGCAGATAAAGAGCTGCGTTACAGGCAAAGGTATGTTGACCTTGTAGTTAATTCCGAAATACAGGATACGTTTATTAAGAGAAGCAAAATAATTTCATCAATGAGGAGCTATTTAGACACAAGCGGATACATTGAAGTTGAAACCCCAATACTTCAGCCGCTTTACGGCGGCGCTGCGGCAAAACCTTTTACGACGCATCATAATGCACTAGATACAACTTTGTATTTAAGAATAGCTGACGAATTATACCTTAAAAGATTAATTGTAGGCGGATTTAACGGAGTATATGAGATATCAAAAGATTTTAGAAATGAAGGCATGGACAGGACACATAATCCTGAATTTACAATGATGGAGCTTTATGTACCGTATAAGGATTATGAATGGATGATGCAGTTTGTAGAAAAGATGATATATCAAATCTGCATGAATGTTTTCGGCACAATAGACTTTGAATATGAAGAGCGAAAAATAAATTTCGATTCTCCATGGCAAAGAGTATCGATGGTTGAAGAGTTGAAAGAAAAAACAGGTTTAGATATATTGAATGCAAAGGCGGGTGAGCTAAAGGCAGTAGCAAATAAGTTAGGTATAGATACAAAGGGGCTTGAAGCAAAAGGGAAGTTAATTGACGAGATTTTCAGTTCTGTAGTACAACCGGAATTAATCCAGCCGACATATGTAGTTGATTATCCACTTGAGCTCTCACCACTCGCAAAGAAACATCGTTCAAAACCCGGATTGGTAGAACGATTTGAAGGATATGTAGCCGGAAGGGAAATATGCAATGCCTTTTCAGAATTAAATGACCCGATAGATCAAAGAGAGAGATTTGAGGGGCAGGTTAAAGCACAAGAAGAAGGAGATGAAGAAGCACATCAGATAGATGAAGATTTTATCAGGGCGCTTGAATACGGAATGCCTCCGACATCGGGATTAGGTATCGGAATTGACAGACTCGTAATGCTGCTGACAAATCAATCTTCGATTCGGGATGTAATTTTCTTCCCTCAGATGAAGCCTGAAGTTAAATGAGGGCAGCGTATTGAGGTACAGTGTTATAATCCCAACGCTCAATGAAGAAAAGCTGCTGCCGGGCCTATTGAGATTGTTAACAGAGAATAATTTCAAGAATAAATTTGATTTTGAAATTATTGTTTCAGACGGAGGAAGCTGTGACAGCACTACAGAAGAAGCGTGTAAATATGCCGATAAGATTATAGTGCCAAATGATAAATCCAAGCAGAATATAGCAGGCGGCAGGAATCTAGGTGCAAAGAATGCATCAGGCGATATATTTATATTTATAAACGGTGACGTAATATTGCCTAATGTTGAAAGATTTTTTAATTATCTTAATACTAAATTCATTAATAGCGGATATCTTGCAATGACATGTAAGGTAAAAGTATTTCCTGAAGAAGAGATTATATCGGACAAACTATTTCACGGAATATATAATACATACTTCAGGCTGCTGAACAATTTAGGTGTAGGAATGGGAAGGGGGGAGTGCCAGGTAATAAGAAAGGAAATTTTTCATAAGGCAGGCAGATATAATGAGACATTAGCTGCCGGGGAAGATTTTGATTTATTCAGAAAGATAAGAAGATTTGGGAAAATATTATTTACTACCGACATCTGTATATATGAATCACCGAGGCGATTTAGAAAAATAGGTTACACGGGTGTATCGTTATCATGGCTACGAAACGGAATATCGGTATTCTTTAAAAATAAATCTATTTCAAAAGAATGGGAGCAAGTAAGGTAAATTGAAAAAGCTTTATGTAATATTATTTATTTGTTCTATAACCGCATATGCACAAAATGATTATGTAAGAGTGGATAATCAGGTTTATGATTTTCTTGAAAGAATGGAGACGCTTCACGTCATAAAAGGATACAATTCATTTGAGATCCCGAAACCAAGGAAAGATGTAGCCGGTTTTATTAAACAAGTTATTGCAAATAAAGATAAGCTCGATCAAATAGATAAAAGGATATTAAAGGACCTAGAAGTAGAATTCGAATTTGATATATACGGTACATTAAAAAATTCACAATCAATGTTAGGTTCAAGCGGATATAATTTATTTTCGCAAGGGAGTAAATATTTATATTATTATAATGACCCGCATAAAGCAAGTTTATTTATTAATCTTTTGGGTGAGGGGCAGGTGATTGCACAAAATGACATTGAAAAAAAAAGTAATTTATCCACTGCAGTCGGGGTTATTGGAGGAGAAATAAGGGGAACTTTCTTAGAACATTTCGGATTTTCATTAACCGGAACGGATGGTTTAGTAATGGGGAACAAAGAAGCGGCAAGGCTGCGAACCGATATCCGGGATAATTTCAAATTTAATCTTGATACTTCGGCAGCTTTTTTTGATGAGACATCGGGATATCTGACTGCCGATTACGGAATGTTCAGATTAAAGTTCGGCAGAGACAAAATGCAGATAGGGTATGGGCCTAGAAAATCGATAATAGATGATCTAGCCCCGCCGTTTGATTACCTATCTTTTAATATACATTACAAGTTTTTTGATTTTTCTTATTTTCACGGAAAGCTGTTAGGCGATACAGAGTTCCAGCCTGACTCTATAAACGGCGGTATTAATTTTGTGCATGAAAAATATATAGCTTATCATAGAATCGGTTTCGATATATCAGATGCAGTTAATATCGGAGCCGGTGAAATGATTATATACGGAGATAGGGGGCTAGACCTATCATATTTAAATCCGTTTGCATTTTATAAATCAGTTGAGCATGCAAACCAGGATAGAGACAATTCCTTTTTATTCTTTGATTTTTTGAATAAGTCAATAGAGGGATTAAAAATTTACAGTACCCTGTTAATTGACGACATGGATTTTTCAAAGCTTGGTACGGGCTGGTACGGCAACGAGACGTTATTTGATATAGGATTTTTATCATCAAACCTATACAAAATAATACCTGCCGATATCAAATTCGAATTTACGACAGTGGATCCATATGTGCATACGCATCGGACAGGAAATACAAACTTTACAAATTTAGGATATGACCTTGGTTCGGGATTAGAGCCTAACAGCGAATTATTTTTAGGAGAATTAGATTACCGAATAAATTATAGATTGACACTAAGTGCGGAATTTCAGTATATTATTCATGGTGCAAATCCTGTGTTACCGGATGGAACAATAAAAAATGTCGGGGGTGATATAGGATTAGGCCACCGGACAATTGATCCGAATTTTGCCAGGCTTCTAGAGGGTGATATAGAATACTCAAGAATTACGAGCTTATTAATAACTTTTGAACCAATTAAGCAATATTTTATAACAATAAACTTAACTTACTTGAATGAGTCGCTGCAGAATTCGGTAAAAATGAATCAACTACAAAGTTTCTTAACGGTTTCCGTTAAATTATAATTGCGGGGTGGTAATGAAGAGCGGTAAAACTAAAATATCATTTATCATACTAATTTTGTTTCTCGGCATAGTACTGGGAACGCAAATCGAGAAAGTCTTTTCAGATGACAGCTTACAAGAAGGCATCCTCAAATTCAGTAATGTATTAAACTATACACAGAAGTACTATGTGGATAAAGTCGATACTAAAAAGCTTGTAACAGCGGCTATTGACGGAATGCTAGATAAATTAGATCCGCATTCTGTATATATACCTGCCAAGCAAATGCAAAGTATCGAAGAATCATTCAAGGGAGATTTTGAAGGTATAGGGATTGAGTTTCAAATATTAAATGATACATTAACAGTAGTTTCGCCCATCAGCGGCGGGCCAAGCGAGCAGCTGGGTATACAGCCGGGAGATAAGATAGTAGCAATCAATGATTCAAGCGCAATAGGAATAACCGATGACCAGGTGAGGGAAAAGCTTCGCGGGAGAGCCGGGACAAAAGTAAATGTATCTATAGTAAGATACGGTGTTAAGAATCCAATTGACTATGAAATTACTCGAGCTAAAATCCCCTTATATTCAGTAGATGCTTCCTTAATGTATAATTCAAACACAGGATATATCAGTCTAACAAGGTTTTCGGAAACTACATACGATGAGATGAGCAGTGCTTTAGCCAAGCTAAAAGGACAAGGAATGCAGCAATTGGTTTTGGATTTGCGAGGTAACCCCGGCGGATTATTAGATCAGGCCGTAAAAGTTGCAAATCTTTTTATAGGCGGAGGTAAAAAGATAGTATATACAAAAGGAAGGCGTTCTGAATTTGACGAAGAATATGATGCGACGGAAGCGGCACCTTATAAGGACTTGCCGCTGGTAATTCTTGTCAATAAAGGAAGTGCTTCTGCGAGTGAAATTGTATCAGGAGCAATGCAGGATTGGGACAGAGCTTTAATTGTTGGAGAAACAACATTTGGCAAAGGATTAGTACAGAGGCAATTTACGCTGCCTGATAATTCTGCATTAAGATTAACGATAGCAAGATACTACACACCTTCAGGCAGACTGATACAGCGCGACTATAAAGACTTGAAAAACTGGAATGAATATTATGCAGAGGCAGGTAAAAATAACGAACGCGCAGGGAATAATCTTGAGCATACGGCAGAAAAGGATACCGTTCTTCCAAAATATAAAACAGCAGATGGAAGGATTGTATACGGAGGAGGAGGAATTACACCGGATTATATATTACCTTCATCGAGCTTAAGCGAGTACAGTATGAACTTGCTAAAAAATAATCTTTTCTATCAATACGTATTAGAGTATCTAGACAACAATAAAAAAAGAATTGAAGCTAAATTCGGGAATAACCTGGATAAATTTAGTACAGGTTTTTCGTTTAATGATAAAGAGCTGAAAAATTTTATAAACTTTGCCGACGCTAAGGGAGTTAAGAACGATGAGAAAGATTATGATAAAGATAAAGATTACATTGCGGATAGATTGAAAGCTGAAACAGCCAGGACATTTTGGAAGAATGAAGGTTGGTACAAAGTTATGCTTAAAGAAGATAATCAATTTCAAAAAGCAGTTACTTTGTTCGGCGAAGCCAAAGATCTGGCAAAGCTTAAATGACTAAACGTATATTAATATTATTATTTTTAACTCTTTCAATTTTATTTACAGCTGCATTTATAAAACTGCCAATAAAATCTTATGAAGTAAACTTCGCTTCATCAAAACAATTAGAAGTAGGGGAGGAATTGACATATGTAGTAAGTTTTGCGTTCATTAAACTGGGTGAAATTAAAATATATGTGAAGAACAAAAAAATAATTAACGGAAAGACTTTTTATAGTACAATTGCTTACATGGATTCATATTCCGGATTACCATTCGTTAACCTACACATGATTTATGAATCTACCTTAAATCCCGATTATTATTCTGCCTACTTTAGAGGAATAGTAAAGAAAGAAGAATACACAACATTTACAGAATATAAATTTAATTACGAACTTAAGGCCGTTAAAATAAAAAAGGGTAAATTGCAGCCATATCAATTGTGGACAGATTCGACGGGCATTGCAGACAAAGAATACGAAGACGGCCTTTCAATTTTATACTTCGCAAGAATATTCAGCGGCAGCGGTAAAACTATATCTGTACCTTGCTTTGTTAATGAACAAAAGACAATAACAACAATAAGCTCATACACACAGGTTTCGGGAGTATCAATAGATGCAGTTAATTACGATATAGCTTGTGTACGATTAGACGGGACAATGAATTTTATTAGTGTTTTCGGGTTAACCGGCCACTTTGAAGGCTGGTTTTCAAATGACGAAGCATCAGTACCTATATTAGCCAAGATGAAAGTAATAATAGGTAATGTAAGAATAGAATTAAAATCATGGAAGAGACCAGGATGGACGCCCCCAAGATACGACAAAAGTTAGAAGATGAAATCAAGTTATTTCCATATTTAGACTCATTTCCAAAAATACATCAAAGTGTTTTCTTAGCATCAGGAGTTAAGATTATAGGTGATGTTGAAATTGGAGAATTGTCGAGTGTTTGGTACAACACAGTAATTCGAGGGGATGTTCATTATATTAGTGTCGGAAGAATGACAAATGTGCAGGATTGTTCAATGCTGCATGTAACGAACGGAAAATTTCCATTGAATATTGGAAACAAAGTGACAATCGGGCATTCAGTAACATTGCATGGATGTACCATACAAGATTTAACACTTATCGGGATGGGAGCAGTAATTCTTGATGGAGCGATTGTCGAAGAGAAGTCAATAGTTGCTGCCGGGTCAGTAGTTAAATCTAAATTCATTATTCCTACAGGTACTCTTGCTGCAGGGGTTCCTGCTAAAATTGTAAGAGAGCTTAAAACTGAAGAAATGGAAGAGTTCGAGAAATCGGCGCAGAGGTATGTAAAGTACACAGAGTTGACCATTGAATCATTAAACAAATTCAAGTTAAAAAATGTATTTTAGGTTTTGGGGTACAAGAGGTTCAATACCCGTACCAGGAGGAAACACCATAAAATATGGCGGAAATACTCCTTGTATTGAGCTAAGGACAAAGAATAATAATCTAATTATTTTGGATGCCGGGAGCGGGTTGCGAGAATTTGGGAAGGTTCTGGCAAAAAGCGGCAAGGATAATAAGATAGATATCTTTGTAAGTCATTACCATTGGGACCATATCCAAGGCATACCATTTTTTTTACCGCTATACAAAGAAGGTAATGAGATTACATTCTACGGAGAAACAAGCGATGGGAAAAGAGTTGAGCAAATTTTAAGTGACCAGATGGCTTTTAATTATTTCCCGATTAAGATAGGCCAAATGAGTGCTCATACTAAATTTAGAGAGATAAAGCCGAATTGCACCTACGAATTGGATAATATAATAATTAAAACCTTTCGAGCAAATCATTCATCGCCGACAATTTCTTTTAAAGTAAGCGAGGGGAATAAGTGTCTGGTGTATATGACTGACAATGAATTAAAATTAAAAGATTCAAATCATAATTCTATCTCTGATATCCTTGAAATGAATAAAGAATTAGTTGAATTCGTTTCAGGTTGTGATTATTTAATACATGATTCCATGTATGATGAATCATCGGTTATTGAGAAAAAAGGATGGGGTCATTCGTGCAACGTAACGCTTGCATATTTTAGTATAATATCAAAGGTAAAGAATATCATTCTATTCCACTACAATCCTGATTATACCGATTCAAAGATAGATGATCAGCTAAATGATACACTTGCAGTATTTAAAAAAGAGAGATCCAGCATAAACTGTATAGCTTCCCACGAGGGATTGAGCATTAATTTTTAGTTTGTTAGTTTTCTGTGAATTGATATATTTACGCAGTGGTTAAAAACTTACAAGTAAATTTTGATAAAAACATCAATTTTCAAAAGAAATTGGTACACAAATTAGTACGTTTTGTGAGAAATGAGCTAAAATGTGATGTAGCTTCATTAATAGTAAATTTTGTCAGTACTTCTTACTTGTTAGAAATTAACAATAAATATTTAAGTCATAATTTTGAAACGGATATAATTACCTTCAATTATTCAGGCAGCCATAAATATTTAGATGGGGAAATCTTTATTTCTAATGAGGTTGCCGCATTTAATGCAAAAAAATTTGGAGTTTCAAAAATTGATGAATATTATCGTTTAGTAATACATGGTATATTACATTTAATGAATTATGACGATCATGATAAAAAGGATAAAATCAAGATGAAACGGATGGAGAATAGACTATTAAAAGGATTTTCTTCACTAGATAGGAAATAAAGAAGCAAAATGTCATCAGAAATTGTAAAAATACTAGAAAATATAGCTCAAGCAATCAACAAAGACTATACCTTTGAGGAAGTCGAAAAAGCATTACGAAAAGGGAATAAGCTAGGCCGCAATACATTAGCAGCTGCATACAGCTGGATTTATGAAAAAAAGATAAGAGAGCTGTACCGTCTAAAAGAGATGGAACAGGATAAAAGTAAAGGATACAGGATCTTTTCAGAAGAAGAGATATCAACAATAGGATTGAATAATTACGATTATCTATTACATTTGAGAAATATCGGTTTGTTAGATAACAACGAGCTTGAATTGATAATAGATCAAATAAACATATTCCCGGAAGATGAAAGGACAATAGACAATATTAATCTTTTTGTCCTTTCAATATTTCTTGACCTTGATAAAACGACCACACCGGGAAGTAGATATTTGTTATATTCTTCCGACACAATAAATTAAGAAAGCAGAACAAAGGATGAATAAGAATCTTGTTTTGGTGGAATCACCAGCAAAAGCTAAGACTATAAATAAATATTTAGGTAAAGATTATATTGTTGAGGCAACAATAGGGCACGTGCGAAATTTACCTAAGACAAAACTAGGGGTAGAGGTAGATAAAAACTTTGAGCCGCAGTTTGTAACGATCCGGGGTAAAGGCGATGTAATAAAGAAAATTAAATCACTAGCATCAAAAAGTAATAAAATATATATAGCAACTGACCCTGACCGTGAAGGAGAGGCAATCGCGCAGGATATTGCCGATTTATTGAATTCCGATTCCAGTGCAAAGATATCAAGAGTTCTATTCCATGAGATTACCAAAAGCGGAATTGAAAAAGCAATGAAGGAACCGCGAAGCATAGATGAGCATCTAGTCAGCTCACAGAGGGCAAGAAGAGTGATGGATAGGATAATCGGATATAAGATAAGCCCATTTTTGTGGAAGGCGATAATAGAAATGTCAGGCAGCAGTGCATTGTCGGCCGGAAGAGTACAATCAGTCGCATTAAAATTAATCTGTGATAGGGAGGCGGAGATTGAAAAGTTCAAAGTAACAGAATATTGGTCGATATGGGCGGAATTCAGAACTGATAAAGACGAAACATTCAAAGCAAAACTTTTCAGTGTAAACGGGAGAGACATAAAAGTTCAGCCTAAGCCTGAAATGACAGAGGAAGATTGGAAAGAATTTTTAGAACAGTTTGTACCGTTAGCAAATGAGAAGCAAGCATCTGATTTTTTTGAAAGGATAAAAGGGAAAGAACATTTCGTCATTTCGAATATATCAAAGCGGAATACGAAACGTAATCCACCTGCGCCATTTATAACAAGTGCACTTCAAGCGGAAGCATCGAAGCGATTGAGGATGCGGCCGAAACAAACGATGATGATTGCTCAGAAGCTATATGAAGGCATTGATTTAGGGAAAGAAGGATTAGTAGGCGTCATAACATACATGAGAACAGATTCGACCAGAATTAGTGACGAAATGATTACTGCAGTTAGAGGTTATATTAGCGAGTCTTTTGGGAAAGAATATTTGCCTGAAGCACCAAATATCCACGAAAAGAAAAGTAAGATTAATGTACAAGATGCACATGAAGCAATCAGGCCTACATCTTTGAAATATACTCCTCATTTTGTTAAACAATTTCTAGACAATAAATCATTTAAGCTATATGAATTAATCTGGAATCGATTTATAGCTTCACAGATGAATTATGCATTAATGGAAACTACGGTAGTAGAAGTAACAGCAGATGAATTCTTATTCAAAGCATTCGGGAATGCGATAAAGTTTAATGGTTTCTTAAAAGTCTATGAAGAAATATTAGAAAAGAAAGAAAACGCAGAAGAGAAAGAAGAATATCGTAATGAGAAAATACCGCTTGGCCTAGAAAAAGGTAACGAACTTGCGCTAGATGAGTTGCAGAAGACTCAACATTTTACTAAGCCGCCAGCAAGGTTTACGGAAAGTTCATTAATAAAGGAACTAGAAAGCAGAGGAATCGGCAGGCCTAGCACATATTCACTTATAGTAGGTACTATTCAGGATAGAAAATATGTTAACCTAGAGGAGAGGAAATTATTTCCAACAAAGCTAGGAAGGGAAGTAAATGATATACTAGTTAAGAATTTTCCGAGGATAATAAATGAAGATTTTACTGCCTCAATGGAAAATGAGCTAGATCAGATAGCACAAGGAGAGAATGGTTATGTGAAAGTTTTGAATGACTTTTATGGACCTTTTTCAGAATCGCTAAAAAAGGTTGAGAATAATGTAGAAAAGATTATCTGCAATCAATGCGGCGGCGAGATGATAATCAAGGTCGGCAGGTTCGGCAGATACCTAGCATGCAGTAAATATCCGGAGTGCAAAAATATAAAATCTTTTAAAGATGTTTTTGCTCAAAATCAGGAGCCTGAATATACGGGAGAGACATGTGAAAAGTGTGGTGCAAGACTTGTATACAGGAACGGGAAATTCGGAAGGTTTATAGGATGCGAGAGATATCCGGATTGCGATTATGTAAAAAATATAACTCTTGGTGTCAAGTGTCCTAAATGCGGAGAAGGTGAGGTAGTGGAGAGAAAATCGAAGCGAGGGAAATTATTCTACGGATGCTCAAAATTCCCTGAATGTGATTTTGTAAGCTGGTACAAACCAATTCCACAGCCATGTTTAAACGGAGATTCCGAATATATGGAGCACAGGTACTCTGTAAAGAAGGGTAATTATTTGAAATGCCCGAAATGCGGAACAGAATCAGTGGTAGTAGAGATAGAACAGGTTGAGGAAGATCAATGAATATAGACCTGGTAGTTGAAGAATATCTAGGAGAGCTGAAAAGCATAAAACGTTATTCTTTTAACACCGTCAAATCTTATTCAGAAGATTTAAATGAATTATTAACTTTTTGTGAAGAGAACACAAAACTTGATATTACCGGCATAACCGAAAAGTTCATTAAGACTTTTTTAATGGCACTAAATGAAAAGAAACTAAATAAAAAATCTATTTCAAGGAAATTATCAGCGTTGCGAGGATTGTTCAAATATGCTTATCAAAGGGGTTACATAAAATCTAACCCGGCTGCGATTATCTCTAATCCAAAAGCAGAGAGGAAACTTCCGGAAATAGTTTCAACTGATATAATATTAAAAACCTACGAGCTTGCGGAAGAAGAAGACAAAGAGCCGGAGTTAGTTAAAGTTATATTTGAATTACTCTATGGATGCGCATTGCGTGTCTCGGAGCTTTGCAGTTTAAATATTATTGATTTAGATTTGAACGAAAAGATTATACGAATAAAAGGTAAGGGGAATAAGATGAGAATAGTACCGGTAGGTAATAAGTCTATTCCTGTAATTACGGAATACTTGCAAGGTAAAATAAAGTTAAAAGGAAATTCAGCTCTGCTTACAAATAAAAAAGGAAAAAGAATATACAGCCGATTAGTACACAGAATTATATTCAAATATATGTCGAAGGTAACAGACATTGATAAAAAAAGTCCGCATATTTTACGACACAGTGCGGCAACACATATGCTTGATAAAGGAGCGGATTTACGGGCTGTAAAAGAGATACTTGGACACGAAAATCTTTCTACGACTCAAATTTATACACATGTAAGTATTGAGCGACTTAAACAATCATATAAAAAAGCACATCCTAAATCTTGATAAGGGAGGTTAATATGAATATAACCATCACTGCTAGGAAGTTCAAAGCACATGATACATTGAAGGAATTCATCACTGCAGAAGTTGAATCATTAAGCAGATTCAATGATGATATACTTGATGCAGATATAATTCTTAGTTACATAAATTCAAATACAAGCGTAAAAAGCGCTGAAATAATTATAAAAGTTCCGAAGCAAAAATTAACTGCAACGGAATCGAGTGATGATTTCAAAAAGTCAGTTAGTTCTGCAGTTGAAAAATTAGCCAGTCAGTTAAAGAAGCTTAAATCTAAAAAGACGGCGGTACGGATAAAGCAATGAAAATTGATCAAAAGTCAATTTCAAGAAAAGAATATATTACAGTGGAGTTCCTATACAATTCCATAAAGGATAAATTTAAGATAAAGCTTCATTCAGACAAATCCGGATTTGAAAAGAAAATACACGATCAAAATCTTTACCGTCCTGGGCTTGCGTTAGCCGGTTTTGTTGATTTATTTACTTATTCGAGGATTCAGGTTTTCGGGAACACTGAAATGAAATATTTGGCGCAATTGAACGAGGCAGCTCAAAGGGAAACAATAGATAGGATATTCTCGTTTAATATACCGTGTATCATTTTAACCGACAACAATCTACCATTTCCTTTGTTGACAGAACTAGCAAACAAACATCAGATACCTCTTTTCAGCTCAGAGTATTCGACTACAAAATTAATTTATTTAGTAGGAGACTTTCTTGATGACCAATTTGCACCAAGGATATCAGTGCACGGTTCCTTTGTCGATGTATATGGGGTCGGACTGTTATTTGTGGGTAATTCAGGAATAGGTAAGAGCGAAGTAGCCTTAGATTTAATCGAGCGAGGCCACCGCTTGGTTGCAGACGATATAATAATACTAACAAAAAAAGGCGAAGGCATCTTAATTGGGTCAGGGACAAATCTAGTAAAGCATTTCATGGAGATTAGGGGATTAGGCTTAATCGATGTTGAAAGGATGTTTGGAATTAGAGCCATTCGATATCAAAAGCGTCTGGAGATTATAGTTGAACTTGAAGTTTGGGACGATAAAGCAGACTACACAAGGACAGGTTTAGATGGAAATTATCTGACTATTTCGGATATAGAGTTCCCATATATTAAATTACCAATACTTCCAGGAAAGAATATAACTGTAATTTCAGAGGTTATATGCCTGAATTACTTATTAAAACATTACGGTTATGATGCAGCGAGCCATTTTCAGCAAAAGTTAAGTAAAAGGTTAACTTCCAAAGTAAAAGAAAAAGATAGCATACGGGGAGTTGATTATTTTGAACATGATTTTGAATGAATATTAATACAAAATCCTATTGACAAATAGGACTTAATTATTTAGATTCCGCCCACTGATTATGAAAAAATTGTACTACTTTTCAAAGCCGAAATTACAGTTTATTGAAATAAAAAATTACCACAGCAAGATAATTATTTATTTCACATTATCTGTATTAATTATAAGTTCCATGTTATTTGGAACGTTCTATGTGGTTAACTTAGTAGCTAACTCATCGAAGTCATACGGTGCATTAAAAGCAGAAAACGAAGAATTGAGATCGAAATTAGATAATATGATTGCAGACTATAAAAATATAAATGAACAGCTGGATAATTTAACAAAATCAAGCAACTCATTAAGATTAGCGGTAAATTTAAAGCCTATATCTGTTGATGAGACTGAGGTAGGTATTGGAGGGGGTTCATTCAACAATGCTATGGATTTTTTTACTAATCCGGATGAAGAAAAGTTAAAATCAGCTCTTTCGTTTGTAGATGAAATATCAAGAAAAATTGATTATGAAAAGAATCAATACTTAGAAATATCAAATAAATTTAAGGATAATCAAAAGTTATATGCCGATATTCCCGCAATAATGCCATGTAATGGAGCTATAGGTGATGGTTTTGGAATGAGGATGCATCCGATATTACATATTGAAAGGATGCATGATGGTTTAGATTTTATTGTTAACGAAGGCAGCCCAGTTTTTGTTACCGGTGATGGCGTAGTTGATTTTACAGGTGTTAAAGAAGGTTTTGGAAATGTTGTAGAAGTTAATCATGGATTTGGCTATACGACAGTTTATGCACATTTATCACGAATAATTGTTAAAGAAGGACAAAAAGTTAAAAGGGGCCAAGAAATTGCATTAAGCGGTAATACGGGATTGTCAACCGGGCCGCATTTGCATTATGAAGTACATCATGATGGAGTAGCTTTAGATCCGCAACAATTTTTCTTTGGAAACCTAGGATTCATTGAACTAACAAAAAGAAATAATTAAGTAAGGGAGATATTATATGATTTGGACCATTGAACTGGCTTCATATTTGGATGACGCTCCGTGGCCAGCTACAAAGGAAGAGTTAATTGATTATGCAGAAAGAATAGGGGCCCCATATGAAGTCGTTGAAAATTTAATAGAATTGGAGGACTCGGATGAACCATACGAGTCGATTGAGGATATCTGGCCGGACTACCCGTCCGACGAAGATTTCTTCTATAATGAAGATGATTATTAAGTAGAGGCGCTTACGCGCCTTTTTGATTTATGGAAAATGTATGGAACGGTTTATATGGTCAAAAGACTGCAAAACAGGCACTAGAGCGTATAACCGATTCAAATAAAATTCATCATTCATATTTGTTTATAGGTAAAGACGGGATTGGGAAAGATTATGCTGCTTTAAAATTCACCCAGGCATTAAATATAAAATCTTCTAATTCTACCAAAGCCCAGCAAATAAATAGTTTGATCGCCGGTTTTTCAGAACCCTACATAAAGTATATTATTCCACTGCCAAGAGGGAAGAATGAGAATAATGAAAGCGGGCCTACTGAAAAATTAAGTACGGATGATGTGCATCTTCTACAAGAAGAACTAAAACATAAAAGCGAAAATCCCTATTATAAAATCTCAATTCCAAAAGCAAATAATATAAAGATTAACAGCATAAGGGAATTAAAGAAATTCTTAGCTTACGAGTATTCTGATATTGATTACCGGATAATATTGATATCGAAAGCGCATTTAATGAACGAAGAAGCTCAGAATGCATTATTAAAATCACTAGAAGAACCTCCAGCAGGCGTAATTTTTATTTTAACTACTGCATTCCCGTCTTTACTTCTTGGAACAATACGTTCACGCTGCAGTGTAATTAATTTTCAGCCTCTTGCAAATATTGAAATAAAAAATATTTTGACGGATTATTACCAAACCGAGCCAAAATTAGCAGAGAAAATAGCCCCATTTGCCTCCGGTTCAATTACAAATGCCATTAACCTTATAGAAAATGAATTCGAATCACTACTTGAAAAAACGATATTTATTTTACGCTATTCATTTGGTAAAAAGCTCCATTCAGCATTAGAACAGATAAATCAAGTAATTTCGGATAATGATGCAGAAACCTTTAAGCTGGTAATCAGTATGATAGTAATATGGTTGAATGATGTTCAAAAATTCAGACTTGGAATTAAAGATTATTATTTTTTAGATTACATAGAAACTCTGGAGAAGTTCAATAAAAGATTCCCAGATATTCCACTTAATGAAATAGTATATAAAATGGAATTTATGTCTTCAATTGTTCAAAATAATATTAACTTGAACTTGCTGGCTTTGAATGTTGTTTATGAATTATCAGCATTAACTTTAAAATAACGAAGGGCGGAAAAGTGAAAAAAGTAGTAATAACAAACGCAAAGAGAACCCCAATCGGGTCATTCAATGGTTCTTTATCTTCTTTAAGTGCAGCTAAGCTTGGCAGCATAGCTATTAAGGCAGTAACTGACGAAGCAAAGATAGATGTCAGCCTAGTCGATGAAGTAATAATGGGAAATGTATTAACCGCAGGCCAGGGTCAAGCGCCTGCCAGGCAGGCAGCCTTATATTCTGGATTGCCAAATAAAATTGAATGTATGACGATAAATAAAATGTGCGGAAGCGGATTAAAGGCAGTAATGCTTGCGCAGCAGGCAATTCAATGCGGTGATGCCGATATTATTATTGCAGGCGGGCAGGAGAGTATGAGTAATGCCCCATATCTTTTAATGAATGCTCGTAACGGCTACCGCCTCGGTAACGGTGAGATAATAGATTCGATGGTTAAAGATGGTTTATGGGATGTATATAATGATATTCATATGGGCAGTTGTGCAGAATCATGTGCCAGAGAATTTAAGTTTACTCGTGAGCAGCTTGATGAATTTGCAATTCAATCATATTATCATGCAATAGATGCTCAAAAAAACGGTAAGTTTCACGATGAAATTATTAAAGTACCTATACTGCAAAAAAGCGTAGAGACATTTATAGAAACAGACGAAGAACCTTCGAAAGTAAATTTTGATAAAATTCCAAAGCTTAGGCCGGTATTCGAAAAGAATGGAGTTATAACTGCTGCAAATGCATCAAGCATTAATGACGGGGCAGCAGCATTATTGATTATGAGCTTGGAAATAGCCAATAAACTTGGCTTGAAACCATTGGCTGAAATTGTTGCTCAGAGTTCCTCGGCAAAGGCTCCAATGGAATTTACTACCGCACCAGCCGATGCAATAATTAAAGCCGTCAAAAAAGCAGATTTACAGCTTAAAGACATTGATTTGTTCGAAATAAATGAAGCTTTTGCAGTAGTTTCATTAGCAGTTAATAAAATATTAGGATTAGATCCTTCAATAATTAATGTAAATGGAGGTGCAATTGCTTTAGGTCATCCAATAGGAGCAAGTGGAGCAAGAATACTTACAACTCTTATATATGAAATGAAGAGGAAAAATTCAGAATACGGTTTAGCGTCACTTTGTATAGGCGGAGGAGAGGCTTCTGCATTAATTATTAAAAATTATTCGAGCAATTAACCTGGTGTAAATATGGAAATAAAAAATGTATCAGTAATAGGTGGGGGGACAATGGGGAATGGCATAGTGCATTTATTTGCATTAAAAGGATTTAATGTGAATTTAGTCGAAATTAATAAAGAACTAGCAGATAAAACTATAGCTACAATAACTAAGAATTTGGAACGTCAAGTAAAAAAGGATACAATAAGTGAGACGGATAAAATAAGGACATTATCGAAAATCAATAAAGTCATTGGTATAAATAATATTCCCTCAAATTCGGACTTAATTATTGAAGCTATTTATGAAAACAAGCAGGCTAAGTTAAATATATTTAGAGAGCTTAAAGATAGAGTTAATGAAGATTCTATATTTGCATCTAATACCTCTTCAATATCCATCACTGAATTATCGACCCAATCACGGCCTGAACGCTTTATTGGGATGCATTTTATGAATCCAGTACCAGTAATGCAATTAGTTGAAATTATTAGAGGTTATTCAACAAGTTCAGAAACATTCGAAACAATTAAAGCACTATCAATCAAGCTAGGCAAAACTCCTGTAGAAGTATTTGATTATCCTGGTTTTGTCTCAAATAGAATTTTAATGCCGATGATAAATGAAGCAATTTTTGCTTTAATGGAAGGTGTAGCAACGGTTCAAGATATTGATACTGTTATGAAATTAGGGATGAACCATCCTATGGGGCCTTTAACACTTGCTGATTTTATCGGATTAGACGTCTGTCTTTCAATTATGGATGTTCTTTATAGCGGTTTTAATGATTCGAAATATCGTCCATGCCCACTACTTAAGAAAATGGTTGCGGCTAATAAGTTAGGACGAAAAACGGGTGAAGGGTTTTATAAATATACTTAATGAAAGATAAATATTAGAACAGAATATAAATAAATATGGTAATGTCTTATATCATTTGGTAAACATTTGTTCATTTAAACTATTTTATATCATTATTAGCAATTTGCTTTAATTTTTCAGAAAAGTACCAATCTTTGCCATATAGTGACAGTTCATTTTTAAATAATTGGTCAATTTGTCCCACTTGAAGTAATGTGATAAAATAGTGTGAAATGTTATTCTTAATTATGAAGTAACTTAAAGCGATATTAGTTAAGCTATCTGGCCCGAAATAAATTCCTGCAGCATTGACTACATTACATTGTTTATCGGATTTGAAAATACGCGGTAAGCTTAATAGAATTACATTATCATTACTGAGGGTTGATTGGTATAGCTTTCTGAATTCAGTTATTTGTTTTCTTATCGCTGAATATTTTTTTAAGTAATTATTGACTTGAGGATATTTTTTATAATGATATAAGCTTTCAATAAGTTTACTTCTGACTCCAATTGAACAAGTATCTCCATAAAGTTTTTTAACTTCAGTAAAAACTTTATGGTAACTTTGCAGATGTTTTTGAGCAAAGCTTGAATTAAGCGGAGATAGGAAATAAATCAAAAGGATTAAAGGAGCTATATTCAATGATATTTTCATTTTGCATAATTCAAAAGCAAATAACGGATAAATGTCTGATAATGTATATTATGTAAACTACTATATACCCTATTTTATTCATTCCCATTAAATATAGCTGAAACAAATAGATTTGGATTAAATGTTTGAAGATCTTCAATCCCTTCACCCACACCTATATATTTAACTGGGATTTTTAACCTATTGCAAATCTGAAAAATTACTCCACCTTTAGCGGTACCGTCGAGTTTAGTAATAATTAATCCAGTAATATCAGACACCTTAGAAAACTCTTCAACTTGCGAAATAGCATTTTGTCCAGTAGTGCCGTCAATAACAAGTAAAGTCTCATCTGGCGCATTAAGAAGAATTTTTTTAATTGTTCTCTTTATCTTATTAAGCTCCTCCATCAAATTAGATTTTGTGTGGAGTCTACCGGCTGTATCAATTAATACAACATCGAAATTGTATTTTAATGCATGATTTATTGTATCAAAAACGACAGAAGATGGATCAGCACCTTGATTGCTTTGGATAATCTCAACATCGGCTCTTTTTGCCCATATAACCAATTGCTCATTCGCGGCCGCACGGAAAGTATCGGCAGCTCCGACAACTACCCGTTTGCCTGAAAGGCGAAAATTATGTGCGAGCTTACCAATAGAAGTAGTCTTCCCTGCTCCATTAACTCCTACTATTAAAATTACATAAGGTTTGTGATTTTGTAATTTATTCTCAAAATCAATTTTAGTATATACGTCTACAATGGAAGTCAATTCATTCTTAACTAATTGAATGATATTTATATTCGAACGGTCTTTGTCGCTTTTTAATGAAGTCCTAACATTTTGAATTATCTTTTCAGCAGTATCAAATCCAATATCTGATGAAATTAATATTTCTTCAATTTCATCTATTGAAGAATCATCCACTACAGCCTTACCAGTAATTGTTTCGCTAATTTTGTTGAATAGCTTTTCTCTAGTTTTTGTTAAACTTGATTTTAATTTATCAAAATTTATATTATCAAATATTCCCATAATCTTTCTTCTTTATGAATTCAAAAGCCCTATATACGTAACCGACAAAGGATATTAAAATTAATATGATACTTAAATTATAAAAGAATTTATAAAATATATTCTCCTGGCTTATATTTATAATTATTAAAAGAATAACTAGCCCAATGTTTGTTACGGTAATTTTACCAAGGATATTCGAAGGTAAAATCTTTTTGATTTTTTGAGCAACGAGAAAACCGCCTATAAATATTGAAATATCTCTGCTAAGAATTAGCGTCAAATATAATACATTCACCTTTCCGATTAGGAATAATTTTATTATCAATATTCCAATTACGACTTTATCAGCGAGCGGATCAATGATTTTGCCAAACTCAGTAACCTCGTTGTATTTTCTAGCCAAATACCCATCTAAAGCATCTGTAAGTGCAGCAAAAAGGCAAACCGCTAGTATAGTTATTCTGGTATTTAAATAGGAGAAATTATCAAACAAAAACCAAAGCGGTACAGCTAGCAGCAATCTAACGATGCTAAGCATATTTGATTTTGTTTTTATTTCATTAAAATTAAATTTCATCTTATTACTGCAAATTTACCTAATTTCTCTTCGACATTATTGTTAGAATCGTCCAATCTTTCAATTCTATAAATGTAAATACCGCTAGGTAGTAAATTACCATTTTCATCTTTCAAATTATAATCTAATCCTCCATCACCATTGGTCTCTTCTAGCTGGTTTAAACGTTTGCCAGAAAGGTTATAAATA